>Ga0208934_1000365_pt1 | contig 23379 bp, 23 predicted proteins | sample MalvirDeepMed_s2_FD_184243 | JGI IMG/M metagenome (GOLD analysis project Ga0208934, IMG submission 184243) | Marine viral communities from the Global Malaspina Expedition - Malaspina viral metaG DeepMed_s2 (SPAdes) (version 2) | ecosystem: Environmental > Aquatic > Marine > Oceanic | place... | reverse complement strand
AGAGCCGCCGACGGGAAGCCCGCATCGATCCTGACCATGGCCACGTCGCAGAAGCTCTTTTGCGCCCGGTCGTTCGCGGGAACGCTCGAACCCGTGGCGCGCCCCCGCTCACCGTCGAGGATCACGTCCAGCGCCCCGTCCGCAGTGGCAACATTGCCCGCCCTGAGGCGGGCATCCAGCATGTCGCCCGTCTCGGCGATCGAGGTGATGAGCGGATGGTGGATGCGGGTCGCATAGTGGCCGTTCCACTCCGCCTTCGGCTGGTGGCCATGCACCTCGACCGGGGCGCTGTCGACGTCGAGGGTCACGCAGGGCAGATGCTTGCCGCCGTGTTCCGCCCTGATCCCGCGCCCGGCAAATTCCAGCACCGCCGCGCGCAGGACCTTCAGGTTCGCAGGCGCGGCCATCAGCGCCGTGAACCGCGACAAGGTCGGCTGCGATGCCAGCCCCGATCCGTCAGCGAGCGGCGTGAGCCCCGCCGCCGAACTGGCTGCCAGACGGAAGGCCGGGTCTTGGCGCAGCGCATCCGCATCATCATGATCCCGCCAACCCTGCGCGGCCAGAAGCACACTGGTGCGGATCAGCGAAGCGAGATCGTGGGTCACATCCACCTTGCTGCGCGGGTCCTTCAGCCGCTCGGTCATCCACGGCACGATCCTGCTGCGTTCCATGACCTCGCGCAGCATCACCGCCCCCGGGTCCCCCGTCAGTCGATCTGACCGGCTTTCGATCCGCAGGGACCGATTGAACTGCGGCATGACAGGCTGTAGCGTTTCACCCATGCGTGTGTCCGAAGCTGCTGGCGGATTTCGTCTTAGCAGCTTGATTCTACGGCGCTTTCGGGCGCACGCAACCTTCCCTCACCGATTTGGATGAATAAGATGGGCTCAAACAAGTTGCCGATGTGCGCCGAGGTCTTATGGGTGCAGACGGCCCGATCCCGCCATTCATCGGTAGGACAAGATGCTGCGCCGCGGCCCGTCGAAGGAGACATTTGCCGCGCGCGCTAAATTCAGGCCCACGGTCTATGGGCGAACGAAGCCGGTTTTCGGGCCCCACTTGCTGATGATAGCCTTTGCTTAGAACGGCAGCGCGCCATAGCCTTTGGTGCGGTGGGAAGTTGCGGAAAACGGGGGGCATCGGTGACTGAGATAATCGACATATGTCTCATGGATCGGCCAACCACAGGCGGTCCGAGACGAACGCTGTTGTGGGTGGACCGATGGGCGGTGCCTCTTTCCCTTGATCCGGAAGCGGCTCTGGAACTCGTCGAAACGCTTTCCGGCATTGACGCAGAGCGTACCGATGACTGCCTCACCCTTTTGTCGCGCATCCTGGACGAGGCGCGAATGAACCGCGAAAACGAGGAGCCGGGGGCGAGCGACTTTTTCCAGGTCCTCGCAGCGGGCCTGGCAGAACGGACGGAGGCAGGTGAGCTTGACACCGAGATCGGCTTCGGACTTTGCCAGGCTTACCTCCGCGTCGGTCTCACACCCCCCGACCAACTGCGCAGGGCACCCGACGCCTTCGAGGCTTTTGCGGGAGACGAGATACCCGAGCTTCCAGATATCGCGGGTCTGGCGGAAGGGCTTGTCCCGGACGGGTCCACGGCGTTTGAGACCTATACCGGGCTTCGCGAAATTTTGGGCGCCCTTCCGGCACAGGTGACAACCGCATTTCTGACGCAGACGATTGAGCAAGGCGACCCACGCATGATTGCCGCCGGGCGGTATTTCCTGCTCGACCCGGTTGCGGAGATGCGCGAAGCAGCCATCGCCGGGTTCGGGCTGCTTGCGGAAAGCGCACGAGTTGATGCGGCCCTGCTGTCCGACCTCATCCTGATCCGCAACTGGCTGCCAGACGGCAAAGCGCTCGATACACCGATCAAGACTGCGCTGCGGCGGGAGCCGTCAGGAGGAACCGTCCCGCAACCCTGGCAGCTTCATCGAGTGATGACGTCTCTCCCCAACGGCACCGGCTCGCAAAGCATTATGGGCGTCTGTAGCCGTGGCAGCACGCGCGCGGTGGCTGCGGCCATGCTCAAGGAAGGGCATGGGATAAAGGACGCCTATGTCATTCCCTGTTCCAGCAGGGGCGAACAGAAAACCATCGTTGAGCAAATCGAGCAGGCGATGACGATGCATGAGGAGGTTCTGCCGCGGATCAGCTAAAGATCTTGCTAATTCCTTGTTTAGTATACGCTTTCAAGGCTAAGCGGCCAGCCGTGAGAGTAGCATCATGATCCTCTGCTGCGATCAAGGTTAGTAGTGCGACATTCTTCGTGAAACAATGCTCTGTAAGTTGGTTGCGGGAGGGCGATTTGGGCTTGCGCGAACGCTGTTGCTCGTGGGTTGATCAGTCGAACGGGTCGGCTTCGGCTTTCGCCGCATCTTTCGAGGCCGCTTCCTTCTCGCCTTCGGCTTTCCACTGAGCCACTTGAGCTTCGATGATCTTGATCGCTTCCTGTGGGATCATCGCATGCTTGAGGATCTTGCTGCGGTTGGCCGCGGAGGCCAGCAGCGCGATCTGGACGAAGAAATCGGTCGGAGCGGACGCATCGTCTTCTGCGCTCCAGTCCAGCCAGTCATCAACCGTCTCGGCCATCGCCAGTTTGGCAGCGCGCTGAACCTTGTCGTTCTTGCGAGCGACGCGCGCGCCGGTCATGCCGGCCTTCTCCAGAGCCTTCTTGAAGGTCTCGTTCTTCAGGATGTCCTCGTCAGTCCGGCGAGTTTTGTTGATGGTCTTCTTCGGCACTCGTTTCGTCATATCTGTGTCTCCACATTTGAGTTTCATTCGCAGACCAGATCGGGGGCCTCCCGCGCCGCTCAATCCGTCTGCCATCGAGATCGCACTCCAAAATCTTGCTCGATAACGAGATCCGGAACTTTTTCGCCGATACACTCTAAACATCTGTTTTCCCTCGATTCATTTTTGGATTTTCGCGGCGCCGAGATATTTCTGGTGAAAGATCCGAGGGTCGTGGCGACCTTTCGAAGCTCATGATCTTCGCCGTCAGCTTCTTGCGCACTTCTGCGATCCGCGAGCGCAGTCCCGTCGGCAGCTTTTGGGCGATCTCGACGATCAAATCGTCTGCGGCCACAATCTCTGTGCGTTCGGCGGCGATGCTGCGTTCGGCGGCGGCCTTCGCATCGCTCTCTGCTCTCAAACGCATCCGGACGAGAGCGGCCCGGAAGGCCTTCCGTGCGCGAGCGAAGCCTGCCGAAGACTTTTTCGCAGGAGTGGCCGAGGCGGATGGCGAGACGCCGAAGCTGCGCCCTTGTCTTGTTATCGAAACCGGCGAGTTGAACGACCGCCGCTCGGTCACGCTGGCCTACGGCACCAGCGCGCATCCGAGGCGCAGATACGGCTACGAGGTCATCGTGAAGGGCAAGCCCGCGATGCGCGCTGCGGGCCTCACCAAGCCCACCCGCTTCGTGTGCATCCGTCGGATCACGGTGAGCACCGCGCATCCCGGCTTTGAACCGCTCTGCGGGACGCCCGTCATCGGCCGTCTCGATGCATCGCTCCTCACACGAATGGATGCCGTCCGCGCGCGGCTTTGGGCGGAGCACGATATCGCCGCCGAACGCCGCCACGAGCGAGCCTTGGAGCGACGCCGTTGGCAGCGGGAAGAGCGCCGGATCCGTATCGAGAACCGCGCACGCAGCGCCGCCGAGGCCATGAAGGCCGACAGCCTGAACAAAGGAGCCCCCCGTGCCTGATCTTCGTCTCGACCTTCTGGACCAGCACGTCGCCGAAGCCATCGCCGCCGCGCGCGTCGTCGACACCGCCATCGAAGCCGACATCATCCCGAACCTGTCGCATCTGCAGCGCTGTCACCCGAAAGACGTGCGCAAGCTGCTTGATCCCGACCTGCTGTTCGAGGCGCGCACGCTCACCGACATCGAGGTTCTCGTCGAAACGGTCGAGCGCGCGATCCTCGCGGGCACGACGTATGAGACCGTTCACGACACGTCGCCCGAGAACGTCTCCGCCGCATACTGGACCCGCACCGAACGGGACGGCGAAACCGAGGATCTGTATCGCGCGCTGCCTGTTCTCCACGATCTGCGAGACAGGCTGCAGGCAATCCAGGACCTGCTCGCGACTCGCCGCGTGCTCGAGGCAATGAACGCGGACATCTAACCAGAGATCGGGGGCGGGGACGCCCCCGCCAGGGCACGCCGGCGACACCCACCTGCTGCACCCATGCCGGCGTGCCCGCTATTCGATCCTGTCAAAGTGATAGCGAGAAGAACGCACGCCTCATGTAGATTGAAAGCCATAGGATTGCTCAACTGCTGGCCTTCGTGTAGCTCAAGCACCTACGGCACTGAGGAGCAATACCCTTTGATTGGCATCGAGTTGTTCTCCGGAGCAGGTGGTTTATCCTTGGGAGCTCAACGAGCCGGAATTGAAGTTTCTCACGCGGTGGAGATCAGCGAGCCAGCCGCAGCAACTTTTTCCTATAACCATCCACTTTCCGAAATGATAGTCAGCGACATCCGAAAGATATCAGGAAGTGATTTTGGAAGTGTGGGTCGGCCGACAATTCTTTTCGGCGGCCCACCATGCCAGGGCTTCTCAACATCTAATCAAAAAAATCGGAGTCTAAACAACCCCAATAACTGGCTATTCTTTGAGTTTCTAAGAATCGTCGAAGAGTTGCAGCCGGAGGTCGTACTTTTTGAGAATGTCGCAGGCATTACACATACCGAGAAAGGTTTCTTCGAAAAATCGCTAGTCGGTAAACTGCACGATCTTGGCTATTTTGTTGACTCCATTTTGGCGGAGGGGACCAAATTAGGCCTACCGCAAAGACGAGTGAGGTATTTTTGCGTCGGAACAAAGAGAAAGCCAGTTTCGCTCTCCAAGATTGCTCTGTCAAACGAGATCGTAACCGTGCGTGATGCCATAGGTGATTTGGCACAATTGAAGGTTGGGCACGCCATTGATAGAATGCCATATGCAAGTAAGCCGCATTCTGCCTATGCCAGAGACCTGAGAGAAAATCAAAAAGAATCTACGGGCAACATCGTTACGCTCAATGCGCCGCACATCATCGAGAGATATAAGCACGTACCGCAAGGCGGCAACTGGAGTGATATCCCATCCCACTTGATGGGGAGCTATAAAGACCCGCGCCGCTGCCACACGGGAATTTATCGGCGCCTAAAATTCGATGAGCCATCAATCGTGTTGGGGAACTTCCGCAAGAATATGCTCATTCATCCGACCCAGGATAGGGGGCTGTCCGTGCGTGAGGCTGCAAGAATTCAAGGATTCCCTGACTCCTATCGGTTCTTTGGTAGTATAGGAAAACAACAGCAGCAGGTTGGCAATGCGGTTCCCCCGTTGATGGCCGAGAAAGTTTTTCGCTGCATTATCGACCAGATCAACTAAGGCCCGAGATATGACGCATGGTTACGACGTTCAGTTCGAAAGCAAACTTGAACGCGAATTAAAGAAAAGAGTGGCCGAAGGCGACGAAACATCCGAATTCCCGCCAACTGGCCTCAACCGCTTCGATCTTTATAAAAGAATTAAGGCTACACTAAATGACTCTTACTTTCGAGACGTCGGAAGCGGCCTTACTGCCGATAGTAGTGGGGGAGCTTTCACCCGTCATGACTTAGGGCATGTCGACGATGTCATTCGGAGGGCTGGAGAACTGCTTGGGGCGAACTCCGACGCAGACACTCCAGCAATCAGCCAACTAAGATCATTCGAGGTATTCGTACTACTAGTTGCGTGCCTAATTCATGACGCCGGGAACCTTGACGGTAGAAGGCAACACGAACAGCGGGCGCGAAAAGCTTTGCGAGAAAGTGCTCCGGAGTTGTCCGAGAAAGAATGTAGTTTAATCTCCCAAATAGCGCGCGCCCACGGGGGAACTGCTCGCAATGGCAGCAAGGATACTATAGGCGAACTGCCCATCGAGGATGGAGTCGAAAGTGCAAAAGTATATCCGCAAAAGCTAGCTGGTGTTCTACGATACGCAGACGAACTCGCGGAAAACAGTAGGCGCGCAAATAGCCGGGAATTCGATACTTCGTATTTCCCGAACCGTTTTTGCCAATGCATTTCAGTTAACGTCGACTATGACAGCAGGCGTGTTTCGCTAGAGTTCACGGTTTCCGATAGCGACTGTGACCACTATGCACCGGATGAAACCGGGGAACAAATGTACTTTGTGGACTATATTATTAAAAGAGTAAAGAAAACCGAACTTGAAAGGCGATATTGCGATCGGTTTATCCGTGGATTTGCGTCCTTCCTTGAAACCCGAGTAAATATTGAGTTTTTGAAAGATCATGAAGACTTCCACCGCGAACACTTCGAGCTCAAGGAAAGTGGGTATCCTCAGCTAGACGACGAGGTTACACTCGGCAATGAGAGTTTCAGTGGTGAGACCGTAGCGGAGAAGTACCGCGAATTCAAAGGTGGTAGCTAAAATGACGGACCCCTTCATAGTCCACACCCCAGAGCAACTCACGCCCGAGAACATTGCTCAAAATTTCGTAGAGATGTATACTGACTTTCCGAAACTGAAAGAGCCGGTAAATATGTTTATTCACGGAGCGAGAGGGTCCGGGAAAAGCATAATGCTACGCAGTTTGGAGATGCCAGTCCAGAGACTGTTGAATCCAGACAATCCGAATGACTTGCCTTTTTTCGCAGTACACGTCCCAATAAAGAGATCCTTCTTCACTAATCCAGAGTATCTTCGCCTTAAAGGCTGGAAAGGAACAGCAATAGGCGAGCATCTGCTCACAGTATACACGCTCCAACATATATTCACCGCGCTCCAGGAAACGGGCGCCGTACCTTCGCAGGATTTTGTCCAGACACTGTCCGAGATGTGGGAGGACTGCGGCGGGAAGCACCAAATTGATGAGATAAAGAGCGCAAGCTCCTATCAGGAGCTTGCGCGATTCTTTTCAAGGGAAAATGGTCGAGTCCGTCAGTACTATATCAGACTTACGGACACTGACGAATCCCCGATCTACGGAGGTGCGTTAGCTAGCTTCGCTGATCTTCTTTTGCCCACCGCTCAAATGATCGAAAAAGACTCTATGTGGGGCAGCAACACTCCGATTTGCCTAATGATCGACGACGCAGACAACCTCACGGAGTTGATGCAGAAGGTTCTCAATAGCTGGATTTCCACCAGAGCAGCCCAATTCATCTGTTTTAAGGTTACAACGCAGCTTGGGTACAAGACTTACAAGACAATCGACAATAGAATCATTGAAAGCCCGCACGACTTTTCGGAGATCAATATTGGGCGCGTATATACCTCCAACAAAGAGAACTTCGCTAAGCGAATAAGAGCGATAATCGAGAAGCGCCTCAAGAATTCTGGGATTGATACGTCTCCCGAAGACTTTTTTCCCTTAGACGAGAAGCAAGAAGCGCGTCGACTACAGATTTTGCAAGATTTATCCTCGGGCAAAACTGAAAAACACATATCGCTACGCGGCTCTGGCCCATCCCGCAGTCGCGATTTAGCGCAGCGATATGCTATCCCAGCGCTGATGCGAGAGCTTTCTTCAGGAAAATCAACACACACCTATAGTTATGCAGGTTTACAGTCTCTCACAGATCTCTCGTCTGGTGTGGTGCGCTGGTTTCTTGAGCCTGCGGGGCAAATGTATAATGAAGTGAAGAGCAATCAGACAACGGACCAGCCGGGCTGTATACCTGTGGGCATCCAGGACGCCGAGATCCATAAATGGTCTAAGGCATTTCGAGAGAAACTCACGGTTGATCCCGGTGGTGATGAACTTGTCGACTCCGACGCTTCGCTCCAAACCGAAGGCCACAATAAGGAAGCCTACGAAGAACTTGGCAATCTATTAGACTCGATCGGCCTTTTGTGTCGAGAAAAACTACTTGACCGAACTGCAAGCGAACAAAGGGTCTTTTCTTTCGCCTTAACAGATTTTCCCAACAAGCGACTCAACGAGATACTCCATCTCGGAGTGAGGTTGGGCTATTTGCAAAAATCTGATCTGGCATCAAAGTCAATTGCAGGAGGAAGGCGGCCTCGTTATATTCTCTCTCGGCGTCTCGGCCCTCATTATCGATTGGATGTATCCGGCTACGCAGCGCACCTAACTGTTACAGCTGGCGATTTGATGCTTGCTCTAAGCGACCCGCGAGCATTTGTCTTAGCGCGGTTAAAAAAAGATAAAGACGCGACGCAACAGGAATCATTTGACCTGGGGGACGGGCAATGACTGACCCGGTAACGCTCTCGTATTCCGATCTGGCTGCCAAGTTTGCAGATTCGAGTATTCTCTTCGTTGGTCGCGTGAGCTTTGAGGATCGGTCTGCTGCGGCATATAAGTCTATTTCGGGCAGCAGGGCGGTGAACCAAATCTTTTTTGCCTCGGCGGACGAAACACTAAAGGCAAAAGAAATTCGCCTCGGCCTCGAAATAGATGAAAGCCGCTTTCATTTTCTCGATACACATGACCCAATACAGACCCAGAAATGCATTGTGGAAACTCTGCGTCGAGTCACGGATGAATATTTCGATAGACTCCTAATTGACATAACGACCTTTAGGCGAGAGGAACTTCTCATTCTTTTAAGTGAGATCAGAAGCCTTGGTGCGGTCAATTTGCAGAGAACTACATTCATTTACTCGAAAGCCGGTTCGATGGCCAAGTGGCTGTCGGGAAGCATCCGGGAAGTCCGCTCGGTAATTGGCTATCCCGGGGAAATAGACAGCCTCAAAAAGACGCATCTCATAATAATGTCGGGCATTGAGCTGAACCGGGCCAAGGCGATTATCGAGGCGTATGAGCCATTCAGCGTATCGCTGGGTATGGTGCCTGAGGACGAGTCGGTTCTCTCCAGTGTATACAGAAGGAACCTTGAGTTGAGAAACTTTCTGACTCGGCACTTTGACCAGATAAGTTCGGAGTTCGACTTCTCAGCCTCCAATGTATCTTCTATTAAAGACCTGCTCAAAAGAATAGTAGCTGACCTTGATGCTTATAACATCGTTCTCGCCCCACTTAACACTAAAATGTCCACCTTGGCAGCGGGAGCCGTTGCGCAGGAAAACCCCAAAATTCAGTTATGCTACGCTGAAGTCGATATTTACAATTCTGATTCCTATTCCACCGCTGGCTCCGAAGTGCTAACATTAGAATACTGTGATTTATATATTTAGGGTCAGGATTCATAGCCAGTAGATGACGAGTGCGGCGAGGGCGATGGCCGAAAGGAAGACCTTCGGGCACCGGTCATAGCGGGTGGCCACACGCCTCCAGTCCTTGAGTCTTCCGAACATAATCTCGATGCGATTTCGCCGCTTGTATCGGCGCTTGTCGTATTTGACCGGCGTCTTGCGTTTCTTTCGGCCTGGGATACAGGCGCGTATTCCCTTGTCCTGCAATGCTTCTCTGAACCAGTCAGCGTCATAGCCACGATCCCCGAGCAGCCATTTGACGTTTGGTAGGCCGCTGAGCAATGCGCGTGCGCCGGTGTAATCGCTGACCTGTCCCGCGGTGACGAACAGGTCGATCGGCCGTCCCTGACTGTCGCAGACGGCGTGCAGCTTGGTGTTCATACCGCCCTTGGTGCGACCGATCAGGCGACCACGCCCCCCTTTTTGGCGGCCATGCTGGTCGCCGTTCGATGGGCCTTGAGGTATGTCGCGTCGATCATCACGGTCTTCTCTTCGCCGTGTTCTGCCGCCAACCCGACCATCATCTGCGCGAAGATCCCTTTGTCGCTCCACCGCTTCCACCGGCTGTAGAGCGTCTTGTGCGGGCCATAGTCAGCAGGAGCATCCCGCCAACGCAAGCCATTGCGATTGATGAAGATAATCCCGCTCAATACCCGCCTGTCATCGACCCGAGGCTTACCATGAGACTTGGGGAAGAAAGGCGACAAACGTGCCATCTGCGCGTCGGTCAGCCAGAAGAGATCGCTCATGTCACCGCTCCGTTTTCGAAGCCGTGAATCATCCTGTGCGAACGAAATCAATGCATCCTGACCCTAGGCGGGTCGGCCAAGCTTCGCCAGATGTGCCCGGCTCAGAGTTGACCTTCGGGCCGGGCACAGCGGATGACCGAAGCCAGCCTAAAATTGCAGATTAGGTCGGTCATAACTTGCGCATGAAGCCAATCCTGAACGCCATCACGTTCAGTTTTCTACTGGAAGAGTTGAGGATATGTCGGCATCTCGAATGCACCGCCCAAGCCAAATGGCTCAATCTGATGGCGCTACGGCCAGGTTATATATCCCGTTGATAGTTTCTTAAACTTTTCATCCGTTACGCACCCGGCGTTACCCTCTATGTTCTCGATCAAATAATCCATGCACTCTAGCAGGCGAGAGTTGATAACATTTGTTCTAGCGGCTTCGAGTGCGAACTTAGCTTGCCTTCGACATGTCGAGTTTCCGAGATTACTGCGTATTTCATAGTGGCCAAGAGATGCCATGACATGAGGTGCGTATTGGTCCCCTGCGAGTGCCAGAAGATGATCATAGTAAGGCTTCGCACCCGGTGAAACACCGTTCTGATAGTTGTATCCATTGCCTATTCGGCACAAGAGTACCGTACGAAACAGCAGTTCAGCAATATTCGGGATGATTGCGGCGGCATCCGGGATGTAGCTAGACAACGCTCGCGCGACCGGCGTCTCGTGATGGTAGTTATCACGGGCATGATGGGTATCTTTAAGTTGGAGGAGTAGCTCATTTACGATAATTAGCCGTTCAGAGTCCGATCGATAGGCGTTGCCGCCGACGATATCAAAAAATTGTTCTCCGAGGGTATATTTTTCTGTGTGGAGATTTGCCTTGTACCCCTCGAGAACAGTGCCCAATTTCAGCTTTGGATCATCGAGGCAGCTGTTCCAAATGCGCGGGGCTATTAAGGAAATGTTCTTTCGTACTGCGGCGTCGGTTTCTGGTGCGGCAAATATGCCAAAAACTGTCCTCAAGATATTTCCGCCGAGGTGAGTTGGGAGTTCGCCTATCCTCTGCTCGATTGTTTTAATAGTTCCCGCATCTAAAGCTTCAGTGTGCTTCTTTAAATTTCCAATGAATGCCTGCACCTGTAGTGCGGCTTCAGAAGGACGATCGTGGAGCACATCCTGAACGCAAGTGTGTAGCCAGCCAAGGAGCTCGAACGCATTAATGTTGTAGTTGTTTGGATGCGATATCCCGATATTATTTCTCATGTCGAGAATATGCTTCAGCTTCGCATAAGTCGCATCAGCTATCAGCTCTAATTTTCGGCATGTATCAAGTAGCGTAATATCTTTTAGGCTGCTCAGATCTGCCTCTGAAGAGTACATATCACGATTCTTTCCACCGCCAACAGCAGCGTCAAAGAAAATATCTAGCCCGTAGAGAACAGCCTTGCGGCGCAGGTCTACGATAACCTCATTTCAAATTGCATTTAGTGAGTAGTCAAATAAACCATAGCCAGCACCAACTACAAATTTCGAAAGGTATCTCGCATTCGCCTTAACTTCTGGTGGGAGCTTATCTACAAATGCCGGTAGGTTATTTCCAATAATCTCCCGCTCGTCGATTCCAGCAATTATGTTTTCTGAAGGCAAGCCCACACTTTCTAGGTAGTCAACTATTCTCTGGGCCTGAGCATCGACAATTTGGTTGATCTTCGCTTCAACTGGGGCTTTCAATCTTAATCTCCTGCACTTGTTACTCGCGTCGCGAGTCTTGGTTTCAAAGCCAGCTTCTTGTTCTGAAAGTCAGCAAGAAACATCTTATATTCGACGTCAACTTGTCACTTGTTGTCAACTTGTCACTTCTTGGCGGGTCAGAGTTGCGACTTTGATATGTGTCTTCTTCATGACTGGAGTTGGGATAGGCGCAGCCGCCACTTGAGGCTGGGACCTGCCGAGCACGCTAGCCGCCCTTTTGGTAGGTCGACAGGGTGCTTCTGACTGACTCCTCGGATGCGGAAATTCAGAGCGATAGAACGGCAACGCGCGGATCTTAACCGTCAGACCGTCAAAGCAAGTCCTTGTTGAGCCTGACCTTTAGGGTGCGAGGGTTGGTGGGGTAGGAAGCGACCCGTCCGGCAGAGGCGCGATTCATTAAATATAAGCCTACGCCTTCGTCCCAAGTCGTCTCCTCTTCTACCTCCCGCAACCACTGAACCATTCGCGGAAAGTGGCGGTTCTCTCCCACATTGAACCGGCGTTCCCAGCCTATGTCGTCGATTACTCGTGCAACGACGGCTCTGAGAAAGTCATCTAAATTGACGTCAACGGTCTCGTCACCCGCGCGGTCGATAGCCTCCGCCCAGATTGCCCTTTTAAAAACGGACGGAGGAACATCGTCGATGTCTGCAGCTGATGCCTTCTCCGGAAACGCCAAGCTGTCCTCGATCAAGGACTTGACGTTCTCGTTGTTCTCCGTCGCCTCATTCAGTTCCGCCCGCAACTCCGAGGCGTCTCCACTTTCCATCGCTCGAACGAAATAACCGAGAGCTTTCCGGAAGCGATCTTTTGGATATCCCGACAGAGTCTCCATGGGCTCGCCGGTCATATCTTCCCAGACTTCCATCATATGACGAGTTGCGGCTCCATATGTGCGGATGCATCCGTCGTAGAACGTTTGGTGGTGATCGGAACCGTCCATGAGATATCACCTCAAACCATCTGAAGCCAACGACAACGCGTTGTATCGTTTCAATTATCTCGAACCCTACCGCGATGCTTTCCAGTTTGCCACTAGGGATCTTATGATTTCGGTGGCAGGTTTTCGTCCTTCGTGACGTCCGTGCAGCAGCCAGCTTGGATCCCCTGCTGAATGTCTGCTTCCTCGGTGCGGAAGGGCGTCTTCACGTCCGCAGCGAATGGCAGTTCTCCGCCCATTCTGTGGGAAAACACTCGTTCGCAATCGCAAAAATCGACCGCCGGTACATGCGCATGCACCTTTCGTACGAGGCTTTTTGCGCTGTCTGCGGTGCGGGAACGATCTACGCCAGTTTCCAGTGGTTCTGGGCGGTGGCGGCGATGAGGGATTCATCATTCGCGTCGCATGGCCGTGCGTGTTCATCGCGGGTGATGGACCTGGCATCAGCGTTCAAGCAGCATTGCTTTTCGACGGACCGGCCTGCAGGTCAGTTTCAGGGCGCGGTGTTTGGTCCGACCCTTACTGGTCGGCCTACGGTTCGGGTCGGAATAGTCTCGGCTGATATGACCGGCCTGTACCGCGAAGTAGAAGGCCGGCAGATCATCGACGCGACCGTCAGCGGATGAGGACCTAGGCGCCTTACCACGCTATCATCCATTCACCACCTCGAGCATCCCATCCGTCAGCGGACGTTGTAGTACCTTAGCCTCCGCCCACTCGGCCGCGAGCCACGTTTCCCACTCCTCCGGCTCTGTTAGGATCACCGGCATGGCTTTCGGGTGGATCGGTGCCACCTCGGCGTTCGGCTCGGTCGTCAGGAAGGCAAAGAGATCGTCTTTAGTCTCGCCGTCCTTCAGCTTTCGGATGCTCGTCCAACCTTCGACCCAGATCCCCGCGAACATCGGCGTGGCGTCGTCCGAGAAGCGGAACCAAGCATTTCCGCGGCCCTTTCCGAGAGGCTCGGCGAAGGCCGTTAGCGGCACGAGACAGCGATGCTGCGGACCCAGCCAGCGCCGCCAGTGGGGCGACCCGGTGTTCCGGATGTTCGTCACGCCCCGGTCGATACCGCTCGCACTGTGGTATTGCTTCGGGCTGGGCATGCCCCAGCGGGCGCTCTGCAGGACGATGGTCTCACCGCCCCGGCGTACGATCGGCGCGCTCTGATCGGGATAGATCTGATCCCTGGGCTCCAGGTTGCCGAGCCGGTCGTCGACCTGCCGCCGGTCGAAGAGCCCGCGCAGCTCGTCCTGGGTCCGGGCCGCTGAATACAGATTGCAGATGGCCGTCCTCCTACCAGTTCCAAGCCCGCTCTTCTCGATGCACAAATACACCCACCGGCGCGCGTCAGCTATTCTATCGGGATCGAGCGGCGCTGTCCTGCTGCCTGTTGCAGCCCCCCTCGACCCCAATCCTCCGCTCTCCGTGGCTTTATATTCGAAGTGGCTTCCGCGGTAGAACGAAGGCGGAACATATACGCCGTCATCCGCGACCCCTGCAAGCCTTGGCGGAAGCGCAAGATCGTATCAGCAGCCTTCCGCCTCATGGGTTTCCGGGTTGTCCACCCCATTGGCGTGAGGTGCCGAACCGGATCGGCGCCACCATCGATGGAAATTGCGGCGGGCTGGCCGAGGGTAAAACTCCCGATTGCTTGGACATGCCGCAGGCATCCCGCTCGCTGCAAGGCGGGTTTGTGGCTTCGGCTGTAGTCCGCTGCGCCGCGGCGTCATAGCTTTGCTGCAACGCAACATTCCTCCGAAAGGCAGTTCCATGGCCTACGTCCAGTCCCATTCCGCCGATTTCCAGTCTTCCCGTCCGAGCTTTCTCACCCGCGCTCGCGCCGTCATCGGCCGTGGCTTTGCTTACTGGATTGAGGCAAACAGCCGCGCCGACAGGATCGCCGCGCTCGAGGCGAAATCGGATGCAGACTTGGCCCGCATGGGCCTGAGACGCGAGGACATCGTGCGGCACGTCTTTCGGGACCGGATGGTATTCTGATTCCGAACGCTGCTGCGAAGCGGTGTCAGCCTCAGGCGCGCGGGCGAACTTCCGTAACTTGGGCGTTTTCCCTGTACCTGCGTCTTGTCTTCACCCTTTTGTTGTCAGGGCGCTGGCCACGGCCAAACCGCCGTTGGCATACCAGGGCGAGGTCTCGTGATATGCGCCCGGCTAGGAACATCGGATATCCGGGATTTCGACGATCCGCGGCACGGCGGTCGGCTTTCCCGTCCCGAGTTCAGACTGCGGAGGGTTTCTCCGAAGCCGGCAAAGCCATTGCGAGCGGCCTCTGCCTCCGTGCGATGCAAATCCCGGTACCCGATCACGGTCATGATGATCGCCGCTACGGCAACCATGCCGCTATAGACGTAGAGAAATTCCATGACCTCCGTCTCCATTCATGGCAGGGCGCCGGCCATACGCGTCACGATACTTGCGGCCCAACGGTTGCATCCAAATCGATGTCGATCGCCTCAAACCGCTGGCGCAATCCGGCGAATTCGACCCCGATCTCCGCGCAAAGGATTGCCAGGCGGTCAGCCGGCATGGTGGTGAAGGCCAGCTCAAGCTGAGCCAGGTCGTCGCCGTCCGGATCAAGATGCCCCGTCAGGATGTCCCGCAACCGACCGGGGGTCAGCTCCCTGTCTTTGGCGATGGCGTCGAGTACGTGCCACCTGGCAACCTGATCCTCGCCTTGGTGGGCAGCGGACCGGAGCCGCGCGAGTTCGATGGAGGCCCATCTGAGACGCCCATCCCGATCGTCCAGCGCGTTGCGAAGCTGTGCGATCTCATCCTGCAACTGTTCAAGTTCCTTCATCCTTGTCTCCTCCGCGCCGCCGCCCTCATGCTTCCGCATCGAGGTCAGACCGCCGGTCGCTGCTCGATTTCAGCGCAACCCGTCCGCGCTCGACCTTCGCCAGCCCCTGCAGCAACTGGGCGGCAATCTCGGTTTCCGGCACCTGGTGCGGGTAGCCCAGGGACACGTTGCGAAGCTCGCTCGCCCCGACCGTGAACGCACATGGCATATGCGTATGCCCGTAAACCCAAGCCGTGGGGGCGTGAGCGTCGATCAGGGACGTGAGATCGGAGGCGTAGGCGGCGTCGAGACGGGACACCGGCGGGGCCAGACACTCCGGATGGGGCACGTGATGCGTCGCCACGATCGTGTTGCCGTCGAACGGCTCGGCCAGTTTGCCCTCGAGCCACGCGCGATGATCGGCATGGCGCCGGGCCGTATCCGCCGGCCTCGCGCGGCGGTATCCCTCGCCACCAATGCGGATGTAGCGGTAGTCGTTCATTTGCGCTTCGGCCTCGGCCATCATCGCGGGCCTGGTCGCCTCGCGGTGCCCTGCCAGGGCAAAGTCGGTCCAGAGGGTGCAGCACAGAATCCGGCAGCCGCCGAGCATGACCTCGGCCTTCTGGGCAAAGGATGCCCCCGCTTCGGTCGCGATCTCGGCCAGCCGGTCGTCCCCGTCCAGCTGGAAATCGTAATAGTCGTGGTTGCCCGGGGTGATGAAGACGCGGTCGAGCGGGACATACCGGCCGACATGCTCGAGGAGCGGGGGCCAGCGGACCTTCGGCTTGTTGCTGAGATCGCCGATGATGAAGAGCGCCTCGACCTGGTCCCAGACCGATTGCGGTACGGCCGCCAAGGGATCGCGTCCGGCCATCAGCCAGTGATCCAGGTGCAGGTCAGTGACGAACAGGATCTTCATGCTGCGGTTCCCAGAAGTAGGTGTCCATCGTGATCCCTCGCGGCGCCCTGGAACGTTGCCCGGAGCCTAGGGAGTTACAGACACGGACCGATCTGCGTCCGTCAAGTCTTTTTGGCCTCCGCAGATGCGTATAACCTATTGTAAAGATTGCTTTTCGCAACCGTGTTGCCCGACCTCGGGGCGGGGCCGGTCTTCCTCCCAAGCCCGTGTTTTCCTGGCGCTTCGTCCAGCAAACGTTGGCGATGCCCGGCAGAGGAAGAACGTTTTTCGCAAAACGCCATGCCTCGCGCAGCGAGGATGCCAGGATTCTGTCGCATTCTGAAATCGCCGAAAGATTCCGTTCCAGGACGCGAGTGCCAGCCGCGATTGCAGGGCGCGCAGGAAGTTTCGGTTTGGGCTCGGCGATTGCGGATCTCGGTGCGGGACGCCGAAGGCGTCGGAGCAACCCGTAATTGGATCTGGCTTTCGTCTTCTTCTGGCCAAATAGAGCGGTGTTTCAAGTGCTGGGCTCGAGAAACTTGAACTGGCCGCTAGACGTGGAATTCCGGGTGGTCTGGATACAAAGCGGTGAGCACGGCACAGCGCATCTGGATTGCAAGGGCATCGTGGAAAATATCCAGGTCGTTCGCGGTCTGGTCCTCCGTGAGCCAGCCGTCCGACAAGCGCCAGCGCTGGAAGAATATCCAGTCCAGTTCGTTTCGGCCCATGTGAAGAGAGACCCGCCGCCCCTTGTTGGCCTGGGCGTTTTTATGCGTTGCTCGCGCAACCGGCGCTCTCGAATCCTCGTCTGTGTCCGACACCACACAAGCTATCTGAGCTCGAATATCGTCAGGGATCGTATCGATGGCCATCGTCATCGCCTCGGAGAAGCGGTGATCGGACGCAATATCCATATCCCATTCCGCCGGCTGGTCGCGCCAATGAACCAGCTCCGCATCAGCTGTCCACCGCGCTTCGGAGACCAGTCCGATTTCGTTCAGTACCGCAAGCACGTCCTGACTAGCATGCGCTGGTCCCGAACCATGTGCCGCGGCGATGTTTGGCGACGAGGGAGAGCCACGCCGATCCGCAGTCGTTCCGCCGACCGAACCCGCACCTGTGGGCGTCTGGGGGTGGTAGATAAACTTGCCCTGTTGCTTGGCTATCCAGAGAACGGCGATGCAGACGTCGTCCCAACGAGGAAGTGTTTCAGGGATCACCGGGTTTTCGCGGATGACGGCACCCCGGCAAATTTCAGAGGCCCTGCCAAACGCGGCAAGGGCCTCGCAACCGATCTGATAAGCTGTAATGAAGCTGTGGTCATACGCCCGACCGTCGCTTGGCAGGTTCGCCTCGATAAATGCGATCGCTGGTCTTGCCCAATCTAGAAGGGGGTCCGCCACGGCCATGTGCTAAGTTTCCTTGCATCCACAAGATCATCATAGCACGTCGCGAACCGATGGCTTGCGGAACGTCTGGCCCGAAGCGCGATGCGCATTCCGGTCGAGAAGGGCGAGAACCGAACCTTCTCCGCGTGTGCGAACGCACCCTTGCCAGGATATGGAAGCGGACATTCCGCCAGAATCACGCCGCCGGACCCGGCGCGACCTACATAGCGTGCGGAAAGCTGGAGTTCGCAGCCAATTCAACGAACGACCGCAACGCGGAGTATTGTCGAGGTTGGCCACCTGACTTCGATATCCCAAAGATAAGATCGTTGCTGTTCAGTTCAGCCAATCGAATGCCGGCTCCCCTTATTTTGCCGCCCGAGAGGTTCTTCACCATTCTGCAGCGACTTTATTCGCTAAAGCTATCGTCAGCTTCAATATCGTCTACGTCAAACAAACGGCGCTCAACAATTCTGGTAACCCTGGGATCTGGAATTACATAGCGGTTCACAGGCTTTCCACCATGTTCACTTGGCCGGGTCCCATCCTGCGCTAGCAAACCAATTTCCTCCCAGATGATGATCTTGTTTCTTGCGCTTTGGTGGCCAATCTTAAATTTGGTCTGCACACCCTTATTAGCAAAAGATATTCTTCCGAGTCTCAAGAGCTGATAAAGGCGCACCCAGGATTGGCAGGCCCTTCGGCGTGAGGGTGATGAGGCAGGCGGAAATCTCAATCCATCCCTGCTGATCGCGGGACGAGTTCATCCCGGAATAAAACGCCAAGCGACTCTTATCGGTAAAGCTCGCCGTCCTTGTAAGAATGCGTCACCATAGTGGCGTCGAACACGACGCTGGTGCGTCGGCCTTCTGCCTTGGCGCGATAAAGCGCAATATCGGCATTCTTGAGCAAGTCATGGGCAGTACCGCCTTGCTGTGGGAATACGCTCGCGCCGATGCTGGCCCGACAAGCGATCTGACTACCGAAGTGCTCGATCGCCTTATACAGCTGGCCGGCCAGCGAACTGACCAAGATTGATAATTCCTCGGGCCCGCCCACATCAGGAAGGATTACGGCGAACTCGTCGCCTCCCAATCTCGCAGCCGTGCCATTTGGCGGAACCGCCGCACGTAACCGGTCAGCAAAACTCCGTAAGAGGTCATCACCGGCGGCGTGCCCCCAAGTGTCATTGATCTGCTTAAAATGGTCGAGGTCAAGCAAGAGAACTCCTACATTCGTTCCCCCAACTTCCGCTTTGTCGAGCGCCTGACGCAAGCGTTCGTGGAAGTAAGTGCGATTGGCGAGATGGGTGAGGCCATCGTGCATAGCGGCATGTTGATGTCGGCGCACCACGCGTTCATATGCACGCGACAGGGCAAACGCGCCGCTGGCTGCCGTATGTACTACCGCGACAATCAAATGAATCTGCAGCATGCGATCATGCGGCAGATAGGCCGTGAAACTTTCCGAAAAGGTGGCTCCGTGAACGACCCGAGCCGCAAACGAAAGCGCCAGGACTGAGTACGATAGGATAAGGCCGTAACTCGATGGGATGGCGTTCCCGCGTCCCAGCCAGAACTGCCAAGCGATCCCTGCCGTTTGCGCCACCAAAACGACGTTCACAGCCGCATACACAAAACCTGGGTCGGACATAGAGGCAAGAGCGAACAAAGCGAGCGTCGCCCCTGTCGGAGCCAGTACCGGCAACCATGAACTCCGGCCGTGAACGAACTGTTGCGCTGCGCGCCAACGGAAGCCAAATCCAAGCACAAGGAGGGCGTGAGGCAGCGCGTTCGCAATTCCGGCAGAGGGTGGAATGACAGCGAATCCTGCTAGTCCCGCGGCAAGCACCAGATTCGCTACGATCCAAGAAGACCACCAAGATTCATCCGGCTGCGTGCGCGAGGCAGCATAGAAGCCACAGGACATCACCACGAGGATGATGGCATTCGCTACAAAAAGGGTAATCACGTCCATGCGCTTGCTCCGACATAGCCGCTCCTGCGCAAGCAGTACCAGAAGCGTTGCCTCAATTACGTCGGTCGCCCGATCCGATCGAAGATTACCGCAAGAATATAACCTCAATCTTACTCAGAAGGGTTTCAATACAGCAAACGGCCATTCGGTCCGGCACTGCGGCCCTTATACTACTGAACGATGCTGCATGGCGAATTGAAAGTTCGGTGTTGGTGAAACCGCGCGGCGGCAATGGCGTGCCGGGCGAACGGCAGTTGAGGGCCGGGAGCGGGCTCGCCCACCCACGCCGCTGAACGACGGCTTCGTGCCGTGGCTGGACGTGAAACAGTCCCCCGCGCCCAGGCGGAGATGCGGCGTTCGAGCCGGAACCGGGGAAGGGACGCCAAGGTAAAAGTTGGGTATTGGCAATGGTACCCTCGGCCGGACTCGATCTGACACGCCTTTCGGCGGGCTATTCTGCATCACACCGAACCGCAGCGAAATCGACAGGTTGCCGAGTTTTGCTCCCATGGACATAGCGGGAACGGACCAAGAAACTGGGAGTCCGGTCTTTTCAAAAAGGGGCCCCCGGGGCGTGCCGGAAAACGAGGACTTCTCTGCTTGATACGCAGATTTCTTCACTTATAGTGACTAAGTATCCTTCGCTTACATATTTTCTCAATATATTTGAATGACATGGAAAACGAAAACGATGCACTCCGTACCCGCATCAGAGACCTAGAGACCTGCCTTGCCGAGTATGCGGCCGCATACGGCTTCACTGATAGCGCCCGCACTTTACTCTTAGGCGAAAGCGATCAAGAGCAACGCGCTGCCCTTCCTCCTAAGGACCGGTCGGACTGAACTTACGCGGTCGTTCCGCGAACGCTGGGGAGCTACTGGGTTCAACGCCTTCTACGTGTGACGTAATAAGGCAACACTCCGCGCGATGGGCGAATTGCCGCCTATCACTGGCGACATTTTGCTGAAACTTTCCCGCAGAAAACATCGTGGCTTCCGTAATGCTGAGGCGGAGAAGGTTTGCTGAATGATTTACTGCGAGCACATTCCGGAGCTGAATATGTTCTACTTGCGCTATGGTGGTAGCTTCAGGCGACGGGAACTCCTTCAGGAATTGGATCGGATCGACAAACACGAACCCGAAAGTCCTGGGTCCTTGCCACTTCTGTTTCACGACTTCCGCAATGCTGATCTTTCGTGGATAAGCGCGCATGGAATGCAAACGTTCATCTCGCAAAGGGCGAAGCTTACAAACAACGCGGGCGGACCTTGTATTCTCTTGGTCAGTAATCTCGTGAGCTTTGGCGTGATGCGCATGTATGGCGCTTTGGCAGAAATCGGCGGCGTCAGAAACGAAGCAGACAGCTTGGTCACTACCAGTCCGAGGGAAGTACTCGCACGGATCATCGTTCACGCCGCTCGACCAGGCGAAACCGAAGAATTGCTTTTGGGCGCAGTGATCCGGAGCGCTAGCGTTTTGGGCATCCGAACCGATACAGAGTTTGCGTCGAAAAACAGTTGAAGGGGGCTGCTTGCTGAACTCGCTCGAGCACTGAGTATTACTTTCGCGGCTCTGTCGACGCCGCGAGCGTCTCACAATACCTGCTTTTTTTCTTCAAAAAAGTTTGTTTCTGGGCGCCTCAGTTCCCGCCGCTGACAAAAAGTATCGGAAGGGAGAGCGGCCCCGGTCCAGACTGAACCGCCGGCTCGGTGAGTTTCGCGTAGCGCATACCATCGTTCCATATCCGCCTCCGAGGGATGTCGGCCGCGGTCGCAGGAAGGAAACCAAACTGGTTTAAGGGGATGGAAACACGCATCGGCTGACCGTGTCGTCGGAAGCAGCCCTTCGTGGCTGCTGCCCGAGATGGCGCGGAGGGAGGTGGCTGCCTCGATAGCCAGCACCAGTACCACAACGGCGAAAGCCGAGCCCCGTTGTTTATTGACGGCGGGCGCAATGGGCGCTGACGGCCGTCGTGGCTGCTCCAAACTTATGGCTTCACGACTTCCGCTGCTGTGGCGGCTCTCGATCGCCCGTACGCTCTTATTTTCTAGGTGTCACGCTGAGCGACGTGATCTACGCCAACCAGCGCGGCGATGTCACCGCACTTCGAGCGACAAGCTTATGGTCCGACCTAACGGTCCTCTTTTCCAGGGGAGGGTCCAGGTCGCTGCTGCTGGCCGGTCTTGGAATCGGCAGGCCACATCGGCAACGAACACCATCTGATCCGCGCAAAACGCTGATACCCATAGTGGATTACCGGACGAGCGATCGGCAAAATACCGACATATCCGGCATCCCGCCGCTGATCTCCAAGGATGGAGGGGCAGGGGTCTCGTCGTCTTCACCCTGGTCGCCTCGATTCTTATCAGGAAAACTCTCCCGGCACTGTCCTTCATCCCCTGCGGGTTGCTAGCGGTACATCTGCCCGCAGAAGGCGATCCGCGTCGAACGCCCAGGAGAAATTTTTCTCCAGTGGTGTCCCGGGATGGTTTGCGAAACCCAGGAACCCTACGGCCACGCGACCGATATTTTTCAGTATGATCGCGTCTGTTTTGCCCCGATCTACGAGATGGGGTCGAAAAAGTTTTTCGCAATATCAGTAGCTTGACTCAAATCTCCCCCTGATCTTCAAGGCCGAGCGCTCTTTTTCGTTTTGGATTTTCATGGGATTCGCGGACCTTGCCCCTGTTCGAGGTTGGCATCCAACGAAGCCGGCCGAGAGCGCAAAAGAAAAGCACGCATCCTTCGATGCGCGCCTAAAAGTAGGGGCATAGATCGCCCGTGTATCACTTGCCACCGTAGAGGCCGAAAACGGCCCAAGGCAAGCGCGGTCTGAGCTCCAGGACGAAAACTTAACTACCCCGGAAACGTCAGGTTTCCGGGAACGGAGACGGCATGTCGAATTACGAAGACTGGTTGCAGGATCAACCTGCACCCAGGAAGAAACAGAAGGCACTGGTGGTGGCGCCGATCCACGGTGTTCTGCCCTATGCAGGGGACCGCAATCCGCTGACGCGCAGCGACACGGTCAAGCGGGTGTCGGCTGCGATCGCAACGCCGATGACGAAGGGTATCCGACAGGTTTACCACTTCGATGGCGAGTCCGAATACGCTGTTGCCCTCAATGCGCTGCGCAGCCCGGAGCTCTATGGGCTGGAAGTGCAACTTCCTCCGCTTAACTTTTACTGCCGGCGGGAGCGCAAAGTGCGTCCCCATCGGTTCGACTTGCGCCTGACCTCCCGGGATGGGCATCGGCGCGCGGTCTTCGTGCGCAACGCGACGAGCTTGGCGAAGCGCGAAACCCAGGACGAAATCGACGACATCTTCGCCGCGGTGACCGAGGACTTCGCCGACGATGCCATGGTGGTATGCGCGGATGACTATACGCGGGCCTATCGCGACAACCTTCGCCGCATCTGGGACTATCTGCAGGTGAAGGACGATGAGGCGGATGCGCTCGTCGAGGGCGCCGCGCGCACGACCAACTACTGGTACCTGAGCGACCTCATCGCGAATTGCGACATCGAGCCCTGGCGCTGCTATCAGGCGGCGATGCGCCTCATCGGCCAGAATGTGCTCTGGACTGACATGCATGGCGTCATCGATTATCCTTCGCGGGTCGCGCTGAACGCATGACTTCGCAGCCGCTCTACAACATCCCCAAGGGATCCATCCTGAAGCTGGATGG
>Ga0208934_1000363_pt1 | contig 23426 bp, 25 predicted proteins | sample MalvirDeepMed_s2_FD_184243 | JGI IMG/M metagenome (GOLD analysis project Ga0208934, IMG submission 184243) | Marine viral communities from the Global Malaspina Expedition - Malaspina viral metaG DeepMed_s2 (SPAdes) (version 2) | ecosystem: Environmental > Aquatic > Marine > Oceanic | place... | reverse complement strand
ACGGCAGGATGCGCGATGAGCTGCTCGACGAGACCACGTTCCGCAACTTGGCCCATGCGTGGATCGTGATCGCCGCATGGGCTAACGACTACAACACCGAACGCCCGCATTCGGCCTTGGATTACCAGACCCCGGTCGACTACGCGCGGACCCTGACCACCGCAATCGTGGCAGGTCAGTGGCTCTCCAGATCAGGGCCTTGAGCTTCGCAAGCGCCATCTCAATGGGGTTTAGATCCGGGCTGCAGAAAGGCATGAACCGGAATCAGGCACCTACGGCCTTCATGGTCGTCGATGCCTTGGGGCTCTTGTGCGATGCCGGGTTGTTTAGAATGGTCTTCGCGCCCAGTGCCGAGGGCCGGTTGGGTCTCGACATTGAGCGCGAAGACTCCGAGACATGGCACCGTCGATCACCCCGGGCGCATCCAGCCAGTCGTGACACAGGGCCGCGATGAGGGTCGGGGTGTTCCCTTGGCCGAAGCACCCGTGGTCGACGAGGCGCTTTGCCTTTTGGGGCCATCCAGTGGTCTAGGCCGTATTCGTCTTCGGCGACGTTTCGTCGATGAAACCAGGGCAAATAAGGGCGTTGCGCAATCCAAGTGTCAAGGATCATCATCCGTCCGACTCCAGTGCCATGAACGACGCCCTGCCCTCTATGAGTCAAAAATATCGCGTTCACCCGGGAGTCTGCAGTTCGACGCAAAGGCACTTCTTCTCCCCCCTTGTCGTGTCGTTCCCGGGCCGCGGCGGACGGCGCCGACGGCCAGGAAGCGATATGCGTCCGTTCTTCGCGTCATACTCGCCCTATCAGGGTCACGGGTCATCGGCCAATGGATCCGTTCCAAGCTTGGGTTGCCGCCCCAGCCGCTGCGATGGGGGCCGTGTCTGAGCGGCGCTTGCCGCCCAATACGAACTATAGGCCACGGTTCACTACAGCATCAGACTGCGCCGGCGAGCTGCGATGCATGATGCGCCGAGATCAAAGCGCGGAGATATTTTGCCGTGCGGCGAAGATCCGCAATCTCCCCTTGCAAACGGATCTGATCGGTCGCACGCGCCGAGATGGTATCAGCCATTCCCCCGGGCGCTCGCCCTTCAAGACGACACGAGGCGGTCACCACCAAGTCCCACGGCCGCGCGATGCGACCGCCCGATGCCTCGATCCGGGCGACGATCCTGCGATCTTCGTGGCACGGGATCGCTTCGAATCCGCCCGCGGCGAGATACGTGCCGGTCCGAAAGGCCAGGCTCGCACCCGGCGTCTGCCCATGCCGCGGCAGGGGGTCGTATGTGCAGGGCGCACGAAGGCCGTCCAACTCGGCCCCCAGCGCGGCAACCTCGTCTTCCAGCGCGCCGTGCATGCGCACGATCCTGGGCAATCGCGCAAACTCTTCCGGGTCAGGCACGACACGGCCACAGATCACGTCGACCTTTTCGATCGCACTCCGTACGATATGGCCCCACCCCGGCATCACGACGCAGTCGGCATCAGTGGTAGCCAGAATCGTTGCATGGGGCGCCGCGTCGAGGGCCGCCTGCATCCCCATTCGCCGCGCCTCCCCCACGCCCCCGGAAAGGCAGCCGGTTTCGAGCACGGCGACGCGCAGACCCTTGGATCGCCGGGCGATGGTTGCAGTCGCGTCGGAGCATCCGTTCGCGATGACGATAACGTCCTGGATATCAGGCTCAGAAGCGAATGCGGACAGGGTGACGGGAAGTCGGTCCGCCTCGTTGCGCGCCGGTATGGCGACGATGAAGCCGCTCACGCCCCAATCGGATGGAATGAAAAGGTCATCTCTCATCGTCAAGCCCCGCCGAGCGGTGCAAAGAGGTCGATCCGATGGCGCGGGTCGCCCGGTTTCGCAGGTATTCCATCGCGGGTCGTAGAAGCCGTGAAGTGTTTGAACGCGTCCGATCCTTCCAGCGGATTGCCGGAGGGTCCAAGCCAGGTCACAGCCAAGATTACTGCACCGGGCCACCGGAAATCGAGTTGTTCCGCAAGCGCCCGTAGCCCTGGCCGGTCCAGAAAATAGAGGATCTCCGACAGGACGATCAAATCGTAGGCCCCCTCGGGCAGTTCGCAGGGCAAGAACGCCTGAACGAACTGCCCTTTCGGGACGGCGGCCCGTGCGGCATCGAGGGCTGCGGGGACGGCATCGATACCGGTATAGGCGTCGCAACGCGGGGCCAGACGCGTCGCGAGCTCTCCGTTGCCGCAGCCAATTTCCAGGGCGTGGGCATATCGCAGGTTCGGCAGTGCGGCGAGCGTGGCCTCGAACCGGGCAGCTTCGTAGGGCGAGGACCGGAAATCCCACGGATCGTCGGTTCGGGCGTACAGGTCTTCCAGATGCGTCCGCGAAACGGCCAAGGCGCTAACCGATCCGCTCGTCGAAGATCTCTGGACCTTCGGCGAACATCCGGGCAAAGCCATCGGGCATTGTGAACCCGTCGGGGTCATCGCGGATCACCCTGCCGTGCTGGCTAGCATGCGCTTCAATGGCACGTTGTTTCAACGCCGTGTCGACCGGATAGGTGAAACGCCGACTGCCGGGAACAGGCGGCGCCTCACCACCGCCAGCCCAGCGCGACCAGATCGGATAATATAGCAGCCGCAATCGCGGTCGCCGGGACACCAGTTGGCCGGCGAGTGACGCCGTCGTCACGTGGTCGCAATGGGGGTCGAGGGGCGACGGTGCGATCAGGACTCGGCAGCCCAACCGGTCGATCAGGTCCTCGAGCCTCGAAAGAACGGCCCTGAGCGGCACCTCGTGGAGGGCCGCATCGGGATAGCCTAGACACGTCACGTCCCGGCGCGGATCGCCGCCCAGAATCTCGATGGCACTGGCCAACTCGCGCGTGCGTATCAAAGTAACATCTTCGGCGCTGCGGGGATGCGACGCCCCGCCATCCGTAAGGCAGACGACATGGGCCTGTTTGCCGCTCCGCCACCAATCGGCGAGAAGTGCGCCGCAGCCAAGCACTTCGTCATCCGCGTGCGGCGCCAAAACCAGCAACGAAGCCGCGCCGGAAAGATGATTTTCCCTATCCATGCCAGATACCGGAAAGCGGTCCGGTCCTTCCAAGAAGGGTCCGGCCGGCGCGTAGCTCCATCGCGTCTCGGGCGACCTGCCGGCAATAGGTCGCCAGATCGCGTGCCATCCGTCCCGTCTCGGAACCCTGCGCGAAATGTGGAAGGCCCACCGATCGCTCGACGGCCGCAATCGTATCCTGCGCCAGATCCTCGGTCAGAAGGCGAGCCTGGATCGACAGGGCCACCGACCGATCAGGATCGACGGCCCCTTCTTTTCCCTGGGCCACTTTTGCAGAACGCTCGACCAGGCCGAACGCGGCGAGAGCCCTCGCGAGTGGACCGGCAAGCCGGGCAACCTGTGCATCCGCGTCGAGACGCCCGAGGCCTGCAAGATAGTCGCGCGTCGCGCCCAGAAGGCCCATTGTTCCCCCAAGCTGCAGCGCCGCGATGCGCCAGACGCCCCCAACGAATGTAGGCTCCGCGTGGTACGCCCCAGGGGCACCGATCCACGAAGGCCGCAGGCCTGTCACGTCGAACTCTCCCGAAACGGTCGCGCGCATGCCCAGCATGTCCCAGCATTCAGGACGGCACCTTGCAGGATCGTTCGCCTCGACAAGGGCCAGCCGGCTTGTGTCGCCATGCGCGACGGTCACCAGCGCGTGCGTGACGACTCCAAGGCCCGAGGCATATCGCTTGCATCCCGAAAGCTGATCGCCCGCGGCCTTCACCGGATCGTCGCCATCCGCCCCCCAGATGCCAAGAATGGCGCCGTCCGGCACAACGCTCGGTGCATGAAGGTCTAGAAGCTGCCGCGCATTCACATGCCCCTCGGCGAGGCGTGCCACGGGCAAATTCGCTTCGGCCAGTGCGACGAGCGTTCGGGCAAGCTCAACAGGCCTGTCGTCATCCAAAACTCCCGAAGCCAGAACATTGGTGATCGAAGTATAAAGCGATGCCCCGGCATCCTCGTCCGCTGCCCTCTTGCGAAGTGTTCCGAGGATCTGGTCCCGGGAATGAAATGGCATCTGGTTGCCCAAGGTCTGGTCCTGTCGCGAACGGCCATGCAGTTCTGGCTTGCTTGATAAGCGCAACAGCCCATCAGGGTCTTCGTTCCGCCCAGGATCTTGTTCCGCGCAAAAATTGGTCGGGCGGCCGTCAGGTGCAACTCCGGCGCTGCCTTACGCTGTTCGGGCCTGAATTGCGCCCTTTGCAGCAGGCCGAAATTCGAATGGACCGAAGAATTCCCTTTGGCGCCTTGCCGTTCCGAAAAATAGCATCCATATACCATCCACACGGATGGAGAATCAGCGATGGCCGAGATACGACAGCTCAGGGACAAGCAGCCGGAAAACGAGAAGATCACCATCAACCTCGGTTTCGTCGATCTGGGTCGCATCGACCTTCTGGTGCAGGAAGGGTTCTACTCGAACCGCAGCGATTTCATCCGCACCGCGATCCGAAAGCAACTCGACACGCACGGAGAGGCTGTCGACCGCTCGATCGAGCGCCATACCATGGAGCTCGGCCTGCGAGATTTCAGCCGCGCGGAACTCGAGCAACACCGTGCGGCAGGCGAGGTCCTGCACATCAAGGTCGTCGGCCTCGCCCGTATCGGCTCTGACGTCACGCCCGACCTCGCCCTGGCGACTATCGGCTCGATCACCGTTCTCGGCAGTCTTCAGGCCTCCGCGGACATCAAGAAAGCCCTGGCCGACCGCATTCAGTAACGGCAGCCCCATAAGGACGAAACAGATGATCAACTTCAACGCCGGCGCATGGCGCCCGGCGAGCGATGGCGCGCGCGCCGCACAGCTCTCCGCCGCCAACGATCTGGTGACCCGCACACTCGCTCAGCACGGTCTGACCGCAGGATCTTTGCCCGGTGGCAACACAGTCGGGGTTGACGCCGCACCCGCTGCCTTGTCCGCCCTTCTGGCCCGTTTTCAACCGATCGGGTCCATGGCAACCGAACCCTATGGTCTGCCGGAGGGTGCCCGCTTTGACGATGACAGCTTCACCTGCGCCGCCGGGACGCGCCGATATCGCACCTACGTCCCTGCCTCTGGGCAGACCGGCGTCACCGGCCTCGTGGTGATGCTCCACGGTTGCACGCAAACCCCGGAGGATTTCGCTGCTGGCACCGGGATGAACGCCCTGGCCGAACAACACCGCTTCATCGTCGTCTATCCCCAGCAGTCGCGAGGTGACAATGCCCAGTCGTGCTGGAACTGGTTCAGCCGCGGCGATCAGAAACGGGACCGCGGCGAACCCGCGATCCTTGCCGGCCTGACCCGGGACGTCATTGCCCGCCACGACGTTCCCGAAGACAAGGTCTTCGTCGCGGGACTTTCGGCCGGGGCGGCGATGGCCGTGATCCTCGGGGGTGTCTACCCCGATCTTTTCAAGGCCGTGGGCGCCCATTCCGGACTACCTGCCGGAGCGGCAAACGATATACCTTCCGCCTTTGGGGCGATGGCCGGGCGCGCGGCCGAGGGCGCTCCGCGTTCGACCATCACGCGAACCATTGTTTTCCACGGCACCGGCGATACCACAGTCCACCCATCGAACGGCGAACGGATCGCCCGGCAAGCCCTCGAGGGCGGCCCGCGGCAGAGTATTCAGGATGAGGGCACCGGAACGATCGACGGCCGATCCTACCACCGATCCTCGACCTACCGTTCCGACGGTGTGGAAGCGGTGGTTCACTGGACGGTGGAGGGCTTGGGCCACGCATGGTCGGGTGGACAATCCGCAGGCAGCTATACCGACCCGCGTGGTCCGGATGCCAGTGCAGAAATGGTCCGCTTCTTCTTCGCGGGAGCCGCGGCAGACTGACACTTTTGCGTCATTCGCTTGGCCCGAACGCCGAAGTGCTGAAGGACCGATAATCCAAGCGGGGCAGATCAAAAGGCAGGTCGCTCCGCACCCCGGTCCACCTGTGTCGGCGTGAAGATCAAGACCGGGTCGTCCAAGCAGGACGGCCCGGTTCCCTCGGCTTCGCGCCCATCAGAGACGTCGAAAGGGCCATACCTGGTTCTCTGGATCCCGCGCCCACTCAGTCCCGACTGCTATCACGATGTCTTACCCGGCGAAGGCTTGCGAAAACAATCATTCTGCCCCGTTTGGATTTGCAGAAACGCCTACCGTGCAACGGGCGCCGTTGGGCGATACGACCGATCGGATCGCCTATCCGGCTGTTCCCTCTCCAGCCCAGAACAGACGTTCGAAGGCTACATGGCCGCCCCGGTACACCCCTCGTTCGCCAAGGATTAGGCAGCGTCTCGAAATGGCGGGTCTAGGCAATCACCGGGAAGGTCATCTCGACAGTAAGACCCTCCCGTCCGTCGACCGAGAGATGGCCCATGTTGCTCGAGACGGTTCCGCGGATCATACTCCACCCGAGCGATCCCGACCGTTCCGGCTGCTGTCCGTCGGACAGGCCATTGCCGTCATCCCCGAAGCGAAATCGCACCAGCTCGCCCTCCGTGAACAGCGAGAGCTTGATATGGCCCCGGTTCCGCCCCGCGAAGGCATGCTTGAACGTGTTGGTGATCAGTTCGCTGGTAATCAGCCCCAGACCCAGCGCCAAGCGTGCCGGGATGGGGGTCTCGTCTGCCTCCACCTCGACGCGGACCTTCAGGTCCGCACGGTTGAACGTCTCGGCCAGCGCGGCAATCTGTTGCAAGTGGGCACGCGGGCTGACGCTCGATTCCTTGCCGGACTGTAACAGCCTGTGCGTCCGCGCCATCGACTCCACCCGAATACCGAGTGAGGCCAGGACATCCCGCGTTTCCTCGGCCTTGGCGCGGCGTCGTTCCATACGCATCAAAGAGGCAATCATCGTGAGGTTGTTGGCGGTGCGGTGATGAACTTCGCCGATGGCGAGGTCGCGGGCGCCGAGGTCGGTCTCGAGCTGGCGGATACGCCGGTCTGCGTTGGACTCGCGCATCAGGATCTCTTCACACCGCATACCCGCGTCCGCGGCGCACCGGGCCAGTTCCGAGGTTTCGACCGGAGCCTGGAAATCCGCCTTGACGCGCGTTCCCGAGGCCCCGGTCTCGATCTCGAAGTCATCCGCCATTCGCTTGACACCCGAAAGGCCAAGCCCCAGCCCGCTCTTGCGCAGGGATGGGCCTTTGTCGGCAAGGGCGGCGTCAACGTTGTTGATCCCGGGTCCCTGGTCGGCGAAGGCAAGGCGCAGAACAACCGTTCCACCCCGCGGCTCGTGCAGGCTGAGGCGCGCGTAGCCGCCCCGGCCGTGTTCGATCACGTTGCGGGACAATTCCATGGCACAGGTGATCACCCGCGTGGCGTGAAAGGGCTTGAACCCGACAGCTTCGGTCACCGCCTTGGCGATCTGCTGCAGGACTTTCACATCATCGGTATCCGTGAGCGAAAGGGAGGTAATCGTATGGGCCATCGTCCTCTCTGGGTGGGCAGGGCAAATGCGGGTTCAGTTCTACGGGCTCCAACGGACCGCGGCCACGCTGATGTCGTCGCTTCGATGCAGATCGTGCCGCGCCAGCAGTAAAGCAGATGCCATGAGCGCGCTATGCCCGGACAGGCTCTGCGCTACGTCGCCATTCACGGTCCGCAGCCCGTCGCTGTGCAGCACGACGAGGTCGTTGGGTTCGAGGTCGAGCTGCTCTTCCATGGGGCGGGAAATCGCGCTGCCCACGTAGCCGTCCCGGGTCACGAGGCGTTTGACTTCACCCCGCCGCAGACGAAAGCAGCTGATATTTCCAAGATTACCGTAATCCATCCGCGGGATGTCGGGGTGTAGATCCAGGATCGAGATGACGCCGCCACGCGATCCCTTAAGCTCCTCGACAAGCTGCGAGATTTTCTCCCGTGGGGTCTCAAGGGGGCGCCGTACCGCGCCCTGAGCCATGGCTTGCCCGGCTTCGGCGGCCGACATCCCGTGCCCCATGCCATCGCTTAAAGCGAGTCGAACGCCGCCCCGGTGGGCCAGCGTGGCCCAGGCATCACCACAAACCGTTTCGGTCGGGTGGGACCGGCGCAATCCGGCCACGTCGAGGCCCTGGGGCCGCTCCACCTCGGGGCCGTCGAAACGGCACGCCCATATTGTTCCGGTTGGCCCGGTCACGACTTCGGCGCGGTCCGACAGTCGCTCGATGGCGCCGATGCCTATACCCGCCCCGGCGCCCCCGCTTTGCCGATCCTGACGCATGAGGTCGAAATTGGAAATGCCCGGCCCCCGGTCATAGGCGACCAACGCGACCGAGTGTCCCCGGGGCTGCGGCATGGCTTGCGCGATGAAAAAGCCCTCATCGGCGTATTTCAGAATATTAGTCGTCAGTTCAGTCGCGACGATGGCCAGTTCCTCGGCCGTGTCCGCGCCGAGTCCGGCTTGAAGGGCTTCGGCGCGCGCATGTTGACGTGCGATGGCCACGTCGGCGCGCGTGGTGATGTCAAGCAATTCCAGCATGCCGTCGCTCTTCCTGATGCCGCGACGGTCTAGGCGCGCCCGGCCAATCTCACATGTGTGCCGACTCCGGGTTCGGAGACGATGTCGAATTCGTCAACGAGGCGCTTCGCGCCTCCCAGCCCGCGCCCCAATCCGGTGCCCGACGTATAGCCGTCGCGCAGGGCAAGCGCCATGTCCTCGATGCCGGGGCCGTCGTCGATGCAGTCGACCCAGACCATGCGATTGCCGGCGTCGCAATGGATAAGCGCGACAGCCCCGCCGCCATAGTTCAGCCCGTTGCGGAAGATCTCGCTTGCCGCGGTCACTAGGCGGGTTTTCCGAATGGCTTTCGCCCCCAGACCATCCATGGCCCGTCCGACAGCCTGGCGCGCGCGCACGATATCCTTTTCGACGGTGATCTCGTGCCGCTCAAACAGCTGCCCGCGCAACCTGGGCAGCCGGTTCACCGACCTGACCGCAGGCGAGATACCGCATGCTGAAGGTTGCGCGCCGTCCGAACCGAGGGCAGCGTCATTCCCAGCTCGACCAGCGTCATGGCCACCGCCGGTCGCATGCCGACCAGGTAAGTCGGCGCATCCAGCAGCACCCCGATACCGGCAAGCTGGGCGATGATGCGGCCCACGAAGGTGTCCACGATCTCCAACGCGCTGATATCGATCACGATGCCCTGAGCGTCGTTGGCGTGCACCTCTTCGGCCAGCCGATCCTGAAGCGCCACGATATCGCCATCGTCGATGTTCTCGTCGATCGCGACCAGCATGATCTCGTCGACCAGGAAAAGCCCTGCCGCCTGGCTCATTTTCGACCGCCTCGCCTCACTGGACCTTCCGAGCAACGACGCCGGCTTCCAATTGGCGCAACGCGTCGGCCAGGGCCATTCGCAGCGAACTGCGGGTGCGGACCTCACCGGTGTCGACGCCCAGTTGCACCATGGTCTGGGCGATGCGCGGGCTGATGCCGCTGATGATCGCCTCGGCCCCCATCAGCCGCACGGCGGCCGCGGTACGGATGAGATGCTGCGCGACCTGCGTGTCCACGGTCACGACGCCTGTGATGTCGATGATGACGATATCCGCCTTCTTCTCGACGATCGCGGAAAGCGTGTTCTCCATCACCTCCTGCGCGCGCATCGAGTCCAGCGTGCCGACCAGCGGCACGGCGATCACGCGGTCCCACAGCTCGACCACGGGCGAGGCAAGCTCCATCATCTCGTCGTGCTGACGCTGGATGGTCTTGTCGCGATCCGAGATGCACAGCTCGGTCGTGTAGAGTGCGACCGCGTCGATCAGGCGGGTGAACTGGCTGATCGCCTCGATAAGGACCTTGCCGTTTACGTCATCGACCGTATCACGCAGCCGCTCGAAAAGCGGGTATTTCAGCGCCAGAACGAATGCCGCCATGTCGCCGGTCGAGACACCGCGCTTGGTCCGCTCGCGTGTGACCTCTGCCAGCGCCGCGCGCAGGTCGTCCCAGCACTCGGCCTCGGGGTCGAGATCGTCGCTCTCGATGCTGGCACTGACGCCTTTCGCCAGCGCATCATAGAGCATTGTGATCTGCGCCCGCGCTTCGCTTTCGGTGAAAAGGTCCTTGCGGATCAGGCCTTCCTCGGCTTGGGACGAGCCCCACGCCTTCAGCAGCCTGTCGCGTTCGTTGTCCAGAATAACATGAATATGGCGCACGGGCATGATACTGGTCCTTGGTTAGGCGACAACGAATGCGTCAAGTCTTTTCGAGTATCATCCGTGACTTGTGAATAGCAAAAATTACAATTGCCACGGACCAGCAACGAAACGCTCCCTGAGCGGCTGCAGGCTGGTTCTCCCGATCCCGTCTCACGACTGTTGCGCCAAACTGCTCCTTGCCCTCTTCCGCTCCGACGTCCTCGCGATCGACGGTCGGCTCATGCCGCCGCGACCCGAGACTGATAGACACCGCTCTTGACCGGCAGGGCCCGGACGATGCGCGCCATTCACTGCCCGGCATCACATGCGCAGCATGTTTGAGAGGGATGTTCGCCAATGCAACGCGCACCGGCATCGGCGGCTTGCGCGACAGCATGCCGCCCAGCCACGTGCCGGGCTTGGCCGAAGCGTGGGTATGCCGTTTGATAATGACGCTGTTGGCGCCGATGATCAGCAGGCGTCGCAGGGACCGCTCGCCCATCCGCTGCCCGGCATGGCATTTCGCAGAAATGTCCCGCGAGGGTCGTCGTGGCTCCGAGCCGCCGGTCGAGTGCTGCCGGGGCACGAGGCCGAGCCAGGCTGCAAAATCGCGCGCTCGGCGGAACGTGTCAGGCGGGGCCAAAGTTGCGATGGCTGTCGCAATCAGCGGGCCGATACCCGGCACCTTCATCAGACGCCGCGCCACTTCGATCTCTTTGGCGCGTTGATTGATCTCTGCATCAAGCTTGCCGATCTCTGCCTCGAACTGCGTCAGTCACGTAGGCGGGTGGGATCAGCCGAACGTCATGGCCCAGCTTGCCGACCTCACGACCCCAGAAATGAGCGCCGCCGCGGGCTTCCATCGCCACGAGGCAGGCCGGGAGCTGGCCGGAAAGCTCCAGCACCTGATCGCGCCGCAACGTCTTGCGCAGGACCGCACGACCAGTGCCGTCGGCCCTATGCCCCTGGACCACGGTCTTCGCCAGATCGAGCCCGACCGTGAAAATCTCCGACATGACCGCTCCCCTCCCGTGGATCGTTGCCTTGGCACACCGATGCCGTAGGGGGGCGGTCACATCATCAACGCCGATCTGCGGTGGAAGGCCCTAAGCGCATGCGACAACGCCAAAGGCATGATCTGCGGTCTTCCTCAACAAAACTGCAACGGTCATCGAACACGCGCCTCCAAGTCGGAAATTTACCGGCTGGTGACTTCTTTGCGTCAGTTTGTCCGCCATCACGCTCCCTGATCGAAGCGTGGTTTGCTCTGATCGCGGGGAAATCGACAATGTGGCTTCGCTTCTGCGTCCTGTTGCTCGCAGGTTCCGTCGTTTATTTTGCTTTCACGACGACTCCCGTTGAAGCCGCAAAGCTCAAACTTTGCTCGGACATTACCCGATCCGCCGTGGCGAGCGACCAAATCCTCGTCGGGGTTCGAGACGCACCGCCATTCGTCGAAACTGACGATATTCGTGGTCTGCATGGCCTGTCCATCGATCTGTGGGAAAGCATCGCGATGGACCTGACCGATTCCGGATTGATCTCGGGATATGCCTATGTCGAATGCCCCCTCGGAGAGCAGATCGACCGCCTCGAAGATGGATCGCTCGACATCGTAATCTCGCCCCTCACCGTGACGTCCGAAAGACTGGCGCGGTTCGATATGTCACACCAGTACGCCTCGTCCGGCCTGACGGTGGCACGACGTCGGACCGAAGCAATTAACTATACGGCAGCCGCAAAGATCCTCAAATCGGCTCTTTCGCACAATCGGCTTATCGCGATCGCCCTTGGCTTTGCCGCCCTAAACTTGTTCCTCGCAGCGGTAATCAGGCATCATTGGGTGAACTCAGAACATGCGCCGCGGGCGAGCGGGAAATTCTCGGCGTTCATGCAATATGGTTTTGAGGCCGGAACCCGAACGACCGGCCTGCGCGGGATCAGCGACAAGTTCGAGACGATGGGCGGGCGGTTGATCGAGCTGTTCATGATCGTCATCGGGACGGCCATATCCGCGCTGTTGGTCTCGTTGATAACCACATCCTTTGTTGGTTCGATGGGGCAGTCCGGGGATGTCGATGCGCAAGACCTTGGAGCCTATCGGATCGGCACTTTGGCGGACTCCACCGCGATGCGGTTCGTCGAACGCCAAGTGGATGATACCGAATGCACCGCCACGCAGTCCAGCTCCGAACCGGCATGTCGGACGGTGCGAAGCTGGCAGGATGCCATGTCGCTCTTGGCGGATGGTGAGGTCGATCTGGTTGTCGGAGACTGGCTCCAGCTCTCCTACCTCGCCCGGTCGGATCTTTACGGCGAAGTCGATGTGCAAAGCAAAGTAATGATGAACGAGCCCTACGGTTGGGGCCTGTCCCGGGATCGGGACGATAATATCGGGCTCGAGATCGACCGGGGCATCGTGCAGCGGTTGCGCAGTCCGGAATGGCGCAGCTTCGTAGAACGGTATCTTGGCGACGGAAGCATTTCCCCCGAATAAGGAGAAACGAATGACCGACCAGATACTTTTCCCGGCGGGCACACTCGGTTGCGCGGCGGGCTCTCCGCGCGACGCTGTGCAAACAGCCGCGCAATACGAAGTCTATTACGGGAAGGGACACTATGACGCGCGGTATCCCCGGCCGAACCCTCGCCTGCTGCGCCTTGTTGCCAAGCACCTACAGCCATCGGGCAGGCTGCTGGATTACGGATGTGGTAGCGGACGGTATCTGCTCCCTCTTGCGTCAGGCACCTCATCGGCTATCGGGTTTGACATCTCTGCTACGGCACTCGCCACTCTCAGAAAGCGGTCGACTGAGATGGGGCAGACTAACGTCGTTCAGGCAATCGGCCCGAACCTCGGTGATCTCGACGAGCATCTAGAGCATACCGGGCTCGTCGATCTCGCCATCTGCCTTTTCGGCGTTCTCAGCCATATCACGGATGATGCGGCCCGCCACGCCGCGCTTGTAAGACTTCGCCGCGCAATCGATCCCGGGCGCGGCAGGGTCATCCTGTCGGTGCCGAACAAGCGCCGCCGTTTCCGCAATGAGCAGCGAGATCAGACCGCTGTTAGCTCAGGTCGGATCAACTACACCCGTACGCTCGGAGCTGACAGGGTCGATCTGGGATATCGCTTGTACGACACGGAAACGCTGCGGTCTGAACTCGCCGAAGCCGGTCTGGAAGTAGAAGCCTTTCATGCCGAAAGCTGCCTTCCGGAAAACATAGTGGCGTCCCATCCTAACCTCGCCCGCCTGGATGGTGCGCTTAGTCGGCTGTGCCCGTCGAGCTTGGGCTACGGCATCGTTGCAGTAGCGCGCCCGGCATGATCGGCTACTGCATCAAGCTGATGGTGCTTGCGCTTGCGGTTTTGGCGGCGGAAAGTGCGAGCGCCGATACGTTGGATGACATTTCGGCCAGTGGAACGATGACCGTGGGCGTCAAAGTCGACTATGGCCCTTGGGGACACTACCGGCCGGACGGCACGATTGACGGCTTTGAGCCGGATTTGGCCCGGCTGATAGCAACGGATCTCGGCGTCAACCTTCGCCTCGTGCCAGTGACGAGCGCAAATCGGCTGGCCCGCTTGGCACAAGGTGATGTAGATCTGGTCGTCGCCACGATGGGCGACACCGAGGAGAGAAGGCACGTCGCCCGCCTCATTACACCGCACTACTACGCCAGCGGCGTTCGACTGCTGATGCCGTACGGTGCCGCCCTCGATAAGTGGAGCCATCTTCAAGGGCGCAGCGTATGCTTGGTGAAAGGCGCCTATCAGAACCGCCATCTGATCGAGACATGGATGGTTACGCCGGTGGTGTTTCCGTCGCTCACGGATGCCGGAGCTGCGCTGCGCCAGGGGCGGTGTGTCGGACTTGCCTATGATGACACCTTGCTGGCGCAGATCGCCGGGACGCGAGACTGGTCCGGCTACAAGATTTCCCTGCCGCCCGAATTCGCAACGTCTTGGGCGATGGCCGTACGGCTTCCCGACAAGCGATTGGCCCGAAGAATAGAAGACCTGCTCGCCGGTTGGCATTCGGACGGCACACTGCTTGACCTCGAGAACAAGTGGCTCGGCGACACGAGCAACTTCCTTGAGGATCAGAACGCCATCTGGTCGCAGACGGCAAAAGGGAAACGCATCTGTGTTCGCGGACCTGACGGGGACTTCCCGGAGGCCTGTATGACAAGTCGGGTCATCCGCACCGGCCAATCCTTCGCGGCGCCGGAATGGATGGCGAAACTGACTGGTGCGACGGGAATTGACCCGGCTTTCCTGCTCGACCCTTTCAACCGGGGACGGATCAAAGCGGCCCTTGGAAATACCCTACTCATCGTAGGGCTAAGCTTGGCGGGTGCTAGCGTGATCGGCATCGGGGCCGCACGGCTGATCTCGCGATCTTCCGGCGGTAATCGCCAAGCGCGGATCACCGCTCGAATTGTGGGAAGTGGCTTGGCATTGGCGCAACTGACGCCTCCGATCCTGCAGCTCTACATATTGTTCTTTGGTCTTGCGGCCTGGATCCAAGCCAGTACCGGCTACCAAGTCTGGACCCTCGCAATAGCAGCATCGGTCTTCTCGGCATACGCCGGTGCGACGATTTCGGCGCTGGTCGTCAACGCTTATCGTGCCGCGCCAGATGCCGGTTTTCGGGAGGCCATCGCGACTGCCTTCGACGGTATCGTGGCCACCCTGGTAAATATCGCCAAGGCGACAGGAATTGCGAGTGCAATCGCGTATTTAGACACGATCACCGTTGCGGGTGATCTGATTGCGGAAGGGGCAGACAAAGCAACCGTGATGAACCTCCTTCTCGTCTTCTATCTCGTTTTGGTCATGGCTGTAATGGGTGTTCTTAACCTGCTGAAGGCAAGGCTGCTGTGACGATCGCCGCCAAACTCAGTCTCCTCCTCGAATGGTCTGGATATATCGCAGGCGGCTTCGTCGCGAACCTCGCAATCTCTGCTTTGGCCATGGTCTTGGGAACGCTTGTCGGCGCGGGTCTGGGCGCGTTGCGAACCAGTCCAAGTCTTCTCGCCCAGCAGGGCGGCGGTTTTGCGACGTCGCTGGTCCGCAACGTGCCCTCTTTCGTCCTGATGTTCTATCTCGCCGTAATGCTCCCGCAGGAAGCTTCACTGCCTTTTTTGGGTAGCCACGTGATCCAGCCATGGATGAAAGCCGGTTTGGCGCTGGCCATTCCAGTTTCGGGCTTCGTCTCTGACGCGTGGGTCGGCGCGAGGCGAAATGGAAGGTCTCTGTTCGACTCGGCTGCCCGCTTCGCTTGGATCCAATACGGAATGATCGTGGTCATGGCGTCGGCAACGGCTTCGGTCATCGGCTGCGATGATATCGTGGCACGAGCCGCGCGTGTCGCTGCCATCACAGATGTCCAAGGGCTACTGGTCTGGTGCTACGGCTACGCCGCCGCGTGGTTCCTGGGCTTTGGTCTCGTCGTGAAGCTCGTTTTAGCGTCCGTACGCATTTCAACGCCTCGTCACCGGAGATCAGGTTCCGACAAAAGGGCTGGGACCGTATGACAGTCAGCACCCGAACGTAGAGTCCTTGGGATGGCCTTCCCCTATCTGCCGGTCCGGTTTCGATCTTGGTTTATATCGGGCCCCAGGGCCGATGCCGTCGCCTTCGGTCTCGTTATTTCACGAAGTCTTACGGCAACCCAAGGACCGACGACCGGCGAAAAAATCGGCTCGAAGCTTCGAGTTGAAGCTTTAGCAAAAGCCTGTTTCGGGAAACTCTGCACAGTCCCACGGGGGTGTTCCGCTTGATCATTTCGACTTCGCGCCGACCGCTTCGATCCAGTCCCGCACGGCCTGGGCGATCAGCTTGGGGAATTGTCGGAACGCACTTGGCCGGGCACTTCTTGCGGGATGAAGAGGTCAGCCAAGGCATCGATCACGGCGGGCAAATTCAGCTGTGATCGGCCCCTGGCGCGCGAACGCGGCGCAACAACGGGGCTTCGCCTTGCGCGAGTCGACCCGCGCAGAAAAGACGGTCGAGATCGGTGTGGATCTCGACCAATATGCCACCTGCTGCACTATGGCCGGGGGTGAGCACGATACCGTCGGGGAAGATGACGAAGGGCTTGTGGGCTTGGTGGACCAGACACGGATGTCCGAGACGTTTCTCAATCTCTTCGACTGACCTGGCGTTGACGACGGGGGGATCGGAAGGAGGCGTGGCGCGCTCGGCCACCGCTTGTGCGGCCTCAGTCAGACCGGACTGTAGGAGCGCGATCCCGGCCTAAAGGGCGGTCAAGGCGTTCCGGATGGAGCAAAAATTTGCTTCCTCCATGATCGCCTTCATCAACCCGTCCCGCCCGCACTCAAGTTTCCTCAGCTTCGACGTGAGGCCCCCAGATCCTTGCTTTGCGTCTCTGTGCTCTTCCCCACTCCAAGCTCCTCAACCGCGATTTCCATACTTCGTGCTTTAAAACCCGGTCCGGGAACAATTCGCGATTCCGAATAATATGTGGAATGCGGTGTTCCTTCAAGATCTCATCTTAGATGTCGGCCGATTTCCCTTTGAATTCTAAATGGTTCGTGACGATGATGATCTGATGGTAATCACGCTTGGTCCCGTAGATGGCGGCGAACGCTGACTCGACTTTCGTGCGCCAAGTCCGCTTGGAGTTGAATGTGGAAGCCGATTGCTCGCCGGACTTGTCGTTGGTGGGCATAAACCCGCGTACAAAGGTTTCACCTGACACAAGGAATATGTCTGCGCCGGTCTTTCCGTCGCCGCTCCCAATTAGATCTGTTTGACTGCAAATATTCAGCGCGATTCGTTTTTCGCAACGTTTCTGCGCGAAATTCTCGAATACGGTGTCATCCCTCCAATCGGTGAGCGTTTGCGGGTGCCGGGGCAGGTCTAAACTTCGCGATCGAGTTGATATTCCACTTTCACCAAATAACTGGAGAACAGATAAGAGTGACGTTCGCGAATGCAGAGCGACTGCGAATACTTGGATCGTGCGGGTTCGGAGTTTTTCGATTCACTTATTCGAGAGGATTTTAGCATACTTCCCAGACCAAGATACACGTAATAATGAGTCTAGTTTCTCAACCTTCCACGTCCATATGACGCAAGTCGGGAACGCCCGCTCGTTTCAACCCGCTTTCTGTCACCACGAATACCCACGGGCAATGGAACGCTCCGGGCTAGGAAGCGGTCATCCTTTGCGCCAAGTGGGTTGGGGCACGGATTTTTGAGAAAGTTCATAGCGCTATTTCGCTGGATCAAGGTAGTATGAATTGAACGACAAGAAGACGGCAGCACCAGGCGCGGCGGAGGCGACGGCCTTGTCGGCGCCCGCCCATTACGCTGGCGACGACGGGGCCGTGGCCGTGGCTGGCGGGGCGAAGGGCTTGCCTGCGAAGCGCAAGCTGACGGCAGTTCAACGGCTGATGCATGGGGAGAGCCTTGAGGCGGTATCGCGTGATCTGAACGTTCCGGTCCACCGGCTATCGGAATGGCGCAATCGGGTTCTCATGGCTTCGGAAAGCGCCCTAAAGGAGCGCGAGAGGGATGACCGCGACGAGGAAATCGCGCGGCTCCATACCGAGGTGGGCGAGATCACCATGGCCAACGAGTTGTTGTACGCGAAGATCGACACGCTGGAGGGCGGGCGCCCTTTGGCCCGGCGGAGGTCGCGAAAAGAAGCCGGGCGCATTCGATCTCCACGCGAGGGGCTACGGAACGGCACGGGTCTGTGACCTCTGGAAGGTTCGCCGGGCCACGGTGGCTCGGCATCGTGTTCAAGAAGCGCCGCGAATGGCGGCATCACCAGTGCAGGGCGCTGTCTCATTTCCGTGCCCCGGTACGTCCGTTGGGCCAAGCGTGAAGGTCCGCTTCTCAAATTGGACGTCCGGGTCAAGCTCGTCTTTATTCTGTCTGCGCGGTCGACGTCGCGCATCCGGGTCATGCTTCTCTTCGCAGTCTGGTTGATGCCACTAGGCATCGCTGCACCCATATGTTGGACCGGTCATGGAGAGCCTTGCTTTTAGGCGCGCTTCTGGTTGCGCAGCAGGCGTTTCGGCTTCATCGTTATCCGACGGGGTATGATTGCATGCCCGAGAGGGGAACGGTCATGATCCGCACGCGGATTTCGCCCTGAGTAGCAGCGTGATTGACCCGCCGGTCCACAACCTAAAAAAATGTTGGCACAAGATAAGGCGCGCGTCGAGAAGCGGCACCAGCGCGTGGGTCAGACCCTCGTCCATCTCGATCAGGGGGCGGACGATGTCGTTCAAAATGCCATGCTGCACGATCTTGGGCAGGCGGATACCGAAGACCTTCAGCAGCCCGCGCACTTCGTCGGCAAGGTCATCGTCTTCTTGAGGAGCGGGTTGCGAGTGCTCCGCAATGCACGGACGCCATGCGCCACCCGGCTGTTCATGTGAACCGGGCCGCATCAGCCGGTTTTGCCGCGCATGCCGATGGGGCCGCATTCACCTAGCGCGCTCCATTCAGACGACACCGAAGCCGGCGGCGGTCAGACCAAAGGCCAGATGCTGGCTCATCGTCCAGCTTCAAAGCCGACGCGTTTGTTCGGATGGGAGAGGCCCGGCATCTACGCCGCTGGCGGAAACCTCGTCTGGCAGCTTGCGCATCACCCTGCCCTCTCCGTCGACATTTTACAGCGCACATGACCGCATGCGAAACGTTCAGCCCGGCAAAATAGTCCTCATCGCTCTCCCTTGTTCACGGCGATGTCGTGATCCTAGCGGGAGCTCGACCTTGAAGTGGAGCAAGCCCAATTACGCATGCTTCAAGGCCGCCCAAGACCGGTTTCGGAGCACGCGCAGAACTGCGCTGCTACAAGTTTGCTTCAAGCCAATTGACGGGAACACACCGGCGGGACTGCGCAGCTGCAGCGAACTTGCCTCGCAGAATATGGCCGAATGTCGACTATCGTCACAAGCCCTCCGCCGTGCTGATGCTTTGGGGAAGTAGCCCTTTGTCCGTTAGAAGATCATAGGGCCGGATCGAAGATTCCCACTCTCGGGAAATTCCTCCGGGCGAGACGATCAGGCAGCAACTTGAAGCCACCCGAATGTCAACAGGCCACCGAGGGCCGCGTATATCAGGCATGGCTTGGCAGTGCGCGCCATGACCTCGCCCTCGCGTCCCGACAGCCCGACCGTTGCGCTTCCCGCGATGATGTTGTGTGGCGCAACGATGTTCCCAATGGCGGATCCAAACCCTTGCGCTGCCACCAGATTGGCGGCCGATAGGCCCACGCTGTCCGCGGTAGAAGCCTGGAACTCGGTGAACAGGATATTGGACGACGTCGCCGACCCGGTGATGAAGGTTCCCAGCACGCCGACGAACGGCGACAATAGTGGCCAGGCCGGTCCGACACTGGCCGCCGCCGCCGCGAGGCTGTCGATCATGCCAGCATGGACCATAAGCCGCGAAAGCATCAGCATGACCATCAATGCGAAGGCGACGGGAACAAGGCGCCGTATCGAAGCGGACACCGCCCCGGTAAGGAGCCGCAACCGCCCGGTGCCAATGGCACCGAGAAGCAGGCCCAAGAACAACAACGTGCCCGGATGATAGAGCGGCTGGAACGCGCCGGAATATTCGCTGCTTATGCTCCAGGATAGAGACAGATCCGCCAAAGCCCGCTGCACCGGTGCGATCAGTCGCGTCACCAGGACAAGCATCAGGATCACGACATACGGCGCGAGGTCCGCGAGAACTGCGCGCGGGCTCGCCGCCTCGCCAGAGGGCCTGCGGCGCAACACGGCGATGAAGACGGCCGCGCCGACCAGCGCGCCGCCGAGGGTGGGGAGTTCCGGGCCGACTACGGCCGCCAGAAGGACTGAGGGCACAAGGAAGCTCGCCGCGGCGAACACGGTCCAGGCCAGCATCCGCGCTGACAGGGGCGGGTCGTCCGCCATCCGGACCATGATCAGCAAAAGGACCGGCGCGCAGACCGCATGCATCGACGCGGTCCTCATCGCGACGTCCTGCGCTGGCAGCCCGGACAGGGTCACCTGCGCCAGGACCGGCGTGCCGACCGCACCAAATGAGACGCCGGCCGCGTGGCCCAGCAGAGCCAGGACGACCGCCCGGACCGGCGGATAGCCCAGCCCGACAAGCAGCGGCGCGGCCAAGGCGACCGGAGTCCCGAATCCGGCGGCGCCCTCCATGAAGAGCCCGAAGAACCACGCGATCAGGATCGCCTGAAGTCGGCGATCTTCCGTCACCGAGGCCAGCATGTCGCGGATGCGGACGATCGCGCCGGACGCCTTCTGAAACTCGAACAGACCCAGCGCGGGGAAAATGATCCACACGATCGTCGCGGTGGAATGGGCTGCCTCTGCCCCGACCCCGACCAAAAGGGGGACGATTCCCTCCGCCGGTTCGAACGCCGTCAATGCCAGAGAGATCGCCAGCGCAAGACCTGCCGCGCCAGAGAGAATGGCAGAACGCCGCAGGATCACCATGCCGATCAGGATGAGCCCCAGAGGCGTGGACGCCAACAGCGCGCTCATGGATCAATCCCCCGGTGGCATTGGCACCGGGTGGACGGGCGCCCCATCGCGCTCGAAGGTGGAGATGTTATCCAGCGTCGTTCGCGCGATAGCGGTGAGGGCCTCGTGTGTGAAAAAACCCTGGTGGCCGGTGACCAGCACGTTCGGAAAGGTCAGAAGCCGGGCGAAGACGTCGTCGCGGATGAAGGTTCGCGACAGGTCCTCGAAAAACAGATCAGCCTCTTCCTCGTAAACGTCGAGACCGACGCTGCCGATGGTCCCGCTCTTCAGTCCGGCGATCAGCGCCGACGTGTCCACGACGGCGCCGCGGCTCGTGTTGACCAGCATTACGCCAGACTTCATTCGCGAAATGGCGTCCGCGTTGATCATGTGTCGGGTCTGCGGAGTGAGAGGGGATTGCAGAGTGATGATGTCGCTTTGACCAAGCAGATCGTTCAGGCCGACGTAACGAACGCCCATCTCGGTGCAGGCAGCGTTCTCATTCGGGTCGAACGCCAGCACCTCGCAGCCGAAGCCACAGAGGATGCGCGCCACGATCTCGCCAATCTGTCCGGTCCCGACGATTCCCACGCTCTTTCCGTGAAGATCGAAGCCCAGCAGCCCATCGAGTGCGAAGTTTCCCTCGCGCACGCGGTTGTAGGCCCGGTGCAACTTACGGTTCAGTGTCATGATCAGGGCCACCGTATGTTCGGCGACGGCGTGAGGCGAGTAGGCCGGAACTCGCCCGACAGCGATGCCGGCCGAGGCCGCCGCTGCGAGGTCCACGTTGTTGAAGCCGGCCGAACGTAGGGCGACGAACCTGATGTCGAGGCGGACCAGTTCCGCGACGACGTCGGGCCCGAGGTCGTCGTTGACAAAGGCGCAGATTGCATCGCTTCCGCCTGCAAGCGCGGCGGTAGCGGAGGTCAGGCGCATGTCGTGAAACACAAGCTCGTGGCGTTCCGCGTTCGCCGCGCTCAGATATTGCTCGTCGTATGGCTTCGTGCTGAATACCGTTACACGCATCGGGTCTCCGTCGCTGAAGCGGCCGTACCGGGTAATCCGAGGAACGTAGTGGCCTCTTCGGCCGTCACATGAAGGCATACGGCCTTTTACCCCCTGAATACAGGGCCCACCTAAATCGCCCGAAAATGCGCGCGCTGTCGCGCTGTGCCTGATGCCGAGCCGCCGGCGCCGTGTGGCACGCCGTTATAAGCCCTCTACTCGTCGGGTTCGCTCAGGCCGAAGCCTGTGCTTTATCACTAACTCTAAATGGCCCCCACATTCTGTGGCGAAACGATCGATGGAAGCGTCCGCTCAAGGCCTCCATCCTCGTGACCATTGCTAGGCTCATCTCCGACTTGGCTGCCACCTCTTCCGCGGTCATGCTGGCTGCATCGCGCAAGCTTCAAAGCTTCACAGCGATCTCGCGCTTGGCCGCGTTCGCCTTCTACCGTCCATAAGCTTGGGGACGTGCTTCGCGCATCCGCTGTCGGAACGATATCTTGTCGGTAGCATTCGCTATCCGCCTCGGTTGATCGGCCGCTGCAGTTTTGTACCGACTATCGCGCGTTGACCGCCAGAAATGGACCTGTCGCGGTTTGGTTCCGGTCACGGTGCTCATTTAGGCGGCCTTTCGCTCCAAGGCCGAGGGACTTTTCCAGCCCAGTGCTGAGTGTCGCCGCCGTGGATTGTAGAAGCCGTTGATGTATTGGAAGAGGGCCAGTTCGACGTCGCGGCGTGTCGACCAGGATCGTCGCCAGATCATCTCAGCCTTCAGGGTCTTGAAGAAGGTCTCGACGGCGGCGTTATCGTAGCAGTTTCCCTTGCCACTCATCGATACCTTGAAGCCGTTCCGGCGCAGGATCTTTTGATAGTCGTGAGAACAATACTGGCTGCCGCGGTCGGTATGCTGGATGCAACCCTTGGGCGGCCGCCGCAGGGCGATCGCCATGTTCAGCGCCCGGACCGCCAGATCTTTCTTCAGCCGGTTGCTGATCGCCCAGCCGATCACGCGCCGGGAATGCAGATCGAGAACGACGGCCAGATAAACCCAGCCTTCCCGGGTCCAGATGTAGCTGATGTCGCCCGCCCATTTTTCGTTTGGATGATCTGCATGGAAATCCCGACCCAGAAGGTTCGGCGCGATGTTGAACGTATGATCGCTATCCCCCTCTTGTCTTATTGATGTCTCAGCTCTTGTTGCATGATGGGAGCCACCACGCAGATCGCGCAAATCGGCGTGGTGGCGGGGGATGGATCGTACCCCTCTTGGTCGTCAGGGACCGTTGCCGAGTATGGTTGTACCCGCTTTGTCTTCGAGCCTGAACGGATACCTGGGCTTCGGGCCCGCATGACAAGACGAGGTGGGAGATACTCCATGCAGGATGCAACCGGCGACGACGTTTCCAAGGCCGTGCTCGTTGCGTATTGCTCATTGATAAATGAGTGCCGGCAGTTTTCAAATGATGCTGCTGGCTTGGCCGCGCTTGAGCAGTGGGCGTCGGATGACGTTGCGGTCATCGTCTTCGAAGCGTCCGGCACATATCATCGGGAACTTGAGCGTCATTTGTCGCGCCGGGGACTGGCCTTCGCGAAGGTCGATCCCCGACAGGCACGACGGTTCGCGGAAGCGATCGGGCGTGTTGCCAAGACAGACCGACTCGACGCCGAGATGCTGGCTAGGATGGGGGCTACCCTGCAGCTCGAACCGACGGTGGCGCAGCCTGAAGTCGTTGCAGATCTACGCGATTTACTGGTGTTCCGCCGAGGCCTGATCAAGG
>Ga0208934_1000357_pt1 | contig 23995 bp, 25 predicted proteins | sample MalvirDeepMed_s2_FD_184243 | JGI IMG/M metagenome (GOLD analysis project Ga0208934, IMG submission 184243) | Marine viral communities from the Global Malaspina Expedition - Malaspina viral metaG DeepMed_s2 (SPAdes) (version 2) | ecosystem: Environmental > Aquatic > Marine > Oceanic | place... | reverse complement strand
CTCGTCTCCGGACGTCTCCCGCAGCGACGCCGCCCTGACCGATCTGTCGCCGGCGCTTGAAACACCGCAGACAAGCCCGGCACCAGAGCCAGCCGCCCCGGAGCAAATCTCCCTGGCAACGGAACCAGAACCGGAACCGATGGTCGCCGTGACCCGGCCCGCGCCACCGCCGATGGCCGGCGCTTCGGACGATCTGCGGCGCCTCACCTGGGACACGATGCGCCATTTGAACGCCGCCACAGGGCGGGGCGCCGCGCCGGGCGCGCCGGGCAGCCTGCTGCACGCGATCGTGCAGCGGTCCCTGACCCCCTCTGGCCACCTGCCCGCGTCAGGTGTCATGCCATCGGTCTATACCGTGCGGCCCGGGGACAGCCTCGCCACCATCGCGGAGCAGGTCTATGGCGACGTCAACATGACCGGACCGCTGTTCGCTGCGAACCAGGACAGTCTCGTCGGCCCCAGCGATCTGAAGGTCGGCCAGGAGCTTGCCCTGCCGCGGCCCTGAGCAACGAACAGCCAATTAGCGTGCGAATTCGGCCACTTAGTTTTGTAGCACTTCCGGTCAAGCAATCATATCTCTTGACGCGGACACAATATGTTGACGCACAGGCAAAGTTTCGCCTATGATTCGGAAAGACCGAGAGACCGCGCCATTCGGCACAAAAGCGCGGCAAGGCAGGGACAGGACGACGTGGCACATCGTACCCTCAGGATGACAGCGCTCCGACCCGCCCTCATCGGCACCGGCCAGACAACCGATCCGTATCGGACGCGGCAAACCGCGGCGGGACAGGTCGCTGGGTGACGACAGGCAGACCGTCACAATCGAGCAGCCTCAGGGGTCCTTCGGGACCCCTTTTTTCGCAGCAGGCCCGCGGCGCGCTCAGCCGCCCCAGCCTTCGGACTGCATCTCTTGCAGGCGGCTGGCGGTGCGGTCGAATTCGAAGGATCCCGGTCCTTCGACATACAGCATTTCGGGCGTATCGGCGGCCGAGAGGATCACCCGCACCTTGGCCTCGTAAAGCGCGTCGATCAGCGTGACAAAGCGCTTCGCCTCGTTGAAGTTCGACCGGCTCAGCAGCGGCACCGCCTCGATCATCAGCACCCGCACCGTTTCCGCCAGCTTGAGGTAATCCGCCGGCCCCAGCGCCCGGCCGCAGAGATCGTAGAAGCTGGCCCGCGCGACGCCGTTCCAGTACTGCGGCAGCATCAGCTGGCGGCCCTGCACCGTCAGCACCAGCTCTTCGCTCTTGCCGCCGGTCAGTTCCTGCCAGACCCGCTCCATCTCGGCCCGCGCCTCGGGACCATTGGGGGTGAAATAGGTCTGCGCCCCGACCATCCGGTCCTGCCGATGATCGGTGTCCGAAGCCATCTCCTGCACCACCATCCGGTCCTTGATGAGGGCGATGGCGGGCAGGAACAGCTCTCGGTTCAGTCCGTTCTTGTAAAGGTCGTCCGGTACCCGGTTCGACGTGGTGACGATGACGCAGCCCGCCGCCATCACCTGCTCGAACAGCCGCCCGACGATCATCGCGTCGGTGATGTCGGTGATCTGCATCTCGTCGAAGGCCAGCACCTTGACCGCGTCGCTGACCTTTTTCGCGACGGGCTTGATCACGTCCTCCGTGCCCTTCTTGCGTTCGGCATGCATGCCCGCATGCATCTCCTGCATGAAGGCATGGAAATGCACCCGCCGCGCCGGCACCTCCAGCGTGTCCACGAAAAGGTCCATGAGCATCGACTTGCCACGCCCGACCCCGCCCCAGAGGTAAAGCCCCTTGGGCGGCGGCGGCGCCTTGCGGAACAGGCCGGACTTCTGCGGTTTGTGCACCTCGGCGCGGATGCGCTCGAGCTCGGGCAGGCAGGCCACCTGCACCGGGTCCCGCTTGATCTGGCCAGCCGCGACGCGGGCCTCGTATTCGTCCTGAACGCTTGCCATGCCCTCGCATAGCGCGGCGCGCGGGGTTTGTGTAGGTCCGGAGCGCACGGCCGACGACGATCGAGAGAAAAACACCGAAGACAGGCCACGCGGCTTGCCCTAGAACATCAGCCAAACCGTCGGAGGCCCCATGGACGCCAGAACCCCCATCCTCAACCCCGTGCTGCTGGTTGGCTGCATCATCATAATGGTGTCCTTCGCGATCCGGGCCAGCTTTGGCGTCTTCCAGATCCCCATTGCCGAGGAGTTCGGCTGGCTGCGGGCGGAGTTCAGCCTCGCCATTGCCATCCAGAACCTCGCCTGGGGCATCGGGCAGCCGATCTTCGGCGCCATTGCCGAGCGGATCGGCGACCGCAAGGCGATCCTGATGGGCGGCGTGGTCTACGCGGTGGGGCTGGTGCTGTCGTCCTTCGCCGTGACGCCGCAGGCCCATCACCTCTACGAGGTGCTGGTGGGCTTCGGCATCGCGGGCACGGGCTTTGGCGTGATCCTCGCCGTGGTGGGCCGCGCCAGTTCCGATGCGAACCGGTCGATGAGCCTCGCTATCGCCACCGCCGCGGGCAGCGCGGGCCAGGTCTTCGGCGCGCCGCTGGCGGAATGGATGCTGGGTTTCATGACCTGGCAATCGGTGTTCCTGGTCTTTGCCGCCGCAATCCTGACGGTGCTGCTGCTCTTGCCCGCGATGCGCGCGCCACAGGCCAGCCGCGCAGAGATCGAGGAAACACTGGCGCAGATCCTGGGCCGCGCGGCGCGCAACCCGTCCTATGCGCTCATTTTCATCGGCTTCTTCAGCTGCGGCTACCAGCTGGGCTTCATCACCGCGCATTTCCCTGCCTTCGTGACCGAGATGTGCGGCCCCATCGCCCCCGGCGGCGTACTGCACGGACTGGGCATCACCACGACCTCGGCGCTGGGGGCGGTGGCGATTTCGCTCATCGGCCTTGCCAACATCGCGGGCACGCTGGCGGCGGGCTGGGCCGGCAACCGCTGGTCCAAGAAATATCTGCTGGCCGGCATCTATGTCGGCCGCACCGTGGCGGCCGCCGTCTTTATCCTGCTGCCGATCACCCCCGCAAGCGTGCTGGTCTTCTCGGCCGTCATGGGCGCGCTGTGGCTGGCCACGGTGCCGCTGACCGCGGGGCTGATCGGCTACATCTTCGGGCTGCGCTACTTAGGGACGCTTTACGGCATCGTCTTCTTCTCGCACCAGCTGGGCAGTTTCATGGGCGTGTGGCTGGGCGGGCGGATGTACGACCTCACCGGCGACTATTCCGCCGTCTGGTGGATCGGCGTGGGCGTCGGCGCGCTGAGCGCGATCGTGCACCTCCCGGTGCGCGAGGCGCCGTCGCCGGTGATGGCCCGCGCCTAGGCTTTCGCCTGCTGCCAGCGGTCGAGGATGTAGCGGCTGGTCATCAGGTCCAGATGCGCGCCGCCGCCGTTCTTGAAGAGCGTGATGTCGTTCGCGTCGCGCCGCATGGCGTCGATGCCGTAGAAATCGCCCAGCACGTGGTCGCGGTCGATCGTCCCGGCCTCCAGCGGGATCTTCAGCTCGCCGATATGGCCCAGCGTGGTGTCGATGCTGTCGACGAAGACCCGGGCGCGGCGCAGGGCGGTGTCGTCGGCCTCGCGCATGTCGGGACGGTAGGCCCCGATCAGGTCGAGGTGCTGACCCGGACGCAGCCAGTCGCCCTGGATCACGGGTGACTTGGACATGGTGGCGCAGGAGACAATGTCGGCCTCTGCCACCGCCGCGGCGAGGTCCTCGGCCACGGTCGTGCCGGGATAGGCAACGGCAAGGTCGTGCGCCTTGGCGGCCGTTCGGTTCCAGACCGTGACCTCCGCCTCCGGGAACCCGGCGCGGTAGGCCTCGATCAGCGACCCGGCCACGGTCCCCGCGCCGACGATCAGGATGCGGCGGCTGTCGGGCCGCGCCAGCGTCAGCGCGCCCAGCAGGCTGTCCCCGGCGGTCTTCCACTTGGTGACAAGATGAAAGTCGATCACCGCCGCCAGCTGGCCGGTCGCGTCGTCGAAGAGGTTCACGGCGCCGTTGATCCCCGGCAGGCCGCGCGAGTCGTTTCCGGGCACGATGGTCGCGGCCTTGACCGCGATGCCCATCCCGTCGATCCAGGCCGACCGGGTCAGCAGCGTGTCGTCGCCACGGTAGAGGAAGGTGTCGGCGATTTCGGCTTTGGGCAGATCGTGACCGGCGCGCAGGGCATCTGTCAGGCCGATCCAGTCGAGAACGGCCTCGCCGGCCTCGAAGGGGATGAACACGGGTACGGTCATGCGGCCTCCTCTACGCTCAGCAGGCCCAGCGCCACGAGGCAGCCGGCCCAGCCTTCGGGTGTTTCGAACAGGTGGGTCTGCCAGCCGCGCGCGGCGGCGGCGGCGATGTTGTCGCTGCGGTCGTCGGTAAAGAGCAGTCGGTCCGGCGGAATACCGCAATCGGCCTCGACCTGCGCATAGATCTCCGGCTCGGGCTTGATGACGCCCATGTGGCCCGAGATATAGCGCCGGTCGAACTCGCGCAGGAACGGATAGGCGGGTTCGGCGAGGGCGAAGGTGCCGATGCCGAAATTCGTCAGCGCGAAGACCGGGACGCCGCGGGCGCGCAGGCTCTGCAGGATGCGCACGGACTGCGGGATCTCGGGCGTGGCCAGTTCCAGCCAGTTGTCGTGCCACATGCGGATTTCATCGCGCCATCGGGGGTGCGTCTCGGCGCAGTCATTGACCGTTTTGCGGAAATCGCCGCCGAGGTCGATCACGTCGTTCATGCCGTGCAGGTCGACCTCGGCAAAGAGCGCGCGACGGCGGTCAGGGCCGATCACGCGGTCGAAATAACGCTCCGGCTGCCAGGAAATCAGCACGTTGCCGATGTCGAAGATCACCGCGTCCGGCTGCATCCCTGCCCTTTCCTTCCCGCGCCGAGACTTTTCTCAAAAGTCTCGGCAAAACTCTTTTCAAGAGTTTTGCGTCATCCCGATTTGCGCGCGGCCCGCACCAGGCGTTCCAGCGCGTCCAGAAAACGGGACCGGTCGGCCTTTGTAAAGCCCTTGCCGCCGCCCTGCCGAAACGGATCGGCGGCGCGCAGATCGGCCATCAGGTCGCGGGTCGCGAGCACCTGCCCGATATTGGCCTGCGTCAGCGCCTCGCCGTTGTGCTTGAGCACCTGCGCCCCGTTCTCGACGCAGCGCGCGGCCAGCGGAATATCCCCGGTCACGACCACGTCTCCCGCTCCGGCGCGCTCGGCGATCCACATATCGGCCACGTCCGGACCGTCAGGCACGATCACCGTCTCGACCAGCGGATGCGGCGACGGGCGCAGACCGCCGTTCGAGACGATGTAGAGCGTCACGCCATGCCGCACCGCCACCCGCTCGGCCTCTTGCTTGACCGGGCAGGCGTCGGCGTCGACATAGACCGCCGTCACGCGTAGAGCGCCTCGGCCGCGAACACCACGTGATCCTCCATGAAGGTCGAGATGAAGAAATAGCTGTGGTCATAGCCCTTCTGCATCCGAAAGATGCCGTCCTGCCGGCGCGCCATCATCGCATGGGCCAGCGCCTCGGGTTTCAGCAGGTCGAGGAAATTGTCGCTGTCGCCCTGATCGATCAGCACCGGGCCGTCGAATCCCACCTCGGTCATCTGCAGGCTGGCGTCGTGCTTGGCCCACTGGCCGGTGTCCTCGCCCAGGTAGGCGCCCAGCTGCTTCTTGCCCCAGTCGCTTTGCGTCGGGTTGGCGATGGGCGCGAAGGCCGAGACCGACTTGAAGCGTCCGGGGTGCGCCATGGCCAGGGTCAGCGCGCCGTGGCCGCCCATGGAATGCCCGGTAATCGACTGCCGCTCGAGGTCGATGGCGAACTCACGGCCCAGCAGCGCGGGCAGTTCCTCGGCCACGTAGTCCCACATGCGGTAATGCGGCTTCCAGGGGTCTTGGGTGGCGTTGACGTAGAAACCGGCGCCCTTGCCCAGGTCATAGGCCTCGTCGTCGGCGACGTCCTCTCCGCGGGGCGAGGTGTCGGGAAAGACCAGCGCGATGCCCTGCTCCGCCGCCCAGCCCTGCGCCCCGGCCTTGGTCATGGCATTCTCGTGCGTGCAGGTCAGGCCCGACAGGTACCACAGCACCGGCACCTCCCCCAGTTTCGCCTCTTCGGGCAGGAACAGGCCGAAGGTCATTTCACCGCCCGTGGCCGTGGAGTCATGCGAATAGACGCCCTGCGTGCCGCCGTGACAGATGTTCTCGGAAATCGTTTTCATCTTGGAACTCCCCCAATGTTTGCCCCTGAGCTAGACCAGAGACGGGCGTGCAACAACCCCTCCCTTCGGCCCCGTCCCCTAGAGCGGCGCGGTGACCCAGGCGATGACCACACTGACGGTGAGGATGCTGGCAGCGGTCGAGATCAGGATCGCCGCCGACACCCGCTGCGGCGCCAGACCGTAATGTTGCGCCAGGATGAAGACGTTGCCGGCCACCGGCAGGGCCGCGGCGGACACCACGACGGCGGCCTGGAAGGCGGTAACCGGGAAGAAGAGGTAGCAGGCGGCAGCGACGAAGAGCGGGTGCAGCACCAGCTTGCAGAAGCTGAGCCAGCCCGCGATCTGCACCCGTTCCGCCGATTTGTTTGCGAGAGACGCGCCGATGGCGAAAAGCGCGCCGGGCGTCGCGGCATTGCCGAGGGTGGCCAGGAATTCGTTCACCGGCCCCGGGATCGGCAGGCCGCTGCCCGACACGGCAAGCCCCAGCACGATGGAGACGATCATCGGATTCTTGACCAGCCCGACCCCGACCGTGCGCAGCACCGCCGTCGACATGCGCCCGTCGCGCGACCCTGTGACGAGGATTACCAGCAGAGAACTGAACACGATGAGGTCGATGGCCAGCACCAGGATGATCGGGCCGACCGCCTCTTGCCCCAGCAGCAGCGCCAGCATCGGCACGCCCAGAAAGCCGGTGTTGCCGATGGCCGCGCATTGCGCCTCGATCGCCGCGGTTTCGACCTTGAGCCCGCGCAGGAAGGCCACCGCCATGGCGATACCGTAGGTAAAGGCGGTGCCCCAGAGATAGGCGGCGGCGAGCCGGCCGTCGAAGATCTCGGAGATCGAGAGGTTGGCGGAGAACCGGAACAGCATCGCCGAGAGGGCGAAGTAGAAGACGAACTTGGTCAGATAGGCGGTGGCTTCCTCGGTGAAGAACCGGGTGCGCCCGGCCCCGTAGCCCAGGCCGATCAGCGCGAAAAACGGCAGCGTCTTGAGGAAGATATCCAGCATCAAAGCTTCGTAGCAGCCTCAGCGCGCCCGTCAATCTGCTAGGGTGTCGAAGGTTTGGTCCTGTTGTGCAGACGCCTGAATTGCCGCGCCGATTGGCAGGCAGGCACTCAATCTCTTCACTTGGCGAGGTCAGCCCCCCATGACGCAGCTTGAAGCGGGGACCAGTGCCATCACACCGCATGTTGAAGTGGGGGGCCAGCCCCCCACACCCCGGGCGGTTTTCCCGCAAGTTTCGCGCAGCAAAACTCGCGGTGCAAGATGAAGCAGGGGAAGCGGCGGGCTTCGGGACCAGAAATGCAGGGCCGGGCCGGGGTTAGCCCGATCCGATGAGGACGCCGGCGGCGAAGACCAGCGCGCCGCCGAGCACCACCTGGAAGGCGGCGCGGAAGAACGGGGTTTGCATGTAGCGGTTCTGGATCCAGGCAATGGCCCAGAGTTCCACGAAGACGACGATGACGGCGATGATCGTCGCGGTCCAGAAGTCCGGGATCAGGTAGGGCAACGCGTGGCCGAGCCCGCCCACCGTGGTCATCACGCCGGACGAGAGGCCGCGCTTGAAGGGCGAGCCGCGTCCCGAGAGTTCGCCGTCGTCCGACGCCGCTTCGGTGAAGCCCATGGAGATCCCCGCGCCGACACTGGCGGCAAGACCGACGAGGAAGGTCGTCCAGGTGTCCTGCGTTGCAAAAGCGGTGGCGAAGATCGGCGCCAGGGTCGAAACCGATCCGTCCATCAGCCCCGCAAGCCCCGGCTGCACCCAGGTGAGCAGGAACTGCCGGTGCGCCGTGCGCTCCTCCGCAGCCCTGGCGTCGTCGTCTAGGTGTTTTGTCGCGAGGTCGCTGGCCCGATCCTGATGCCCGGCCTCGGCGCGGGCGAGATCGCCCAAAAGCTTTCGGGTCGCCGCATCGGTGCTACGCTGCGCCGCGGTGTGGTAGAAATGCTCGGCGTCGCGTTCCATCGCCTCGGCCTCGTCGCGGATACGCTCGATTCCGAGGTTCTGCATCAGCCAGACCGGGCGGCGGGCGTAGTAGCCTGCCACGTGTTCGCGCCGGATCAGCGGGATGACCTCGCCGAAGCGGCTGCGGTGCAGCTCGATCAGGGCCTGGCGGTGACCGTCCTCTTCGGCGGCCATGCCGTCGAAGATCTGCGCAGTGTCGGGATACTCGGCGCGCAGCATCTCGGCATAGCTGCGGTAGATACGGGCGTCGTCCTCTTCGGAAGAGATGGCGAGCGCCAGAATCTCCTGTTCGCTGAGATCGCGGAAATGACGGCGTTGGGTGAAAAAACGCATCGGAAGCCCTGAGCTTTAGAACGATTCTAATTTAATCATCTCGCGGCGCGCTTCAATCAAATTCTTCGGCCGAACATAGATGGACACTTGATAAACTGAACCGTTCTGTTCATATAAAGTGAACCAAACGGTTCACACGAAAGGAATGACCATGACCCGTCTCGTTCTTCCGCTACTGATCACCCTCTCCGCCAGCCCCGCTCTGGCCGGGTATACCTTCGAAATTCCGCGCTTCGACTATCCCGCGCCGACGCCCGCGACCCAGACCGACACCGGCACCCTGTCCAGCCAAAGCCGTTGAAACGCGGCGTCGGTCTGCTTGCCGCAACTGAACTGCCCGGTCTATAGTGCCGGGCAGGCAAAAGGAGAGCAGACATGACCGCCACCGCGGCCAAGGTGCGCAAGGGTCGGAAATTCGACCAGGTTCTGGACGGCGCGCGCGAGGTTTTCATGCGCGACGGCTTCGAAGGCGCCAGCGTCGACGACATCGCGCGGGCGGCGGGCGTGTCCAAGGCGACGCTCTACAGCTACTTTCCCGACAAGCGCCTGCTGTTCATGGAAGTGGCCACGCACCAGTGCCGCAGGCAGGCCGACAAGACCCAGCACGACATTGACGAGGCGCAGCCGCCGCAGGTGGTGCTGCCGCAGATCGCGCGGGCCTTCCTGGGGTTCATCCTGTCGGACATGGGCCAGCGGATCTTTCGCATCTGCGTGGCCGAATCCGATCGGTTTCCCGAGCTGGGACGGCAATTCTACCAGAGCGGGCCGATGGTGATGCGCGCGGCGCTGGTGGGCTACCTCGACAAGGCCATCGACCGGGGCGAGCTTGCGACCGACGATTGCAACCTTGCCGCGGATCAGTTTGCCGAGCTCTGCAAGGCCGATCTCTGGCCCAAGCTGCTGTTCGGCATTCGCGAGACGTTCGAGGAAGACGAGATCGCCCGCGTGATCGACGGCGCGGTGGCGACGTTCCTCGCCCGTTACGGGACCTGACGCGACACCAACTGAAGGTGCAGCTTTTCCATCGCGGCCAGCGACGGCTCGGCCCCGCCCGCGGCGGCATCGGCCCCGACCCGTACGGCGATATTCGGGTCAAGCTCCGCCAGGCCGCCGCCGACGAAGATCAGCACGCCGGGAGCGACCAGCCGCAGTTCCACCACCGCCCGGGCCAGCGCCCGGATGCGTTCGGGGGTCGAGGCCGACAGCCCGACGATCGGATAGCCGCCGCCGCGCAGTGTTCGGGCCAGGTCGGTTTCGCTCTGCCCCATGCGCAGGTCCACATCCCAGCCCTTGTTGCGCAGCATGTCCGCGGCCATCGTGGCCCCGATAGAATGCAGCTCACCGGGCACGGTCGCGATCAGCGCACAGCGCCCGCCCCGTGGCTCGAAGGGCGGTGCCATCTCGCGCAGTTCGCGCAGGATCGACAGGATGCGCCCCGCGGCGATCGCCATGTCGCTGAAGGTGACGTCGTCGTCTTCCCACATCACGCCCAGCCGCTGCGCCGCCGGTGCGATGTGATTGCGACAAAGGCTCTCGTGACCGGCGCCCTGCGCGCGCGCATGAAAGACAATCCGGCGCGCCGCGTCCGGGTCGCGGCTGACAAGCGCGTCGGCGAGGCCCTGGATTTCTGCCGGGCACGGAGCGGCATCCGCTGCATGCGCGTGGCGATCGGACCAGCGGGCAAGGTGCAGGATCACTTCCTGAGCCAGAACGATCAGGGCTGCTTGCGACAACCCTGCGCGCAACTGGCCCTGCGCGTCGCCTTCTATGGCGCGCACGGGGATCGGCATATCGATCATGCGTCAGTCCTCGGAAATCCTGTGCACCCCTCCGCGGCGCACAGGTTCATAAACTGGAGCATGACGCCTTGAACACGCGTCTGTCAACATTCTTAGGTAAATGTGTCAATCTTGATTGACACTTAAAAGTTGACAGTCATGCTTCGAAATCGACGATCAATCGACCCGCCGCACGAGCAACTGGTTGCCGGCGCTGCGTTTTGTCTCGAACACCTTGAGGTCGGCCACGAGATCGCTCAGCTTGCGCTTGCCGTAGGTTCGGGTGTCGAAATCGGGGTTGGCCGAGGTCAGGAACTGCCCCAGCTGGCCCAGCGTGTACCATTCATCCTCCTGCTCGATGGCATCCATCGCCTTGAAGATGAGGTTTCGGGCCTCTTCGAGATTCGTCCCCTCAGCTTTGCGCGTCGGCCCCTTTGCCCCGGCCTCGGGCGCGCCGTCGAGGTTCTCGAGAAAGATGAACCGCTTGCAGGCCTTGCGGAAGGCGTCGGGGGTCTTCTGCATGCCCATGCCGAAGACATCCAGCCCCTGCTCGCGGATGCGGCTGGCGAGCCGGGTGAAGTCGCTGTCGGAGCTGACGAGGACGAAACCGTCGAACCGGGCGGAGTGCATCAGGTCCATGGCGTCGATCACAAGCGCGATGTCGCTGGCGTTCTTGCCGACCGTATTGGCGGGCTGGTGATGCGGGACGAGGCCGAATTCGGCCTGCACCTTCGACCAGCCGGCCATCTGCTGGCTGGAAAAGTCGCCGTAGCAGCGCCGGACAGAAGCTTCGCCCAGGGCGGCGATCTCGTCGAAGATCGCCTTGGTATATTTCGGGGACGTGTTGTCGGCGTCGATCAGCACCGCAAGCAGCTTGGTATTTTCGGGCATGGGGCCTCCTTGGCGCAGCTTTGCCCCCTTCTAGACCAGGGACCGGTACATCACCAGCGCATCGACATATCCGTCCTGCGGATGCCGGAACGCTCCGGGCAGCCGCCCGACCGTGTCAAAGCCCGCGCGCTCCCAGGTGGCGATGGCACGGGTATTGGTGGCGACGACGAAGTTGAACTGCATGGCGCGGAAGCCCAGCGCCGACGCCGTGTCCAGCGCATGTGCCAGCATCGCCCGCGCCACGCCGCGGCCGCGCGCCGCCGGAGCGGTGACGAAACCGCAGTTGCAGACATGCGCGCCGCCGCCACCCTGGTTCCGGACGATGTAATAGCTGCCGAGCACCGAGCCCGCCGCCTCGCAGACGAAAACCCGCCGCCCCGGACCGCACCAATACGCCAGGGCATCGTCGCGCGCGATATCGGCGTCGATCGCATAGGTGTCACCGGCGCGGAACACCGGCTCCAGCAGCGCCCAGAGCGCGCCCGCATCCGCGTCGCGATAGGGCTGCACGGTGATCGGTTCCGTCTTCATCTTGCCAATAAACCTCCCGCCGGAGGCTCCTGCCGCCTCCCCCCGCGATGCCGCCACGAAAAAGGGCGCGCCCGTTGCGGACGCGCCCTCTGACAATGGTCAGGATTTCCTCAGAACTCCACCACGGCGCGGATGCTCTTGCCTTCGTGCATGAGCTCGAAACCGTGGTTGATCTCGTCGAGGCTCAGCTTGTGGGTGATCATCGGGTCGATCTCGATCTTGCCGTCCATGTACCAGTCGACGATTCGCGGCACGTCCGTCCGGCCCTTGGCGCCGCCGAAGGCCGTGCCGCGCCAGTTGCGCCCGGTGACCAGCTGGAACGGCCGGGTCGAGATCTCGGCCCCCGCCGGCGCCACGCCGATGATGATGCTCGTCCCCCAGCCCTTGTGCGCGCATTCCAGCGCCGTGCGCATCACGCCGACGTTGCCGGTGGCGTCGAAGGTGTAATCGGCGCCGCCCTTGGTGAGCTCCACCAGGTGCGCGACCATGTCGCCCTCGACGTTCTTGGGGTTCACGAAATCGGTCATGCCGAAGCGGCGCGCCATCTCGGCCTTGTCGTCGTTGAGATCGACGCCGACGATCTGGTCCGCCCCCGCCAGCCGCAGGCCCTGGATCACGTTGAGCCCGATGCCGCCCAGCCCGAAGACCACGCCGCGGCAGCCGATCTCGGCCTTGGCGGTGTTGATCACCGCGCCGATGCCGGTGGTCACGCCGCAGCCGATGTAGCAGATCTTGTCGAAGGGCGCGTCCTCGCGCACTTTCGCCAGCGCGATCTCGGGCACCACCGTGTGGTTGGCGAAGGTCGAGCAGCCCATGTAATGATGGATCGGCGTGCCGTCCAGCATCGAGAACCGCGTCGTGCCGTCGGGCAGCAGGCCCTGGCCTTGGGTGCTGCGGATCGCCTGGCAGAGGTTGGTCTTGCCCGACAGGCAATACTCGCATTCGCGGCACTCGGGCGTGTAGAGCGGGATGACGTGATCGCCGGGCTTCAGCGAGGTCACGCCCTCGCCCACCTCCAGCACCACGCCCGCGCCCTCGTGGCCCAGGATGGCGGGAAAAATGCCTTCGGGGTCGTCGCCGGAGCGGGTGAATTCGTCGGTGTGGCAAAGGCCCGTGGCCTTGATCTCCACCAGAACCTCGCCGGCCTTCGGACCCTCGAGGTTCACCTCCATCACTTCCAACGGTTTCCCGGCCTCAACGGCCACGGCTGCACGGGTGCGCATATCCCTCGTCTCCCCTTGTTGTTGTCGAATCCGCGCGGACCCTGCACCGGGCCGCCCGCCGCCGCAACCGCGACGAATGGTTGCAATCTGCCGCAGGCGGCACGGTGGCGCAACGCTCAGGGCGCGGGGGTCTGAGCGAGTTCTGCCGCGATGTCCGCATCGAGAGGCACGTCCAGAGACTTCAGCATCCCGGCCAGCACCGTGTAGAATCCGACCGTGGCAAAGAGGTCGAACAACCCCTCCTGCCCCACCAGCGCCACCACCTCCGCGACCTGGTCGAGCGTCAGCCGATGGTCCGGCCCCAGATGCGCATCCACCGCCCCGGCGATCACCGCATCCTCCGGCGCCATGGCCTCCAACGGACCGCGGATGCTGGCGATGCGCGCGTCGCTCATGCCCAGCTTGCGGGCGCGGTGAACGTGGCTGTCCCATTCGTAACCGCTGCCCATGTGATGGCCGGTGCGCAGGATCGCCACCTCGCTCAACTCGGGCCCCAGCGCGGTCTGCACCACCACATGATCGCGCAAAGGCGCCCAGGCGCGCAGCAGTTCGGGCCGATGCGCCATGACGCGGTAGACGTTGAGCTTGGTGGCAAAGCCGCCCTTGAGATCGGCCAGCGCCTCGGGCCAGTCGGCATCGGTCAGCGGGGGAAAGGCAGGCATGGCGGTCTCCGGGATCAGGGCCTGCCGATCCTGCCCCGGCGACGGCCCCGGCGCCAGCCCGGGCGGTCAGTTTTCCAGCCGATAGTCCTCGTGACAGCTGTAACAGGCCTTGGCCACGGCCCGCATGCCGAATTGCACTTCCGCGCGGCTCTCGGTCTGCATCGTCTGCGCGGCCGCCTCCAGCTTTGAGGCCTCGGCGGTGAAACCTGTCCAGTCGCTCCAGATTTCGGGACGCGCCTCGGATTTCGGATCCTGTGCCGCATCCTCGAAGGCCGCCGCAACCCCTGCTGCCTGCGCCGCCAGCGCATCGACCAGCCGCGCGGCCTCGTCTGCGTCGAACCGCTGCGTGCCCTTGGCAAAGGCACCGAGCCCCGCGACCGTGTCCTTGATATCCGTCATCAGGTGCATGCGCGGCATGACCTTTGGATTGGTTACGCCGGAATGGGCCAGCGCAGCCCCGGTCAGCAACGGCAGCAGGATCAGCAGGACGGGAGCGCGGGACATGGGCTTTTCTCTCAATGACATGTCCTAGCTACGCGATCTGCTGCGCGAAAGTTTCACGGTCCGGACTCGACTCAGGCCCGGACGAAAACTAGAACATAAAGTGAACAAACTGCTGCTGCCCCATGTCCAACCGACGTATCCTCTCGCTCTGGTTTCCGCGCCTCGGCGCCGAACGGCTGTTGCGCCGCGATCCGCATCTGGACGCGCATCCCTTTGCCGTGGTGCGCGACAGTGGCCAGATGCAGGTGCTGTCGTCGCTGTCGGCAAAGGCGTCGCAGGCCGGACTGACCCCCGGCCAGCCGCTGCGTGACGCCCATGCCATGTGCGCAACGCTGCTGACCCGGTTGCAGAACCCGCATCGCGAGGCGGCCTTCCTCGGGGTTCTGCACCGCTGGGCTGGGAAATTTTCCCCGTGGGTGGCGCAGCAGGACGGCGACGGGCTGGTGATCGACCTCACCGGCTGTGCGCATCTTTTCGGCGGCGAGGCCGGGCTGATGACGCAGGTGCGCAGCGACTGCGCCGACCTGGGGCTGACGGTGCGCCTGGGGCTGGCGGACACGCTGGGCGCGGCCTGGGCGTTGGCGCGGTTCAGCGCGCAGGATCCCGGGCATCACCGCAGCGGCGACGCCATCGAGCAGGAGGCCCGCGCCACCCGCGCCAAGGCCGGCAAGCGGCGGCACTGGGAACGCGGCGGCAGCCTGCCCGGCCTGCCGTCCCGGCCCGCCGCCAGCGGAGAGATCGCGGCCCCGGGCAAGGCGCATTCGGCGCTGTCGCCGCTGCCGGTGGCGGCGCTGCGCCTGCCCGAAGACACGGTCGAGGCGCTGACCCGGCTGGGCCTGCGCCGCATCGGCGATCTGCTGGGCCAGCCGCGGGCGGGGCTGGCGCGGCGTTTCGGCACCGGGCTGGTGCTGCGGCTCGACCAGGCCATCGGCAGCGCGCCGGAACCGGTGAGCCCCGCCGCCCCGCCAGACCGCTTTGCCTCGCGGCTGAGCCTGCCCGAACCCATCGGGCTCGAGGACGATCTGCGCGCCGGCGTGGACAAGATGCTGGGCCCGCTCTGCGTGCGGCTGGCGCAGAAGGGCGTCGGCGCGCGGACCCTGCGGCTCGAGGTCTACCGCACCGACCAGACCATGCAGTGGGTGACCGTGAGCCTCGCCCGGCCCTCGGACGACCCCGACCGGCTGCGCCCGCTGCTGGCGATGAAGCTTTCCGAGATCGACGCGGGTTTCGGCATCGACATGCTGCGGCTCGAGGCGGTGCGGCACGAACCCCTGCACGCCCGCACCCGCACCGGACACCTGGAGGCCGGCGCCGCCGTCGCCGCCCGGCTGGCGCAGAACACAGCACTCGACGACCTGATCGGACGGCTGGGCGCGCGTATCGGGCTCGAGGCGATCACCCGCCGCCATCCCGGCGCCAGCCACCTGCCGGAGAAGTCGAGCCAGACGCTCGCCGCCGCCTGGTCCGACCCCGCGGGCGACTGGCCCGCGCCGCCGGCGCCGCGGCCGCTGCTGCTCTGGCCGCCGGAACCTGTGCAGGCGCCCGACCACCCCGCGCCACCCGACACCTTTCGCTGGCGCGGACGCGACTTTACCCTGCGCGGCGCGCAGGGCCCCGAACGGATCGCGCCGGAATGGTGGCTGGACGATCCCGACTGGCGCAGCGGCCAGCGCGACTACTGGCGGGTGGACACCGACCGGGGCGACCGGCTGTGGCTCTACTATGCCCATGGCGCGGCGCTGTCCTCGGGATGGTTCTGCCACGGCGCCTTTGCCTGAGCCGGCCAAACCCCTTGATCTTGCGCGCGATCAGCGCAACTCTTGATCCATGAACTCGCTCACCCCCTTTCCCGGACCGCAGGGCAGCGCCGAGGTCGTGGCTTTCCACCGCACCGAGCTGAGCGTGATCCTGGCGCTTTACGGCCGCATGGTCGCGGCGGGCGAATGGCGCGACTACGGCATTTCCAACCTGCGCGACCTCGCGGTCTTTTCGGTCTTCCGGCGCACCGCGGAAAACCCGCTCTACCGCGTCGAGAAACGCCCCAAGCTGCGCAACCGGCAGGGCCAGTATTCGGTGGTCGGGATGGACGGGCAGGTGCTCAAGCGCGGCAACGACCTGCGCACGGTGCTGCGGGTGCTGGACCGCAAGCTGATCCGCCCCGTCGACTGACGCGTCAGAGCCGCGCGTGCCGGGTGACCGGCCCGTCGCCCTGCGCCGCGATGCGATTGATCGCACCCTGCAACGCCTCAAGCGCGACGGCCATGTGATGGGCATTGGCATGGACCAGCGTATCGGGGCCTGCGACCCAAGCTACGTGACCTTTCCAGAACAGCAGATCCCCCCGTTGCGGCGGCGTGCCGTCGGGCAGGGTCGTGCCAAGCGCCGCCTCTTGCAGGTCGCTGTCGCCTGGGCAGCCGATGCCGCAGGCCGTGCAGGCGATTTGGACCAGGCCCGAGCAGTCGATCCCGAAAGCGGAATTGCCGCCCCAGAGATACGGCGTCCCGATCAGCCGTTCCGCTACGGACACGGGGTCGGCCTCCGGCTGATCGAGCGGCGCGAGGTGCTGTGCAGGCACGAAAAGATCCCGCTTGGAGGTATCCCGAGCCCAGGCCACCCGCGCCCAGCCGTCCGCCACCTCCAGCACCGCCAGTTCCGATCCCATCGACAGCGGCGTGACCGCGCCCGGTGCCTTCAGACCGGGACTGGTCTTGGCATAGCTCTGCGCCGCAGCGATCCGGTGAGTGGTGTCTGCGTGACCGGATGCGTCCAGCCCGGCAGTGTCGATCCAGCCCGAGTAACGGTCGGCCAGAGTGTCGCCCCAGGCCCAGCCGGTGCCATCGTCGATCGCGCGGATCGAGAACGCCTGACCGCGCAAAATCTGCCGGTCGCGGGCGCCCATTGGCGCGACGCAAAGGTCGGTCACCGGGTGCGGCAGACGCACGACCGATGCCTCGACCGGCCGCACGCCTTGTGCGCGGCAGGTCTCGGCGATCTGGGCGTCCGAGGCTTGCGACCAGAACCGGCGGCGGTCCATCAGATACCCAGCACCTGCGGCAGCGCACCGAAGATCGCCCGCGCGCCCTGCCCCAGCCCGCCTTTGCTGCGCCCGGGGGCGGGGCTGGGCTGCCAGCCATAGATGTCGAAATGGGCGTAACGCGGCGTGTCGGTGACGAAGCGGCGCAGGAAAAGGGCCGCCGTGATCGCACCGCCGAAACCGCCCGACGGCGCATTGTCGAGATCGGCGATGCCGGGCTCGATCAGCGCCTCGTAGGGTTCCCAGAATGGCAGGCGCCAGACCGGGTCGGCCATGTGTGGGCCTGCTTCTTGCAAAGCCGCGGCGACGCGGTCGTCATCGGTAAAAAAGGGCGCGAGGTCCGGCCCGACCGCCACCCGCGCCGCGCCCGTGAGCGTCGCCATGGAGACGATCAGGTCGGGTGTCTCCTCGTCCGCCAGCGCCAGCGCATCGGCCAGCACCAGCCGGCCTTCGGCATCGGTGTTGTTGATCTCGACCGTCAGACCCTTGCGCGAGGTCAGGATGTCCTGCGGGCGGAAGCTATTGCCCGAAATGCTGTTCTCCACCGCCGGGATCAGCACCCGCAGCCGCAGGGTCAGATCCAGCGCCATGATCATCCGCGCGAGGCCCAGCACGTTGGCGGCCCCGCCCATATCCTTTTTCATCAGGCCCATGGAGCTGCCGGGCTTGATGTTGAGCCCGCCGGTGTCAAAGCAGACGCCCTTGCCCACCAGCGTGAGAGACGGGCCGCTGCCGCCCCAGCGCATGTCGATGAGCCGCGGCGCATCGGCGCTGGCGCGGCCCACGGCGTGGATCATCGGGAATTCGGTTTCGAGCGTCTCGCCCCTCGTGACCTCGACCTCTGCGCCGAAGTCCGATGCGAGGTCGCGCGCCGCCGCCTCGAGGGCGGTCGACCCCATGTCCGAGGCCGGCGTGTTGATCAGGTCCCGGGTCAGCGCCTCTGCCGCGGCCAGCGCCTCGATGCGCGGGGCATCGACGCCTTCGGGTGCCACGAGGCCGGGCGCCTTCGCGGCCTGCGCACGGTAGCGGCTGAAGGCATAGCCGGTCAGCAGCCAGCCAAGAGACTCGGTCGCCGCCGCCTCGCCCGGAAGGCCGGATGCGATGCGGTAGCGGCCCGGCGCCAGCTGTGACACGGCCCCGGCGAGGGCGAAGCGCTGGCGCGCGCGCGCCGCGGCGGTGCCGTAACCCGCCAGCGCCATCGCCGGCGCGCCGTCGTCGCCCGGGATCATCAGGGCGCTGCCCAGGCCGCCGGAAAAGCCGCTGGCCGACAGCCAGGCCTGCACCCGCGTGGGTTGCTGCGCCGCCCAGCCCTCGACCGCATCCGGTTCGAGCACGTGAAGCGGCAACGCGGCGTCAGCGGGAGCGGCAAAGGTCAGGGGCATGGGCGGTCCTTTCAAAGGTCTGCGCCCAACCTATCCCGGTGACCCGCACCCGCAAGGGGGATCAGATCGACAGGTCCTGCAATTCCCAGATCGCCGTCAGCGACCGTTCGCCGTAGCGTGCCAGCCGTGCCAGCGTGGCCGCCAACGCGGTTTCGTCGGTGTCGTCGATGCAGGTGATCACGTGCTTTGCGACATGCGTCAGCCCGGTCATGCCGATCTGGTCGGCGATGGCCATCAGGGCGCGCGTGTTGCGCCGCATCTCGGCCAGATCCGCCTGGCAATATAGCCGGTCGATATGACCCAGCCGGTAGGCCAGCTCCTCCATTGCGCGGCACACCACGTTTTCGGCCCCGCGCGGCCCCAATTGAGAATAAAGCAAATCAAGCCGATCCGCATCCAGCCGCGCACCCTCTCTGGGTGCCAGAGTTACCACCTCTTGCACGTCCTATGTCCTTCACCCTTGCCCCCATGGCCCGGAAATACTGGCGCATCGGGGTTCCCAAAAGGTTGAAGCGCAGCAGCCTTTTCTATCGAATTCCCATCGAATCCAGCTTAATGACACGGAACAACACCCGCCCAAGGAGGATGACATGAAGGCCGCCAAACCTCTCCCGCCCTATCTGGTCCGGCGCTACCAGGGATGGAAGGCAACGACGTTTTCCGAGAATTCGACCTGGTACAAGCATCTGGCCAACGAGGGCCAGCATCCCCGCGCGATGGTGATTTCCTGCTGCGACAGCCGCGTGCATGTGACCTCGATTTTCGGTGCCGACACGGGCGAATTCTTCATCCACCGCAACATCGCCAACCTGGTGCCTGGATACGAACCCGACGGCGCACAGCACGGCACCTCAGCGGCGGTGGAATACGCGGTGACGGCGCTCAAGGTCGCGCATCTGATCGTGCTGGGGCATTCGAGTTGCGGCGGCGTGGCCGGCTGCATGGCCATGTGCTCGGGTCATGCGCCGGAACTGCTTGAAAAATCGAGCTTTGTCGGGCGCTGGATGGATATCCTCAAACCCGGTTACGAAAAGGTGAAGGACGAACCCGACCCGGAGACGCGCCAGCGCATGCTGGAAAAGGAAGCGGTACTGACCTCGCTCAACAACCTCATGGAATTTCCCTTCGTACGGGAGGCGGTCGAGGCGCAGTCGCTGTCGCTGCACGGTCTCTGGACCGAGATCGGCGCCGGCGCCCTGGAGTATTACGACCCGGCGAAAGGCGGCTTTTACCCGGTCTGAACCGGCCCGGAATCAGGCCAGGTTGCCGGAGTGGCCGTCGCGATGCGATTTCACGCAAGGTCGGCCGAGCCGGGCGGCCAGCGTCCGCAACGGCACACCCAACATGGTCCCGGTGCAGACCGGCATGTCGGTCTCCGCGTTGATCACGACCAGATGACCATCGCGGAAGGCGACGCCATAGCCCTTGGCGGCAAGCCGCTCGACCAGGTCGCCCCAGCTGCCCGCGGCTTCAAGCAGCGGAGTCAGGAAGCTGCGCAGCAGCGCCAGCGTTTCGCAATCCAGGGGTGGGGGCAGGACATCGTCCGAGGCGGCGGCATCGCGCCATCCCGCGGAACTGTCTGACTGATAGCGCATGCGCTTTCGTTCCTTAATCGTTACAAAACCACATTGCCCTGTCCACGTGGCAAAAAAAGGGCCGAAGCGGTCCTTTTGAAGATTCTTACAAGGATGTGATGGATTTGGCGCGTTTTCAGGAGCCGGCTGCCGGTTTCTCGTGCGTGGTAACCGCGCGTTAACCGGATATCTGGTCCGATGCGGCCATGGACAGCTGCGAAATCTCCTTGATCCTGCCGAAACCGATGCTGGACGCCGCGCGGCAAATCGCGCGCGAACGCGATGTCAGCCTCGGCAGCTTGCTGCGCCATGCCCTGGCGGAAGAACTCCGCCGTGCGACGCGCAACGCGAAGACGCCCAACCGGGCGGATGAGCAGCTCCTTGGTCCCTTGCGGGCCCTCCTCGCCGTCGATTTCGGCGCGGCGCAGGGCTGGGCCGATCTGCAGGAGCGACTGCGGGCAAAGGGCTTTGCCCTGCGCGAAGCCGGGGGCGGTCTTGCGCTGCACGCGCATTCCGACGGGACGCGGCTTTGCAAGGCGTCGGAACTCGGCCACGCCTACGGCAGCCTCATGCGCCGCTTCGGCGCGCCCTTCCCCGGTCACGCGCATCGGCATCTCGCCGACCGGCTCTTCGGACCCCCGAACGACACGGGGCCGCCCGCAGGCGACCCCGATGAGGATTTCGACGTGATCGAACGCGATCAGCCCTTCTTGAGCACCCGTTGACCCAGCACTTCGGCGATCTGCACCGCGTTCAGCGCCGCGCCTTTGCGGAGGTTGTCCGAGACGCACCAGAGGTTGAGTCCGTTCTCGATGGTGCTGTCCTGCCGGATGCGGCTGATGAAGGTGGCGAAATCGCCGACGCATTCGACCGGCGTGACGTAGCCGCCGTCCTCGCGCTTGTCGATCACCATGATCCCCGGCGCCTCGCGCAGGATGTCGCGGGCCTCGTCCTCGTCCAGCGGATCCTCGAATTCGATGTTGATCGCCTCCGCATGGCCGACGAAGACCGGAACGCGCACGCAGGTCGCGGTCACCTTGATCTTGGGATCGACGATTTTCTTCGTCTCGGCCACCATCTTCCACTCTTCCTTGGTCGAGCCGTCTTCCATGAAGACGTCGATATGCGGAATCACGTTGAAGGCGATCTGCTTGGTGAACTTCTTGGCCGGCTTATCGTCCGTGGGGTTGTAGACCGCCTTGGTCTGGTCCCAGAGCTCGTCCATGCCCTCCTTGCCCGCGCCGGAGACAGACTGGTAGGTCGACACCACGACCCGCTTGATCCGTGCGCGGTCGTGCAGCGGCTTCAGCGCCACGACCATCTGCGCAGTAGAGCAGTTGGGATTGGCGATGATGTTCTTCTTGGAATAGCCGGTGATCGCGTCCGCGTTCACTTCCGGAACGATCAGCGGCACGTCCGGGTCGTAGCGGTAGAGCGACGAGTTGTCGATCACCACGCAGCCGGCCTTTGCCGCGACAGGCGCGTATTTCTTGGTGGCATCCGATCCGATGGCAAAGAGCGCCATGTCCCAGCCGGTGAAATCGAAGGTGTCGAGATCCTGCGTCTTCAGCGTCTTGTCGCCAAAGCTCACCTCGGTGCCCAGCGACCGGCGCGAGGCCAGCACGGCGATCTCGTCGACGGGAAATTCCCGCTCGGCAAGGATGTTCAGCATTTCGCGGCCCACATTGCCCGTGGCGCCTGCGACGACGACTTTGTAGCCCATGATCGGCTCCTTTCTCGGATCGGCGGGCGCATCCGGCCCGGTTGGCGCGTTGCATACCGCAGGCCACGGGGATGCGAAAGGCCCAGCTTGGAACAGGCACCGAGCGGCGGCGCCTATAAATCAGGCAAATTTGCATAATGATTCGGTATGTTTCAGCGTGCGATCAAGGCGCGGCGCAAAGCGGAAAGGCACCGCGGAAAGCGAAAAACTGTTTGAAAATCAGGCTTTCATCGGCCATTTCCATCGGTTTCGGTGGATTCCCGCCGGTTTTTGCAGACGCAGCATTTACGCTTGTCTAATGTTTGTGCGAACGCCTAAATAGCGTCGACAGTCATGTGACGTCCCTGACCGCCGGGGGAACCCCGAACCGGTCGATCCGGGCTCCAGGGACGCAGAGATTTAAGATCCGATGTCGGGATGCATTTCGTGTGACTATTGAAGGGGACAGGGTGTGATACTTTACAAGATCGCGACCACTCTGACGCGCAAGCAGAAACAGCTCTTCTTCATGGTCTTCGATGCCATCATGGTGAGCGTGGCCATGGCGGCCGCGATTCTCCTGAATTCGTCGATCGCCCTGCGCCCGTCCCTGATGGTCGAACTCGGCGCGCTGGTCGCGGTGATGACGGTCGCGGGCCTTGGCTATTCGGTCTATCTCGGCCTGCCCCGGATCAAGCTCAATGCCTATGAGATGCGCGGCATCATCCGCACCGCGATCTTTTCCGCAGCCGTCGGGATCACCGGCGCTACGCTCAACGGGCTGATTTCGCCACGGCTCCCGGTCGAAGTGTTCGTGATCTTCTCGCTCTTCTACCTCGTCGCGGGCGCGGCCTGGCGGATTCTTCTGCGGCAGTTCCTGCTGCAGATCTATCGGCGCGGCCAGTCGCGCATGCGGGTCATCATCTATGGCGCGGGCCAGACGGGGCAGCAGCTGCTTGCGGCCCTGCGCACCGACGATGCCATCGTGCCGGTGGCCTTCGTCGATGACAATCCGACCCTGCAAAGCCTGGTGGTCGCCGGTCTGCCGGTTCACGCGCCGTCGAAGATCAAGGACTTGATCCACGAAAAGGCCATCGACAGGGTGGTTCTGGCGATGCCGTCGATCAGCCAGTCGAAACAGGCCCGCATCGCGCACCGCCTGCGCGGGATCGGGTGCGAAGTTCACGCGCTGCCGTCCTTTGCCGAACTGGTGGGCGACGGGGACTTGCGAAAACGCTCCTCGCCGGTGTCGCTCGACGATCTGCTTGGCCGCAACCGGCTGGAAAAGGAACTGCCCGGCGTCAGTCATGCCTACAGCGACCGCCGCATCCTGATCACCGGCGCGGGCGGGTCGATCGGGTCGGAACTCTGCCGCCAGATCATCGCCTGCAAGCCGGATTGCGTTGTCCTGCTCGATCACTCGGAACTGGCGCTTTTCCGGATCGACCGGGAAATGCGTGAACTGGCGGATGGGCTGACGGTCATTCCGGTGCTCGGATCGGTCTGCGATGAAGCGATGATGCGCGACATCCTGGCGCGCCACGACATCGACGTGGTGCTGCATGCCGCCGCCTACAAGCACCTGACGCTGGTCCAGTCCAATTGCATCGCGGGTCTGCGCAACAACGTCATCGGCACCAAGGTCATCGCCGATGCCGCGCGCGAAGCGGGTGTCGAACGGTTCATCCTCGTGTCGTCGGACAAGGCAGTCCGCCCGACCAATGTCATGGGCGCGTCGAAGCGGTTGGCCGAGCTGGTGGTGCAGGACCTGGCGACGCGATCGTCGGGCACACGGTTTTCCATGGTGCGCTTTGGCAACGTCCTGGGGTCGAGCGGTTCGGTCATTCCGCTGTTCGAAGAGCAGATTGCCCGCGGCGGCCCGGTGACGCTCACCCATGGCGAAGTCACCCGCTATTTCATGACCATTTCCGAAGCGGCGCGGCTGGTGCTGCTGGCGGGGTCCTTTGCCCGCGGCGGCGATGTCTTCGTGCTCGACATGGGCGACCCGGTGCCGATCGCCAAGCTGGCACGCCAGATGATCGAAGGCGCGGGCTATACTGTCAAGGACGCCAAGCATCCCGATGGCGACATCGAAATCCAGGTGACAGGCCTGCGTCCGGGCGAAAAGCTGCACGAGGAACTGCTGATCTCGTCCGACATGCTGACCACGCCGCATACGAAGATCCTGCGCGCGCAGGATCTTCGTATGCGGCGTGGTC
>Ga0208934_1000342_pt1 | contig 24696 bp, 20 predicted proteins | sample MalvirDeepMed_s2_FD_184243 | JGI IMG/M metagenome (GOLD analysis project Ga0208934, IMG submission 184243) | Marine viral communities from the Global Malaspina Expedition - Malaspina viral metaG DeepMed_s2 (SPAdes) (version 2) | ecosystem: Environmental > Aquatic > Marine > Oceanic | place... | reverse complement strand
CACCGGCGGCGCGGCTTGGGGATGTCGACCTCTTCGGCGCGGGCATCGATGCCGGTGGCCACGACCGAAACGCGCATCCGGCCCTGCATTTCCGGGTCGAGGGTCGAGCCGACGATGATGTTGGCGTCGGGGTCCACCTTCTCGCGGATGACGTTGGCGGCTTCGTCCAGTTCGTACAGCGTCAGATCCTCGCCGCCGGTGACGTTGATCAGCACGCCCTTGGCGCCGTTCAGCGACACTTCGTCCAGAAGCGGGTTGGCGATGGCCTTCTCGGCGGCCTGAAGCGCGCGATCCTCGCCCTCGGCCTCACCGGTGCCCATCATGGCCTTGCCCATCTCGTCCATCACGGCGCGAACGTCCGCGAAGTCGAGGTTGATGAGGCCCGGACGGACCATCAGGTCGGTCACGCCCTTCACACCTTGATACAGCACGTCATCGGCCATCGAGAACGCGTCGGTGCAAGTCGTCTTCTCGTTCGCCAGCCGGAACAGGTTCTGGTTGGGAATGATGATCAGCGTGTCGACCATCTTCTGCAGCGTCTCGATGCCTTCCTCGGCCTGGCGCATGCGGCGCGGGCCTTCGAACTGGAAGGGCTTGGTGACGACGCCGACGGTCAGCACGCCCAGCTCACGCGCGGCCTGCGCGATGATCGGGGTGGCCCCGGTACCGGTGCCGCCGCCCATGCCGGCGGTGATGAAGCACATGTGCGCGCCGGCGAGGTGATCGACGATCTCCTCGATCGACTCTTCGGCGGCGGCGGCGCCCACGCCGGCCTTGGCACCCGCGCCCAGGCCTTCGGTTACTTTCACGCCCATCTGCACCCGGTTGGGTGCGGCGGATTGCGACAGCGCCTGGGCGTCGGTGTTCGCGACCACGAACTCGACCCCGTCGAGCTGCTTTTCGATCATGTTGTTGACGGCATTGCCGCCCGCACCGCCAACACCGAAAACGGTGATTCGCGGCTTCAGCTCGTCATGGGTGTTCATGGTGAGATTCAGTGCCATCTGCTTGGGTTCCGCCTGCTTGTGTGGGCCCGCTATTTGCTGCGAGTTTTATGCTTCGTTTGCGATTCTATCGGGGCTTTTCAAGCACGTCACCCGAAAAAGCGCATTTCTGCCACATTCCGCCCAGTGATTCGCGAATGCCACACCGAATCACCAGTTCTCCTTGAACCAGCGCATGGCGCGGCGCAGCGATCTGGCGCCGTGACGCTCGGGCTGGATGTCGAAATCCCACCATTCGTCCTGCGGGTTCGCCGCGAACAGGCACAGGCCCACCGCGCTGGCAAAGGCCGCGCCGGTGGCCTTCTCGGGCAGGCCCGCGACGCGGACGGGGCGGCCGATGCGCACCTGCTGACCCAGGATGCGCGGCGCCAGAGTATCCAGGCCGGGGATCTGGCTGCCGCCGCCGGTCAGCACGATCTGCTGGCTGGGCAGCGCCTCGAACACGGCGGCGTCCAGACGGGCGCGGATCTCTTCCAGGATCTCCTCCACCCGGGGGCGCATGATGCCGATCAGCTCGGCGCGGCTGACCGTCCGGCGGTCGTGATCCCAGTCGCCGCTTTCGCCGCCCAGCTCGATCATGTCGCGGTCGTCCATCGAAGTCGCGACGACTCCGCCATGAAGGGTCTTCATCCGCTCGGCCGTGGCCAGCGAGACCTGCAACCCCTTCGAGATATCGGACGTCACCTGCGCCCCGCCCATCGCGACGGCGTCGGCATAGATCAGATGCTTGCGCCAGAAGATCGACAGGCCCGTCGCCCCGCCGCCCATGTCGATGCAGGCCGCACCCAGCTCCTGCTCGTCCTCCAGAAGGCTGGCGATGCCCGACACATATGCCCCCGAGGCCAGCCCGGCCAGTTCCAGGTCGCAGCGCTTGATGCAGTGGATGAGGTTCGCGATCACGTGGCTGTCGACGGTCAGCATGTGCATGTCGCAGGCCAGGATGTCGCCCACCTGCCCCCGCGGGTCGTTCATCCCCGAGCGGTGGTCCAGCGCGAAGTTCACCGGCTGGGCGTGCAGCACCTCGCGCCCCTCGCCGATATTCGGCATCTCGCAGGCCGACAGAACCTCGGCCACGTCGCGGTCAGCGACCTGTTGGCCCGACAGCGCGATCTGCCCGGCCAGCCCGTAGCTGCGCGGCCCCCCGCCCGAGACGGCGGCGATAACATGATCGACGCGCACCTGCGCCATCTTCTGCGCGCCCTGCACGGCGGTGCGGATCGCACGCTCGGTCTCGTGCATGGCGTCGATCTCGCCGAAGCGGACGCCGCGGGACCGGGTGGTGGCCGCGCCGATGATGCGGAAGGCCGAATGGCCGGCCATGGGGCCCACGCCCTCGGTCGGCATGGGGGTCGGGTCGAAGCGTAGGATCAGGCACGCGATCTTCGAAGTGCCGACGTCAAGGATGGCGACAACGCCCCTCTGCATCGCGGTCTGCCGCATCGCACGCATGGCGCGTTGGGACTGATACAGATCGAACATTCAGTCGTCTCCCAGTTCTGTCATCTTCACCTGCCGCAGATCGGTCGCCGCCTGCGGCGCGATCCGGACCGTCGGCCGTCGGGGGGTACGCATGTCCACCAGCACAACATCGCGGGCGAACAGGTCCTGCGCTTCGTCCACGGCCAGCACCTGTTCCAGCGCCGAGACGGCGCGCGTCTCGGGCAGGCGGATCTTCTGCCCGTCCGACAGCACCACGTCCCAGCGACGCTCGCCGATCCGCACGAGCCCCCGCAGGCGCGGCAGGATCGGCGCGGCGGCCTTGATCAATTCCACCGCCTCGGGGGCGGCGGCATCTGCGCCGATGCCCGACAGAAGCGGCAGGTCGGCGCGGTCGGTGCGGGCCTCGACCGTCTCGACGGCATGGCCTGCGGCGTCGATCAGGCGCAAACCGTCGGAATTGCGCCAGACGAAGGCGGGCTCACGCTCGACCACGCGAATGTCGAGGATCCCGCCCGGACGGATGCGCAACGAGGCCTCTTTCACCGCGGGAAGCGAGGTGACGGTGTCCTGCATCGCCGGCAGGTCCAGATCGAAGGACGACACCGGGAACCCCACCTTCAGCGTGTCGCGGATCGCCTGAGAGACGGTCTCGGACGCGCCGTCGACCGCCATCAGGCGAACCATGAATTCCTCGCGCGACTGGATCTGGGCCTTGATGTCGTCGACCCAGGCCGTGACGGCGCCCCGGCGTTCGGGGTCGGCGAAGGTCAGCCCGGCCATCACCGCCAGCGCCAGGATCGGCACCCCGAAGGTGAAGCCCTTGCGCACCGCCGGCGTCAGCGCCAGCCGGTGCATCCGGTAGGCCAGGCGCGAGGGGGCGGGGTCGGCGCGGTGCGTCGTCCGGCGTCGGGTCAGCGGTCGCATGAGGCATCCTCCACGATCCAGCGGCAGAACGCCCCGAAGGACATCCCCGCATAGGCGGCCTGTTCGGGGGCGAGCGAGGTCGGGGTCATCCCCGGCTGGGTGTTCGTCTCGAGCAGCACGAGGCCGTCGAGGCCCCGGCTTTCGTCCCAGCGGAAATCGGTACGGCTGATCCCGCGGCAGCCCAGCGCCATGTGCGCGCGCAGGGCATAATCGCGGCAGGCCTCGGCCACCTCGTCGGGGATGTCGGCGGGGATCACGTGACGCGACCCGCCATCCTTGTACTTTGCGTCGTAATCGTACCAGCCGTCTGACAAGATATCGGTCACGCCCAGCGCGCGGTCGCCCATCACCGTCGTGGTCAGCTCGCGCCCCGGGGCAAAGCGTTCGACCATCACGACCTCTGGCATGTCATCCGACACCTGAGGTGGGCCGTTCGCGGCGTCGTGGACCAGGTAGACCCCGACCGACGACCCTTCGTTGAAGGGCTTCACCACATAGGGCGGGTCCATGACGTGGGATTTGCGCACATCCTCGGCCCGCGCCAGCCGCGACGGCACGATGGGCAGACCCGCGGCACGGTAGACAGCCTTGGTCCGCTCCTTGTCCATGGCCGTGGCCGAGGACAGGACGCCCGAATGTGTGTAGGGGACGCGCAGCCATTCCAGCAGGCCCTGGACGCATCCGTCCTCGCCCCAGCGCCCGTGCAATCCGTTGAAAACGACGCAAGGCCCCTCGTCCGCCAGCCGCACGGCCAGGTCCGGCCCCGCGTCCAGTTCGACGACCTCGAATCCTTCGCCCCTCAGCGCAGCGGCGCATTCACGCCCGGAGGACAGGGACACCTCTCGTTCAGCCGAGGGTCCGCCCAACAACACTACCACCTTGGGGTCTGCCCTGCTCGACATACCCGCACTCAATTTTTCCGCGAGACCCTTATGGTTGGGTCTTCTGCCTGCCTCGGCGCGATGTTTTCACCGTCACCCACGACCCGTCTTGCCGACGCGCCGTATCTCCCACTCTAGCTGAATACCGCTCGTTTGGAAGACCTTTTCGCGCACCAATTCGCCGAGTGTCTCCAAATCCTCAGCCGTGGCATTTTTGGCATTCAGCAGAAAGTTCGGATGCTTCTGCGACATCTCTGCACCGCCCAGCCGGTGCCCGCGCAACCCGGCATCGTCAATGACTTTCCATGCCTTCAATTCGTGCGTGTCGTCGGCCCGCCCGGTCGAGCTGTGGCCAACCGGGTTGCGGAAGGTGGATCCGGCGCTCAGCTTGTCGGTGGGCTGGGTCGCGTCGCGCTTGGCGACCTGCTCTTCCATGCGCGCGGCCAATGCATCAGGATCACCCGCCTCGGCCTCGAACACGGCCTCGACCAGTACGCAGCCCTCGGGCAGATCGGAATGGCGATAGGCCAGGTTCAGGTCGGCGGCGGGGATCGTCACCGCCGCGCCCGCCCGCGTCACGGCGCGCACCTCGACCAGGTGATCGGCGACATAGCTGCCATAGCACCCCGCGTTCATACGTACCGCACCGCCGACAGCACCGGGGATGGTGCGCAGAAAGGTCAGGTCCCGCCCCGCGGCCGCCGCCTTCTTCGCCACCATCGCATCAGGCACCGCGGCCCCGGCGATCACGCGCCCGCCCTCGATCCGGATGCCGTTGAACCCGCGCCCCAGCCGGATCACCACGCCGTCGATTCCACCGTCGCGCACGATCAGGTTCGACCCCAGCCCCAGCGGAAAGACCGGCACGCCGTCCGGCAAAGCCGTCAGGAACGCGGCCAGATCATCCTCGTCCGCCGGCTGAAACAACACCTCGGCCGGACCGCCCACCCGCAGCCACGTCACCCCCGACAGGTCGAACCCCTCGGTCAGCTTGCCGCGCACGTCAGGCAGATCCATCCCGCATTCCCCTTCATCCTTGGACAAATACCCCGGGGAGCGCGAGGGGCAGCGCCCCTCGCCCCGGTCTCATCCCATGCGCTCGGACGTATAGGAGCCGGGCGTGGCCGGAAAGACCACCGTTTTGCTTTCATTGAGGAACACGCGGTGATTGGCATGGGCGTGGATCGCGCGCGCCAGAACCTGCGCCTCGACGTCCCGACCCAGGCTCACGTAATCCTCGTTAGACTGTGCGTGGGTCACGCGCACGGTGTCCTGCTCGATGATCGGCCCCTCGTCCAGATCGCTGGTGACGTAATGCGACGTCGCCCCGATCAGCTTCACGCCCCGCTCATAGGCCTGCTTGTAGGGGTTCGCGCCCTTGAAGGATGGAAGGAACGAGTGGTGGATGTTGATGATCCGCCCCGAATACTCGCGGCACATCCGGTCCGACAGGACCTGCATGTAGCGCGCCAGCACGATCAGGTCGGCGCCGGCGTCGTCGATGATCTCCATCTGCTTGGCCTCGGCCTCGGCCTTGTTGTCCTTCGTCACCTTCACGTGGTGGAACGGGATGTCGTGGTTCACCACCAGCTTCTGGTACTCGTGGTGGTTCGAGATCACGGCCACGATGTCGATGGGCAGCGCGCCGATGCGCCAGCGATACAACAGGTCGTTCAGGCAGTGCCCGAAGCGGCTGACCATCACGACGACGCGCATCTTGCGGCTTTCGTCGTGGAAGGCGAAGTCCATGTCGAAGCGTTTCGCGACATCGGCGAAGGTGTCCGTCAGGCCGTCGACACCCGCGCCGGTTTCGGGCCGGAAGCTCAACCGCATGAAGAAGCGGCCGGTGCGCAGGTCGTCGAACTGGGCCGAGTCGACGATGTTGCAGCCCTGATCGGCCAGAAACCCCGAGATCGCGGCGACGATGCCGCGGGTCGAGGGGCAGGTGACGGTAAGCGCGATTGTATCCATGGTGAACTCTCCTTCCCGGTCGCATGTGCCGCAATTCGGTGCATCCGGAAAGGCTGGATGCGACCTAGCGGGCGCGGCCTCCGACGCGGGCGCGCACCGCGCGCGCGCCCATGATCAACGGCCAGCGCAGGATTGATGCCGCGGCCAGAGCAAACACCGCCCCGGCCAGAAGCCCCGACGTAGCGACAAGCCAGATCAGGATCGGCACGCCGGTCAAGCCCAGCACCCGCGCCGCCCGCCAATGGTTGTCGCGGGCGGGCAGCATTCCTGCCACGCATCCCGCGACGATCCAGAGGCAGGCGGCCACGAGCGCAGGGCTCATGCGGGCTTGGGGTCCAGACGGGCGGGCAGGTTGTTGGCCCAGCCGCTGATCGTCCCGGCGCCAAGGCAGACGACCATGTCGCCCGGCGCGGCCTGCTCGCGCACCAGACGCTCCAGATCCTCCTCGGACAGCAGCGCGCGGGCGTGGCGATGGCCATGCCGGATCAGCCCCGAGACGAGGTCGTCGCGGCCCGCACCGGGGATCGGATCCTCGCCCGCGGAATAGACATCGGCGATGGCGACCACGTCCGCGTCGTTGAAGCAGGCGCAGAACTCGTCGAACAGGCTGGACAGGCGGCTGAAGCGGTGGGGCTGGTGGACGGCGATCACGCGCCCCTCGGTCGCCTGTCGCGCGGCCTTCAGGACGGCCTGAATCTCGACCGGGTGGTGGCCGTAATCGTCGATGATGGTGACGCCGTTCACCTCGCCCACGCGGGTGAAGCGGCGGTTCACGCCGCCGAACGCGGCCAGCGCGTCGCGGATTTCCGACAGCTTCAACCCCAGATGCCGCGCCACGGCCACGGCCGCCAACGCGTTCGAGACATTGTGGTCGCCCGGCATCGGCAGGGTGCAGCCCTCGATCACCTCATCCTCGGCCTGCAGCACCACGTCGAAATGGGCGATCCCGCGCTCGTAGCGCAGGTTCGTGGCGCGGATGTCGGCCTGCGCGTTGAAGCCGAAGGTCACCACGCGGCGGTCACTGATCCGGCCGACCAAGGCTTGAACCTCGGGGTGGTCGGTGCAGCACACGGCAAGGCCGTAGAACGGGATGTTGCCCACGAACTTGTCGAAGCCGCGCTTGAGGCGTTCGAAATCGCCCCAATGCTCCATGTGCTCGGGGTCGATATTCGTCACGATGGCGATCGTCGCGGGCAGGCGGTTGAACGAGCCGTCGGACTCGTCGGCCTCGACCACCATCCACTCGCCCTGCCCCATCCGCGCGTTCGATCCGTAGGCGTGGATGATCCCGCCGTTGACCACCGTAGGATCGACCCCGCCAGCATCCAGGAGGGCCGCGACCATCGTGGTTGTCGTGGTCTTTCCGTGGGTGCCGGCGACGGCGATGTTGGATTTCAGGCGCATCAGCTCGGCCAGCATCTCGGCCCGCCGGACGACCGGCAGACCTTGCGCCCGCGCCGCGTCGAACTCGGCATTGCCCGGCTTGATCGCGGACGAGATCACGACGACCTCGGCCCCGTCCAGATTCTCGGCCGCCTGGCCGACGAAGACCTTCGCGCCCAGCTCCTCTAGCCGGTCGGTGATCTTGGACCCCTTCAGGTCGGACCCCTGTACCCGGTATCCGTGCTCCAGCAGCACCTCGGCGATGCCCGACATGCCGATCCCGCCGATCCCCACGAAGTGGATCGGGCCCATATCCGTCGGCAGCTTCGTCGCGCGTGCGGCGTTCATGGCAAAATGCCTTTCGATCTGTTCGTCTTTCACCGCATCTCTCCGCTTGAGGTGTGATTGTCCAGCCCATGGGGGGCATCTCGGCGGTCGAAGCCGGCCAGGGCTTCGACGAGGTCCGCAAGGTCGCCCGCGGCATCGGGGCGCCCCCGCATCAGGGCAGCGCGGGACATGTGCTCGGCCGCGTCGGGGTTCGACAGGATCGCTTCGATATGGTCGGCCATGACCTCGGGCGTCAGCTTGCCCTCGGGCAGCATGACGGCCGCCTCGGCCTCGGCCAGGGGGCGCGCGTTGGCGGTCTGCTCGTCGCGCTTGGCGCTGGCGAGGGGGACAAGGATGGACGGGCGTCCGATCACAGTCAGGTCGGCCAAGGTCGAGGCGCCCGCGCGGGTGATGACAAGTTGCGCCTCGGGCATGGCGCGGGGCACGTCGATGAAGGGCTCGACCATCGCGGGGATCCCCGCGGCGTCATAGGCGGCCTCGACCCGCTCGGCATCCTCTGGGCGGGCCTGGTGGTGCATCCGCACATGGCGGCGCAGCGCCTCGGGCAGCAGCGCGATGGCGTCGGGCACGATGTCGGACATGATCCGCGCGCCCTGGCTGCCGCCCATCACCAGGATCGACATCGGATAATCGCCGGGCGAGATATAGCCTGCCCCGGCCCGGGCCTTGACGGACTGGCGTACGGGGTTGCCGATATCGACGCCCTCGACCCCGTCGGGCAGCTCGGTCGGCCATGTGCCGCAGGCGACGGCATTCACGCGCGTGGCGAAGATCTGGTTCACGCGGCCCAGCACGCCATTCTGTTCGTGGATCAGTCGCGGCAGCTTCAGCATCGTTGCGGCCGCCAGCGCGGGGATCGAGGGATAGCCGCCGAACCCCGCCACTGCGTCGGGCCGGTCGCGGCGCATGGCGGCCAGCGATTGCGCGACACCGCCTGCGATGCGGAACGGAACGCCCGCCTTGGCCAGCATCCCGCCGCGCGCGAAGGTGGCGCTGGCGATCTGCTCGACCGAGACCTCATCGGGGAAACCGCCGGCATAGCGCGCGCCGCGCGCGTCGGTCGACAGCTTCACCCGCCAGCCGCGTTCCAGCAGGGTTTCGGCCAAGGCTTGCGCGGGGAACATATGGCCCCCGGTCCCCCCGGCCGCGATCAGGCACAGCGGTGCGGTCAAGACATCCCTCCCGAGACTTGCACAAATGCGGCCTTATGAGGGGTCAGAACCTTCAATTTCCACCGATCCTTTCACTTTCCGCGCATTCCCGCCGATCAGCGGCGCCGTAGCAGGATATCCGAGATCTCGCCCTGCGGCCGTGACCGGGTAAAGGCCAGAAGCATTCCGACCGAAATCCCCATCGCGATCAGGGACGACCCGCCATAGCTGACGAAGGGCAGGGTCATGCCCTTGGCGGGCAGAAGCCGCACCGCCACGCCCATGTTGATCATTGCCTGCACGCCGAAGGTGCAGGCCAGCCCCGTGCCCGCCAGGCGCAGGAACGGATCACGCTCTCGCATCAGGCGGATCAGCGACCGCGCGACGATGGTGGCGTAGAGCGCGATGATCAGCACGACCAGGACCAGGCCGTATTCCTCGGCCGCGACGGCGATGATGAAGTCGGTATGCGCGTCGGGAAGCGACCACTTCACCTGCCCCTCGCCCACGCCGACGCCCAGGAATCCACCTTCCTGAATCGCGTTGGTCGCGTATCCAAGCTGGGTCCGCGGGTCGAGGTCGGGCGACAAGAAGCCGTCGATGCGGCGCGCGAAGTGTTCGGAACTGGAATAGGCCAGCGTTCCCGCGCCCAGCACCGCGCCGCCCAGGATGATCAGCAGCAAAAGCGGCGCCCCGGCGACGAAATACATCACCCCCCACGAAAACAGCACCAGGCAGGACTGGCCGAAATCGGGCTGCAATGCCAGAAAGCCCACGATCACGAGGCACAGCGCGAAGCTCATCGTCTTGCCCGGCGGCCCGTTAAGGTCATGACTGGCCGAGATCATCCAGGCCGCAACCACAATGAAGCCGGGTTTTAGGAACTCGGACGGCTGGATGCTGGCGAAGCCCAGCGAATACCACCGCACGGCCCCCTTGCCGAAATCGGTTCCCGCGAAGGGCAGGCCGATGACCGCGACGAAGGCGACCAGAAAGCCGATCACCGCCAGGCGCCGCACCAGCTTGGGCGACATCATCGTCGTCAGGAACATAGCGACTAGCGCGGCGCCGCCGAACACGCCCTGCCGGATGACGTAGTGGAACGGCTCGAACCCGTTGCGCGACGCCAGAGGCGGCGAAGCGGCGAGGCCCAGCAGGATGCCGATACAGAACAGAAGAAGGACGCAGCCCAACGACCACTTGTCGATGGTCCGCCACCACTTGGGAAGGATCGGTTCGCCCACGGAAACGGGCGCCGTGCCATAGACCATCTCGGTCATGGGGATACTGCCTTTGCCTCGAACCGCCCGGTTTGTCCCGGGTCTGGCGTTAAGCCTAACGAATCACCTTCGACTTGACCAGAATTTTCGCACGCGCTTGCGCCTTCCCGCCTGTCGGGTCACAGGGGCGGGCATGGAGGTCCAGACCCTGATCCTTGGCGCCGGCGCGGCCGGCCTGATGTGCGCGGCCCATGCGGGTCCCGGCGTGCTGGTCGTGGACCATGCAAAAAGCCCGGGCGAGAAGATCCGGATCTCGGGCGGGGGACGGTGCAACTTCACCAACATGGGGGTCGAGCCCGAGCGGTTTCTGTCCGCCAACCCCCATTTCGCGAAATCCGCCCTTCACCGCTACACCCAGTGGGATTTCCTGGGGCTGGTGCAGGCGCATGGCATCGCCTGGCACGAGAAAACGCTGGGCCAGCTGTTCTGCGATGGCAAGGCCACCCAGATCGTCGACATGCTGCGCGCCGAGATGGCGGGCGCAGAGCTGTGGCTTGGGACGGAGGTCGGTGAGGTCACCCATGACGGCACCCGGTTCCGCGTGATGCTGACGCGGGCCGGCCAGCGGGTCGAGGTGAAGGCGAAGTCGCTGGTGCTGGCCACCGGGGGGCTATCGATCCCGAAGATGGGCGCGACCGGGCTGGCCTATCGAATCGCGCAGCAGTTCGGCCATGCGCTGGTGCCCACGCGGCCGGGGCTGGTTCCCTTCACCTTCACAGGCACGCCGCTGGATCGGCTGAAGGCGCTTGCCGGGGTCGCCACGCCCGCCCGCGTGACCTGCGGGGGGACCGCGTTCGACGAGGCGCTTCTGTTCACCCATCGCGGACTATCGGGACCCGCGATCCTGCAAATCAGCTCGTACTGGGCCGAGGGGGACAGCGTCACGCTGGACCTCGATCCGGGCGGGCAGCTTCTGAACGCGCTCAAGGCCGCCCGGAAGGCCGAGGGGCGCAAGGCCCCCCTGACCCATCTGGCGCAACACCTGCCCCAGCGGCTGGCCGCAGCCATCCTGCCCGAAGATGCCCCGCCCCGGCTGGCCGATTGCGGCGACGCGGTGTTGAACCGGATCGTGGAGGGGTGCCGCGACTGGACGATGACGCCCGCCGGAACGGAAGGGTATCGGACGGCCGAGGTCACACTGGGCGGAATTGATACGGACGGCTTGTCGTCGAAAACGATGGAAAGCCGCCACGTGCCCGGCCTCTATGCCATCGGCGAGGCGGTGGACGTCACCGGGTGGCTGGGCGGTTACAACTTCCAATGGGCGTGGTCGTCGGGCTGGGCGGCGGGACAGGCGATCGCCGCCAGACTCTGAATCGCGCGGGGTGGCGACCGCGCGACACTAGCCCGCGCGGGGATGCGGGCGCGTCATCCTAGCCGGCGCGCGGATGTGGCCGCGCGGGGCTTTCCTTCAGCAGCCCGCCGACGCCCATCGCCGCGATCTCCTCGTCCGTGGGGGCAATGCCGCAGCAGATCCGTTCGAGCACCCAGTCCGCGCCGTTCAGCGCCGGGGACCGCGCACAGCCCGGCAGGCCGATCACGGGGCGCACGCCCAAGGTGCCGTAGAACAGCAGGTTGCCCGGATCGACCGGCATCCCGAACCGGGTCAGAGCGCCCCCCGCCTTCACCAGCCCCATCGGCCCCACGTCGCGCGGGTCCGACGTGGCCGAGGCGGTCAGAAGAAGCGCAAGGTCGCTGTCCACGCCGGACAGGGCATCGGCGATGGCGGGGGCGTCGTGGGGGATCGCCTCGGTCCGGTCCAGCACCATACCCAGCCGGTCCAGACGGGTGGCGACCGCCGCCTCTCCCTTCCCCGGGCCGGCATCGCCCATCGTGGTGATCAGCAGCGTCGCGGTCTTCAGCTTGACTGGCGCCACCGCGATCGCCGCCCCGATGGCCGCCGCCGCATCCAGCGCGCCCCGGTCCACCGCGTAGGAGATGATCTTGACCGTCGCGACCATTGTACCCGCCGCCACCCGCGCGAAGGGCGGCAGGGTCGCCACGGTGATCATCGGGTCGATCCGGTTCAGCCGGTGCAGCGCCGCGACCTGCAATGACAGGACCCCCGGCCCGGTGGCATAGAAGTTCACGCGGCCCGTCGCCGCCTCGGTCGCGCGCAGGCCAACGGCGGCGGGATCGGGCACCAGCGCATCCGCGATGCGGGTGGCGGCGGCATCCTCGATCAGGTCGTCGGGGCCGGGATCGGCGACCACCACATGGTCGATGCCCGCGGCGCGCAGGGTCGCGATATCCTCGGGCGACAGCACGCGGCCCTTGCGGACGCGCCCGCCCTCGACCTTGTGCGAATGGGCCAGGATCGCACCCTCGGCCCGGTCCAGCGGAACCTCTCCGAACTCCATCAGCCCTGCCTGAGCCGCTGGGTGATCTGGGCCATGACGGCCACAGCGATCTCGGCCGGGCTGCGCGACCCTACGTCAAGGCCCACGGGCGCGTGGATGCGGGCGATCTGATCGTCGGTGAAGCCCCTGCCCTTCAGGCGATCCACCCGCTTGGCATGGGTCCGGGTCGAGCCGAGGCAGCCGAGGTAGAACACGTCCGAGGCCAGCGCCGCCTCGATCGCCGGATCGTCGAGCTTGGGGTCATGGGTCAGCGTCACCACCGCCGTGCGCGCGTCCACCCCGAACGCGGCCATTGCCTCGTCCGGCCAGTCGTGCAACAGACGCTCGCCTGGGAAACGCTCGGGGCTGGCGAAACTTTCGCGCGGATCGACCAGAACGGCGTCATAGCCTGTCAGCCGCGCCATCTGCATCAGCGTTGGGCGATATGCACGCCACCGACGACCACCATGCGCAAGGGCGGATTGTGGATCGCGATGAAGGTGGCGCCGTCCTCGGCAAACCCGGAACGGTCCAGGCGGAAGCGGTCGTGATGGGCGGGGGGCACGGCAATCCGGCGCGTCCAGTTTTCGGTGTCCACCACATAGGCCACCTGCTGCCGCGCGGTGCGGGCCTTCACGAGGTCGGACAGCAAGGCGGGGGGCATGTCGCCCTCGCGCACAGGCTCGACCATGACGCGGATGCGCCCGCCGCAAGCCAGGCCCACGGCGAAGGCCTCGTCGTCGGACACGCCGAACTCCAGCAGGCGCGATCCGCCTTCCTCGACGGACTCCAGCGCTTCGACCACCACGGCCCCCTCGACGCACCCGCCCGAGACCGATCCCGCGATCTGTCCGTCCCCGGAAATGGCAAGCTGGCTGCCCACGGGCCGCGGGGCCGAGCCCCAGGTCTCGATCACGGTCGCCAGGACGGCGCCCTTGCCGGAATCGTGCCAGGCTTTCGCGATGGCGGGAATGTCGTCGAAATGGGTGTCGAGCATCGGATCCTCCGCCGCCTTACATGGCGTATCGGCACGCAGGTGCAAGCTGGACGTTGGGCGCAGACGGGCAACGGGTCCAGATGTGGCGACCAGCGACCCGGACCGACACCATGCGCCCTTCTACGATCGGCCGATGGGTCCGATATGGGTGGATTTGAAGCCCTCGGGGGTTTTCGGACCGCAATCAAGCATACGGTCGAACCCCGAATGCCCCGGTCAGAGAACGCCCAATACAGATATGGTCGCCTTGTCCGTCGCGACGCCGAGGGCGAAGAGGACGGCGCGAAAGCCGTAAATGTGGGTGGAATTATAGGCGACGGCGCCCAATCTGGGGCCAAACGCATAGGCCGCGAAACTGATATTGGGTGCGAAGAACAGAATGACGGCGATCCACCATGCCGTCCCGCCCCCGACGAATACGACCAAGATCAGCGCGCCCGCGAAAATCAGGGCGCCTTCCATACGCTGCCAGGCAATCGTGTCCATCGGCGCGTCCATGTTTTGCCTGGCCAAATGTATGCCAGCCGGCTGGACCCGCGCGTCAATTCAGATGCGGTCGCGACGGAAAGAACCGTTCCGTTCATTCCGGCCGGTTCAGACGAAGACGCCCCCGTGGTCTTTTCACGGGGGCGCTCAAGCAAGTTATCGGCGCTTGATCAGTTCGCCGCAGCGATCTGCAGAAGCGGCGTGATGTTGCGCACCGTGGCGCGGCGGTTGGCCCGCTCGGCGTCGTTGGTCGACACCTTCAGGAACCGCTCGCCATAGCCTTGCACCACCAGGTTCGACGCGGGCACGTTGAAGTACTCGGTCAAGGCCAGCGCGACCGATTCCGCGCGCCGGTCCGACAGCGCAAGGTTGTAAGCCGCGTCGCCAACCGCGTCGGTATGACCCTCGACCAGGAAGATGGCGTTCGGGTTCTGGACGATCGTTTCGCGGATGTACTGGCCCAGGCCCCGCAATTCGTCCGCCTGCTCGGGCCGGATCGCGGCCGAGCCGGTGTCGAAGGTGATCGCTTCCAGATCGACGGCGGGCACCTGTGCGCGCACCTCCTGGATGTTGCGCACCTGGGACAAGCTATAGGCGCGGTCGATGCTGCCCTGGGTGGACAGGGCGCGGCGAAGTGCCTCCTGATCGGCGATATCCACGGTCTGCGACTGCTGCGCAGTCTGTTGCAGCTGCTGGACGTTCACCGGCTGGATGTTCTCGTTCAGGTCGTCGATCAGGACGATCCGTTCCCCATCCGGCGTGATGCGCACACGACGGACGACGCGAAGCTGCGCGTCGCGAATGGTCACGACCTGGCTGCCGTCGTCATAGGTGACGGTCGTGCGGGTCGAGCCGTCGTTGAAGGTCTGGGTCTGCACCTCGGCACCAGGCTGACGCAGAAGGGCGTTGTCGTCCTTGATCAGCTCGTAGCCGCCATCCTGACCCGACACCACCACACGGTCGTCGGAGGACGCGACGACGCGGCGGTTGTTGTTCAACAGCGCACCGACGGCAAGCGCACCGGCGCCCACCAGAAGCGCCTTTTCAAGGTTGCTGAGCCCGTCGTCATCGTCGTCGTCCGACGCCTCGTCACGCGGACTGCGGTCGATGGCGGTGTCGAAATCCTCCGAACTGGAACGCGCCTCGGTCTCGGTGACCGTGGTCGTCTCGGTCTCGACGGCTTCGGCATCGTCGCTTGCGGCAGAGGCGGTGGCGGCCTCGCCCTCCAGCGCCGCTTGCTCGCTGGCGGTGGGGGCGTCGAGGTCCTCGGCCGGGACGGTGTCGGTCTCGGCAGTGGTGTCCGTCTCGATTTCGGTGACCGGCTCGGCCTCGGCGCTGGCTTCGGTGCCGGCGTCCGCGTCCGTCTCGACCTCGGCTTCGGCTGCGCCTTCAGCGCCGGTTTCAACTTCGGCGTCGGCCTCGGTTCCAACCTCGACCTCGGTCTCGCCTTCAGCACCGCGCAGGCTTTCTTCAAGCGACTCGGTCGACGGCATGTCGCCTTCGGCATCAGCAGCGGGGGCTTCGGCGTCAGGGGTCTCGACCGGCTGTTCCGTGGTCTCCACGGTCGGCGTGGCGACGTCCCCGGCGGTTTCGGGCGTGGCGGTCCCGGGCGCGGTTTCCGTCACCTCGGGGGCCGCAGTGTCCGCGGGTGCGTCGACCGTCTGGTCCACCTGCGGCTCGACGGCCTCCTCGGCGGTCTCGCCGGACTCCTCGGTCGTCGCCTCAGGGGCCGGGGCTTGCGTTTCGGGCGCGGCCTCGGGTTCGGGTGCGACGTCGGCCGTTGTCTCGGGCGCAGCTTCCGGGGCGGGCGTTTCCTCTGGCGCGGCTTCCGGGGCGGGCGTTGCCTCGGGGGCGGCTGCCTCTGGCGTTGTCTCTTGCCCGGCTGCCGGAGCTTCCGTCGGAGCTTCGGGCGCGGCTGGGGCCTCGGGCTCGACCGTCGCGTCAGCGGTCGCGTCGGCGTTCATCTCGGCCTCGGTCTCGACCATGTCCGAGTCGACCTCGCCGCCGTCGTTCCCGAGGGGATTTTGAATCCGGTCCTGAACCTGCGCCTCGGACGCACCTAGACCAAGAGCTTGATCCAGCGCGTTGGTGCAGTCTTCGGATTGCGCGTCGACAGCGCAGGCTTCGGCGGCGCTCTGGACTGCGTCATTCAACGAGTCAGACGTTCCGGTCTGGGCGAACGCCTGAAACGGCACCGCGAGGTTCAGACTGGCGATGAGCGCGGTCGTGGTGCGAAAAGTGCTTTTCATGTTTCCCTGTCTTCCACTGGGTATGGCTGGAGTATAGAACCGCGACCGGACGGCGACGTTCCATCACGCTTCCGCCACCCGGCGGTCAGTCGCGCATCGCCGCCAGCATCCGCGCCTTCTCTCCGACATCGTCGGGCCGGGAGATCGCCCGGGCCAGCCCTTCGAGCGAGGCGATGTCGTGCCCCGCGCGGAAGCTGTCGACATGCCGCATCATCGTGGCGATGCCCTTTGCCTTCGGGGCGAAGGCGTCGAAGCGCAGAAGCGGGTTCAGCCAGATCACCCGCCGCGCGGTCAGCGACAGGCGGGCCATGGCCCGGTCGAGCTGGTCCGGATCGCCCCGGTCCAGCCCGTCGGTGATCAGAAGCACGATCGCCCCCTGCCCCATGACCCGGCGCGACCAGTCGCGGTTGAACTGCGCGATGCTGTCGCCGATCCGGGTGCCGCCTTCCCAATCCTGCGCCTCGGCCCCAGCGGCGGCCAGTGCCGCATCCACGTCGCGGTGGCGCAGGTGGCGGGTGATGTTGGTCAGACGGGTGCCGAAGGTGAAGGCATGCACATCCGCCCAGCCTGCGCCCTTGTGGTTCGACACGGCATGAAGGAAATGCAGCACCGCGCGGGAATAGGACGACATCGACCCCGAGATGTCGCACAGCGCCACCAGCGACGGCCACCGGATCCGGTTGGTCCGGGTCTGGAACCGCGTGACCTCTCCGCCGGTGCGCATCGCGCCCTGCATCGTCCGGCGCCAATCGGGACGGCGGCCGAGTTGCGAGGCGATGGTGCGGCGCGATTGCAGCGGCTGGACCGGCAGGGACAGGCGCGCGATCATCCGTTTGGCGCGCGCCATCTCGGCCGTCGACATCTGCTCGAAATCGAGGGTCTTCAGGCGTTCCTCGTCGGACATGGTGCGGCTGGCGTCGATCTCGATCAGGTCCTCGCCGGGCTGATCCTCGTCCGGCTGAGGGAGGTCGGGTTCGGTCGCGCCATCCAGAAGCGCCTCGGCCGCGCGTTTCTCGGCCGCCTTGGCCTGCCGGTCCTCCTGCGTGCCGCGCACCATGGGCGTGAGGAACGACATCATTTGTTCCATGTAGCGCGGGTCGCGCCAGTAGAGACGGAAGATCTGGTCGAAGGTCTCGCGCTGGTCGCGCCGCGTCACGAAGCAGGCGTGAAGCGTCCAGTAGAAGTCGCGCCTGTCGGTGAAGCCTGCCGCCTCGACCGCGCGGATGGCGTCGACGGTGCGGCCCGGGCCGATGGGCAGGCCCGCCTTGCGCAGCGCGCGGGCGAACCACGTGATGTTGTGCGCGAGCTTGGGGTCGTCGGGAAGGGTGAGGTCGGCGTAGTCAGCCATGGGGGGCGGCCGGACAAGGCGGGGGCGCTGCCCCCGCACCCCCGGGGTATTTTACCAAGGATGAAGAGGCGGGCCGTATCATGCGGGGGAGAGGTCGCGCCGGACCTCGTCGAGGAGGCGCTTGGCTTCGGAGCCTTCGAGGCGCTGAATGTCGTCCTGGTACTTCAGGATCGCGCCCAGCGTGTCGGCGATGACCTGCGGGGAAAGTTCCATCATGTCGAGCGCCAGAAGGCACTTGGCCCAGTCGATGGTTTCCGCGACGCCCGGCTTCTTGAACAGATCCTCGGTGCGCAGGCGCTGGACGAAGGCGACGACCTCGCGGCTGAGGCGGTCCGAGGCTTCGGGCGCGCGGGCCTTCAGGATCGCGATCTCGCGCTCGAAGGCGGGGTAGTCGACCCAATGATACAGGCAGCGGCGTTTGAGGGCATCGTGCACCTCGCGCGTGCGGTTCGAGGTCAGGATGACGATGGGTGGCTCGGGCGCGCGGATGGTGCCGAGTTCGGGGATCGTTACAGCGAAGTCGGACAGCGCTTCGAGCAGGAACGCCTCGAACGGGGCGTCGGTGCGGTCGATCTCGTCGATCAGAAGGACCGGGGCGCCGCCGGGCTGGGGGCGCATGGCGTCCAGCAGGGGGCGCGAGATCAGGTAGTCCTCGGTGAAAAGCTCGGTCTTCAGCGCGTCACGGTCGGCCCCGCCCGTCGCTTCGGCGGCGCGGATGGCGATCATCTGTTCGGCGAAGTTCCATTCGTAGACGGCCGAGGCGGCGTCCAGCCCCTCGTAGCATTGCAGCCGGATCAGGCGACGGCCCAGCGCGGCGGCCAGGGCTTTCGCGATCTCGGTCTTGCCGGTCCCGGCCTCGCCTTCGAGGAACAGCGGTCGCCCCAGCTTCAGCGCAAGGAAGGCAACAGTCGCCAGCGGACGGCCGCAGACATAGTCCTGCGAGGCCAGCAGGTCCTGCACCGCGTCGATGGATGCCGGCAGATCGGTCATTCGAAGCCCTCCCTTGGTGCGGGGATACGTGCATCCGAGGCCGGCGGCGTCAATGCGCCGATGGTCTAGGCCCCGCCGCCCTGCTGGAACAGGCGGATCAGCGTCCGCGCGGTCTCGGGGTCCGGCGGCGTGCTGGTCGTGGCCAGAAGCAGCCGCCCGTAAAGCTTGACGGTGGCCGGGTCCTGCAGAGCGCGTCGGAAGGTGGCGCGGTGCCAGTCGAGGCTGGCGGCCTCGGCCCGGGCGACGCCGGGCAAAGCGCGCAGGCGGTCGAGCTCGGCCGCCGTGGCAGGCGCCATGCGCGCGATGCTGTCATCAGGGACGGTGTTGAAGTTACGCTCCACCCAGTAGGTCAGATCGACGGGCTTGTCGGTGTGGTTGGGCAAGCCGCGGGCGGCTTTTGCGACGAACTCCTCGGCCGAGCGGACGGAGTAGTGGTTGAGCTGGACCCGGTCGGTTGCAAGCGGCGCGCCCCACAGCATGATCCGGCCGCCTTGCGCAAAATCCCCGGGCAGGGGCGTGCCCGAACCGTCGACCCAGGCCGCCACCCGGTCCTTCGCCGGTTTCGGCCGGTGAACCCCAGGCGCGCGAAAGGCCTTGCGCCGGAAGAGCGTCTTGAAAAACCGCGCCAGCGCCGGGTAGAGCGCGTCTTCGGGAATGGCGCGGGTGAAGGCCTGCGTCGGGGGTACCGGGGGCCGCATGGCATGACCCGCATGGCCGAACAGGCGCCACGGCAAAACGATGGCGTCCGCATCGCACGCGGCGATCAGGTCCTGCACTGTGTCGAGCGGGGCGCGCAGATTCAGGTACTCGTCGCAATCGATCACGGCGACCCAGTCCGCCGCCCCCATCGCGGGATGCGACCCGGCCTGACGCAGGGCCGACCATTGCGGCGTCTTGCCTTCGGGGACTGCGCTGCGCAGATGGGTGACGATACCAGCGCCTTGCAGAAGGTCCAGAAGCGTGTCGGTCCCGTCGGCGCAGTCGTTGGTGAACAGCAGCCAGTCGGTGATCCCGGCGGCCCGGTGATGGGCCAGCCAGTGCAACAGGTTCGCCCCCTCGTCGCGCAGGCACGAGACGCCCAGCACGCGCTGGGTCAAGGGACGATCAGCTCGACGCCGGGGATTGCCGCGATCCGGTCGAGGTCCTCCTCGTATAGGGTCGTCAGAACCTCGATCCCCTCGGGCGGGATGCCGGGCAGGTCCAGCGATTCCTCGACCTCGTCGGGGGCCGCGAATTTCGACAGGAACAGCTCGATCACCTTCATGGCGTGGTCCTCCTCCATATCGGGCCGGCGGGCCACATACGCATCGAAGGCCGACCGCCCCGCGTCGGTCATTATCTCGCGTGCGACCTCGAACCGGCCGGTCATGGCGTGACCGGGATCGAGGCCCGCGGCCCGGCGCAGAACCTCGTTCCAGACGAACGGCGTGTCTTCGTTCGCCCAGACGGTGATGGGGGCGTCGGGCACCCCCTCGCGCATCCGCTGGATCACGTCCGACCAGCGCAGAGTGCGCAGATCCACGCGTCCCAGGAAGGTCTCGAAATCCTCCACAGGGCCCACCCGACGATAAAGCGCGGGAAGGAAGGTCGCGGGGTTGCGGACGGCGCACATGAACTCGACGTCGCAATCGGGGAACAGGTTGCGCAGCTCACGCGCCTTGTCGGCCGCGTTGACATAGATGCCGCCGTCCCGGCACACGCGTCCGGGCGCTGACATGAAACTGTCGTAGGACAGGACCAGTCGATCGACCAGCGTGGTGCCGATCAGCCGTTCGAAAAGCTCTTCCTGGTCGGCCAGTCCGGCCGGTTCGCCCTTAAGGCGACGGGTCGCGAACTCGCGTAGGACACCGGTGAAGAACTTCTGTCGCGGGACGGCGATCGCCTTCTCTTCCAGAAGGGGCTTGTCGCGGCGCAGCGACCACAGAAGCTTCTCGTCGTCCGTGCAGATGAAACCCACATGCAGCACGACCTCGGTGTCCGGGTCGCTATAGACACGTCGCGAAAGGTCCGGTTGGATGGCGTCGGTCACGATATGGGTCCCCTTGCCTGCCGGTTCTACGGTATCGTGGGGCCTGTCCGCAAGCGATGCACCATGCCTTGGCGGGGTCGCACATGCTCCATATTGTCGCCACCAATCTTGGTTAAGCTTTCCCTTGGACCGCAGAATACCGGAGGCGAAGGATGAATCCCATGGCTGAGGACGATGTCGACCGCCCCGAGACGGTCGAGGATCTGGACTTCGCGCTCGAGGATCTGGCGGGAAAGCGCGGTTATCACCGACAACTCGATGCGGATCATACCGCGACGTTCCTGCCACGGGGCGGCGCGCTGATCGTCTCGTTCGAAGAAACGGACGAGACGCTGGCCCGCGCCACCGGTCTGCCTGTCGCCTTCGACTTCGCAGAAGAGAAATCGTGGTCCGTGCTGCATATCGCAGCCAGGCGCCGGACGTGGTTCCGGGGCGATGCGGTGTTTTCCTTCTTTGACGAGCTGTCGGACGACGTGCTGTTCGACGAGTACGACCGGGTGATCTTCTTCGGGGCGGGCACGGGCGGATACGCCGCCGCCGCGTATTCCGTGGCGGCCCCTGGCGCGCGCGTGATCGCGGTGTCACCCTTCGCAAGCGCGGATCTGGCGCGCGCGGGATGGGATTCGCGGGTGCGCGATACGTTGGAGGTACAGGGCGCCCCCCGATACGCCTTCGCGCCCGAGATGATCGTGGCCGCCGAAGAAGCCTTCATCCTGTTTGACAAGACCTCCCTCTTCGAACACGTCCATGCCAGCCTGTTTTACGGCGACAACGTCACGCGGCTGGCCGTTCCGGGCCTGGGCTGGATCCGGGGCGTCCCGCTGGAGCGAAGCCTGGAAGGCATCGGCGCCCTGCATCCTCTGGTCCAGGGGTTTGGCCTCGGCGCACTGGACCGTGTTGGTGCATACGGCCTGCTCAGGGCACGCTATCGCCACAACCCGTATCTGCGGGCGCTGCTCGACCGGACGGTCGAACGCGGCGGCGACCGCCTGACCGCACGTTTGTGCCAGAAAGTCCTTTCCCAGGGCAAGGCACCCGCTTTCCGCCGCCGCCTGCGCGAAGCCCGCGCCCGGCTCGAGGCCGAAGGTACCCTGCCCGACTGGCTGTCCGAAGCGTAGTCCAGGCCTCCGCCAAGGCGGCATCCAAATCGCGACCAGCTTTCCCGCCTCCACTTCATCCTTGTGAAAATACCCCGGGGGAGGACGCGCAGCGTCCGGGGGCAGCGCCCCCGACCTGGATCGAGTCGGCACAACGCGGACACCTTTTCCCCAGTTTACAAAGCCTGCAACGCTCCGGGATTTCTCCGGGCAACGAGCCCGCCGGAACCGTTCAACCGACGCCGGTCGCAGGTCTGCCGATCAGGACGCGGCCTGCAACTGGCTCGCGATCCCCCGCAGCGCCTTGTCGGAGCGCCGCGCCAAGATGTGGTTGCACACCTTGAGCGCCAGATCCGGATGCCCCCGCTCGACCGCGTGATGGACCAGTTCGCGCTGGTATCGCGGCAGGTCGCGCCGCTTGCGCAGAAGCTGATAGAAGCTCGGCCGATCCAGCGTCCCTTCTATCGCGGCGATGGTGATTTCCTTCAACGCGCCCATCTGTTGCAGGGACGAACCCAGACGATGCCCAAGAAGCGGACATTGCCAATGCGCCACGTTTGCCCCCGTGAACCGCGCCGCATGGGCCGCGTCCGGCGCGACATATGGATCATAAAGGATATGTACCCGCCCAGCCGCCTGCGAGGTGATCGCGGCATCGCCGAACGGCCCGGAAAAATCGCGGTCCCACGCGGTCTTGTACCGCATCTCCCAAGGCACGATCGTTTTGTCGAGCGTCGATTGCGGCGAGGTCACGAACACCGTGGATCCCGGCGCCGCAGCCGAGAACGCGGCGGCCGCATAGCCACCCATGCTGGCGCCGTAGAACACCACCCGGCCGAACCGGTCGAAGAACCCGCCATCGCGCAGGCCCATGAACGCCTCGTCCACACGGGGATCGCGGAACCAGGTCCAGCCGTTGGCCATAACGCCCAGCATCGACCAGCCTTGCGCCTTGATGAACGAATATCCCCATGGGCGTCGTTCGTCGCGTTTCTCCATCGCGATATCGAGGTTGTCGAAGGTCACGACCAGGGTGTCCGACCGCTCCTGGAACAGCATCGAATGTTCGCCCAGATCCTCGAAGAACCCGGCGGGGCCGGCCAGGTCCTGCGCGATCTCGGACCACGCGCCGGCATTGCCCGTCACCGGCGTGGCCGACAGGATCGCCCGGCCCGGGCGGCCCTTTGCAGGCTCGACCAGGGTGTTGCAGGTGCCGAATTCCTTGAGGAACGGATAGCTTCCCGAGCCCAGCTTGATGTCCAGCACCACACGGCTTTGCGGGTGCAACCCGTTAGCCAGCACCTTGCGGAAATGCTTGATCTTGTGGGTCGACCCGAACCCGCCCAGCGTGGCGATCACGTCGTAGGGGCGAATCTTCTTGCCCGGATCGGCGGGCTTCACACGTTCGGGGTCGCCGCCGTGCCGGGCGATCCCGGCCAGATAGGCCTGAAGCGCGGCGTCGTCGACTGGCTGACGCGCCCCTTCAGCATCCATCGCGAAAACATCGACCTTCGCGCCGTAGCGCTTTTGTAGCGCCGCGGCCAGTTCCGGCGTGGTGCCGTTCACGTCGGCCACGCGGTCGACGTCGTCGCGATCCAGCGCGTCCAGGATTTGGCGAATTTCGGGGGCAGAAAGGGTCATGCGCTCACGGGTTCCTTCCGGACCAGGACGGCGGCGTGCTTGTCGGCCTTGTCCAGAACCTCGACCTGTCCGAGCTGCTTGAGGTACGGGATCCCGCCCGACCCCTTGCGGATGTCCAAGACGATGCGCCCGTCCGGCGCCACCTGGTCGCGGAAGAAACCGCCATATGTCTCGGCCGGGTAATGATACCCACACGAAATGAGCGAGATCGCCAGATCCACCTGCCCTGCCTCAGCCAGATCGCCGCCCTTGGCGGGATTGATCGTGATGATCTTGCCGGGCGGCACGCCGTTGGCTTCGAGGAAGGCGCGCACCTTCGACAGGTCCGTATAGGCCGCCCCCGTCTCGGCGAACGAGAAGTGCCGGTCGGGCGTGGATTCGATGTCGATCAGCACGAGGTCGCATTTATATCGCTGGTACAGAACCAGCGAGGCGAAGCCGTAGCCGCAGCCGATATCGGCGATGTGCGCGGGCGGGCGTTCGTCGGTGGCATCCAGGAACAGTTCCGTCTGTTCGCGCAGACGCTCGATCGCGCGGGTCAGGATCAGGTCGCGCTGCGTCTCGGCCAGCTCGCGGAGCGGGGCATCGTCCCCCTCCAGCCAGGCGCGGATCGCAGGGCCGGACCGCACGACCTCGGACCGTTGCAGCACCAGATTGGCCACATCCGCCGTGGTCAGCATCGAAAAATCGACGGTCTCTGGCAGTTCGGCCCGGCGCTTGGATTTCGACGGCGGGCGGTACTTCATCAGGTGCGCGGTCTTGTCGAGGTCGATGCCGTGCCGGTCCAGCAGCATCCGCGCGTAGGAGCCCTTGTCGGGAACGCCGCCGCGCTTGGCGGCCATGTTGCGGAAGCGCCGGCCCCAGAAATGGATCGACAGCGTCTGGTCGGTGATCAGCGCCTCGGTCTGGTCGCGGCGATTGGCGTTCAGAACCATGCCGGCGGTCTTGAAGGGCACCGGATAGATCACAGGGCCGGGCTGGGCGTGTTCGATCTCGCCCGTGTCGATCAACATGTGGGTCAGAAGATCGGGCCCCAGCACACCCCAGGGCAGTTCCGACACATGCACCCCCTGCCCCGTCGCCTTCGCCGCGCGAAGCTCGGCCTGCCGTTTTTCGGGCAGCCAGGGCGGGATGGGAA
>Ga0208934_1000341_pt1 | contig 24707 bp, 22 predicted proteins | sample MalvirDeepMed_s2_FD_184243 | JGI IMG/M metagenome (GOLD analysis project Ga0208934, IMG submission 184243) | Marine viral communities from the Global Malaspina Expedition - Malaspina viral metaG DeepMed_s2 (SPAdes) (version 2) | ecosystem: Environmental > Aquatic > Marine > Oceanic | place... | reverse complement strand
TCAACGTCGCGGGCGCAGTGGCGCTGGGCCGGCAGCTGGTCGCCGAAGGGCGCGAAATTCCGCAGGTCGTCACGATTCTGTGCGACAGCGGCTTCCGCTATCTCTCGACGATCTTCAATGCCGCGTGGCTGCGCGAGAAAGACCTGCCGGTGTTCGACTGGCTGGCCGATTGACGCCGCGTCCTGGCCTGTCGGTTCGGGGGCTCGCCGCTTCCCGCATTGACGGCCCGGCGTGGGCCTCTACCTTTACCGGCATGGTCCTGACCACAGATCGCCAGCGCCGCGACACGCGGGACGCTCCGCGCGACGCCCCCTCCGGCGGCCAGCGCGAAACCATGGATCCCGACGTCATGCAGCGCCTGCGGACCGGGCTGGGCGGGGTTGTCGCCGTGATCGTCGCGGTGAGCATTGCCAACGTCATCACCACGCGCGCCCTGCAGAACGAAGAGACCACGGTGCCACAAGCCGCGCCGACCGTTGAGCCGAGCGCCACGCAGACGAGTAGCGATCCGCTCAGCGATGCGGGCGTCGTTCCCGATCTTCCCGAACAGCCCGAGGCAGAGCCGGTGCCCGAAGGGCCGGTACTGCCCGAAACCGGCGAGGGTGCACGCGTTGAATAGGCATCCGGCGGGCGACGCGCTGCTCGCGGCGAGCCTGCTGGTCTCCGCTTGCGGATCGTCGCCGCAGCCGCCGCAGGCGATGGAGGGGCAGCGTTTCGGCCTGATGACCTCGTTGCCGATCTACCGTGCGCCACAGGCTAGCGTGGCCGATGCTCTGAGGAGCGGGGCTGGGCAGGACGAGACGAGGCACTGGCTTCGCGCCGAGCTGGAAGCGGATAACACGCTTGCGCCGATCGACCTGCTCGACCGGGCCAGCCTCGCGCAAACCGACATCCTGCTGTTGATCCAGCCGCATGCGCTCACCCCGACGGAGTATGTCGCGCTCGACGAATGGGTGCGGGGAGGGGGGCAGGTGTTCCTGGTCGCGGACCCGATGCTGAGCGGGGAGCCGCGCTTTGCGCTGGGCGACCCGCGAAATCCCCAGGCGATCGCGCTGACCGGCCCGATCCATGCGCGCTGGGGTCTGCAACTGGTCGCAGACGAGGGTGGGCGCGGTCCCCAAGGTCATGGGGCGCACGCCCACGGGAAAGATGGGGACGGCGCGGAGCAGGCGATGCCAGCTGGGCCCGACGGCGTGCCGGTCATACTGGGCGGGACCTTCGAGAAAAGGCCAGCGGCGGGCGGGGATCCGGCCGATTGCGAGCTGCATTATGAAGGCCTCGTTGCCGTCTGCACCATCGGAGCCGGGCGGGCCGTGCTGATGGCCGACGCGACCATCTTCGAAAGCGAACGGGAAACCGGGGAAGGGGTGGGAATTTTCTGGTCTCTTTTGGGGATGCTTGGGGACGCGACCGCCGATTAGGCGAATTTTCACTTTAAATCATACTTTTATTTGCTCCCGGATTGGCGACCGGAGGAGAGGTGGTGCCCTAGGTAACCATAAATTTTAAGCTTGCGAGCCACGGAAAACTGCCGCAAACTGGCTCTGGAAACACAATCTCCACAGAGATTCCTAAGTTTCCCCTTTAATCCCCAGCCTTCCCGCGATATTACGAATCCAGCATCGGACAGGATTCGACCTGCGCGTGGGGTGCCACGCGATCGGGGGTGTGCATGGCGCGCCTCCGCACGGGGAAGCTCTGTCTGCGGGGTTTTAAGGCTCACAGGGGAAGAGCGACAAGTGTCGGAGGCGTTCGAGGGATATAGCGGGCAGGCCTTTTCGCTGCGCAGCGAAAAGGGCCGGTTCACGCTGCCTCCCGCCTTCCGCAACGCGGTAAAAGCCTCTTCGGAAGGCAAGACCCTGTGCCTTACCACGCACGACAAGTGGGATTGTCTTGTCGGGTTCGGACTCTCGCGAAAGGCCGAAGTCGAGGCGCTGCTCGATCGCGAAGAGGAAGCGGCCTACAAGTTCGGGCGCGAGTTCGACCGTGATATCCGCTCCATCCAGCTCACCAATTTCGAGACGATGCCGTTCGACGACAGCGGGCGTTTCATCATGCCCGAGTTCCTGCGGGGCCTCGGCGGGATCGAGGATTCGGTGTTCTTCCTGAGCGCGGGGCGTGTCTTCACCCTCTGGAACCCGGCGAAGCTGTACGAGATGGGCCACGAGTTCGCGATGCCCAAGGCGGCATGCCGTGCGCTCGAAGAGGAAGCGCGTGCGAAGGGGAAGAAGAAGTGACCGCTTCCGCCCCGTCCCCCCATGTCCCCGTCCTGCTCGAGGAAGTGATCGCTGCGCTTGAGCTTTCGCCCGAAGACCTGATCGTCGACGGCACCTTCGGTGCGGGCGGCTATACCCGCGCTATCCTGGCTGCGGGCGCGACGGTGCATGCCTTCGATCGCGACCCTTCCGCGCTCGCCAACGCCGATGGCTGGGCGGAGCTCGCTGAAAACCCGCCGCGGCTGGTACTCCACCGCCGCCCGTTCGCCGAAATGGCGGATGCGCTGGCTCAGCAGGGCATCGATCAGGTCCAAGGCATCGTGCTCGATATCGGCGTGTCCTCGATGCAGCTCGACCAGGCGGAGCGCGGCTTTTCCTTCGCTGGGGACGGTCCGCTCGACATGCGGATGGACCCGGACCTGCCGAGCGCGGCGGACTTCCTCAACGCCGCTGACGAAACCGAGATTGCCGACGTGATCTACCAATATGGCGAGGAGCGTCAGTCGCGCCGGATCGCGCGCGCGATCGTCGCTGCCCGCCCGCTCTCGACGACCGGCGAACTGGCGCGGATCGTGCGCAAGGCGACCGGTCACAAGCCGCACGACAAGAAGGACCCGGCGACGCGCACCTTCCAGGCGATCCGTATCCACGTGAACGGCGAGCTCGACCAGTTGCGCGAAGCGCTGGGCGCGGCCGAACGCCTGCTCGCGCCGGGAGGGCGGCTGGTGGTCGTCGCGTTCCATTCTCTCGAAGATCGGATCGTGAAGCGCTTCTTGCGGGAAGCTTCCGGTCAGGTCGGCGGCGGCTCCCGCCATCTTCCCCTCACGGAGCAGCCGCCGACCACGTTCTCCAGGCCCGCCAAGGCCGTGCGCGCAGGCGAGGCCGAACTGGCGCGCAATCCGCGCGCGCGCTCGGCCATCCTGCGGGCGGCGACCCGCACGCAAGCTCCGGCTCGAAAGGAAGTGATCCATGGTTAGAGGCAGCCGCCTGCGGCAGATCGGCTGGGCCATCTGCATCGGCATCGTCTTCGGTGGCTTCATGCTGCTGACCTTCCGGGTCAACGCGGTGAAGAGCGAAGTCGTACGCGCCGAGCGGGTGATCGTGGACCTCGAGCGCGAGAAGCTGGCGCTCGAAACAGAGTTCGAAACGCGCGCCAACCAGCAGCAGCTGGCGGACTGGAACGCGATCGAGTTCGGCTATCTGCCCCCGCGCGCCGACCAATTCATGGAAGCCGAGCGCGAGCTGGCGAGTTTCAGCGCGCCGCGTGCGCCCGGTTCGCCCGAGCCGATCCGCTTTGCGCGCGAAATGGAAGCGAGCGATTATCCCGCGCTCGTCTCTCCGCTCGCCGGTCCGGACGAAGCCGCCGACGATGACGACGGGTCCGATGCAGAGCCCGCGCAGCAGGACGCGCATCTCGCGCTCGCGAGCCTCGACTGATGGCGAGCATCGCCATCGACAGCATGGTGGCCGCCGGCCCCCTGCGGGTGGCCAACAAGCGCCTTGAATCCTTGCTCGTGGCGCGCATGCGCGCGCTCCTGCTGATGCCCGCGTTCGGGCTGATCGCGCTCGTCGCGCTGCTGCGCATCGCGGCTTTCGGCGTGCTCGGCGGGCCCGATATCCAGCTGTCGATGGAGCAGCGGCTGCTGCCGCCGCGCGGTGAAATCACCGACCGTAACGGCCTGCCGCTGGCGCGCAATTACGATGCCTTCGCCCTGTGGTACGATCCTTCGGAGATGAAAGACGGCGGCAGCCCGCTGGTCCACACGCCCGAAGAGGTCGCGGCATCGCTCGCCGCAATCTTCCCCGACATCGACCAGGCCGACATGGCGCATCGCCTGGCCAGCGGAAAGCGGCAGTACCTGCGCCGTCGCCTGCTGCCCGAGGAAGCGAACCGGGTGTTCGATATCGGGGAGCCTGCACTCGAGCTGCCGGCGGAAAAGGACCGCTTTTATCCGCAAGGGTCGATGGCGGCGCACGTGCTCGGCTACGTCACCGACGGCGAGGATGAAGACGGCAACGTCGTGAAGGTCGGCAATCTGGGCATGGAGGCCGTCCTCAACGAACGGCTCAACGATCCGGCGCATCGCGGCGAACCGGCGGCCATCGCGCTCGATCTGCGGGTGCAGGGCGCGCTGGAGGACGAACTGCGCAAGGGCATGCTCGCGGTCAACGCGCGCGGCGCGACCGGGCTGGTGCTGGACGTGGACACGGGCGAGGTGATCGCGCTCGCCTCGCTCCCCTCCTTCGATCCGAACGACGTCAAGCCGTCGGACCTGATCGGCACGCCCGAACAGCAGCGGCTCAAGCAGCCTGCCAATTCCTTCAACAGTGTGACCCATCAGGTTTACGAGCTTGGCTCTACCTTCAAGCCGCTCTCGATCGCTGCGGCAATCGACGCCGGCATCGTGCGCGATCTGAGCCTGCGCTATGACGCAAAGCCGGTGAAAGTTGCGGGGCGCACTCTTTCGGACAGCCACTCGCTCGGGGATACGCTCAATGTGCCCGAAGCGCTGATTCACTCTTCCAACACCGTCACCGCCCGTATCGCCGACACGCTCGGCGGCGACCGGCTGCGCGATACGATGCGCGATCTGGGCTTTGCCGAGCGCCCCTATATCGAGCTGCCTTCGCGCGGTAAGCCCTTGTGGCCGGGCGAGAAATGGTCGCGGATCACGACGATGACGGTGAGCTATGGGCACGGTGTTTCGGTGACGCCGCTGCACCTTGCCTCGGCCTATGCGGCGATGGTCAACGGCGGCATCTGGCGGCCCGCGACGCTCCTCAAGGTGGAGCCGGGCCAGGAAGTGCGGGGCCGCCGCGTCTTCAAGGAAGATACCAGCGCACGCATGCGGCAATTGCTGCGGATGATCGCGATTTACGGCACCGGCAAGAGCGCGGATGCACCCGGCTACCGCGTTGGCGGGAAGACCGGCTCCGCCGAAAAGCCTTCGCGCGGTGGGTACAAGGAGAAGCTGCTCGTTTCGACCTTTGCCGCGGCCTTCCCGATGGACGATCCGCGTTATGTCGTCGTGGCGATGCTCGACGAGCCGAAGGGCACGACCGCGAGCTCGTTCCAGCGCACCGCCGCGTGGAATGCCGCGCCGATCGTGGGCAAGCTGGTCCCGCGGATCGGCCCGCTGCTCGACGTGCGGCCCGACCTCAGCCGCGATATCGACATTTCAGACCTGCGCCCCCTGATCCGGAGCGAGATCAAGTGAAGCTGAACACCCTTCTCGAACAGGCCGGACGCCATGAGCGCAGCGATGACGCAGCGCCCGTCACCGGCTTCGCAATCGACCATCGCAAGGTCGCGCCGGGGACGATCTTCGGTGCCTTCGAAGGCGCGAGCGTCAATGGCGAGGACTTCATCGACGCCGCGATTGCGGCGGGCGCTGTGGCGATCGTCGCGCGCGGCTCGGCCAAGGTCGAGGGCGCGCTTCATATTGCCGACGATCTGCCGCGCCGCGCCTTCGCGCATATCGCCGCGCGCTTCTTCACGCCGACCCCGCAGACGATCGTGGCGGTGACGGGCACCAACGGCAAGACCTCGACGGTCGAGATGACGCGCCAGCTATGGCGCATGCTGGGCGAGCGATCGGCCAGCATCGGCACGCTGGGCGTTACCACGCAGGACGAAAGCGTCTCCACGGGGCTGACCACGCCCGATATCGTGACTTTCCACTCCAATCTTTCCGGGCTCGCGCGCGAAGGCGTGACCCACATCGCCTACGAAGCTTCCAGCCACGGGCTCGACCAGTATCGCAACGAAGGCGCCCGCGTGATCGCCGGGGCCTTCACCAATTTCAGCCGCGACCACCTCGACTATCACGAAAGCATGGAGGCCTATTTCGAGGCCAAGATGCGTCTCTTCGACGAGGTCGTGGCGGATGACGGCACGGCGGTAATCTGGGCCGATGGCAGCGAGTGGGCGGCCAAGGCGCGCGGACATGCGCAGCGGCGCGGCCTGAGCGTGTTCACGGTCGGCCCGCATGGCGAAGACATCACGCTGATCGAGCAGGAGCCGACCCAGCTGGGCCAAGGCATCGAGATTGCCCGCAATGGCGAGCGGCGCACGATCCGCCTGCCGCTGATCGGGCAATATCAGGCCTCCAATGCGCTCACCGCCGCAGCGCTCGCGCTGGTCACCGGCGCCGACGAAATGCGGCTGTGGGATGCAGTGAGTCGGCTGCAGCCGGTGCGCGGACGGCTGGAGCGTGCGGTCATCACGCAGATCGGCACGCCGGTCTATGTCGATTACGCCCACACCCCCGACGCGCTGGAGGCCGCCATTGCGGCGCTTCGCCCGCATGTGACCGGAAAGCTGATCGTGGTGTTCGGCGCGGGCGGCGATCGGGACACCGGCAAGCGCGCGCCGATGGGCGAGGTCGCCTCGCGCCTCGCCGACGTGGTCATCGTGACGGACGACAATCCGCGCGGCGAAGATCCCGGCGCGATCCGCCGGGCGGTGCTGGAAGGTGCGGGCGCGAATGCGCGCGAGGTTGCGGATCGGCGTGCAGCCATCGCGCAAGCCATCGAATGTGCGGATCGGGACGACATCGTCCTGATCGCAGGCAAGGGCCACGAGGAAGGCCAGATCATCGGTTCGGGAGAGAGCATGCGGGTATTGCCGTTCAACGACGTGGCTGTCGCGCGCGAAGAAGCGTCGCGGATCAACACCGATACAGCGGAGCAGGGCGAATGAGCGTCGCCGTGCTAGCCCATCCGCGCCTGCGTGCATGGCCCACGACGCAGCGCGATGCGTTGCCGCTGGCCTTGTGGACTTCAGCCGAGATCGCCCGCGCGACGGGCGGCAAAGCATCGGGCGAGTTCCAGTGTTCCGGAGTGGAAATGGACAGCCGCGATGTGCGCCCGGGCGACCTGTTCGTGGCGCTGAAGGGCGAAGCGATGGACGGCCACCGCTTCGTGGACAAGGCGTTCGCCGCAGGGGCTACCGCCGCGATCGTCGATCGCCCGGTCGATGGCCCGCACGTGCTGGTCAGGGATACCACCGCCGCGTTTCATGCGCTTGCCGCCGCAGCCCGTGCGCGCAGCGGTGCGAAGCGGATCGCGGTGACCGGGTCGGTCGGCAAGACGGGCGTCAAGGAGGCGATTTTCGCTGCGCTCGACCGCTCGAGCAGAGGGCAGGCGCATCGCTCTGTCCGCAGCTATAACAACCATGTTGGCGTCCCGCTCAGCCTTGCGCGGCTCGGTGCGCGGGCGCGGTATGGCGTGTTCGAAATGGGGATGAACAACCCCGGTGAAATCGCGCCTTTGGCCGAGCATGTGCGTCCCGACGTCGCCGTCATCACGACCATTGCCCCCGCCCATATCGAGAACCTGGGCACTCTGGAGGGGATTGCGGACGAAAAAGCACAGATTTTCACCGGGCTGAAGCCGGGCGGTGCGGCGGTGATCCCCGCCGACAGTCCCCAGTTCGAGCGGCTGCGCGTTCATGCCGAGGCAGCCGGGGCCGATATCTTCAGCTTCGGCCGGACCGCAGACGCGCGGGTCCGTCTGCTCGATGCGATCCCCGCTGCCAACGGCGGCGCTTCGCTCGTCACCGCGCAAATCGACGACGTACGCCTGTGCTATTCGGTCGCCGAGCCGGGTGAGCACTGGATCGACAACTCGCTGGCGGTGATGGCGGCCGTTTATGCCGTGGGTGGCGATCTGGGTGCGGCAGGCGTCGCGCTGGGCGAGATGGGCGGCCTGAAGGGGCGCGGCGCACGCCATGCGATCGCGGCGGCCGGTGGCCGTGCGACGCTGATCGACGAAAGCTACAATGCCAATCCCGCCTCGATGCGCGCGACGCTGACCCAGCTGGGCCACACGCCTGCCAGCCGCCGTATCGCGGTGCTCGGCTCAATGGCCGAACTGGGCGCTTTCAGCTCCCGTTTCCATGAACAGCTGGCCGAGCCGATCGTCGATGCGCGCGTCGATTTCGCCGTCCTCGTCGGAGACGCGATGGAGCCGCTGGTGCGCAAGATGGGGACGGCGGGCGCGAAGAGCCTTGGCAATGCAACGGCCTTCGCCCATTGCGCAGGGCCTGCCGAAGCGATTGCCATGCTGGAAGAATTCGGCCTGAATGCCGGAGACGCGATCCTCGTCAAAGGGTCCAACTCCGTCGGTCTGGGCCGCCTTGTCGATCACTTCGTAAACCGGGCTTGAGGATCGGCCAAGGCTAAGGAATCGACGCGCAATGTTCTATTTTCTAGCGGAAATGTTCGAGTTCGAAGGGGTCTTCAATCTCTTCCGCTACCAGACGTTTCGGGCGGGCGCGGCCATCCTCACCGCGCTGTTCATCGGCCTGCTGATCGGCCCCCGTCTTATCGACATGCTGCGCGTGCGGCAGGGCAAAGGCCAGCCGATCCGCGAAGACGGGCCGCAGACCCACCTCGCCAAAGTTGGCACGCCAACGATGGGCGGTCTGATGATCCTGATCGCGATGGTGCTCAGCCTGCTGCTGTGGATGGACCTGAGCAATCCGTTTGTCTGGGCCTGTCTCGCCGTGACCATCGGGTTCGGCGCGATCGGTTTCATGGATGATTACGACAAGGTCACCAAGAACAGCCATAAGGGCGTTTCGGGCAAGGTCCGACTGCTGATGGAATTCGTGGTCGCAGGCATCGCGGCCTATATCATCGTCAGCCAGATCAACACCTGGCTCTACGTGCCCTTCGTGTCGGACCAGGCGATCCCGCTGGGGCCGTTCTACTACGTTTTCGCGGCCATCGTGATCGTGGGGGCGGGCAATGCGGTGAACCTGACCGACGGGCTCGACGGGCTGGCAATCATGCCGGTGATCATCGCTGCGGGCACGTTCGCGCTGATCGCCTACCTCGCAGGCCGTGCTGACTTTTCCGAATATCTCGGCATTCCTTACGTAGAGGGTGCGGGCGAACTCGCGATCTTCTGTGCCTGCATCATGGGGGCGGGGCTCGCCTTCCTGTGGTTCAACGCGCCGCCCGCCAATGTCTTCATGGGCGATACCGGGTCGCTTGCTCTTGGCGGCGCACTCGGCGCAATCGCTGTCGCGAGCCACCACGAAATCGTGCTCGCCATCGTCGGCGGGCTGTTCGTGTTCGAGGCGCTCAGCGTCATCATCCAGGTCTTCTGGTTCAAGCGCACGGGCAAGCGCATCTTCCGCATGGCGCCCGTCCACCACCATTTCGAACAGCTCGGCTGGAGTGAGACGAAGGTCGTGATCCGCTTCTGGATCATCGCCATCGTGCTCGCGATCATCGGGCTCAGCACCCTGAAGCTGCGGTGATTGCCTCGCCCGCCTGGAACGGCTGCAAATATGCGGTCCTCGGCCTTGCGAGGTCGGGCCGGGCGACGGTGAACGCGCTGCTCTCGGCGGGCGCGGAGGTGACCGCGTGGGACGAGCGTAGCGAGGCGCGCGCGCCATTCGAAGGCCGCGCGACGCTGGCCGATCCGGTCGAGATCGACCTCACGGGTTTCGATGGTGTGGTGGTTTCGCCCGGTGTCCCGCTCAACACGCATCCGATCAAGCCGCATGCCGACAGGTTCGGCGTGCCGGTAATCGGCGATATCGAGCTGTTCGCGCAGGCGCGGGGCGATCTGCCGCCGCATCGGGTTGTCGGCATCACCGGCACCAACGGCAAGAGCACCACCACCGCGCTGGTGCATCATATCCTGAAAACCGCTGGCGTCCCCACCACGATGGGCGGCAATATCGGCCTGCCGATCCTCGAGCAGGAGCCGCTGCCGGAAGGCGGGGTCTATGTGCTCGAGCTGTCGAGCTACCAGATCGACCTGACCTTCAGTCTCGCTTGCGAAGTGGCGGTGCTGCTCAATATCACGCCGGATCATCTGGATCGCTATAATGGCGACTTCGCAGCCTACGCGGCGAGCAAGTCACGTCTGTTTGCGATGCAGACGCGAGGTCAGAACTCGATTGCCCGATTCACCGATGCGCGCTCCCTCGGACAATTCGCAGAAGGCTCGATCGCGAGCATTCTCGAAGATGTTTTCAAGCACAGGGACATCGCGGCGAGCGAGCAAGCGGACTGGCCATCGCTTCAGGGGCCGCACAATCTCGAAAACGCGGCGGCAGCGATTGAAGCATGCGACATTCTGGGCTTGACGGCGGAGCAGATCCGCGAAGGTTTGCGCACCTTTCCCGGCCTCCCGCACCGTATGGAGCGGGTCGGCGAAGCGCGCGACATTCTCTACGTCAACGACAGCAAGGCGACCAACACCGCCGCCGCCGCGCCTGCCTTGGCGGCATTTGACAAGATCCACTGGATCGTCGGTGGGCGCGCCAAGGAGCCGGGGCTGGGCGAGTGCGAGCAATACATCGGCCGCGTCACCGCCGCCTATACCATCGGCGAGGCCGGTGACGCCTTTGCCGAGGCGCTGACCCCGCATTGCCCCGTCAGCCGCTCCGGCACGCTGGAAAAGGCGATCGAGCTTGCATCGCAGGTCGCGCGGCCGGGCGAGACGGTGCTGCTCAGCCCGGCATGCGCCAGTTTCGACCAGTTTCGTGATTTCGAGGATCGCGGCGACCAGTTTCGCGTGCTCGTTCACGCAATCACCCGCAGCGAGGGCATCTGAATGAACATCGCCCCGGCCACTGCCGTAGCAAGCGACCTGCCGGGCCGCACGAACCCGCGCGTGCCGGTTCGTGCGCGGCTTAAGATCTGGTGGCGCGAGCTGGACCATGTGCTGCTTGGCCTGGTCGTCCTGCTGATGGCGGTGGGGTGCGCCGCGATCGCCGCCGCCTCGCCTGCCGGTGCCGAGCGCCTGTCGAGCGATGAGGTTACGCTCCCGCCGCTCTATTTCCTGTGGGCGCATCTTCGCTGGCTCGCAGTAGGGATCACCGCGATGCTCGGCCTGTCGATGCTGACCCGCGATACCGCACGGCGTTTCGCGATCCTGCTATCGCTCAGCATGGTGGCCGCGCTGCTGCTGGTGCCGTTCATCGGTTACGAGGTGAATGGCGCGCGCCGCTGGCTGAACCTCGGTTTCAGGTTCCAGCCGTCAGAATTCCTCAAGCCCGGCTTTGCGGTGACACTGGCCTGGCTCATGAGCTGGCGGCTGAAAGACCCGCACATGCCCGTCTTCGGTCTGGTCACCGCGGCGCTTGCGCTGGTGGTCATCCTGCTGATGGCACAGCCCAATCTGGGCGCAGCGATCCTGTTTACCGGCGTGTGGTTCGTGATCGTGCTGCTCGGCGGAGTGTCCTTCCGCCACATCGCCGCTCTGTTTGCAGGCGGTCTCGCGGCGCTCAGCCTCGCCTATGCTTTTTACGGCAATGCCCGGCATCGCATCGACTCCTGGCTGTCGGGCGGGACCGATTACGACCAAGTGGACCTCGCCCAGCGCACGCTGCTGGCGGGCGGCTGGGACGGGGTGGGCTTCTGGGTCGGACGCGCGAAGTTCCGCCTGCCCGAGGCGCAGACCGACTACATCTTCTCGGTCGTGGGCGAAGAATTCGGCCTGCTCGCCTGCGCTGGCATCGTGCTGCTGTTCTTTGCGATCGTCCTGCGCGTGTTGGTACGCGTGTCGAGCGAGGAGAACTTCTTCGCGCTGCTCGCGGCGGTCGGCCTCACTGCGCAGCTGGGGGGACAGGCCTTCATCAATATCCTCGTCAATCTCTCGCTGTTTCCGTCGAAAGGCATGACGCTGCCACTGGTCAGCTATGGCGGCTCGTCGACGATCGCGGTATGCATGGCCTTCGGCCTGCTGCTCGCGCTGACGCGCCGCAACCCGTTCTTGACCCGGGAAACCGCAGGCCTTCGCAGATCAGTGTTCGAGAAGCCCCTGGGGCTGTTCGACAGAGAGAGGAATCAATGACCGGCGCCAATCGACATTACGTGCTCGCGGCGGGCGGCACTGGCGGGCACATGCTGCCCGCCTTCGCGCTGGCGCACGAACTGGAGCGGCGCGGACACCACGTCGCGCTGATCACCGACGAGCGCGGCGCGAATATTCCGGGCAAACCCGATTTCATGCCCGCGCACATCATGCCGGTGGGGCGCTTCGGCAAGAATCCGGTCCGCTGGATCAAGGGCGCGGCCAAGGTGATGGAAGGCCGCCAGATGGCGAAGCAGCTGTTCGAAAGCTTCGAGCCGAGCGCGGTGGTCGGCTTCGGCGGCTATCCCACGCTGCCCGCGCTGCTGGCGGCACGCAGCGCCAAGCTGCCGAGCGTGATCCACGAACAGAACGCGGTGCTTGGCCGCGTCAACCGCCTGCTCGCTCCCGGGGTGAATGCGATCGCGACCGCCTATCCCACGGTCGCACGGATGAAATCCAAGTGGGCCGAAAAGGCGCATTTGGTGGGTAACCCGGTGCGGGCCGAGGTCCTTTCGCTGCGGGACGAGCCTTTTCCGACCTTCACCGAAGACAGCCTGCTCAAGGTGCTGGTGACCGGCGGCAGCCAGGGTGCGAGCATCCTCGCGCAGGTCGTGCCCGATGGCCTCGCGATGCTGCCGCCGGCGCTGCGCCAGCGCCTGCAGGTGGTGCAGCAGTGCCGCCCCGAGGATGTCGGCGCGGTGCGCGAACGCTATCGCAATCACGAGATTCCGGCCGAGCTGGCGACCTATTTCGAGAATATGGCCGAACGGCTGGCCGATGCGCATCTGTTCATCGGCCGCGCAGGTGCCTCCACCATCGCCGAGCTGACGGCGGTGGGGCGCCCTGCGATCCTCGTCCCGCTGCCGATTGCGACCGACGATCACCAGGCTGCCAATACGCGCGAGATCGTGGATGCGGGCGGGGCACGGATGATCCGCCAGAGTTCGTTCACGCCCAAGGAACTGGCCCGCCAGATTCAGGTGCTCAGCCAGCGGGCGGGCACGCTCGGCAATGCGGCACACAAGGCCTGGAATTGCGGGCGACCCGATGCGGTGAAGGACCTCGCCGACCTCGTAGAGAGTTTCGGCGGGGCGGACATGATGGACGTGATCCGGGTAGGCAAGAACAACGCTCGCGGTGCCTCGCAGGGTGTCGCGGTCGGGCAGGGGGCCGCTCGCGAGGTTGGCGGGGAGCGCAACTCTTGAAGGGCGTCGGCACCGATATCGGCACGATCCACTTCGTGGGCATCGGCGGGATCGGCATGTCCGGTATCGCCGAGGTGATGCACAACCTCGGCTATCGGGTGCAGGGCTCCGACATCTCCGCAAGCCCCGCAGTCGAGCGGCTGCGCGAGCGCGGGATCGATATTGCCATCGGCCATGCGCGCGAGAATGTGGATGGGGTCGCGGTGGTCGTGACATCGTCGGCGGTCAAGCGGACCAATCCGGAAGTCGAGGCGGCGCTCGAACACCGCATCCCCGTGGTCCGCCGGGCGGAAATGCTCGCCGAACTGATGCGCCTGAAATCGACCGTCGCGGTCGCGGGTACCCACGGGAAGACGACCACGACCAGCATGATTGCCGGGCTGCTCGATTGCGGCAAGATCGACCCGACGGTCATCAATGGCGGAATCATCGAACAGTTCGGGTCCAACGCCAAAATGGGCGATTCCGATTGGATGGTGGTCGAAGCGGACGAGAGCGACGGCAGCTTCCTGCGCCTCGACGGGACCATCGCGGTGGTCACCAATATCGATCCCGAACATCTCGAACATTACGGCGATTTCGACGGCGTGAAGCGCGCCTTCGTGGAGTTCATCCACAACGTGCCCTTCTACGGTGCGGCGATCCTTTGCGTCGACCATCCGGAGGTGCAGGCGGTGATCGGCCAGGTGCGCGACCGGCGAGTCATCACCTACGGCTTCTCGCTCCAGGCCGATATCTGCGCGGTCAACGTGACGCCCGAGACGGGCGGCAACCGGTTCGATGTGATCGTCCGCCAGCGAGGGCCCCGGGATCAGGCGCAGGATCGCCGGATCGAGAACGTGTTCCTGCCGATGCCGGGCAGGCATAACGTGCAGAACGCACTCGCCGCGATCGCGGTCAGCCTCGAGATGGGCTGTTCGGACGAGACGGTGCGGGAAGGGTTTGCGCGCTTCGGCGGCGTGCGGCGGCGTTTTACCAAGGTCGGAACGGTCGCGGTGGACGGCGGCAACGCGACCGTCATCGACGATTATGCGCATCACCCAGTTGAAATCCGCGCGGTCCTTTCCGCTGCGCGCGAGAGCGCCGATGCCGCGGAAAACGGCGGGCGGGTGATCGCCGTGATGCAGCCGCACCGCTACAGCCGGCTGGGCGAGTTGATGGGCGATTTCCAGGCCTGTTTCGACGCGGCGGACCAGGTCTATGTCGCGCCGGTCTACGCTGCGGGCGAGGATCCGGTCGACGGAGTGGATGCCGCATCGCTGGTCGCGGGGATCAAGTCACTCGGCCATCGCCGGGCGCAAACGGTGGCCGATCGCGAGGATCTGGTGCGGACCCTCGCGCCCGAACTCCAGCCGGGTGACCTCGTGCTGTGCCTCGGCGCGGGCGACATCACCAAGTGGGCGGCGCGGCTGCCCGACGAGTTGCAGGGCGCTTTGGAGAACGTCCCGGCATGAGAGCCTCGCTTTCCCTCCCGAAAGTGCGTGGCACGCTGACGCAGAACGCACCGCTCGCCAAGCTCGTCTGGTTCAAGGCGGGCGGGGTGGCGGACTGGTTGTTCGAGCCTGCCGATGTGGACGATCTGCGCGCCTTCCTCGCCGAGCTTGACCCGGCGGTGCCGATCATGCCGCTGGGCTTGGGATCGAACCTGATCGTGCGCGACGGCGGTGTGCCGGGCGTGACCATTCGTCTTCACAAGCCTTTCGCCGGAATCGAAACCGAAGCGGACCACACCTTGCGCTGCGGAGCAGGGGCCCATGGCGTACTGATCGCCTCGACCGCGCGCGATGCCGGCATCGCAGGGCTCGAATTCCTGCGCGGAATCCCCGGCACCCTGGGCGGCTTCGTGCGCATGAACGGCGGCGCCTACGGGCGTGAGACGGCCGATGTGCTGGTCGAATGCGAAGTCGTGCTGCGCAATGGATCGCTCAAGACGCTGCCGGTCGCGGAGCTTGGCTATACCTATCGCCATTCGCAGCTGCCCGAAGGCGCGGTGGTGGTCGGCGCACGGCTCAAGGGCGAAGCTGGCGACCCTGCGGCGATCGGTGCCGAGATGGAGCGGATCGCACAGGCCCGCGAGAACAGCCAGCCGGTGCGCACGAAGACCGGCGGCTCGACCTTCAAGAACCCTGAAGGCGAAAAGGCTTGGCAGCTGGTCGATGCGGCCGGCTGTCGCGGGATGATGCGCGGGGGCGCGCAGGTGAGTGAGAAACACACCAACTTCCTCATCAACACCGGCTCCGCGACCAGCGCCGATATCGAGCAACTGGGCGAGGATGTCCGGGCGAAAGTACGCGAGAACTCCGGCGTCGAGCTGGAATGGGAAATTCAGAGAGTGGGACGGAAATGAGCGAAGGCGAAACCCTGGACGACAACCAGAAGGCAATTATCGAGAACGTCGAGAAATTCGGCTGGTCGGTGATGCATGTCACATCCGATAATCCGGAAGCGCCCACGTTCTGCTATTCGATCGGTTTCGAGCATACGCTGGGTCAGCCCGAAGTGCTGGTTTACAGCCTGAGACGCGATCTCGCGGGTTCGATGGTCAATGCGCTGTTTCACCAGTGCAAGGATGACGGGCTCGAGCTCACAGACGGAAAGGCGATCGGCAACCTTATCGAAGGTTACGACTGCGTCGCCCGCCCGATCGAAGACCCGCGCGCCTGGGAAAGGCATTTTGGCTACGCGATGTGGTTCCACCGTTACCGCGATGGCAAGGAACTGCGCCGCGCGATGCAGATCGTCTGGCCCGATCCCGACAGCCGCGCCTTTCCGTGGGAGGAGGATTGCTCGCCGGGGATCCGGCTCGGCCAGATTCAGCTCTACCCTTCGGGCGGACCGCGGGTGTGATCCTGCCGGACAAACTCCATGTCGCTGTCCTGATGGGCGGCTGGGCGAACGAACGGCCCGTTTCGCTGATGAGCGGCGAGGGCGTCGCCAAGGCGCTTGAAGCGCGCGGGCACACCGTCACCCGGATCGACATGGACCGGCAGGTTGCTGCGCGGATCGCGGAGGTAAAGCCCGATATCGTGTTCAACGCGCTCCACGGCGTGCCGGGCGAGGATGGCACGGTGCAAGGCATGCTCGATCTGATGGGCGTTCCCTATACGCATAGCGGCCTCGCCACCTCGGTGATCGCGATCGACAAGGAATTGACCAAGCAGGCGCTGGTGCCGCGCGGCATCCCCATGCCGGGCGGACGGATCGTGAAGTCGGAGGACCTCTACATTAGCGATCCGCTGCCGCGCCCCTATGTGCTCAAGCCGGTCAACGAAGGCTCGTCCGTCGGCGTCGCGATCGTCTCCGACGAGAGCAATTACGGCAATCCTATCGGCCCAGATGCCAAGGGCCCGTGGCAGGAATTCCCTGAACTGCTCGCCGAGCCCTATATCCGGGGCCGCGAGCTGACGACGGCAGTAGTCGGCGAGAAGGCACTGGGCGTCACCGAACTGATCGTCGAGAGTGGGTTCTACGATTTCGAGAACAAGTATACCGACGGGCGCACCCGCCACGTCTGCCCGGCCGAGATACCTCAGGATATTGCCGAAGCCTGCATGCACTACGCGCTCGAGGCGCATCGCATCCTGGGCTGCAGGGGCACCAGCCGCACCGATTTTCGCTGGGACGATGAGCAGGGCGTCGATGGCCTTTTCGTGCTCGAAACCAATACCCAGCCCGGGATGACGCCGCTCAGCCTTGTGCCCGAGCAAGCGCGACATGTCGGCATGAGTTACGAGGATCTGGTCGAAACGATCATCGCGGACGCACTGAGCCACTCGGGAGGGAAAGATGGCGCGCAAGGTCAAGCGTAAGGCGCAAGGGGTTCGGCGGGCCGCCAATTCGCGCTCGCGTGCGTCAAAGGCGCGGGCAGCGACCCGGCAGAGCAAGGGCGTGGTCAACACCGCGCTATCCGCCCTGCCGATCAGCCAGAAGCAGTTGCAGGGCGGTTTTTTCTTCGCGATCCTCGCAGGCGCTTCAGCGCTCGCCTGGTGGGTTGCGAGCGCCGCGGGCGTGCCTGCGCTGATGCACCAGCAGATCGCAGCCTCCGCCGGATCAGCGGGGTTCCAGATGCGCAATATCGACCTGACCGGGGTCGAGCGAATGAACCGCCTGAAGGTCTACGAAGAGGTGATGGAGCATCGCGGGACGCCGATGCCGCTGCTCGACCTTGCGGAAATCCGCACCGAGCTGAAGCGGATGCCGTGGGTCGCCGAGGCGCGCGTCTCGCGCCAGCTGCCCGACAAGCTGGTGATCGACATTCAGGAACGCACGCCGCACGCGGTGCTGGTCAAGCCCGACCGGCTGGTGCTGATCGACCGCGACGGGATCGAACTCGATCCGATCGCGGAGGAAGATGCGGCAGGCATGCTGCGCATTTCGGGTGCGGGTGCGAAGGACCAGATCGACTCGCTCGACCGCGTGCTCGCCGCCGCGCCCGCGCTCCAGCCGCAGATCGCCAGCGCGCATCGGATCGGCGAGCGGCGCTGGAATATCGTGTTCAAGACCGGCCAGATCCTCGCGCTGCCTCAGGGCGAGGACGAGGCGGCGGATGCCTTCATCGATTTCGCGCGGATGGACGGGCTCTATCGCCTGCTCGGCGGCAAGGCGACCGTGATCGATCTGCGCGTGCCCGATCGCTATGTCCTGCGCGAGCCGGGCCGGGCGGATCGCTTCGCCAGCAGCAAGGAAAGGGCCGAATAATGGGTGCGGCGCGCATCTCCCGCGTGTTCGGCGCGATCAATCTGGGCTCCTTCCGGGTTTCCGCCATGATCATGGGCCTGACCGAGGGCGGCGAGCTGATCGTGCTCGGGTCCTCGCATCGGGCGAGCGCGGGCGTGCGGCGCGGTTACGTGACCGACAGCCAGGCCGCGACCCATGCGATCCGCGAAGCGGTCGAGCGGGCGGAGAAGGATGCGGGCACCGCGATCGAGAGCGTGTGGGTCGGGTGCGCGGGCGCCGGACTCGCCAGCCGCATCTCGCGTGTCGAAATCCCCATTCACGGGCGCCGGATCGAAGAGGAAGACGTCGACCACCTGCTGGTCACCGCGCGCGACACGCTGGAGCCCGACGGGCGCATGGTGCTGCACGCGCAGCCCGCGCATTATTCGGTCGACGGCCCCCACGGCGTCGCCAACCCGGTCGGCCTTTATGCCGAGCAGCTGGGCGTCGACGTCCACATCCTGCTCGCCGATGGCGCGCCGATCCGCAACATCATCACCGCGGTGCAGAGCGCACATCTGACGGTGGAGGGCGTGGTCGCCGCGCCGATCGCGTCGGCCTATGCCAGCCTCACGCCCGAAGAACGTGAGCTTGGCACCGCGCTGATCGAGATCGGCGGCGATGTCACCAATGTCGCGGTGCTGCGCAACGGGATGGTCCAGGCGATGCGGGCGATCCCGCTGGGCTCGGGCGATATTACCGATGCCATCGCGAGCACGTTCGGCATTCGGCGACAGCACGCCCAGCGGCTCAAGTGCGTGTCCGGCTCGGCGCTCGCCAGCCCGAGCGATCATCGCGAGCAGGTGCCGGTCGATCCCGATGGCGATCCGCGGGCAGGCTCGATCAATCGCGCCGATCTGGTCGCGGTCGTAACCGAACAGCTCGGCCGCCTCACCGATGAGGTCGGCAAGGCGCTGAAAGCCATGGACTTCATCGGCGCCAAGGGTGGGCCGGTCGTGCTCACCGGCGGCGGCGCGGAACTGGCCGGCAGCGCAGAGTTCGTCCAGAATGCGCTGGGCCGCCCGGTGCGCATCGGCAAGCCGCAGGTCCTGCGCGGGCTTCCGCCCGCACATGCCACACCCGGTTTCTCGACGCTGGTCGGCCTGTGCCTCTACGCCGCGAAAGACCCGGTCGATATCCGCACGGTGAAGGCGAAGTATCAGTCGCAGTCGCGCATGAGTGGTATCGGGCTCATCAATCGCGTATGGCGGGCAGGTCGCGAATATTTCTGACGCCGGACCCCGCTCGCTTCGCATTGCTTGGGCGAGTTATGTGGAAAAGATCGGGGATATCCATTAAATAGCCCGGTGATATCTGCCACATGAAACCATTGAGAAATCGGTATCCACCCCGCCGATTTCGCGGAGTGAAGACCCTATGAGTATCAATATCGGCCCCGACCCTTCGGACGATCTGCGCCCCAAGATCACGGTTATCGGTGTAGGCGGCGCTGGCGGCAACGCCATCGCCAACATGATGGAGGCCGAGATCGAAGGCGTCGATTTCATCGTCGCCAATACCGATGCCCAGTCGCTCAGCACTTCGCCTGCGGAAAATCGCATCCAGCTCGGGCCGGAAAGCACCGGCGGACTGGGCGCGGGCGCGCGGCCCGAACTGGGCAAGGCGGCGGCAGAGGAAACGGTCGAGGCGATCGAGGATGCGCTCGACGGGGTGAACATGTGCTTCATCGCGGCCGGGATGGGCGGCGGCACCGGCACCGGGGCGGCTCCGGTGATCGCGGAAGCCGCGCGCCGCAAGGGCGTGCTGACCGTGGGTGTGGTGACCAAGCCGTTCCTGTTCGAAGGCACGCGCCGGATGCGCGCCGCCGAGGCCGGGATCGAAGAGCTTCAGCGCCAGGTCGATACGCTGATCGTCATTCCCAACCAGAACCTGTTCCTGATCGCGAATCGCGACACCACCTTCAAGGAAGCCTTCCGGCTTGCCGACGAGGTGCTGCAGCAGGGCGTGCGCTCGATAACCGACCTGATGACAATGCCGGGCCTCATCAACCTCGACTTTGCCGACGTGAAGTCGGTCATGGAGGAAATGGGCAAGGCGATGATGGGCACCGGCGAGGCCGAGGGCGAAAATCGTGCCCGCGAAGCTGCCGAGCAGGCGATCGCCAATCCGCTGCTCGAAGGTGTGTCGATGGCGGGCGCCAAGGGCGTCATCATCTCGATCATCGGCGGCGAGGACATGAAGCTGCTCGAAGTCGACGAAGCCGCGAACCACATTCGCGAACTGGTCGACGATAACGCCAACATCATCTGGGGCTCGGCTTTCAACCCCAATCTGGAAGGCAAGATTCGCGTGTCGGTGGTGGCCACCGGGATCGAAGAGGGCAGCGACGGACAGCCCGCCATTCCGCGTGCCGCAGCCAATCCGGCGCCGCAGCCGCGCAGTCCCGAACCCGCGGACGAGCCGAGGCAGGCCAAACGTCCGGTGCTCGACTTCTCGCGCGCCGATAGCGAAGCGGTCGAGCAAGAGCGGCGCGAGCCGGTTCAGGCACCGCAGTCGTCGGGAGAGGCATCGGGCGAAGCTTCGCGTGACCCGTGGGGCGATGATGTGCCGCAGGCTCCGCACACCCCTAAACCCGCCGCCGTCTATGGCGACGACGAGGATTACGAGGACGAGGGTGAGGGCGAGGATGTCGACGACATCGTCGATCCGCTCGCCGGACTGCGCAATTCCGAGGATGAGGAGCGCGACTTCGGGGCTCCGGCACGCTCGGGAAGCAAGCCTTTCGGCGCGCCAGCCGGTGCGAACGAAGGGCCGGACGATGACGACACGCTCGACCTTGGTTCGATGACCGAGGCTGAGGCAGACGAACCGTCCGACGAATTGCTGCTGGGCGACGAGGCCAATGCCAGGGCTCAGGGTGAGCCGAAAGACAATGCCGCCGAGGCGCCACCGGCCGATGAGCCTGCGCCGACCCGTCGCCGGGGGCTCGTTGCAGGCGACGGCGGCAAGGAAAATCGGCCAGCACCGCCTCCCCCGCAGAGTGGCGGCGGCGGCACGCTTTTCGAACGGATGGCCAAACTGTCCCGCGGCGGGGCGCCCGAGGAAGAGGACGACGACGAGGATGACGATGGTTCCTCGTTGAATATCCCGCGTTTCCTGGGGCGACAGAACAACCAGTAGCCGCGACGAGTGGCGTCCGGAGCGTGCTCTGGGGCTGTTCACACGGGTCATGCCGGACTAGTTTCCGCACGATGACGGGTCGATTCAAAATCTCGCGCACCGCGTTGCCGGTGCTTGTGCCCATGCTGGCGTGCAGCGTTCTCGGCGTTGCAGCTCCGCTATCTGCGCAGTCGCAGGATTCGGTGTCGCGCGCGGTGGTGCAGCCATTGCCGCCTGCTGCCGTGTCCGACCTCAACACGGCGCTGTTGCGGCTGGCCAAGGATCGGCGCGATGTCGATGCGCTGATCGCGGCGGGTCTCGCCTCGCTCGAGCTGGACGACATGGATGCGGCGATCGGTTTCTTCGGTCGGGCGAAAGCCTTGTCGCCGGAAAATCCGCGCATCTCCGAAGGCATGGCCGCTGCCTATGTGCGCGGCGGACGCCCGGTCGAGGCGCTCAAACTGTTCGAGGAGGCCGACAATGCCGGAATCGCGTCCGGATCGCTGTGGGCCGATCGCGGCTTGGCCTACGATCTGGTCGGCCAGAACGGTGCCGCGCAGAGCGCCTATCGCGAGGCGCTGTCACGCAAGGACGATGCCGCGGTGCGTCAGCGCCTTGCGCTCAGCTATGCGATCGCAGGCGATCGCCGCTCTTTCGAGGAGGCGCTCAAGCCGCTGATCGACGAGAAGGATTATGGCGCCTATCGCACGCGCGCCTTCGGACTGGCGATGCTGGGCAATGCGGAAGACGCGATCGAGATCGCGCGCGCCGTAATGCCGCGTGATCTGGCGGGGCGGATGGAGCCCTATCTGCGCTTCATGCCGCGCCTCACGAAGTCGCAGCAGGCCGCCGCCGCCAATCTCGGGATTTATCCTTCCGCCTCCCGCATCGGACGGGACGACCCGCGCATCGCGAGCGCGGCGGGCACGCTCGGCGCGCCGGAAACCCCGGACGGTGCGCTCGAACCGCGTGGAAATGCACTTGGCACGGCTGTCGCAGCGCAGGAAAGCCAGGGCGCGCGGAGCAATGGTGTGGACCCCCGCGATCCGCTGACGCGGACGATCATGCGTCAGCCGGAACGGCAGGCGAGTGCCGCACCCGGTGCTGCCCAGCCCGCTGCAGCGTCGCAGCCGCCTCCGCCAACCCCCGCAGCCACCGGCACGCCCGCGCAGTCGGGCGAGACCCGCGCGGCCCAGGCCGAACTGCCCGCTTCGCCGGGCAATGTGCAACCGGCCCAAGCGCAAGCGCCCGTTCGGGTTGCCGCACTATCGCAGAGTGCCACCCCAGCTTCCTCTGGCCCGCCCGCCGGTCCGCCAGCGCAGGCGCGGACAGACACCGCGCCGCTTGCGCCGGCCAATGCAGGCCAGCCCGAATCGCGCAGTGTGCAGGCAAGCACCGCGACGGCCGCTCCCGCGCAGCCCGCATCGCTCGGCAAGATGGATCTGGCGGACGCCTTCGCCGATTTCGCCGAGCCGACCACGGTCGCGGTATCGGGCGCCGACGTCGTCGATATTTCCGCCATCGACCCGGTACGCGAGGTCGCAGCGCCCGAGCCGCCACCTGCGCCCAAGCGGATCTGGCTGCAATTGGGTATCGGGCAGAACCGCAGCCTGCTGCGCAGCGACTGGCGCCTGAAATATCGCAAGGTCGATGCGCTGAAGGGCAAGGGGCCTTTCGTGACGCCATGGGGTCAGACCAACCGCCTGCTCGCCGGGCCGTTCGACAGCCAGGCGGATGCGCGCGAGGCGCTCAATGCGCTCGCGGCGGCGGACATCGATTCCTTCGTGTGGACCAGCGCCGAAGGTCAGGAGACCGAGGACCTGCGCTGATCGCGTCGGTTCGACATCACGGGTTTGCGCCGAAAAAGCGCTTTTCCCACAAGGCGTGAACAGCGTTAACGCTTATACACCGCTCGCTTCGCTGCGCGGTTTGCGTGTGCCCCCGTCGATCCCCCACAAGGCGTTGAAACAGATGGACGGGTATAGGGATCGCAGATGGAAACCGCTTTGAACGACAATATCGGCAACGAATACGGATCGCCGATGGATGTGCTCGCCGCGCTGTTCGACGCGCGCGGCTGGGCGCTGGACACCCATGCCGACGAAGAACTGGGCGGCGAGGTGCAGGGCGCCTGGGTCAAGTATCAGGTGCGTGCGGTGCTAAAGCCGGAAGACAGCGTCCTCCAGCTGATCTGCCTGCCCGATATCCGCGTGGGCAAGGATCGCCTTGCCTCCGCTTACGAGCTGCTCGGCCTCGTCAACGAACAGGTGTGGCTTGGCCATTTCGACGTCTGGAGCCAGGGGGGCGTGCTCGTCTATCGCCACGGCGCGCTGCTGGCCGACGACGGCATGCTGAGCGTCTCGCAGGCGCAGGCTCTGATCGAGAATGCGGTCGAGGAATGCGACCGGTTCTACCCGGCGTTCCAGTTCGTGCTGTGGGGCAACAAGGAGCCCGCCGAAGCGCTGGAAGCGGCGATGATCGATGCGGCGGGCGAGGCCTGAACCGGCAACCGGGATAGGTGCATAAAAGGCGTCTGTTGCACCCCTTGCACCTGAACGGCGGTTAAGACTAAATCGTGCTGCCAGCCCTTGAATTCCGGGGCATTTGACGCAATATTCTCTCCTGAACCGGCGCATATTGCAGCCGGCAACTGGAGTGGCTTTGAAATGGCTGATTGGGACGACCGCACACGGCAGAGTTTCGGCTCGGTGCCGCGCGCCGGGGGTGATGTCGCCTCGCGCACGACCTTCGACGCGGGTCTGCGCAAGTACATGCTCTCGATTTACAACTATATGACCTCGGGCATTCTGCTCACGGGGATCGTCGCGCTGCTGACCGCGCAGTCGGGCCTTGCCCTGACCCTCGCGAGCGGCCCGCTGATGTGGATCGTGGCGCTTTCGCCGCTGGCCATCGTGTTCGCGATGAGCTTCGGCGCGCAGAAATTCAGCCGCGGCACGCTGCAGCTGATGTTCTGGGGCTTCGCGTTCCTCATGGGGCTGTCGCTCTCGACGATCTTCCTCGTTTACACGGGCGGATCGATCGCGGCGACCTTCTTCGCGACCGCTGGTGCTTTCGCAGGCCTGAGCCTGTTCGGCTACACCACTAAGAAGGATCTCACCGGTTGGGGCAGCTTCCTGATCATGGGTGTGATCGGCATCGTCATCGCGATGGTCATCAACATGTTCCTGCAGTCCGCTGCGCTGGAACTGGCGGTGAGCATCCTGGGCGTGCTGATCTTCGCAGGGCTTACCGCTTACGACACGCAGCGTCTGAAGAACGATTATCAGCGCCTGCGTGGCACGAGCTGGGAAGGCAAGTCGATCATCCTCGGCGCGCTGAGCCTGTACCTCGACTTCATCAACATGTTCCTGTTCCTGCTGCGCTTCATGGGCGTCGCCCGCGACTAGAGTCGGATCGGACACACTTTTTGCAAAATGGGATGCCCGGGGCGGAAACACCGTCTCGGGCATTTTCAGTTAAGGTCTGATGCGTTAGGAAGGTCCCACAGCAGTGGTCGCAGCAGCGCTTCCCCCGGATCGCGCGAGCCGACCCGCCATGGGAGCCTTTCGACTATGTCCGACGACTTGAAGTCGCCGTTACGCATCACGATCCTCGCCGGTGTTCTGGGCAC
>Ga0208934_1000337_pt1 | contig 25017 bp, 35 predicted proteins | sample MalvirDeepMed_s2_FD_184243 | JGI IMG/M metagenome (GOLD analysis project Ga0208934, IMG submission 184243) | Marine viral communities from the Global Malaspina Expedition - Malaspina viral metaG DeepMed_s2 (SPAdes) (version 2) | ecosystem: Environmental > Aquatic > Marine > Oceanic | place... | reverse complement strand
GTTAAATTGGGTTAGGCACAAACGAGTGGCGTAAATAGCCAAGGTAGAGCTTTCTGAAGGCACGCGAATCTTGCCGCTAGCAAAAATGAAGCTGCGGCAGGCGCACGACCGTAAGAAGTGTTTGTTGAGCGGTTACCCGAACAGCGCCTGGCAACAGCCTATGCCAACGGCGCGCTGGTAACCCATCTGCCGGCAGGCTGTTCTCAAGCTGTAGGCCGTGCCCACCAATCCCTTGAAACGGCTTTCGAAGTGCTGACTCATGTAGAGCCAATGCTGGGGATCGATCTGCAGCCTCTGAAGAATCGGAGGTAGATCCTCTGAGATAGAACCTTTCTTGTCCTCTCTGATGTGCCGACCGGTCCAGTCCACTAGCTCAAGATAATCCTCGAAACGAAAGGGCAGACCCACGGGCATCTCTTTTCGCGGATTGCCGGCGAACGGGAAGAGTGGCGTTCGCTCGCTGCTCGCTTTTTGTTGATGCTGCTGAACTCGCTTTCTGACCGACGTAAAGTCGCTGGCTTCCGGTGTCTTAGCCATGCCAGCACGGACCGGATTCAGATCAACATAGGCAAGGCAGGCCGCTAGGGCCTGTTCGTCCAGCAGCGCCTGCGATTTGAACCGTCCTTCCCAGAAACGACCTGTGCAGTTGTCCTCAAAATTTGCTCGCCGGGCGATGTCTTCGTTCAGGCAACGCATAAACCAGCTGATGTCCTGCAATCGGGCCCGCCAGAGAGCAACTTGTTCTTCGAGTTTGCGCATTTCGGCGCCTTCCAACGTATCACCTCGGAGATAACGCTGGCTGAACACTGATCCCTTGAATAACTGATGCCAGCGCTGGATGGTGGCTCTGAACGACCAGGTATCGGCTTCAGTCCTATTGATGTGGAGTACCACGTGAACATGGTTACTCATAACCGCGTAGGCGCAGAGATCGAGCGCAAATACTGTGGCGAGCTTGAGAAGACGAGTTTCGATCCACTCGCGACGATGAGAGAAATCCTGACCTGTCTGAGCGTCGCGTCCGCACAAAAAAGCGCGGCGGACACAGCGGCTGACGCAGTGGTAGTAGGGAGTGGCTTCAACGGCGATTTGTGCGTTCCTTGCACGGGGCATCTGTAACTCCATCTTTCGGTAAGCTGTACGGATGAACAGTACCAGATGGTCTCGGATGGGGCTACTTTCGTGGTGGGTGTCCCTATTGGCTGTAACTCGCGGGCGATGGCTCGGAGACTGGCTCCCTGCCGTCTCATGAACATGAGAATCACGCGGTCGGTAGTCGTGAGGTGATGGTAGTGTTTAGTCATGGCAACACGGTACTCGATCAGAGAGTGTTGCGCTTAGTTATTGAGGCCGCGCTATCGGAATGATGGCAATGGTGGCTACACGGTAAATAATCGATGAAAGAACTAATAAGTATGCTTGAAAATCTTCCGCTTGGAGAGAGGGTATTAGTACGACTGAAGGGTAACGAAGAATTTATTCTGTACGATTTTGAATGGGTTGATGAGTCTATTTATGGCAGATCCGATCTTGTCACCGCATCGATTAGTAAAGTATTAAATTCAAAGCATGCGTATAAAATCGACACGATGATCGAAATATCTATGTCGGACGTAATTAGTTTAGGTGACCCCGTTACAGGAAGCCTTTTCTACACCAGGTGAACGTCAGCCACTCTTATCAGGACACCAGACTTACGTGGAGACCCGCAGCAAGTTGTGGGAAAGACTGCCGTTGTAATGGGTGTCCCGACAAGGCTTGACCGGAAAGACTGCCGTTGTAATGGGTGTCCCGACAAGGCTTGACCGACAAAAATCGGCTTCCCAGGCGGTGGTCGGGTAGAGCGGTCTTATGATGGCATGCAAAGGCTGGCTACAAGTTCGCTGGTAGACCCGGCAGGCCAGGCGCTTTCCCAAGAACTATCAAGACACCCATCGCATCGGTGCGCAAAGCCGCAGCACCGGACGGCTCCGACGGCTAATTTTCTATCACATGGACACAAACGCTATATTTCGGGGGGAACTGGTCTCGGGGTGAGTGTCCCGATAGGTTGCAAATGGAGGGTGTCCTGGTAGTTATTGCGATCTCGGATGGGGCTACTTTTGTGGTGGGTGTCCCTATTGGCTGATAGGTCTCAGGGGTGGACTAAATACCTACGGTTACGCCTATCAAAACCCGATTATGAACATTGATCCAGACGGAAGGCTTGTTTGGTTTGGTGTTCCAGCGGCTTATTGGGCGGCGGGAGCGGCAGCTACGGCTGGTGCATATGTGGCCGGTCAATGGGCGGCCAATAATATGAATTCAAAGCAACCGGATGTTCCATATAATGGACCGCCCGGAGAGTGGATTGATGGAAAAAGGCGTTCTAGAAAATATGGTCCTGATGGTCGTCCAGAAATTGACTTAGACAAACCCCATCAGGGCTATCCTGACGAGCATGTGCACGAGTGGCCTGACGGGGAGCGTGAGCACCCAGGTCGTGATGTTTGTATATTGCCTCCGTGTGATCCACCGCCAGAGCCAGATGATTGTGACTAGAACGGTATAGTTTTTATCTTGAAATATTAAAAAGCATAGCTATGGAATCCATCGTAAAAAACAGTGATAAAGTAAAATTGTTGTTTGGATATTGGCCGCAGTTTTGTGATGCACGTGTTGTTGCGCTGTCAATGAAGAGGCTGGCTAATAAGACTTATTCTTTGATTGTGACTCTGTCATATATTGATTCGGAAAAATCTGTAGCAGCCGAGGTAGAAATTTCTTTTTCTGGCGTTTCAGCTATCAACTTAGGTAGCTTCCTTGATGATAATGTTTTGGATGAACTTATTATCACAGAGTCCTCTGTAAATGGAGGGGTCGAGATAAGTATCTTGGCGTGTTGTGGTTTGGCTGGATCTTTTAGATGCGAATCAGCAGAGGTTACTTGTGTGAAGGAATTTCAACTGTGATTGAGGATTAAGCCGGACACCCACCATAAAGCCCAGCCGTAGCGCCGGGCTTTATCGTTTCTGGGTAGGCGGTTTAGGCTTTCTCCACCGTGACCACCAGGCAGCCCTCCATGACCCGCACGGTGACGGGATCATCGATATTAAACCCAGCCTGAATAGAAAGCTCTATGGACACCCACGCTAAATTTCGAAAGCAACGGAATTAAATGGACACCTAAGCCAAAATTAGTCATGAGAAGTCTGTCGGACGGACCCCTCGACTCGATATGCCGAGTTCGTTAGCCGCGAACGGCGACGGAACCAAGACACCCATTAAGCGAAAACTATCAAGACACCCATCGCATCAGCGCGCTAATCCGCAGCATCGGATGGCTCCGACGACTAATTTTTCGGGGTCGTCACTCCGCGAAAGGCAAGCCCCCGGTGCGTTCGGTTGACCTGCACCCAACTTTGTAATCCATTCTGATCTTAGTAATGTTCATCACCAGAGAGGACGATGAACATGAAGAAGCGATTCACCGAAGAACAGATCATTCCCATCCTGAAGGAAGCCGTGTGTAATCCCCCATTTTTAATCGCTCTTTCAAGTAGAGGATTAGGCGGTCATGTCATCCCTGACCTGCCGACCGGTCCAGTCGACCAGCTCAAGATAATCCTCGAAACGAAACGGCTTCCAGCCTACAGGCCAACCGATGCCCAAGATCAGCCATAGCCCATCGCTGAAAAGAGCATCACCGCAACCCCGATACCGCTAACCCTTTGGGGCCTTAGCCGGTTTTTTTTGGCAGCACGGCCAATGAGCCGGGCTGGTGTTTCGCGCACCATAGCGGCCACGATAGGGCAGTAACACTACGCTTCCTGGGGACTTTGCCCTGCCTCGGTGTAGATTGTTGAATTACAGAGGTTTACCTTGCTCAGTGATGCGCTGTGGTCGATTCCACTTATGACGGCGATTGTCGGTTGGGGAACTAACTGGCTGGCCATACAGATGTCGTTTTATCCGGTTCGCTTCATAGGATTATGGGGAAAGATCGGCTGGCAGGGCGTGATTCCGCGCAAGGCGGAAAAGATGGCGCACATTTCCATCGATCGCACTCTCGAGCACTTCGGTAATCTCAACGATGTTTACCACCTGCTTGAACCTCAGAAGATCGTCGAACAGGTGGTGCATCAGGTATTGCCCAGAGTAGACGAGTACGTCGATGACATGATGTATCGCGTGCAGCCGGTACTGTGGGACAACATGCCCATCTTCCTGCGTGAGCGCATCTATCAGTGGGCCCGCGCCCAGCTACCAACCCGAATCGAACTGCTGGTTGAAGACTTCGGCGATGACCTTGATGAGTTGATCGATCTCAAGACATTGCTATCGCGGGAACTGGAACGCCATCCAGACCTGATGAACCGTATTTTCCAGGAAGCTGGCGTGGTAGAGCTGAAATCGGTCATCGACCGCGGCTTCTGGATCGGCGGTTTGTTGGGCGCTGCGCTGATTCCGGTATGGATGATGTATCCCCACCTCTGGATTCTGCCGGTAGCCGGCTGTGTGGTCGGCTTCCTGACTAACTGGCTCGCTATCAATCTGATTTTTCGCCCCCTGCGGCCCTGGAAATTTGGGCCGTTCAAGATTCAGGGATTGTTCCTGCGTCGCCAAAACGAAATCAGTGAAGTCTGGAGCCGATTGGTAGCAGAAGAACTGCTGACCGTTGAGCGGGTGGCTGACGCCATGCTCAACGGTGACCGTGGTGCGAGGACCCGGGCCATTCTCCAGAAACACATGCGTCCGATGCTTGATCATTCGGTGCTGATGAAGCTAACAGCGCAGGTCGCGGTGGGTATGACGGGATACACCGAACTCAAGCGCGCGATGAATGACACGGCAGTGACTGCGACCACCGATGTGTTGGGCGATCCCGGCTTCAATAAAGAGCGAGCACCAGTGGTGGCCGCAGTGTTGTCTGAAGAAATGAAAGCGCTCAGACCTGAACAGTTCCAGGATATTCTCCGCCCGGCCTTCCGGGAAGAAGAATTTCAACTGATGATCGTGGGTGGCATCATGGGGACCCTGGTGGGGCTGGCTCAGATTGGCCTGACTCTGATGATGGGCTGATTCAGGACACTTCCATACGCCCCGCTTTGTGAAGCCCCAGGCATCGAGAGAAATTACTAAAGGAGACAGGCTGATGGCCGTTTGGCAGTTAATACTGATTCAGATTCTGGTGACCGGAATCACAACGGCTGCAGTGCTGGGCGGTTTTTTCCATTGGGTGCTCCGCCCGTATCTGGACAAGCTGATCCGCAACATCAATGAGAGCACGTCGACTATAGAGGAACGCGTGACTCGCGGTGTGAAACGGGGCATTGGCGAGACCTTGCGCCAACTCCCGGAAGCCAGCGTACGCGAATCAACCCGCAGCTTCGTTAAGTTCGGCTCCGATCTGTTCGAGCACGGTTTGAGCAGCTTCCTCGGCAATGCCTCTGACCTGGAAGGCCAGGGGCATGATTCGCGAGTACCCAACAGCCGTGATTCGGACGAGGATAAATCAGGTTCGGGCCGTCGCGGCCGATAGGGCTATCGCACCAAAACGGTCCCGCTGACGACCCGTCCACAGGGCTTCTGCCAGCGTCAGTGCTTCATCATGAGTGGACGCCCGTCCGCATTCATAAAGCGCCAATGCGGCTGTCGAGATGACGGCAGCCACACCGTATTCATCCTCTGCACTACCTTCCCAAACGCCTAGCATTGCCTCAATTGAGGGTGCTTCAGGCTTCACATGACGACGGCCGAACAGGCCCTTCCAGACCTCCTCCTGGCGTTCACCTTTGGACTCGCCGGCCTCGTCCGTGTGCTGTCGCGCCTGAAACACTTTCAGATCGTTGTCTGGATTGCGCTCAATCTCGCCACCTTCTCCGCGGATAACGGCCAGCCGCTGGTAACCCAGCAACAGACCGGCTTCCTGATGCAGCGGGGCATAGGGAGGATGGAAGATTCCCTGGAGTACGCAGGGCGCATCCAACGGGTTGATCAGCCGGGAGAGCGAGTGCACCGGTGAGCGCAGCCCTAGAATGGGTCGAAGTTCAATGATTTCAGCAAGTACCGGCGAGAAATGCTGGAGGGGCATATAAGCAAAGCACTGTTCGTCCAGTTGCTGTCGCACGTCGTCCCAGGAGCGGGCCACCGGTAGTCCGAAATAGTCCATGGCCTCGCTTAAGTAGACCCGGCTTGCGGTGTGACCTTCAGCGCCATGAATAAACACTCTCACGCCGGCTTGGGCCAGCAGTAACACAGAGAACAGAAACCACGGCGAGTGGCGTCGCTTGCCCGCGTAAGATGACCAGTCGAGATCGACCTCGAGATCCTTAGGCGCCTGCGAACGTTCGCGAACCGCGTCCGCAAAGCCCGCCAACTCCTCTCCGGTCTCTTCTTTTACGCGCAGTAGCATCAGCATGGCGCCCAATTGAGTGGGCTCGACCTGGCCATCAAGCACCATGCCCATAGCGTGCCTGGCTTCTGCGCGGGTAAAGGACCGTGAACCGCGTTTGCCTTTGCCCAGAATTCGAACATAGGGCGCAAACGGATGCTCGCCCGGAAAAGGCTCGGGCAGGGCGGCGGATTCGGGATCTTTAGCAACAGTCATCGTGTTCTCCAATCTGTTGGAACATGCTGTCAGAAGGTGCTTTACAGGCAATTGGTAGGGCGCGGGAGCCCTGCGATCCGACAAGCGGTTTTGGCGGGTGTACCCGGGAAAAGCGTCATCAGATAAATGCTGTTGCCCTTCGCTTCGCCCATCGCTTCTCGCACGGCTTTGACGAACAGCCGGTTGGACGGTGGCGACATTTCATGTTCGCGGTAGAACTCCCGAAGAAACCGGATAATTTCCCAGTGGCGATCATCCAGCGCCAGGTCGTCTTCCTGCGCAATAACACTGGCGACATCCTCGGTCCATTCGTCGGCTCTCTCCAGAAAGCCCTCACTGTTACGTTCTGGGAATGTCACGGCTTTTACTACCAACTGACACTATCAGGATAAGCGGCAGCGACATCGACCATGCCACGATAATCGATGATTGAGATCGTATCGGACGCAGCTGAAGCCACCGCCTGAAGACCACGGGCTTCCAGATCAGCCTCGAGGGCATAGACTTTCACATCGTTACCTACTTGCTCCGTAAGCGCACGGATACCGATAACCCCGTGCTCAATAAGCACGATGGCATCGGATGGCCCTATACCGGCGAGACAGGCTTTGAATCTGGGGTGGGAAGGTGGTTTGTTCAGAATATGTAAGCGGGCCATGGCATCCTCAAAGCTGAATCAAACGACTGAATCGGGTGTAAAAGGCCGAATCGATGATCACCGGATCGACCTTCATGGCGGCGGCGTCGGTGGCGAGGCCCGCCGCGTCGAGTGCGTCGGCGTCCGCGTACAGGCCATCGATTCCAAAAATCGGCGCTGCCGCCACCTGTCGTAGGCCCGTCTTCTGACTGATCGCATCAGCCAACTGGCCCGCCCGCAGCCAGTGGACGCCTTCGCCTCTGAACAGCAACTGACAAGCCTGGTCAAAGGCTGCCAGGGAGAAAGCCATATCCAGAAGGTCCCGCCCGTGCCAATTTCCGTAGGGCGCCTGATCGATAATGATCAGCGTCGTCATGAGCCGGCCCCCTGGAAGAAAACAGTTCTGTCGCTGGTTACCCAGCCGTCCACCCACTCACCAAGCCCGGCAATTGTAAATCCGGGGGCCAGATTGGCGCAGGCCTGCCCGTATCGTGCCTGCTCGGTCTCATCAAGGATTCCGCGCCGCAGTGCCGAAGCCACGCAGGCAATGCCTGTGACGTTATGCTCAGCGAGCCATTGGGACCATTCCCGCTGCCAGTTCAACTCATCGCTGGGAGGGGTCAGCAGTCTGTTCGCCAGCAGAACCCCGTCGCCGTAGAGAAACACACGATCAATGGTATGGCCGGCCTCAAGGGCTGCTCGGGCAAAACACAGCGCGGACTGGGGTGCCTGCGAGCTGTAGGGCGCTCCGGATAGAACGAGAGTAAACGATAAGGCGTCGTGGCTGGTCATGGGATGACATCATACCGCTTAGCGATCAGTGAAAAAACGGTGTTGATCAGGCGTGGATGAGGTAGGGATGGAAGCCAGATGAGAGGGAGATTACGTACTCCCAAAACAGAAAACCCCGGCTCAAGGCCGGGGCTTTTGATACAACACTGAAGCACTTACCTGATCAATCGTTTCCGCTGAAGGCGGTCAGCAGCTGAAGCAGGCTCAGGAACAGGTTGTAGATTGCGACGTACAGTCCGACGGTCGCAATGATGTAGTTCCGCTCACCGCCGTTGATGATCTGGCTGGTTTCAAACAGGATCATCAGCGAAGCAAAGATGGTGAAGCCGGCGGCAATTGCCAGCTGGAACATGGAGCTTTCCATAAAGATATTGAGCACCATTGCGCCAATCAGTACGAAGGCGCCGGCCGTCAGGAAGCTGGCCATGAAGCTGAAATCTTTACGGGTCACCAGCGCGACAGCCGACAGACCGATAAACGCCACAGCCGTAAGGGTTAGTGCGTTCGCCACAATCTGGCTGGCGCCGGCATTGACGTACATCCCGATGATTGGGCCAAGGGTGTACCCCATGAAGCCGGTAAGGGCGAAAACGCTGGCGATGCCCCAAACGCTGTTCTTGAGCTTGTAGGTCAGGAACAGCAGACCAATGTAACCAACGATGGTGATCAGAAGGCCCGGTGCAGGCGCGTTCATGCTCATGTAGGCAACGACCGCTGAGAAAGCCAGCGTCATGCCCAGAAGCATGTAGGTGTTGCGAAGAACACCCATCGCCTCGGTGCTGATGCCCAATCCTTTGCTGGTCGATTCAGAGGGCGAGTAACCGCTCTGAGAATGTTCAACGTCGTAACGTCTGTTTTCCATGGATGTCTCCGATTACCTGAACGTATTGGTCAACTATACACAATAATAATGGCGTGGCCTGAAGTTTCAATGATTCGACATTGAAATTAGTTTGCGGTTCCCGATGAGCAATTGCAGTAATCGGCAGATATGTCGCTAAAGCGATCTGAACCAACACAACGATTAGCCGGCTACAGGCTTTGACTGGATAGACACAAGAAATCAGAGCAGGGCGCCGAGCAAAAAGCGGCATCTGACTCGAGAGAGAAGTGCGATAAAGCTGGGAAAAAAGAAGTGGCGGTGGGCCAGACCGACAAAGCATCATGTAAGCATTTGAAATAACAGTGTTTTTCTGACTTTCCGCAATGTAACCCCTTGTCCCGCCTGAATTACTTGTAACTTCCCTGTTCATCCTATAGCATCCAATTATAGCGTTTATGATACGTATATTGGAGCGTAGGAAATGCCAAAGAAATCTAAAGAACTGTCTGCTACAGAGGTGCGGCGGCTGTCTTGCTCAGTCGGAAAAGATGGGCAGCCATACAACACCCTTCACGCCGTTGGTGGTGTTTCCGGCTTGCTATTACAGGTTACCCCTAGCGGTGCCAAAACCTGGCTGCTCAGAACAATGGTAGGAGCAAAACGCCGTTCAATCGGTTTAGGTGGCTTCCCTGATGTGTCATTGGCAGAGGCCCGCCGGAAGGCTCAGGAGTATAAAGACAAGATCGCCGCAGGTATCGACCCGGTAGAGGAAAAGAGAGCCGCCAGACGCGCCCTGATAGCCGCTCAGATGAGTACAGTCACCTTTGCTGATGCAATGCGGGACTATATCGACATGAAGTCTAAGGAGTTCCGCAACCCCCGCCAGCGGCAACAGTGGGAAAACAGTCTCAACACCTACGCGGTGCCCCATCTCGGCAAGGTGCCCGTTCGGGAAATCGAGCTACCCCATATAAAGGCCGTACTTGATCCAATTTGGGAAACAAAAACCGAAACCGCCAACCGTGTCAGGGCGCGAATGGAAAATATACTCGGCTGGTGTGCGGTGCATGGCTACCGCTCAAATGAGAATCCCGCCAAGTGGCAAGGTTACTTAGACGAGGTTTACGCGTCGCCTGAGAAGATCAAAAAGAAAGGCCACCACAACGCGCTTTCAGTGGACGCAATGCCCGACTTTATGAAGGCGTTGAAGAAACGCACCGGTACGGCTTCCCGCGCCTTAGAGTTCCTGATTCTCACCGCCAGCCGCACCAACGAGGTTATTGGTGACAAGCGTATCGGCAAGGCCGGTATTACTTGGCAGGAAATCGACTTCAACAAAAAGGTATGGACGGTGCCAGCGGATCGCATGAAGTCCGGCAAGCTGCACAGAGTCCCGCTCACTGATGCGGCAATAGACCTGCTGAAAGGCATGAAGCCCGGAGAGCCTGACGCGCTGGTATTCCCTGGCCCGAAGGGTGACATACCATCTAATAACTTTCTGTCCGCATTGCTGAAACGGATGGATCAGCCCGTAACGGCTCACGGTTTCCGTTCCACGTTCAAGGATTGGGCGCGAGAGCATACCGCTTATGCTGATGAAGTCTCAGAACTGGCACTGGCACACGTTAATAGTGACGCGACCCGCGCCGCTTATGCTCGTTCTGAACTGATCGACAAGCGCCGGTTACTGATGAGTGACTGGGAACAGTATTGCTACCACGGTAAAGCAAAGGCAAAGAACGACAGCGGCAAGGTTGTAGCGATTGGAGGGGCGAAGTAATGAATAATCTGAACAGTGTTCAACTGGAAACACTGAAACAGGAACCGATTACAAAGCAGGCAATGAAAGAAACCGGCCTTACCTTCGATGAAATGATGGCGGTTAAGTTGACCGTGCCTGATGAGGACGTTTTCACCCGTGCAAGTTGGTCTATCGGATGGAACGGGAAGCTAGACCCCTACCATATCGCCCCCCTTCAAAAGTTCGCTATTTTACGTTGGTACTATTCTGCCGAGGCAGGCGCGCCGGGCAATGAACAGCAACGCCAAGCCGCTAGCATGTTTGTTCATACCGCAACGCTAGGGACTTATGCGGACGATGGCAATGCAGTACAAGGTGGCCGATCTTCTGGCGGTAAAACCACCGGAGAGGAAAAAAAAGCACGCCAGGACGATCGTATAGATCAGGCAGTAGAGATGTGGCGAAAATTAGAGCGCCAAGGTAAACCCGAACGGAACCGTTCAAGCATCATAGCCGAAAGAATGGGAGTCACCGCCAAAACTGTAAGGGATTGGATGACAAAAGCGGAAGTACGCTAAGCGCGACGAATACGCAAAATCAGAAAGTCGCTGTATCAACCCGTAACACGGAGATACAGCGTAATGAATACAGCCCAAACACCCACCACCCCAACGCAACACGCAGCAAGCGGTTACGTTTCTGACAAGTTTTTAGCAGACCGTTTTGAAGTCTCCCGCGCTACCTGGTGGCGGTGGGTACGTGAGGGGCACGCACCCAAGCCCTACCGCTTCACCTCACAATGCACCCGCTGGAAGCTATCGGAAGTTCTGGACTGGGAAGCCAGTCGGGAGCTGTCAGCATGAAACGCACCCCTGGCACCTTCATTTCCAATGGGCGCGAATACGTAGCCCTTTCGAATGTCCCGCCGCTAACCGGAATTGCCGCGCATACAGTGGCCGATGCTGTAAGCAGTGGCTATGTCACTGTTCGCCAGTTTAGCGGCTGCAAGGTAATCAGCCTGGCTGATGTTTTCAGGCTGCTGGATTACAAGGAGGGCGAGAGATGAAAAACGCCCCAACCGTGACCGATCAGAGCGCAAAAAATAATCAACTTGAGCAAACACAGTATAACACTACCGATCAGAAAATGGGCAGCATTAAGCCCGACCTCTCAGAAGCCCAGCGGCTACTTGAATCAGGTATGAAGCTGGTCAGGCTGCACGATTATCAGAAGCGCCCCATTGGCGAGGAATGGAACAAACACGCAGCAAAGAGTATTGACCCAAAAGCGACCGGCTACGGTATGCCGCTGGCAGTGAATAACCTTTGCTCTATTGATCCCGACCATATGGAGATGGCCCGCGTAGCCGTGAAGTCATGGGGCTTTGATCTGGATGAATTGTTGGCTCAGGGAGTCCGCACGGCATCCACAAGGCCCGGCAGTGGTGGCCGGTCTGCGTTTGCCGATGATGAAATGGAGATGTGCCGCTGGCTCCCTTTCCGTGTGTTTGATGACGAGGGCAACGGAATCACCATTCTGGAGTTACGGGCAAAGTCTGCCAACTTGCAGGACTGTGTGCCTGGCCTTGTCTACGCAGACAAAGACGGAGGGCTATGTACCCAAACCTACGCGAACGAGAACCGCTTTGATGATGCGCCGGAGTTGCCAGACAACTTTGCCCGTTTCTGGCGGCTGCTTTCGACTCAAGATGATGAGTTGAGGGAGTTCGACCGCATAGCGTTTGAGGCAATCCGGGATGCTGGCTTCAAGGTAAACGACAAACCGCCAAAGCATTATCAACAGATGGGCAAAGGCGAAACCTTGCCCTTTGACGCTCCCGGCATCCGTGGCCCCTACAATCGGGAAAATACCGTTGAATCTATCATCGAGCGACACGACTACAAGTATCACTCAAGGGAACAGCGGTGGAGCCACCCAGGCGCAACAGGAGCGCCCGGAATCCGGCCTATTCCTGGCAAGGATGATCTATGGCAATCAGACCATGCCGGTGATCGCCTGCACGGCACGTTTGACCCATGGGCCGCACACGTACAGCTAGACCACCATGGTGACGTTGAGGCGGCTATCAGAGCCTATCAGAAGGCCAAGCAAGACGAGGTTATCAGTGACTTTAAGGGCGCGTCCGATGATGAGTTGTTCACGCAGCCTGCAAGGGCCGCGCTGGAGTTGCCGGAAGGCTTCAAGCAAACCGTAATCGGCAAGCTGGCCAGCCGCGTGTCTTATTGTTTGGAGTTCCCGGAGGCTTCAACGGCAATGGCGCTGTTAACAGGCGCGTCCGCTGCTGTGGCATCGTCTTACGCTGTCCAATATGACACCGGGTATTCCATCCCGACAGGGCTATACACGGTCATTGAACAGCCGCCTTCAACGTCTAAATCACGGCTGCTAGGCAATGCCCAGACACCTTACCTTAAAGCGATGAATGAGCATAACCGCAAGGTTAGAGCCCATAACGACAAGCTGGATAAGGACGACCCGAAGGCTTGCCAAGGCTTTACCGTGACCACTGACCCGACCACGGCAGGTATGGATCAGGTTCTGGCTGGTTGCTCAGAGGGCCGGTTTTTCGTGGCCAGCGCAGAGCAGGCAGCATTTCAGGCGATGTTTCCCGAAAAGGGCGACTTTGCCAGCCATAACGGTCTACTGCTGCAAGGTTGGGCCGGTGAGTATGCCTCAGCCATGCGTAAGGGCCGCGCCGCCTTCACTGGGTACGTTAACGGCTCCATTCTGGTGATCGCGCAACCTGGAAGCGCTACCCGCGTGTTCAATGCCAGCAACGGCACAGGCTTGGCAGAGCGGTTTTTTTATCTCAGTGAGCCAACCCTGCTAGGCAGTCGAACCCTGCACGGTGATTTTGTCAGGCGGGAAGAAATCGAGCCATTCAACCGGGCTTGCCAGTCGTGTGTTGAGGACTACAGCCGCCGCCGTTTTGCCGTGCTGGAGCAGCCTCAAGACCCGGATTCTCTCAGGCAGCTGACGCTTGAACGCTCAGGCTATGGCATGTTGCTGGAGGCCCGCAGGGAGGTAGAGCCCGCATTAGGCAGGCTGAACAAGGAAGGCGAGCAGCTACAGGTGGGATGGCTTGGCAAGATCGAGACACACGCTCTCAAGATTGCCGCCAACCTTCACGTTATCGAGTATCTGTCACACGGCAAGGCTGTACCGGAAACGATACCGACCGAAACCGTGAAAATTGCCCTGGATCTGACAAAGGTACTCGCTGGCCACTTTGCCCAACTGCTGCACGACTCAGGCGAAAGCGGAGAGGTTGCAGAGGTGGATTCTGTCATTGAACTGGTCACTAGTCTTAAACGGCCATGCAATGCCAGAACGATTGCCCAGAAGTTGAGAAAGCGCCAGCCATTCAGATCTATGGACAAGGAAGCCTATGCCAGGGCGAGGGCCAGAGTTGATGCGATGCTATCAGAGGGAAGATTGAAGGCACTGCCAGATAAGACTATCGAGGCAGCATAACCCATGAGCCCGGCCACTGAGTCGGGCATTTTTGTGTCCCCTGTGCCCCTAGTGTGCCCCTACGAGGGACACACCCTAAAGCCTTGGGAGAGTAGTGCTAGAGAGAAAGTGTGCCCCCTGTGCCCCTCTTTTTCTTTTTCTCCCTTTTTGTGTCCATCCACTTGCCTCACACCCCGCAGACGAGAAAAGGGGCACAAGGGACACAATATGGCGCTATCCCTTGGGAGAGTAGTGCTAGAGGTGTGCCCCCCGCCGGTACACAGTAGGGGCACAAAGTACACGCTTTATCTGTGGTGATGGCAATGAGAACCAGCCGCAAATAAAGGCCCTGAGAGCCCCAGTACCCCACCGATAACAAGGTAGGCGGACACATTCACCGCCACACCGCTAGATATAACGGTTCGTTCTATTGATGAGCCTGCTTATACCTGCCATAATACGTACCATAAATAGGTTAGATATGGCACAGATATGACGAAACAAGCCGCAATCCCTCCAAAGTTCACCCCCGACTGGCTGGAAAAGCTGGATGGCCGTACAAGCCTAGCCCGTGCGGTGAATGACCGTTACCACGATCTGACCCAGGACTTAGGCGGAAACGACCGCATGAGCTATCAGCGGCGGTCACTATGCAAGCGGATTGTTTACATGGAGTGCGTCATAGAGCAACAGGAAGCAGCCCTCAGCCGTGGGGAGGAAGTAGACCAAGGGCGGCTCACTCAGGCGGTGAATACGCTTATCGGACTACTGAAAACCGTTGGCCTTGATCGCCAAGCCCGTGACGTGCCGGACCTGGCCACCTTCCTGAAAAAGCGAGAGGGCAAGGCGTGAGCGTGACAACACGCGACCTGATGCAAGATCCGGCCTTGTTTGGTGAGCAGTTCGGGGGCGATTCCTTCACCGCATGGCGCGCCCTGCTGGCTGGCTTCTATGGCCTTGAACTGTCAGAGGATGAGCTACCCCACTGGCAGAAACTAACAGGCCGTGAGAGCGCCCCAGAGGCCGCACACGATGAACTATGGCTGGCAATCGGTAGACGTGGCGGCAAGACTCAGAACGCCGCCCTATTGGCCGTGTATGAAGCCTGTTTCAACGACCACTCAGACCGGCTAAGCCCTGGCGAAGTTGCGACCGTGCTATGTCTTGCGGCTGACCGTAAGCAGGCCCGTTCAGTGTTCCGCTATATCACCGGCCTGATGAACGCTAACCCTATGCTGCAACGGCTGATCGTTCGGGAGACAACCGAGTCCCTAGAACTGGCTAATAGGACAGTGATTGAAGTTGGCACGGCTTCATTCAGGGCCACCCGTGGCTATACGTTCGCCGCTGTTATCGCTGATGAGGTGGCGTTCTGGCGTAGTGAGGATTCAGCAAACCCAGATTTCGAGATATTGAACGCGGTTAGACCCGGCCTAGCCACACTGGATGGCCCGCTAATCGCTCTCAGTAGTCCATACAGCCGCCGTGGTGCGCTATGGGATGCTTACCGCCGATACTTTGGTAAGGATGGTTCTATTCTGGTGGCCCAGGCTCCAACGCTCACCATGAACCCGACACTACCGCGCCGCATTGTGGATCAGGCGCTAGAACGTGACCCGGCAGCCGCCGCCGCTGAATACCTAGCCCAGTTCAGGGATGACATTACCGCCTTCATTACCCGCGAACTGGTAGACAGCAACGCACGTTCAGAGCCTTTGATTCTACCCCCAGAGCCGGGCATTCAGTATGCCGCGTTCGTGGACGTGGCAGGCGGTGGCGCTGATGAATACACGCTGGCAATCAGCCACCGGGAAGGTGAACGCAGCGTGATAGATGGCCTATGGTCAGAAAAGGGAGATCCGGCAGCTATAACAGGACGTTACGCGGATATATTAAAGCAGTATCGAGTTAGCCGCTGCACTGGTGATAGGTACGCCGCAGAGTGGCCCCGGCAGGAATATCGCAAGCACGGCATAACGATGGACAACAGCAAGCTGAACCGCTCAGAACTGTATGTAGAGCTAACCCCGATGCTCCAAACCGGAGCGATAGAGCTACCGCCAGACGAAAAGGCACTAACCCAGTTCACGCTATTGGAGCGCCGCACGGGCCGCAACGGTAAGGACACCATAGACCACGGGCCGCAGGGCCATGACGACAGGGCCAACGCCATAGCGGGGGCAGCCTGGCTAACAAAACGCACGGGCTACAACCTTTCGGCATGGACTGATAGCGGCTTTTCAGTTCCGACATAGACGAGGCAACCACCGATGAGCAATTACGCGAACCTAAAACGCGACTACGCAAAACTAAAGAATCAGGTTAACCGCTCCAATCACAAACGAGGTTTTCAACATGACCGCAAGCGCAAGTAACAGACTGGAACAGCTACAAAGCGAAATCGACACCATGACCGCCAGCATCGAGGCCATGCGCGAAGAATACGCGGCCTTGGTTGCTGCTGGTGACGATGACGAGGCGGACAAGGTAGCCGCCAAGGTGCGGGACGCTGAAGCCCGCCGGGCAATCCTGAATGATCGTCTCCCCGTTCTGGTGGATCTCGCAGAACAGGAAGCAGACGAGGCCCGCAGTATTGAAGCGGAGCGATTGACCAAGGAAGCCAACGCCAAACAGGCAGAGCTTAAAGGCGATATTGCCAAGGTGGCGAAGCTGGCGGAGCAACTACGCCGCGCCGTGGATGGCATGGAAGAAAACGCCGGGCTGAACTGGTATCTGGTAGCCAAAAAGGCCCGCGAATTGGGCGGAGATCCTGACAGAACCCAGATTGAAGGATTCAGGCAGCTATTCGATAACCTGGAACTGTCAAAACGTCGAGTTGTTGGCATTGCCGAAGGCTACAGCCAGCGCGTTGCCCAGATTGGGCTTTAAGAGTGGCCGCTACCTTGATTTTCGTCGGTGGAGGTAGCGGGGTGGACGGGGGCGAACAGCCCCCTGAAGCCTTAGAGCAACGACCAGAGACGATGCCAGAGCGCCACCTATGGGCCGCTGCATTGGATCTGCTAATCAGGGATGGACAAGCCTACTGGCGCAACGCCAGCCGCCGAAAGGACACGGCGATAGAGTTAGAACAAGCCTTTGATGATCTGATGAGGTGCGGGCCAATGACCCGCCATGTGTGCCGGTGGCTGGATGTTGACCCGCTGGCAGTGTCGCGGGCTTTTATTCGGTGGTGTGAAGGTGTGGCTTGAAGCCAGTGGATGATTGCACTTTTTGCCAAGGTACGGCGCTAGTCTGCACTTTTGGCATAGCTTCCGATTACTTCAATATTTTCTAGTAAGTCGGGATCGCAAGTATATTCAAACTCCCGCATGTGTCCGGCACTGTGAGAGTTAGGAGCGGTAAGAATAGCCGCCGTTGGAGCGTATGCGCTCAATAGTACGCCGCCTGATTCAATCGCATTTAAGCCCCGCGCGAACATTTCCGCTACAGTACGGTCAGGCGTCCAACAGAAACCAACCTGACCCGCGTCAAAAAGGAAACGGCATTCGCCGCGATAGAGAATAAGACCCTCCCCAGCATATCCGGGCATAGTCAGGCGTAGCACTGATGCAATTAGATCATCATCCCGGATCTTGTCCCGAAGGTGGCCGCCGCTGACCGTCCAAAGCATGTGGACTTTGTCCCGTTGGAGTTCCAGAGCGGTGTGATTCTCAACTATGTAATTGAACACAGGCGGCCATATGCTGGCGGGCAGTTCGTTGTCGTAATTGCCGGAACAGAATGCTTTAGCCACAGATCGAATGTTATTCATCTTGGCATTTTATCGAGGGGTGACAGGTAGAGGAAGCAAAACTCAGGACTTACGCTGAACAGAATTTGACCATTTTTAGATTGGTACGTTTAATGGTACGTAAATTATTTTTCTGTTCGTAAGTGATTGAAAATAAAGGAAAAATGGCGGTGGGCCAGGGATTCGAACCCCGGGACGGCTATTAACCGTCGGCGGTTTTCAAGACCGCTGCATTCAGCCACTCTGCCAGCCCACCGTTGAACACTGCTGTCATTGCGACGGTCGGAATGATACTGATTTCACCCACCCTGTCAACGCCCGCATTCGACGAACCTTGAAGGTTGATCAGCGATTGATCGAATTGGCGGAAATTTATAGGGTTGAGGCCACTTCGGTGTTTAATCTCTGGTCCATTCCTCCACCGTACCATCGGATTTTCGATTTACGGTTAGGAACAAGATCCGCACTATCCCGGCCAATACAGGTCGCCAGTTTCTGTCCAGCGTATCGCCCTGAAAAAGCGCTCGAATAACAGCCACCGAGATTGCTGGGTTGCTACATCGGAAAGCGTCCAGGTGATAGCGGTTCCAGGCCCGCGCTGGGCGAGCCGGCTTCCATCAATGCGTGTCACCGTGGCGAATTTGGCATAGCCACCGATGGTCTGGCGATCGTTAAGCAGGACGATGGGCTCGCCATCCGGGGGGATTTGCACTGCGCCGTAACCGATACCTTCGGAGATGATTCCCGCAGGAATGGCGCTGCATTGCGGTCCTGTAAGACGATAGCCCATCCGATCCGACCGCGGACTGATCGTCCAGCTGGAATTGAGCAGGCGCAGCCGATCAGATTCGGTAAAGGCTTGAAATTGAGGTCCCGGCAGAATATCTAGATTCAGCGGGGCCTCATAGTCCGGCAGGCAATCCGTGGGCACACGACGGCTACAAACTGTGGTGCAGGCGGCTTCTGGTTCAACGAGATCCTCAGGGCGTAGTTCTCTCATGCCACTCAGGCTTTCCCTGACGACGACCGAGCGGCTACCGCAGAATACTCTCCCTCGCCAACCGCCAGCGACAGCCAGATAACTGAATACACCGTACCGGCCCGTTGTGACGGTCAGGGTTTGCCCGGCTCGAATGTTGAAACTACTCCAGCCGGGGACAACGACGTCGTCTATTTTGACGACAATTGCGGCGCCGGTTACCGCCAGGGTCATATCTCCGGTCGCCTTTGCTCTGAAGGTGCCCAACTGGATTTCGATGGCAGCTGAATCGTGGGGGTTGTCCAGCAGCTTATTGGACCATCGCCAGGCATAAAGATCGGCAGCGCCCCCAGACGTCAGACCATGGCGCAGGGCGCCTCGCCGGCCACCGTCCTGCAGAGTGGACCTGAGCCCTGCCGTTTTGATGATCAGGGCCATCGTCGGGAGCGCTCAAGCTTCTGATGTTCTTCACGGGAAACCGGAATAAACCGTACCTGATCGCCGATAGCGAGAAGCGACAGATTTTCCTCGTCGAAGAAGCGGGTAGGGCAATGGCCGATCAGTTGCCAGCCGCCTGGCGTTGCGGACGGATAAACCGCCGTCTGGGAATCAGCAATCGCAACGCTGCCGGGTGGCACTTTGGATCGTGGTGAGCGATGACGTGGGCAACGGATTTCGCTCGGAACCTCGCCCATGAACGCGAAGCCGGGACTGAAACCGCTGGCATAAACCTGATAGACGGTTCCGCTATGCAGCTCAATCACATCGTCCACGGTGATGCCGCAGTGCTCTGCGACAGCGGCCAGATCAGGCCCCGATTCGGTGCTGTAGTAAACCGGAAGTTCAATAATCCCCCGACCTGAAGCTCGTGGGCTTTCAAAGGGTTGATGGCTTTTTAGGGGTTGAAGACTCTCGCCCCTGAACGACTGCTGCCAGCCGCTTACGCGTTGGTTTATTAGGCTGCGGACGTAGCGGAAGTCCACCGACATCGGATCGTACACCAGCAGCAGCGTAGTGTAGGAGGGCACGAGATCAAGCAGGGAAGCGCCCAAAGCCGATTCTAGATCAGCGGCAGCTGCGGAAATTATCTTGGGCAGGGAGGAATCGATCTGGTCCGCGAAACGGATCAGGATGGTGTCTTCGCTGAGCAGTTCAACGTGTGGCAGCGACACCGTCAAACGCTTGTCTTATCAGTCTGACGGATTTCAGCGCGTGTTCGTTGTCGCCATGAACGCAGAGACTTTCGGCGGGGAGGTCCAGCCACTCACCATCCACTGCTCTGACACCGCCTTTGCGACGAAAAGACAGCGCCTGCTCAAGTATCTGCTCGGGACTATCGAGCACAGCACCGGGCTGGCTTCTGGGCACCAACTGCCCATTCGGATCGTAGGCCCGGTCCGCGAAGGCTTCAAATATCAGCTCAAGACCGATGTTCTTCGCTAGCAAGCGATGTGATTGGAAGTCACGGGTCACTGGAATCATCAACGCCAGTCCGGAATCAAACCGGGCAACGGCCCTCATCACTGTTTCCAGTAAAGCCGGTGACCGCATCATGTCATTGTTCAGGGCGCCGTGAGGTTTCACATAGCTGATCTCAGTCCCGAAAGCTTTACAGACGCCAGCCAAGGCTCCGAGTTGATACCACAGCAACGCCTGAATCTGATCCGGAGTATGAGCGATTGAACGCCGGCCAAATCCCGGCAAATCGTTATAGGCCGGATGGGCACCAATCGCTACGCCATGCTCCGTGGCAAGCTTGACGGTTGCGACCATGACATTGGGATCGCCGCCATGAAAACCACAGGCGATATTGGCCTGATCGATGAGCGGCATCACGTCAGAATCCCGACCCATTGTCCAGGCGCCGTAGCTTTCTCCCAAATCGCAGTTCAGTTTCACTTTAGCGTTCAGCTCCGAGTTTCTGGGCGCGCTGGCACCGTTTGGTGAGCGGTTGTTCCTCCGGGCTGGTGAATACCCAGCCTTTGAGATTCTGCTCCAGGATTTCGGTCATTGCCTCAATATGCACTGGCTCAGCATTCAGCGCAGGAATGTAGTCGAACGATTTGCCGCCAGCTTCCATGAAATATCCGCGATTTTCCTGATCGATTTCCTCGACCGTTTCAAGACAATCCGACGCAAAGCCAGGACAGAACACCTGAACGGCTTTGACACCATCGCTGGCGAGCTTTTTGAGCGTGTGGTCCGTGTAGGGTTGTAGCCAGGGTTCCCTGCCGAAACGCGACTGGAAAGTCGTCATCACAGCGTCAGGACCGAGGCCCAGGCGCTCAGCCAGAAGACGGGATGTTGCGTGGCATTCGCAATGGTAAGGGTCGCCCCGGTGCAGATATTTCTGAGGCACACCATGGTAGGAGAGGATCAGCTTGGCGTTCTCGCGCCCTTCTCCTCTAAAGGGGTGCTTCTGCCAGTACTGCTCCAGGTGCTTGGCCATCGCCTCAATATAAGCAGGATGATCATGATAATGACTGACAAAACGGATATCCGGAATCCATCGCTGGCGCTGCGCGTGCTGGCTGATGGCATCGAAGGTGGAACCAGAGGTGGTTGCGGAATACTGCGGGTATAGCGGTAGCACCACTAGTTTTCGAACACCTTCTGCCGCCAGGCGGTCAAGAGCCTCGGAAATCGAGGGGTTACCGTAACGCATGGCGAACGTCACTCGAACCGCATCTCCATACTGCGACTTGAAATGTCGGGCGAGGGCGTCGCATTGATCCTGAGTGTGGTACAGCAGCGGTGAGCCGCGGTCCGTCCAGATCTGCTGGTAGGCGTGCGCAGAACGCTTGGGCCGAAATCTCAGGATCACGCCGTGAAGCACGAGCCACCAGATCGGGCGGGGCACCTCGACGACCCTGGGGTCCCACAGGAATTGAGCAAGATAACGCCTAAGGGCCGATGGCGTAGGCTCATCGGGTGTACCGAGGTTGGTTATCAACACACCGATCCGGTCGGGCCGGTCGTGGCGAAATTCAGAATCGCCGTTAAATTTCGAGGTCATTGATCATCCTGACATCTCTGAGCAGAACGGAACCCGGCTGGGGCCAGGTAAAAGTTGCCTACTCATACGTCGCAGCGTTTTATACAGACTGCTGCGTGCAGCGCCTGTTTGAAGGGTCCGCGATCAGCCCTTTCTAGCGGGACGCCAGGCGGGGTTTCAGACCCCGTATGTCATAACCGGCAGAAGCCGCCTGACCGATGATGCTGTCAGGATCGCTGTGGCTGACCTCGCTTAGAGCCCAGAGAATGGTGCAGCGCGTGCCGGATCGGCAGAACGCCAGCACGGGCTTGGGAGCGTCTGCCATGAGATCGCTGAAGGTCTGTACGTCCTGGTCGCTGATATTGCCCGATTCGACCGGCTGATAGACCCAGGCCAGGCCATGTTCTTCAGCCGCCTGTTTCACCTGATCCATGCTCGGCTGAGAGGCTTCTTCCCGATCCGGCCGGTTGGCAACGATGGTCTTGAACCCAAGTGAGGCAATTTCCGCTACCTCACTTGGCTGAATCTGAGGGCTGACACTGACGTTGTCGTCAAGTTTGCGAATTTGCATGGTAGATCCCGAAACTGGTGGATAAGACGGCTGTATAAAGTACGCAACCTTATCATGACAGGGATGACAGCTCGATGGGGTCGCCAACAGGCACTCGCCTCTTCCTTTCCAATCAGACGATAGTCTCAACAGACAAGGACGAGGGAGCGCTCTGATGATAAGGCCAGGCTAGCGGCTGGATGACCGCTGGCTAAAGTGATGAGCCAACATACCCGCCAGCATGGCCGATACAAAAATGAGGGCACTGGTTTCGCCGGCTCCCAGAGCTACGAGACCAGGCCCAGGACAGAATCCGGCGATGCCCCATCCCGCCCCGAACAGCAACGCGCCGATCAGCAGTGATTTGTCCAGTTTGCGTGATGTTGGGAGGCTCATGGGTGAGCCGAGAAAACTCCGCGACCGCTTGCGCGCCATCTGAAAAGGGATGAACGCAGTGCCGATAGCCCCAACCATGACCAGCGCTAGCGAAGGATCCCAGTCACCGGCAAGATCCAGAAAACCAATCACTTTTTCGGGATTCGCCATACCAGATAGAAGAAGGCCGGCACCAAAAATCAGCCCAGCCAGAAACGCGAACAGGGAATGTTTCATGGAATCAGCCCCAGAAGATGCCGAGCAAGGTAAACCGTGACAAAACCGGCAGCCATAAAAGCCAGAGTCGCAGCGAGCGATCTGGAGGAGAGCCGGGCTAGACCACACACGCCGTGGCCGCTCGTGCAGCCTGAACCCAAACGGGTTCCGTAGCCAACCAGCAAGCCGGCGACCACCAGACCTATCCATCCCACATCCACATTCACCATGATGGGAAAACGCAACAAGGCCCAGATAAGTGGGGCGATAAGAAGACCAGCGAGAAAGGACAGTCGCCAGCCTCGATCACTTCTGGCAGCAGAGGCGAGACCGCCGATAATGCCGCTGATGCCGGCGATTCGACCGTTAAAGAGCAATAGCACGCTGACGCCGATGCCAATCAAGACACCACCGCCAAGCGCGGACCAGGGAGTAAATTCCGACCAAGCAATTGTTATCACTGCGCAACTACCTCAAACATAGGGACACAGTGGAGCAGTATCCGCTAGCGGTACAATTCGTCAAGCAGCTCGAGTACTGGCATGACTCTCTGGTCTTCAATTCGATAGAAAACCTGCTTTCCCTCTTTGCGGGGAGCAATGACACCGTCACGGCGCAGAATGCCCAACTGCTGAGACAAACTGGGCTGACGAATAGCCGTTCGGGTTTCGAGCTCGCTGACACCCAGCTCGCCTTCGCTTAGTTCACAGAGGAGCGCGAGACGATCCCGGTTACTGACCAGACGGAGGAAATGGCTTGCATCGTTGGTCGTACTACGTAGACAGGGGAGTTTCTTATCAGCTGCCATGGGTCTCCTGCTTAAGAGATCTTGGATTGAAGGCCGCAGTTCCTTTTAGTTGGCCCGATATGAGTAGTCATCCGTGACGCAACAATATATGAACGGCCGTTCAATATGAATAGGCAAAACTGATTAGTTAAGGAGACTCTGAATAAGTCTCCAAAATCAGCGATAATACGGCCATCGTCAACCGCACAGGATCGTTGCCACCATGGATCAGATCACCTTCTCCGAAGCCGAGCACCAGACCAAGAAGCGCAAAACCCGCCGCGAGATCTTCCTGGAGCGTATGGACAAGTTGATCCCCTGGAAGCAGTTGGAGAAGAAGGTAGCCCGTTATTACCCCAAGGGCCAGAACGGACGGCCTCCCTATCCGTTGTCTGCCATGCTGCGCGTTCACTGCATGCAGTTGTTCTATAACCTCAGCGATCCGGCGATGGAAGACGCATTGTACGAGATTGAATCCATGCGTCAGTTCGCTGGCCTCAAGCTTGATCGTCTGCCCGACGAAACCACGATCCTTAAGTTCCGTCATTTTCTGGAGCAGCACGGTCTCGGCAAAGCGCTGTTCAAAGAAGTGAACAAGCACCTAGAGAAAAACGGCCTGATGCTGCGTGAAGGCAGCATTGTTGATGCCACCATCATCTCTGCACCCAGCTCCACAAAGAACAGTTCTGGTGAGCGCGACCCTGAAATGCACCAGACCAGAAAGGGCAACGAATGGCACTTCGGCATGAAGATGCACATTGGTGTCGACGATACGCTGGGCCTGATCCACAGCATCGATACCACCGCAGCCAACGTTCATGACATTGTGCCCTCCGGCAAGTTGCTGCACGGCGAAGAGCGCCGAGTTTTTGGTGATGCCGGCTACTGCGGCATACAAAAGCGAGGTGAGCACAAGCACCGTAAAAATGTGTCCTGGTTCATCGCCAAGCGCCCGGGCTCACGGAAAACCCTGGATGCTGACAAGCTGAAAGCCGAGAAAATCAAAGCCAGCATCCGCTCAAAAGTGGAACATCCGTTCCGGTACATCAAGCAGGTGTTCGGCTACAGCAAGGTCCGCTATCGCGGCCTCTCGAAGAACACCAACCGGCTGCACTTGTTGGCTGCGTTCAGCAATCTTCTGATGGGTGAAAAATACCTGCTGGCGTAGGATCAGTGAGCCTTTTTTCCGCCAAAATGGCGGGAAACAGGCAAAAAATATACAAATAACGGGGAAATAACGTCTGAAATTCGAGATTTCTGCTGCTTTGAAACAACATCGGCAAAAATTAGCAGTTATTCAGACCTTCC
>Ga0208934_1000333_pt1 | contig 25119 bp, 24 predicted proteins | sample MalvirDeepMed_s2_FD_184243 | JGI IMG/M metagenome (GOLD analysis project Ga0208934, IMG submission 184243) | Marine viral communities from the Global Malaspina Expedition - Malaspina viral metaG DeepMed_s2 (SPAdes) (version 2) | ecosystem: Environmental > Aquatic > Marine > Oceanic | place... | reverse complement strand
AACGTGCCCCAGACCGGCCCCTATGCCGATGAGGGCGCCGACGAGCTGCGCGCCTTCGAACTGGCGGTCGAGCATCTGAACGGCGACGGATCGGGCGGCATGCTCCAGACCTTCTCGTCCAACGCGCTGGAAGGCAGCGGGATCCTCGGCAAGCGGGTCGAGTACGTGACCGGCGACACGCAGACCAAGTCCGACGCCGCGCGTGCCTCCGCCCGTTCGATGATCGAGAAGGACGGCGCGGTGATGATCTCGGGCGGGTCGTCCTCGGGCGTCGCGGTTGCGGTCCAGGGCCTTTGCCAGGAAGCCGGCGTCATCTTCATGGCCGGTCTGACCCACTCGAACGACACCACCGGCAAGGACCGCAAGGCCAACGGCTTCCGCCACTTCTTCAACGCCTACCAGTCCGCCGCGGCACTGGGTCCCGTTCTGGAGAGCCTCTACGGCACGGACCGCAAGGCCTATCACCTGACAGCCGACTATACCTGGGGCTGGACCACGCAGGAATCGATGCAGGCCACGACCGAGGCGATGGGCTGGGAGACGGTGAACAACGTCCTCACCCCGCTGGCGGCAACGGACTTCTCGTCCTACATCACGCCGGTCCTGCAATCGGGCGCGGACGTACTGTTCCTGAACCACTACGGCGGCAACATGGTCAACTCGCTGACCAACGCCGTGCAGTTCGGGCTGAAGGAAGCGCAGGCCAACGGCAAGGACTTCCAGATCATCGTTCCGCTGTATTCCGAGCTGATGGCGCGCGGCGCGGGCGAGAACATCGCCGGCATCCCCGGCTCGCAGAACTGGGACTGGAAGCTCGAGAACCAGCTGGGCGACCGCTACAAAGGCACCAATGCCTTCGTGCAGTCCTTCGGAGAGAAGTACGGCTTTCCGCCCTCGCAGGCGGCCCACACCTGCTACGCGCAGACGATGCTCTATGCGGATGCGGTGCAGCGCGCCGGCTCGTTCAACCCCTGTGCCGTGGTCGAGGCACTGGAAGACTTCGAGTTCGACGGCCTGGGCAATGGTCCGACGCTGTATCGTGCCGCCGACCACCAGTGCTTCAAGGACGTCGTGGTCGTGCGCGGCAAGGAGAACCCGGAAAACGAGTTCGACCTGGTCGAAATCGTCGAGGCCACCCCGACCGAGCAGGTCACCTACGATCCCGACCACCCCATGTTCGCCGGCGGCGACCTGGGCGAGTGCAACCCGGGCGCCTGATGCGTGCCCCCGCCCCGGCGTAACCGCCGGGGCGACCCTTCCGGCCCCAACGCCGGGACTTAACGACATGACATCTACGCGGTCGCCGGCCTCCCCCTGGGGGCGCCGAACCCCTTCCCTTCATCAAAGGCGAGGCCCATGGAAGCCATTTTCCTTCAAATCCTGAACGGCCTGGACAAGGGATCGGCCTATGCGCTGATCGCCCTTGGCCTGACCTTGATCTTCGGCACCCTGGGCGTCGTCAATTTCGCCCACGGCGCGTTGTTCATGATCGGCGCCTTCTGCGCCGTCACGCTGCAACGCATCTTCAACGCCAGCTTCACGACGATCGACGAAAGCCGGACCGACTTCCTGGGCAATCCGATGCAGGTCCAGACGCCGTATGTCGAAGCGTGGTTCGGCCCCGAAATCGGCGCCAGCATCATCGACTGGTCGGTCCCGCTGGCCATCCTGCTGGCGATTCCGGTGATGCTGCTCGTCGGCTTCATCATGGAGCGCGGCCTCATCAAGCACTTCTACAAGCGCCCCCACGCGGACCAGATCCTCGTGACGTTCGGCCTGGCGATCGTTCTGCAGGAGGTCATCAAGTATTTCTACGGCGCCAACCCGATCCCGACGCCCGCGCCCGACGTGTTCCGCGGGTCGATGGATTTCGGCGTGCTGCTGGGCTTTGACCCCAACGTCGTCATCTACCCGATCTGGCGTCTGGTCTATTTCATCTTCTCGCTGTCGATCATCGCCGCGGTCTTCGGGTTCCTGCAATTCACCACCTTCGGCATGGTCGTTCGCGCCGGCATGGCGGATCGCGAGACGGTCGGCATCCTGGGCATCGATATCGACAAGCGCTTCACCATCATGTTCGGCATCGCGGCGGCCGTCGCGGGTCTGGCGGGCGTGATGTACACGCCGATCAACCCGCCGAACTACCACATGGGCATGGACTTCCTGGTGCTGTCCTTCGTCGTGGTCGTCGTGGGCGGCATGGGCTCGCTGCCCGGTGCGGTGCTGGCGGGCTTCCTTCTGGGAATTCTCGAAAGCTTCGCCTCGACCACCTGGGCCATCGGCCTCGTGCCCGGCATCAACCAGATCATCATCTACCTCGTCGCCATCGTGGTGCTGCTGACCCGTCCGCGCGGTCTGATGGGCCGCAAGGGCGTGATGGAGGAGTAATCCAATGACCGACCAGACCACCCACACTCCCGCCGGTGCGACAACCACCCGGAAAACCCGTGAAACCTCGGGCATCCTGGGACTGAAAGGCCGCGACATCACGCTGATGGTGATTGTCCTGATCCTGACCATGGCCGCGCCGATCCTGCTGAATCCGTTCCCGGCCGATAGCAGCCTGGCACAGTTCAACGCAGGTTATCCGGACCTGATGCAGCGCTTCGTCATCTTCGGAATCTTCGCGATTGGCTTCAACATCCTCTTCGGCCTGACCGGCTACCTGTCGTTCGGCCACGCGGCCTTCCTCGGGGTCGGCTCCTACGCCACCGTCTGGATGTTCAAGCTGTTGAACTACAACATCCTGCCGGGCCTCGTTCTGTCGGTCATCGTGGCCGCGCTGTTCTCGGTGTTGATCGGATATATCTCGCTGCGGCGGTCGGGGATCTACTTCTCGATCCTGACTCTTGCCTTCGCGCAGATGTCCTTCGCGCTGGCATATTCGGTGCTGACCCCCATCACCAATGGCGAGACGGGGCTTCAGGTCTACACCTCGGACCCGCAATACCTGCAATCGGCGGGTGCCCCTGACATGCCGCACCTGTTCGGCGTGACGATGCGCGCGACCGAGACGATCGAGATCGGCGCGTGGTCGTTCACCTTCAACTTCGGCTACTACGTCTGCGCGATCATCATGCTCGCCGCCTTCTACATGGCGATCCGCATCTTCCGCTCGCCCTTCGGGATGATGCTGCGGGCGGTGAAGTCGAACCAGCAGCGCCTGAACTACACCGGCGTCAACCCGCGTCCTTACACCCTGGCGGCCTTCGTGATCTCGGGGATGTATGCGGGGCTTGCCGGTGGGCTCATGGCCTCGATGGACCCGCTTGCGGGCGCCGAGCGGATGCAGTGGACCGCCTCGGGCGAGGTCGTGCTTATGACCATTCTGGGCGGTGCGGGCACCCTAATCGGCCCGGTCCTGGGCGCAGGCCTTATCAAGTATTTCGAGAACATTTTCTCGAAGATCAACGACGGCGTCCTGCACCAGTGGTTCGCATTCATGCCCGACGGGATCGAGGATCTGCTCGTGACGATCGTCCACCCCTTCGTGGGCAAGGGCTGGCACCTGACACTGGGCCTGATGTTCATGCTCGTCGTCATCTTCCTGCCCGGCGGGCTGGTCGAGGGCGGACAGCGCATCGCCACCGTGTTCCGCCGCGACCGCAAGGCGACCAATGTCGAAGACGCGGCCGCCAAGAAGCGCAACGCCAAGTAAGGGAGACGAAACGATGGGAATCCTTGAAGTCAAAGGCGTGAACAAGCGCTTCGGCGGTCTGCAGGCGCTGGGCGACGTGAACCTCTCCGTCAAGGAGAACACCTGCCACGCCATCATCGGGCCCAACGGGGCAGGCAAGTCGACGTTGCTGAACTGCCTCGTCGGCAAGCTGATCCCCGACTCGGGTTCGGTCATGTTCGACGGAAATTCGGTGCTGGGACGCAAGCCGCACGAGATCAACCAGATGGGTATCTCCCGCGTGTTCCAGACGCCCGAAATCTTCGGCGATCTGACGGTGTTCGAGAACGTGATGATCCCCTGCTTCGCCAAGCGCGACGGGGCCTTCCGAATGCACGCCTACGAGCGGACGGATAACGAGACCGACATCGTCGACAAGGCCGAACGGATGCTGGACGAGGTCAACATGCTAGAAAAGCGGGACATCGTGGCGTCCTCGCTGTCGCGCGGCGACAAGCGGCGGCTGGAGATGGCGATGTGCCTGTCGCAGAAGCCCAAGCTCCTGCTGCTGGACGAACCCACGGCCGGCATGGCCCGTGCCGACACGAACAACACGATCGACCTTCTCAAGACCATCAAGGCCAAGGGCGACGTGACGCTGTGCATCATCGAGCATGACATGCACGTCGTCTTCAGCCTTGCAGACCGGATCACCGTGCTGGCCCAGGGCACCCCGCTGGTCGAGGATATCCCCGAGAACATCAAGGGCCACCCGAAGGTGCGCGAAGCCTATCTTGGCGAAGCCGAGGTCTGAAAGGAAACACCATGAACAAGCCCGACAAGTCCGGCGACTGGAACCCCAACGCCAACCACGCGGCCACCGCGCCCGCCTTCCTTTCGGTCTCGAACATCGAGGCGTATTACGGCGAGAGCTACATCGTTCAGGATGTCAGCTTCAACGTCCACGAGGGTGAGATCCTGGCCCTGCTGGGCCGCAACGGGGCTGGCAAGACCTCGACCCTGCGCACAATCGCCCGGGTCGGCACGCCCGAGCTGAAGCACGGGGAAATCTGGCTGGATCACCAGCCCCTGCACGAGATGAAGGCCCATCAGGCCGCCGCCGCCGGCATTCAGCTTGTCCCCGAGGATCGCCGCATCATTGCTGGCCTCACGGTCGAGGAGAACCTGCAACTGGCCCAGATCGCCCCGCCCAAGGGTTGGGGGATCGAGCGGATCTACGAGTTGTTCCCCCGCCTGGGAGAGCGGCGCAAGCAGGAGGGCGTGACCCTTTCGGGCGGCGAACAGCAGATGCTGGCCATCGGCCGCGCCCTGTGCCGGGACATCAAGGTGCTGCTACTGGACGAACCCTACGAAGGTCTGGCCCCGGTGATCGTACAGGAAATTGCGAAGACCCTAAACCTCATCCGCGACCAGGGGATCACGACGATCCTGGTCGAACAGAACGCCGTCGCCGCCTTGAAGATCTCTGACCGCGCGGTGATCCTGGATACGGGATCGGTGGTCTATGACGGCTCGGCCGCCGAGGTGCTAGAGAACGAGGCGCTCAGGCAGGAATACCTCGCCATCTAGGCCAAGCCCCCTAGCTGGCCAGGCAAGGACTTGAAGGGAGGACACCCAATGCTGGATGAACAGAAGATGCACGCCCCGTCCGACGATTTCGCGTCGAAAGCCCATATCGACCGGACGAAGTACGACCAGATGTATGCCCGTTCGATCGAAGACCCCGAGGGGTTCTGGTCCGAGCAGATGACCCGGCTCGACTGGATGAAGACGCCGACGAAGATCAAGAACACGAATTTCGACTATGGCAACGTCTCGATCAAGTGGTTCGAGGACGGCACGCTGAACGTCGCCCAGAACTGTATCGACCGGCACCTGAAGGACCGTGGCGACCAGACCGCGATCATCTGGGTCCCCGACGAGGATGACGGCAGCGACCAGCACATCACATACCAGCAGCTGGCCAGCCATGTGAACAAGTTCGCCAATGTGCTGAAGAAGATGGGCGTGGGCAAGGGCGACCGCGTGGTGATTTATCTGCCGATGATCCCGCAGGCCGCCTATGCAATGCTGGCCTGCGCGCGGATCGGCGCGATTCATTCGGTCGTGTTCGCCGGATTCTCACCCGACGCGCTGGCCCAGAGGGTGAACGGCTGCGGGGCCAAGGTCGTCATCACCTCGGACGGCGCCCCCCGCGGCGGTAAGGCCACCGACCTCAAGGGCAACACCGACAAGGCGATGGAGAAGGTCGAACATGACGCGCAGGTGCTTGTCGTCAAACGCCAGGGCAACGAGGCCAACATGGTCGCCGGTCGCGATCACTGGCTGCACGAGATGGAAGAGGATGTCGACGACAGCTGCGCGCCCGAGGAGATGAACGCCGAGGATCCGCTGTTCGTCCTCTATACCTCCGGCTCAACCGGCGCGCCCAAGGGGGTCGTTCACACCACCGGCGGCTATCTGCTCTACACCGCCATCACCCACGAATACACGTTCGATTACAAGGATGGCGACGTCTACTGGTGCACCGCCGATGTCGGCTGGGTCACCGGTCACAGCTACATCGTCTACGGCCCGCTGGCCAACGGCGCGACGACGATCATGTTCGAAGGTGTGCCCACCTATCCCGACGCGGGACGCTGCTGGAAGATCGTGCAGGACCACAAGGTCGCGCAGTTCTACACCGCCCCCACCGCGATCCGTGCGCTGATGGGAAAGGGCGACGACTTCGTCACGAAGTACGACCGGTCCTCGATCAAGGTTCTCGGCACCGTGGGCGAGCCGATCAACCCCGAGGCCTGGAACTGGTACGACAAGGTCGTGGGCGAAGGCCGCTGCCCCATCGTGGACACCTGGTGGCAGACCGAGACCGGCGGCCACATGCTAACGCCCCTGCCCGGCGCCACGCCGACGAAACCCGGCTCGGCCACCCTGCCCTTCTTCGGTGTGAAGCCGGTCGTGCTCGACGCCGAGGCCGGTACCGAAAAGGACGGGAACGGGGTCGATGGCGTGCTGGCCATCGCCGACAGCTGGCCCGGCCAGATGCGCACCGTCTACGGCGATCACGAGCGGTTCGAAAACACGTATTTCCAGCAATACAAGGGCTACTACTTCTCGGGCGACGGCTGCACGCGGGACGAGGACGGCTATCACTGGATCACCGGCCGCGTCGATGATGTCATCAACGTGTCCGGTCACCGCATGGGCACGGCCGAGGTGGAATCGGCCCTTGTCGCGCATGACGCGGTGAACGAGGCCGCCGTTGTCGGCGTCCCCCACGACGTGAAGGGCCAGGGCATCTACGCCTATGTGTCGCTCATGTCGGGACAGGAGCCGTCAGACGAACTGAAGAAAGAGCTTTCGGACTGGGTCCGCAAGGAGATCGGCCCGATCGCGAAGCCTGACTTTATCCAGTTCGCCCCCGGTCTGCCGAAGACGCGATCAGGGAAAATCATGCGCCGCATCTTGCGGAAAGTCGCCGCGAACGAGCATGACGCGTTGGGCGACACCTCGACACTGGCCGAGCCCGAGGTCGTCGACGACCTGATCGAGAACCGCCTGAACCGGTAGGACATTCCCGGACCGGCGCGGCCCAATGCGACGCTGGGCCGCGCCACGATGCACTCGGAACTTCCAGCTTTGCGCTATCCTTCGGAGCAAGCGCACAAGAAGGATATTCCATGCTCCGACACGTTCTGCCTTACCTCCTCATTCTGCCCATCGCTGCGCCCGCGCAGGGAACGATCCCTGTTGAGGAGGTTCCGTTCAAGCAATCGGGTAGCCTTGCAGGACGGCTCAAAGCCGGGACGGAGGCCGTCGAAAGCTTCACCCCGGTCCCGCCCGAGGAGCTAAGCGTCGAGCTGGTGACGGCAGCCCGCGTCCTCGACTCTGCGGGCAATCGGATCGGCGACGTCGACGGCCTCGTGATCCAGGATGGCATGGCCGAGGCGCTGATCTTCACCGTGGGCGGTGTTTTGGGGACGTTCGACCACCCCGTCGCAGTTCCGCTCGATCGGGCCCAGATTGGACGCTCCGACGACTTCGGAACGCGGGTGGTCCTCGACATGACACGTCAGGACCTGCTCGCCCTGCCCCCCTATGACGGGCAGCGGGCGGCGAACTGATCCGGAACATCGGGGCCGGGACGCGAGTTTATCTTTTGACAGTGCAAGAGAAAGCGAGGCCGCACATGCGTATCCTGTTCGCTCTACCCCTCATCCTCACGCCATGCCTGCAACTTCATGCGCAAGAGAATTCCGGGCTGGCCCAGACCCTCAGCGTCGGGCCCGCCGAGTTCTCGGAAATCCCCATCGACGGGCTCGAGGCCGAGCGTCTGATTGGTACCATGATCACCGGTTCGGACGGCGAGGGCCTTGGTGAAATCGAAGATGTCGTCATTATCAGGGACGGTCCGGACAAACTCGTGATGTCCATGGGGGGCTTTGGCGAGTTGTCGACGCGAAAGGTCCTTCTGAACCTCGACGATGTTCAGATCGAGGAAAGCGAGGACGGCGTTCTCCGCGCCACGACGCCGTTGGACCAGACCATGATCGATCAGCTTTCGGATTACGAAAGCGCCTGATGCCGAAGGATGCGCCGACGACGCCCGACGGGCGCTACTTCGTCTCCAAGGGTCGGCTCTGGCGCAAGACCGACCCTTCCCTGCCCGACACCGAACGGCGCGCCGCCGTCAAGGCCCTGATGCAAGCCCGCCGCGCGGTCGGCCAGGCGGAAACCGAGGAAGGCGAACACGTCGCACGCAATGATGTGGACGCGGCAAAACGGCGCTTGGGCGAGCGTGGCCCGGTCTGGTGGACCGATGGTGCCCCGGACCAGACCCGAACGGCGCCTTGGAACTCGACATACGCGACATGGTGGGCCTCCCTTTCGGAAGTCGAGAAAGCCGATGCCGTCTGACGCACCGCTGTTTCACCCTTGGAAAAATACCCAAATTTCGCCGATCACAACGGCAGCGCGGTGGTGAACTTCAGCTCTTCCATCGACAGAAGCGCCGTAACGTTGTGAATTTTCACCTCTGCAATAAGCGCCTGATAAAATGTGTCATAGGCCCGCGCATTTTTCACACGGACCTTCAGAATATAGTCGATATCCCCCGCCAGCCGGTGTGCCTCCTGCACTTCCGGGCGGGCCTTCAGGGCGGCCAGGAATCTGTCCTGCCAATCCTTCTCATGCTCGCTGGTGCGGATCAGCACGAAGAAACACGCGTCGAATCCCAACGACTCAGCATCCAGAAGGACCGTCTGCGCGCCGACGATGCCAGCCTCGCGCATCTTGCGGATCCGGTTCCAGACGGGCGTCTTGGACGAACCGACCTCTTTCGCGATTTCATCAAGGGATTGCCCCGCATCACGCTGCAATTCGCGGAGGATCTTCCGATCCAGATCGTCCAGGCGGACATCCATTCGCTCAACCCCCTTCGTGCGGAACACCCGACCCGCAAGGGCACCCGGCGGGAACACACGTTCCTTATATAGCCCATGCCCCTGCACGGAAGCGGAAAAACGTTCTATCTCGACTGCAACGCGCAATACCCGGAGTCCGTCCGATGAAGCACTTTCCGATCTTCCTCGCGCTTGAAGGGCGCCGCGTCGTCCTGTCGGGCGGCGGCGAGGCCGCGCTGGCCAAGCTACGTCTGCTTTTGAAGACCGAAGCGCACCTGACCGTCTTCGCCCCGGATCCCGCGCCCGAGATCGCCGAGTGGGCCACGCAAGGACGGCTGCGCCTGGTCCGCCGCCGCCTGCAACCGGGTGACGCAATGTGCGCCGCGCTGTTCTATGCGGCCAATGACGACGATGCAGAAGATGCACGCGTTGCGAAGCTGGCCCGGGCCGACGGCGCGCTGACGAACCTGGTCGACAACCTTCATGGCTCGCAGTTCATCACGCCCGCCATCGTCGACCGCGACCCCGTCACCGTTGCCATCGGGACGGAAGGTGCCGCCCCTGTCCTCGCCCGCCAGATCAAGCGCGAGCTGGAAGAACGCCTGTCGCCCGTCCTCGGCACCCTCGCCCGGATCGGCAAGTCCTTCCGGCACGTGGCAGAAGCCCTGCCCATGGGTCGCGCCCGCCGGGATTTCTGGGCCGACTATTATGACACCGCGGGCCCGCGCGCACATGCAGCGGGCGGCGAGGCATCCGTACGTGAAACGCTGGACGACCTTCTGAACGCCCACCTGACCCGCCAGGCCGCGGCCGGCCATGTGGCCTTTGTCGGCTCTGGCCCGGGTGATCCCGATCTTCTGACCATGAAGGCGCGCAAGGCGCTCGATACCGCCGATGTGGTGATCTACGACCGGCTGGTCACGCCCGAGATCCTGGAACTCGCCCGGCGCGAGGCCCTGATGATCGATGTCGGCAAGGAAGGCTTCGGCCGCCACACGCCACAGGAAGAGATCAACGCCCATATCGTGCGGCACGTCGCCGACGGCCACCAGGTCGTGCGCCTGAAATCCGGTGATCCCACCGTGTTCGGACGGCTCGACGAAGAGGTCGAGGCGGTCGAGGCGGCCGGCCTGTCCTTCTCGATCGTGCCTGGCATCACGGCCGCGTCGGCTTCTGTTGCTACAATCGGGCAGAGCCTCACACGGCGGGGGCGGAACGCCAATGTCCGGTTCCTGACCGGGCACGACATGAAAGGCTTTGCCGATCACGACTGGGCGGACCTCGCCAAGCCCGGTCAGGTTGCCGCGATCTACATGGGCAAGCGCGCCGCGCGGTTCATCCAGGGCCGCCTGTTGATGCACGGGGCCGACCCCGAAACCCCCGTCACGGTGATCGAGAACGCGTCTCGCCCGAATGAACGAGTGCTGTCGGCCACGCTTTCCACGCTGGAACCCGAGCTGAGCCGGGCGAACCTGACCGGTCCGGCTGTCGTTCTTCTGGGTCTCGCCCCGCGGACCGCCGCGTCCCTGACCCGTCCCCATTTGGAACATCCGACCCTGCAGGAGGTCCTCTGATGCCCCGCGCCTTCACCCCGAAAGTCGTCACCGCGAACCGCCTGCTCGAAGGCGACTCGGTCTGGCTGACCGCCGACGACCGCTGGTCCACGACCATCGCCGACGCCGAACTGATCGAGGACGAGGCCGTCGCGCAGGATCGCCTGATCCACGCCCAGAGCCAGCCCGACCTGGTCGTCGGCGCTTACCTTGCAGATGCAAAGGCCGGGGAGAACGGCCCCGAACCCACCCATTTCCGAGAGGCGTTCCGCACCCGCGGCCCGTCGAACTACGCCCTCGGCAAGCAGGCAGAGGTCTGATCCCATGTACAAGTACAACGATTTCGACGAAGCCTTCGTGCGCGAGCGCGTGTCCCAGTTCCGCGCCCAGGTCGAACGCCGCATCGACGGCTCGCTGACTGAGGACGAGTTCAAGCCGCTGCGCCTGATGAACGGCCTGTATCTGCAACTGCACGCCTACATGCTGCGCGTGGCGATCCCCTATGGCACGCTGTCCAGCCGCCAGATGCGCCAGCTTGGCATGATCGCCGATCGCTGGGACGAGGGCTATGGCCATTTCACCACGCGCCAGAACATTCAGTACAACTGGCCCAAGCTGAAGGACATTCCCGACATCCTCGACGCGCTGGCCGATGTCGAGATGCACGCGATCCAAACCTCCGGAAACACGATCCGCAACGTAACTGCCGACCATTTCGCAGGGGCCGCGCAGGACGAGATTCGCGATCCCCGCCCCTATGCCGAATTGCTGCGCCAGTGGTCCACCGACCACCCGGAATTCCAGTTCCTGCCGCGCAAGTTCAAGATCGCCATCACCGGCGCCGAACACGACCGCGCGGTCATCAAGGCCCACGACATCGGCCTGCAGATCGTCGAGAAGGACGGAGAGATCGGCTTCCGCGTGTTGGCCGGAGGTGGCCTGGGCCGGACGCCGATGATCGGCAAGGTCGTGCGCGATTTCGTCCCCGAGGCCGACCTGCTGCCCTATTGCGAGGCCATCGTCAGCGTCTACAACCTGCTGGGCCGCCGCGACAACAAGTTCAAGGCGCGCATCAAGATCACCGTGCACGAGACCGGGATCGAGGAAATTCGCCGCTTGGTCGAGGAACGCTTCGCCGAGATCCGCCCCGCCTTCACCGGCGTGGACCAGCAGATCCTGGGCGAGATCCAGTCCCAGTTCGCCCCGCCCGCGTTCGAGGCCGCGGATCTTGCCGCCTACCGGCAGGCGTATGACGCGGACCCGGTCTTCCGCGCCTGGGTCGACACCAACGTCACGCCCCACAAGCGCGACGATCATGGCATCGTCTCGATCTCGCTGAAAAAGCCGGGCGCCACCCCGGGCGACGCGACCGCACACCAGATGGAAGTCATGGCCGCGCTGGCCGAGGCTTACGGCTATGATGAGCTTCGGATCAGCCACGAGCAGAACGTCATCCTGCCCCATGTCAGCCGCGCCGATCTGCCCGAAATCCACCGCGCGTTGAAGGAGGCGGACCTTGCCGCCGCCAATATCGGGTTGCTTAGCGACATCATCGCCTGCCCCGGCATGGATTACTGCGCACTGGCCACCGCACGCTCGATCCCCGTCGCGCAAGACATCGCGACCCGCTTCGAGGAGCTGAAGCTTGAACACGAGATCGGCCCGATGAAGATCAAGATCTCGGGCTGCATCAACGCCTGCGGCCACCACCATGTCGGCCATATCGGGATCCTCGGCCTCGACCGCGCGGGGGTCGAGAACTACCAGATCACGCTGGGCGGCGACGGGACCGAGGATGCCACCATCGGCACCCGCACCGGCCCCGGATTCGCCTATGACGAGATCGTCCCCGCGATCGAGCGCATCATGCTGAAATACCTGGACATTCGCGAGGCTGAGGACGAGACCTTCCTGCAGACCTATCGCCGGGTCGGGATGGAGCCATTCAAGGCCGCGCTGTACCCGGAAAAGGCGAAGCAAGATGCGGCATGAAGCGTTCGACACCCCCGTCGCGACCCGCGTCGCCGAGCTGAACAAGCGCTACGCGCACCACGCCGCCATCGACGTGCTGCGCCATGCATTGAGGGATAATGACGTGGGCAAGGTTGCCATGGTTTCGTCCTTCGGGGCGGAATCCGTAGCGCTGCTGCACCTTGTGTCGGTCGTCAATCCTAAGACGCCGGTCCTGTTTCTGGACACGCAGATGCTGTTCAAGGAAACGCTGGAGTATCAAAAGGAGGTCGCCAGGAAGCTCGGCCTCACCGATGTCCGGATCCTGAAACCCGATCCCGACGATACCGCCAGGCTGGACCCGGACGGGCAGCTCAACGTCACCGACCCGGATGCGTGCTGCAACTTTCGCAAGACCGTGCCGCTGGCACGCGCCCTCGACGGGTTCGACGCATGGATCACCGGGCGCAAGCAGTATCAAGGCGGGGCGCGCACCGATCTGGACTTCTTCGAGGAAGAACCGGGCTCGGGCCGCATCAAGATCAATCCGCTGGTCCATTGGGAACGCGACGCGACGCGCGAATACATGGTCAACAACAAGCTGCCCCGTCATCCGCTGGTCAGCCAGGGGTACCCCTCGATCGGGTGTGAGCCCTGCACCAGCAAGGTGAACCCCGGCGAGGACGAGCGCGCCGGGCGCTGGCGCGGTCAGGACAAGGACGAATGCGGCATCCACTTCGTCAACGGCAAGATGGTCCGCATCAAGAAGGAGGACGCGGCATGAGCGTCATCGTGACAGATCAAGGTTTCGCCCCCGACGACTGGGAAGCTGGCTATACCCCCCTGCAGAACCACCCTAGCGACGAGGCCGGTCGCGGCCTGGCACTTGATGTGCCTTCGGACACCGACCCGACGCAGTTGGACGGGAAGCTGGCCGGTGTCGCCATGATTCGCGTGGACTTCCCCAGCTTTTCCGACGGCCGGGGGTTCACCATCGCCCGCCAGCTTCGGCGGCTGGGCTATTACGGTCGGCTGCGCGCCAAGGGCCATGTCATCGCGGACCAGTTCGCCATGGCGCGCCGCGCTGGCTTCGATGAGGTCGAGATCGACGATGACCTCGCCGCCCGTCAGCCAGAGGATCAGTGGCTGCGCCGCGCCAAGTGGCAAGCCCACGACTATCAAAGCCGCCTGCGCGGCTGACCCGCCTTTCGCATCGAAAACGACCCCGTTACAGAAGGGCCGGACCCGTTCCGGCAACCCAGAATGAATGACATGACCTCCGTCGCCAATCCAAAGACCCCTACCCTTCCCGACGCGCAAACGGTTCAGTCGGTCACGCATTGGACCGACCGGCTGTTCTCGTTCCGGGTGTCGCGGCCTGCCTCGCTGCGCTTCCGCTCGGGCGAGTTCGTGATGATCGGCCTGTTGAAGGATGACGGCAAACCGCTTCTGCGCGCCTATTCCATCGCCTCGCCCGCCTGGGACGACGAGCTCGAATTCTACTCGATCAAGGTACAGGACGGCCCGCTGACCTCGCGTCTTCAGCACATTCAGCCCGGCGACCAGATCATCCTGCGCCCCAAGCCCGTGGGCACGCTGGTGCATGACGCCCTGCTTCCGGGCAACCGGCTGTGGTTCTTCTCGACCGGAACCGGCATCGCGCCGTTCGCCAGCCTGATCCGCGAGCCGCAAACCTACGAGGATTATGACCAGGTCATCCTGACCCACACCTGCCGCGACGTGGCCGAGCTGGAATACGGCCGGCAGCTGGTCGAGCACGTGAAATCGGACGAGATGATGCGTGAGCTGACTGAGGGGGGCGTGGACAAGCTGGTCTACTACCCCACCACAACACGCGAGGAGAGCCCGAAGATGGGTCGGATCACCGACCTTCTGCGCTCGGGCGAGGTTTTCCGTGACCTCGGCATCGACGGCATTACGCCGGGCACGGACCGTGCAATGGTCTGCGGGTCGCTGGGGCTGAACAACGATCTGAAGGAAATTCTGGAAGGCTTCGGTCTGCGCGAGGGCGCGAACAGCGATCCTGCCGAATACGTGGTGGAAAAGGCCTTTGTCGGCTGAACCAGGCGACCTTCGGAGAAAAAGCGAAGCCCCGGCGCAGCTCTGCGCCGGGGCTTTGTCGTCATTCGGTGGTGGCAGCGGCGTTCGCTTCCATGTCGAACGCAATCCGCAGGCGCTCGATCAACGCCTCGACCGCGACCTCGTTCTCGGTGTCGACGGTCTCTACGGCCTGGACCAAGGCATCCCGCGTCTCTTGATCGAGATCGGTCTGCTCTTCTTCCATGTAGGCGACGATGCGGTCCGGATCGAACCCGTCCTCGGTCAGAAGCTCGTCGATTGTGACGCCGCCATCGGCGCCGGACCCGGCAACACCCTCTTCCTGGGCCGCTTCGGTCGCTTCGACCTCGGCAGCTTGGGCCGGGGATTCGCCATCTTGCGCGGCCGCACGGGCTGCTTCAGTCGCTTCCGAGGACGCTTCCCCGGTGCTCGAGGTTTCCGCCTCGGTCACTTCAGCAGCCGAATCCTCGGGGGCATCGACCGCGGCCGCTTGCTCGTCATCCGACGTACCGGCTGCAGTGGTTTCGCCGTCCGTCATCCCGGTCGCCTCTTCGGCTTCCTGCTCGGCCTCTTCGGCAGTGGCTTCCGCTTCGGCGGCCGCGTCTTCGGCTTCGGCTTCGGCATCTTCCGCGGCGGCCTCTACGTCCTGCGCGACGTCTTCAGCTTCTGCACCGACGTCCTCAGCGGTCTCTTCCACCTCGGCCTCGGCTTCTTCCACTTCGGCAGATGCTTCGTCCACGGTCTCTTCGACTTCGGCCTCGGCCTCTTCAGCCATGTCGGTCGAGTCCTCCGCGACCGAACTGGTCTCCTCGGTCGTGGTCTCGGTCTCTTCTTCCTGGCAGGCGGCCAGCGTCATGCCAGCGGCCAGAAGCGCAGCAAGCGATGTCATACGCGTCAACATAGGGACACTCCTTCCTCGTGATATCGCCGGTGGATCCGGCCCTCATTCGCCTTCCAACGCGGCAAATCGCACGAAGGTCCGGCATGGCTTGAAGCAGACGCCCCGAGACGCTAAATTGCCTGCCTGTAATATTGTCTTGAGAGAGGACACACCCATCGCCCGCAGACCTCATAACGCGCCCCCCACGCGTGACACCGGACCCCGCGTCAACGGCCGCATCCGTGCCCCCGAAATCCGCCTGATCGGCGCGGATGGGGAAAACGCAGGCGTCGTGACGCCCGATCGCGCCATGGAAATGGCCGAACAGGCCGGGTTGGACTTGGTCGAGATTTCGCCCAACGCCACACCGCCCGTGTGCAAGATCATGGATTTCGGCAAGTTCAAATACGAACAGCAGAAGCGGGAATCCGAGGCACGCAAGAAGCAGAAGACGATCGAGGTGAAGGAGGTCAAGTTCCGCCCCAACACCGACACGCACGACTACGAAGTCAAGATGCGTAACGTTTTCAAATTCCTTGAAAACGGCGACAAGGTGAAGGTCACGCTGCGGTTCCGTGGCCGCGAGATGGCGCACCAGAACTTGGGCCGCGAGCTGCTGGAGCGTGTGGCCGAGGACACCAAGGAGATCGGCAAGGTCGAGAACTTCCCGAAGATGGAAGGCCGCCAGATGGTCATGATGATCGGCCCCTCGCGCTAGGACCAACTGCCAGACCGGACAGGCCCGGACCGCGTTGCGGCCGGGCTTTTTCGTGCCCGCCTACCCGGTCTGGTCCAGCGCACCGACGAGGCGTTTGAAATCGTCGCCGCGCTTCTCGAAATTCGGATACTGGTCGAAACTGGCCGCTGCGGGGGCCAGTAGAACTACCTCGCCCGGTGCGGCCTCGGCTGCCGCGCGGGCCACGGCAACTTCCATGGTTTCGCAGATCTCGACCGGGATACTGGTCAGCTGCACCGCGAAATCCCGCGCCGAATGCCCGATCAGATAGGCCTTTGACACCGATCCCAGGAACGGCTCCAACGCGGTGACCCCGCCTTCCTTGCCCAGACCGCCAGCGATCCAGCGCACCTTGTCGAAGGCAAGAAGGGCCTTGGCGGCCGCATCGACATTCGTCGCCTTCGAATCGTTCACGAACCGCACCCCGGCTCGCTCGGCCACCAGTTCCGACCGGTGCGGCAGTCCTGCGAAGCTGTGGAACGCGGATTCGATTGCCTTGGGCGACAGCCCCAGCGCACGCGTCGCGGCATAGGCGGCGCACGCGTTCTGGTGGTTGTGACTGCCCGGCAGTCCTTTCACCGCGCGCAGGTCGATGGCACCGACCTGTCGTCCCTTGCGCCATTCGGCAAGGTATCCTTTCCGCGCAACCACGGACCAGCCGGGGCCGGGCAGCTTGCGGTCGACGCTAATGCGGATGACGCGGTCGTCGCCGGCGCCCTCGGCCATCTGACCGGCCAGGAACCGCCCTTCGATCTCGTCCACGCCGATCACCGCGCGGTCCGGACCGCCTTCCGAGAACAGCCTGCGCTTGGCCGCAAAATATCCGCCCATCCCGCCATGCCGGTCCAGATGGTCGGGCGACAGGTTGGTGAACACCGCGACATCGGGGGTCAACGCCCGCGCCAGTTCGGTCTGATAGCTCGACAGCTCCAGCACGACCACGTCACCCTCGCCCGGCGGGTCCAGGTCCAGCACGCCGCGCCCGATATTGCCGGCCAGTTGCACCTGTCGGCCGTCACTGCGCAGCACATGGTCGATCAGGGCGGCGGTCGTGGACTTCCCGTTCGATCCCGTCACCGCGATCACCTTGGGCAATCCGTCCACACCGACGGACCGGAAAAACAGGCCAATATCGTTATCCACCGGCACGCTTGCCGCCAAGGCGGCCGACACGACGGCATGGGGCTGCGGATACAGATGAGGGATCCCGGGCGAGACGATCAGCTCGGCAATCCCCTCGAACGCGCCGCCGCGGGTCAGGTCGGTGACGGTGAACCCCTCGTCCTCGGCCCTTTGCCGTCCCTCGGCACCGTCATCCCAGCACACCGGCTCTCCTCCGCCGGCACGGATCGCCCGCGCGGCCGAAAGGCCGGACCGCCCAAGGCCCAGAACGGCGATCTTGCGCCCGCTGACGCCCGTGACCGGGATCATCGCAGCTTCAACGTCGCAAGGCCGATCAGCGCAAGGATCAGCGAGATGATCCAGAACCGGATCACGATCTGCGGTTCGGCCCAGCCACGCTTCTCGAAATGGTGGTGGATCGGGGCCATCAGGAAAACGCGCTTGCCCGTACTCTTGAAGTACAGGACCTGAATGATGACCGACAGCGCCTCGACCACGAAAAGGCCGCCGACGATGGCCAGCACAAGCTCGTGCTTGATCGCCACGGCAATGGCCCCCAGTGCCCCACCCAGGGCGAGGCTTCCGGTATCGCCCATGAAGACCGCGGCCGGCGGCGCGTTGTACCACAGAAAGCCCAAGCCCCCGCCGATCAACGCGGCGGTAAAGATCAGGATCTCTCCCGTACCGGGCACGTAGTGGACGCCCAGATATTCGGTGAAATCCGTCCGCCCCACGGTATAGGCAATAACGCCCAGCGTCGCGGCGGCGATCATCACCGGCATGATCGCCAGCCCGTCCAGCCCGTCGGTCAGGTTCACGGCATTCGCCGCCCCCACGATCACGATCATCGCGAAGGGTACGAACATCACCCCAAGGTTCAGAAGCACGTTGGCAAAGACGGGAAAGGCTAATTGCCCGGTCAGATCGGCGGGGTGGAACCATGCGGCCCAAGCCCCCGCGATCCCGGCGATGGTGAACCCGATCAGCAGCCGCACCCGCCCCGACAGACCGGCATGGGTGTTCTTGGTGACCTTGGCATAGTCGTCGAGGAACCCGATCACGCCGAAGCCGCCCGTGACGAACAACAGCATCCACACGTATGGGTTGTCGAGCCGCGCCCATAGCAGGGTCGAAACCAGAAGCGCCCCCAGAATCAGCACCCCGCCCATTGTCGGCGTTCCGGCCTTGGTGGTCAGGTGTCCCTCCGGGCCGTCGGCGCGAATGGGCTGCCCGTGCTTCTGGCGCTTGCGCAGAAGGTTGATCAGGGGCTGTCCGAACACGAACCCGAAAACAAGGGCGGTGAAGAACCCGGCGCCGGCGCGGAAGGTGATGTACTGGAACAGGTTGAACAGATCCCCCCCGTCAGAGAACTCGGTCAGCCAGTAAAGCATGGGTCAGGTGTCCTGTTGGGCGGCACGGCGGGTGCGATGGGCCATTTTGCGGATCGCGTCAACGACCACCGACGTTTTTGCCGATTTCGATCCCTTGCCCAGCACGATATCGCCGGAATGGACAAGATGGCGAATATCGGCCGCCAGCTCTTCGGCCGTCTCGGCCCAGACCCCCTGGCGGTCGGGTGGCAGGGCGTCATGAAGGATGCGCATCAGCGGCCCCGAGGAATGGACGCAGGCGATCCGCTCCATCGCGGGAAGCTGCGCGAGGGCGGCGTGATGCGCGTCCGCTTCGGGGCCCAGTTCCAGCATGTCGCCCAGGATCGCCACGCGTCGGCCCCCGGGGCCGGGCTGGGCCGCGGCCAACCGGTCCAGCGCCGCCTCCATCGAGGCGGGGTTGGCGTTGAAGGCGTCGTCGATCAGCGTGATCTGGCGCCCTTCTATCTCGTCCAGAACGATCGTCTCTCGCGTACCCCGGCCCTGCGGGGGCTGCCACGCGCTGAGGTTGCGCGCGGTCAGATCCGGGTCCGCCCCCACGGCTTCGGCCGCGGCCAGAACGGATGCAGCGTTCATCGCAAGATGCTTGCCCGGGGCGGACAGAGAGACGAGGATCTCCGTGCCGTTCCGGATCGCGCGAAAAATTGTCTGCTCGTCCCGGAGCATGACGTCACAAACCCGCAGGTCACAGCCTTCCCCCGTGCCGAACCCGATTTCCCCTGGCCCGGCGGCGTCGGCCAGGATCGATGCGGTCGGAATGTCGGCGTTGTAGATACCGATCCCCCCAGCCTCTAGCCCGCGGAAGATCGACGCCTTCTCAACGGCGATCCCCTCGATACTTTCGAACGCCTCCAGATGGGCCGGCGCGACCGTGGTCACGATAGCCGCATGCGGGCGCGCCAGTTCGGACAGGGGCGCGATCTCGCCGGGATGGTTCATTCCGATCTCGATAATGCCCAACTCGGTCTCGGGCGGCATCCGCGCCAGCGTCAGCGGCACGCCCCAGTGATTGTTATAGCTCGCCTCGGCCGCATGAACGCGCATCTGCGCCGCGAAGGCCGCACGGGCCATTTCCTTGGTGGTGGTCTTGCCGACCGACCCGGTGATCGCCAGCACACGCCCCGTCAAACGCGACCGGGCAAACCGCCCGAGACCTTCCAGCGCGGTCTGCACGTCGTCGACGATCAGCAAAGGCGCGCCCGGGTCCACCCCGTCGGGCACGCGGCTGACCAAAGCCGCCGCAGCCCCCTTTTTCAGCGCAGTCGCCACGAAATCGTGCGCGTCCCGCGCGACCGTCAGCGCAACGAACAGATCGCCGGGCTGCAAGGTGCGCGTGTCAATGGAAACGCCGAAGGCCTGCCAGTCGCAGATGGTCCGGCCCCCGGTCGCGGCAACGGCATCGGCAGAGGTCCAGAGGCTCATGCCACACGCCCGTCGAGGGCGGCGACAGCCACGCTCGCCTGTTCGGCATCGTCGAACGGATAGACCGTTTCACCCACGATCTGGCCCGTCTCGTGGCCCTTGCCGGCGATCAGCAGCGCATCGCCCGGCTCCAGCGCGTCTACCCCGCGCAGGATCGCTTCGGCGCGGTCGCCGATATTGCCCGCTTCCGGATCGGCGGCGCAGATCTGCGCGCGGATGGCGGCGGGCTCCTCGGAGCGTGGGTTGTCGTCGGTGACGATCCTGAGGTCGGCATGGTCCCGCGCGGCTTCGCCCATCATCGGGCGCTTGCCCCGGTCTCGATCGCCCCCGGCGCCATAGACGACGATCAGCCGTCCCATGACATGGGGACGAAGGGCTTTCAGCGCAGTTTCCAGCGCGGCGGGCGTATGCGCGTAATCCACGAACACCGTGGCCCCGTTGTCGCGCGTCGCGGCCAGTTGCATCCTCCCCCGCACGGTGGATAGCGCCGGCAGCGCGTCGAACACTGCCTGCGGGTCACTGCCGGACCCGATGGCAAGGCCGGCGGCCAGCAGCACGTTCTCGGCCTGAAAACCGCCGATCAGGTTCAGCCGAACCTGCCGCGCCGCCCCGTTCCATGTGAACCGCAGATCCTGGCCCGTCGCGTCAAAGCGTTGCCCGGTGATGCGCAGGGCGGCATTGGCCTGCCGCCCCACCGTCAGGATATCCTGGCCGCGTTTTTCGGCCACCAGACGCATCGCCTCGCCCTTGGAATCCTCGACATTAATGACAGCCGTCCCGTCCTCGGGCAAAACACGCGCGAAAAGGCCCGCCTTGGCGTCGAAATAACTGTCGAGATCAGGGTGATAATCCAGGTGATCCTGCGACAGGTTGGTGAACGCCGCGGCGCGCAGGCTCACGCCGTCCAGCCGGTTCTGGTCCAGCCCGTGGGACGAGGCCTCCATCGCGGCATGGGTGATGCCAACCCGCGCGGCCTCGAACAGCACCCGGTGCAGGGTCACGGGCTCGGGCGTGGTGTGATGCAGCGGGGTATCCCACGCCCCTTCCACCCCGGTCGTTCCGACATTGATCGCCGGAAGCCCCAGCTCGGCCCAGATCTGGCGGGTGAAGCTGGCCACCGAGGTCTTGCCGTTCGTACCCGTGACCGCGACGATCGTTTCAGGCGCGCGGTCGAACCACAGCGCGGACGCGAAGGCCAGCGCCTGGCGCGGCGCTTCGGCGACGATCAGCGCGACTGTGGTGCCCTCCAACGCCGGGGCCGCGATGCGCGCCCCCTCCCGGTCCGTCAGGATCGCGGCAGCGCCCATGCGGACGGCGTATTGTACATACTCAGCACCGTGCACCCGCACGCCAGGAAGGGCCGCGAACAAGTGCCCGTCCCGAGTCTCGCGGCTGTCGACGGACAGCCCGGTGATCCGGGCCTCTGCCCCGCCTTGCGCGGACAGGCCCAGCCCCGCCAGCGGTGTCGTCTTCTCGGCCATGACCAGCCCCCTTACTCCGAGGCCAGTGTTAGCTCAGTCAGGGGCAGAGGTTCAATCGAGGGACGCAGGCCCAACAACGGGCCCGCCCTTCGGATGACTTCGGCCGCGACGGGCACGGCGGTCCAGCCGGCGGTCCGGCGCGGCTCGGACCCGGTTTCGTCCGATGCCTCGTCCAACGTGACGATCAGGACGTATTTCGGGTCGGACGCGGGGAAGACGCTGGCGAACGTATTGATGTTCTTGTCCTTGTGGTATCCCGCACCGGTCTTCAACGGCTTGTTCGCCGTCCCTGTCTTGCCGCCTACCTCGTATCCCGGCACGGCGCCGAAGCTGGCGGTTCCGGTCAGCACAACCTCGCGCAGCATGTCGGCGGCCGCCTGGCTGACCTCGGGCTTCACCAGTCGCGGCCCGGGCTCGACCCGGTCACGCTTCAAAAGGGTAGGCGTGACTTTCGTGCCGCCGTTCAGCAGCGACGAATAGGCCGTGGCCAAGTGCAGAGGCGAGGCCGAGAAGCCGTGCCCGTAGGAAGCCGTGATTGTCACGATCTCGGACCAGTTGGGCGGCACCAGCGGCGCGGCGCCCGGGGCCTCGATCAGCTCGACCGGGGTCGGCTCCAGCACGCCGAAATCCGACAGGAACTTCTTTTGCGCCTCGCCGCCAATCCGCAAGGCCAGCTTGGCCGTCCCGACGTTCGAGCTTTTGGCGATGACGTTCGTGACGGACAGAAGCGGCCCGTAGTTCTTGTTCTGGAACTCCTTGATCTTGAACCGGCCCCATTGCATCGGCGCGTTCGCATCGACCATGGTGTCGGGCCCGACCATCCCCATCTCCATCGCCTGGGCGACGGTGAAGATCTTGAAGGTCGACCCAAGCTCGTAGACGCCCTGAACCGCGCGGTTGAACAGCGGGCTGTCGGCGGCATCCCCCTTGGTCAGCGGACGGGGGCGGTCGTTGGGGTCGAAATCGGGAAGCGAGACCATCGACAGGATCTCGCCCGTGTGAATGTCCATCAGCACGCCGGCCGCGCCCTTGGCGTTCAGAAGGTACATTCCCCCGTTCAGCACTTCGCGCATGGCCGCCTGCACGCTGAGGTCTATCGACAACTCCAGCGGCTGACCGGCGCGGGCGGGGTCGCGCAGCGTGTCGTCCATCGCCCGCTCGATCCCGGCGACGCCGATCACCTCGGCCGAGTTCACGCCCTCGCGCCCGAAACTGGCACCGCCCAGGATATGGGCGGCCAGCGGACCGTTGGGATAAAGCCGCATCTCGCGCGGGCCGAACAGAAGGCCCGGATCGCCGATATCGTGGACCGCCTGCCGCTGTTCGGGGCTGAGTTTCTTCTTGATCCACAGGAACTTGCGCTTGCCGGTGAAGTCCTCCAGCAGCTCGTCTTCCTTCAGGTCGGGAAAGATCCCGGCCAGCTTCTTCGCCGCGCCAGCCTTGTCGATCATGTGCGGCGGTTGGGCGTAAAGCGCATAGGTCGCCAGGTTCGTGGCCAGCGTCCGCCCGTGCCGGTCGACGATATCGGCACGTTGCGCCGCGATCGAGCTTCCGGCGACATAGGCGCGCGGCTCGGCCGGTTCCGAGATCGCCATCAGCGCCATGCGTCCGCCAATCACCATGAAGGCGCAAAGAAAGAAGCCCGCCATCAGGACCAGACGCCCTTCGGCACGCCGCCGCGCCTTGTCGCGCATGTCGTCATGGCGGCGGCGCAGGTTCTCGCGCTCGATCGCGTCGGGGCTCTCGCCGCTCTCGCGGGCTTCCAGAACCCGGGCCAGAGGACGAAGGGGCGTGCGGATCATGGGTCAAGCTCCCCGCTCAGCGTGATGGTTCCGTCCAGCGCCGGCAGGACCGGCTGAGGATAGGGGATCTGGTCGACCCCCGCGAAATGGTGCGGCATCAATGGCATCAGCTGAAGCCGCTGGAAGTTGAGATCCACCAGGTCACGCAAGCGCGCGGGGCGGTTCAGATAGGCCCATTCGGCCTTCAGGATGGCCAGGGTCTCGCGCTCGGTCCCGATCTGCGCCTGCAAATCGCGGACATGCGACAGGGATTGCTGGGTTTCGTAGTTTTCCGAATAGGCCCAGAACGCCAGCGCCATGATCGCCAGGCCGGGAAGAACAAAAAGAAGCGTACGCATCAAAGATCCCCGAGGTCGAACTTCGGCAGACCCAGACCGCTACGATCCACGGGCGCCGCCGGCGCCTCGGTCCGCCGCGCGATGCGCAGGCGCGCCGAACGCGCCCGGGGATTTAGATCGACTTCGGCATGGTCCGCGACGATCCCTTTGGAAAGATCCGTGAACCGTGGCTCTGGCGCATCGACTTTCGGCTGAAATCTGCTGCCGCCCCCGCCCTTCCCGCCGCGCTGCTGAAGAAACCGCTTCACGACCCGGTCTTCGAGCGAGTGGAAACTGACCACCGCCAGCCATCCGCCGGGGGTCAGCGCACGCTCGGCCGCCTCCAGCCCGGCGACCAGCTGGCCGAACTCGTCATTGACCGCGATCCGGAGCGCCTGGAAACTGCGGGTGGCCGGATGGCTTTGACCGGGCTTCGGGCGCGGCAGGACCTTTTCGACCAGGCCGGCAAGCTGGCCGGTCGTCAGGATGCGCCCCGTTTTGCGGGCCTCGACAATCGCCCGGGCGATCCGGCGCGAGGCACGCTCCTCTCCGTAATGATACAGAATGTCGGCCAGCACGCCCTCGCCTGCTTCGTTGACGATATCCGCGGCCGTCGCGCCCTCGTCGCCCATCCGCATGTCCAAGGGGCCGTCGCGCATAAAGGAAAAACCGCGTTCGGGCCGGTCGAGCTGCATGGACGACACCCCGAGGTCCAGAACAACCCCGTCGACCGGACCATCCACGTATTCATCCATGTCCGAGAACGTCCCCTCGACCAGATGCAGCGCGTCGCCATACTCATCCGCCCATTCCGCGGCCATGGGAAAGACGCTCGGGTCGCGGTCAATGCCCACCACCCGGTCGGCGCCCGCGGCCAGAAGCCCCTGCGCATAGCCGCCCGCGCCGAACGTGCCGTCCACCCAAAGCCCCCGGATCGGGGCGCAATGCATCAGGATCGGGCTGAGGAGAACGGGAACATGGGGTGCCATCTGTCAGTCCTCATCGTCCTCGTCGTCGCCAGAGAAGTAGTCCATCGGATTGGTGTCGGGGTGGTACCCGATGTCTGGCTTGGCCGCGGGCCGTTCAGCCTGCCGTTCCGCCTCGCCAGCCGCTTTCTTGACCCGGAACGAGTCGCCCGCCCCCGTGAACTCGACCATATCGTTCGCGTTGAGCGCCAGTTTCGCACGACCCTTGGGGGGCATGACGATGCGCCCCGTCTCGTCCAGGGTCATCAATTGCGCCAGGGAATAGAGGATCAGCTCCATCTGCTGCCGCCTGGGATCGCCCTTGTCCATCTTGCGCAGCTTGCGCGTCATCTTGTTGTATCGCTTGATTGTGAGACCTTCGAGG
>Ga0208934_1000332_pt1 | contig 25228 bp, 28 predicted proteins | sample MalvirDeepMed_s2_FD_184243 | JGI IMG/M metagenome (GOLD analysis project Ga0208934, IMG submission 184243) | Marine viral communities from the Global Malaspina Expedition - Malaspina viral metaG DeepMed_s2 (SPAdes) (version 2) | ecosystem: Environmental > Aquatic > Marine > Oceanic | place... | reverse complement strand
AGAGGTCAATGCACGGCTTGGCATTCGCCGCGGTGGCCTCTACCTAAGGTCCAGACAACGCCAAGGAGCATTACATGGCCGATATCAAAGACCCCGAGAACACCATCCTGATGGAACTGAGCGGCGGCACCGTCGTCATCGAACTGCTGCCCGAAGTGGCGCCGCAGCATTCCGAACGCATGAAGGACCTGGCGCGCGCCGGTCTATACGACAACGTCTGCTTTCACCGGGTGATCGACGGGTTCATGGCGCAGACCGGCGACGTGGCCAATGGCAACATGGAAAAGGATTTCAACCTGCGCGCGGCCGGCACCGGCGGATCCGAGTTGCCCGACCTGCCGGCGGAATTCTCCAAGCTGCCGCACGATCGGGGCACCCTGGGGGCCGCCCGCAGCCAGAACCCGAATTCCGCCAATTCGCAGTTCTTCATCAATTTCAAGGACAACCATTTCCTCAACGGGCAATACACGGTCTATGGCCGGGTGATTTCCGGGATGGAGCACGTGGATGCCATTACCAAGGGCGAACCGCCCGCAAAGCCCGACCGGATGATTTCGGTCAAGGTGGCCGCCGATGCGTAATCTCGTCTGTGCAGCCGCCTTGGTCGCCGCCACCCCGGCGCTGGCCACGGGTATCGAGATCGAGGTCGCGGGCGAGGCCAACGGCACCATCGCCATCGACCTATTCGAGGACGTGGCCCCGCAGCACGTGGAGCGCATCACCACGCTGGCAGAGCAGGGCGCCTATGACGGCGTCGTCTTCCACCGGGTGATCGACGGCTTCATGGCGCAGACCGGCGACGTGGAATTCGGCCGCTCGGGCGGCGACATGAGCATGGCCGGGCGCGGCGGATCGGACCTGCCGGACTTGCCGGCGGAATTCTCGGACCTGTCCTTCGAACGCGGCGTGGTCGGCATGGCCCGGTCGCAGGACCCCGACTCGGCCAATTCGCAGTTCTTCATCATGTTCGCGCCCGGGGAGTTCCTGAACGGCGACTACACGGTCGTCGGCGAAGTGACCGAGGGGCTTGATGTGCTCGACGCGATCAAGCGCGGCGAAGGCCGGAACGGCGCCGTGATCGGCGCGCCGGACGTCATGGAGACGGTGACCGTCACCGAGTGACGTCGTGCCGCGCGGACCCGGCCGGTCGCGGTGGATGGCGGTTTTCCGCCCGGAGAAGCGAGGGGCCAGCCCCTCGCGCTCCCCGGTGGTTTTACCGCGAGTTTTGCAAAGCAAAACTTGCGGGAGGCAAGATGAAGGGGGGATGGGAGGCGGCGCATCGCCCTTTTGCATGTGCATGCGTTCTGCGGCCCTGGATGGCATGGGTCTTCCTTGGACTTGCGCGCTTCGCAGGTTCGGACCTGGGGCGTCCGGGCCTCCCGGCCCAACAGTCGAAAAGTGTCGCGCCACATTCATAAGGAGCGTCCGCAGCGGTATCAGTGGCAAAGCGCGGCGGGCAGCCGGCGCGCGGCCGGGGCGAGCCAGGGAAGGTGCAGCCATGTGCCGCCCAGGGTCTGCGCGACTGCCCCGGTGCCCAGCTTGAACTGCGCGAGGCCCGGCGCGTGGACCGTGTCGAGCGTGCCGAGGTCGAGCCAGTGCATCCCGCGCGCCGCGAGCGCGGTCATCGCCTGCCACAGGATCAGCGTCATCGCCGAGGCGGCGCGGCCCTCGGGCAGGGTCACGCTGATCTGGTAGGTGGCGGTCGTGTTGTGGAGCAGGAACAGGCCCGCGGCCAGCGGCTCGGACCCGCGCTGCGCCTCGACAACCAGCGCCTGGCCGGGATTGACGCGGTTGTAGACCGTCCAGAGGTCCGGTGGCGCGCCGCGGTATCGGCGGGCCTTCTGCTGCCGCGCCTCGGCCTCCAGCAGCCAATGCCGGTCGGGCAGGGGGCGGAGGGTCACCTGCAGCCCGGCCGCTTCGGCGCGGCGAAGGCGGTTGCGCCACTTGGCCTTGAGGCGGGCGCGCATCTGCGGTTGCGTGCCGAGGCGGACCAGGCCCACGGTGGCGGGGGTCAGCAGCGGCCAGAAGCCCGCATCGCGCAGCCCGTCCGCGTCAAGCGCCGGGGCATTCACGACCAGCGGGCCGGGGCAGGTGGCGGCGAGGGCGCGCAGCCCGTCGAGCGCCGCCTGCGGCGCCGCGGTCACCGGCCCGCGCGAAATCAGCGACACATGCCCCAATGGCCCGAACCGGCGGGATTGCACGAGGCAACGGCCGCCGGGCAGATCGCGCCACTGTGCCTCGACGCTCAGGTGGTGCAACAGGCGCGCGTAGGCAGGCGATTGCGGCAGGGGAAGCGGGGGCGGGGACGCGGCAGACATGCCGGGATTAACCGGATGAAAAGCTAAGGTATGGTTAAAAGGTGCCATGCCCCGCAACATCACATCGCCGCGCCCGACCCGCGCCGCCGCCCTGCTGCTGGCGGCGGTGCTGTCGGTGCCGTTCGTTCTGCTTTCGCTGGCCGAGCTTCTGCTTTAGCCCGCGAGCTTGACCAGCGCGTGGCGCTTTTTCCCGGCGCTGAGCTTGACCGGCGCCGCCAGCGTGCCCGCGTCCAGCATCAGCCCCGCATCGCTGAGCGGTGCATCGTCGATGCGCGCGCCGTTTTCGGCGATGAGGCGCTTGGCCTCCTTGCCCGACTTCGCCAACCCCGCGCGCACCAGCACCTGCACGATTGAAATGCCGTCCGACACCTCGTCCGGGGTCAGTTCCAGCGTCGGCAGGTCGTCGCCCACGCCGCCCTTTTCGAAGACCTCGCGCGCCGTGGCCTCGGCCGCCGCCGCCGCGACCGCGCCGTGGCAGAGTGTCGTCACCTCGTTGGCCAGCCGGATCTTCGCGTCGTTGATCTCGGACCCTTCGAGCGCGCCCAGCCGGTCACATTCCTCGACCGGCAATTCGGTGTAGAGTTTCAGGAACCGGCCCACGTCGGCATCGGTGGTGTTGCGCCAGAACTGCCAGAATTCATACGGGCTCAGCATATCGGCATTGAGCCACATCGCCCCACCGGCGCTCTTGCCCATCTTCTTGCCGTCGCTGGTGGTCAGCAGCGGCGAGGTCAGGCCGTAGATCTCGTGGTCCAGCACCCGGCGCGTCAGGTCGATGCCGTTCACGATGTTGCCCCACTGATCCGACCCGCCCATCTGCAAGAGACAGCCGTAGCGGCGGTTCAACTCGAGGAAATCGTAGGCCTGAAGGATCATGTAGTTGAACTCGAGAAACGACAGCGACTGTTCGCGGTCGAGCCGCGATTTCACCGACTCGAAGCTCAGCATCCGGTTGACCGAGAAATGCCGCCCGATGTCGCGCAGGAATTCGAGGTAGTTGAGGCCGTCCAGCCACTCGGCATTGTTGAGCATCAGGGCATCGGTCGGCCCGGTCCCGTAGGTCAGGTACTTGGCAAAGACCTGCTTCATCCCGTCGATGTTCTCGTCGATCTGCGCCGGCGTCAGCAGCGGGCGTTCGTCCGCGCGAAAGCTCGGATCGCCCACCTTGGTGGTGCCGCCGCCCATCAGGGTGATCGGCTGGTGGCCGGTCTTCTGCAGCCAGCGCAGCATCATGATGTTGAGCAGATGCCCGACATGCAGCGACTTCGCCGTCGCGTCATAGCCGATATAGGTGGTGACCACGCCCTTCGACAGCGCCTCGTCGAGGCCCTGGTAATCGGTGCAGTCGGCCAGAAAGCCGCGCTCCATCATGACGCGCATGAAGTCCGATTTGGGATGGTAGGTCATGGTCGGTTCCCTTCGGGGTGGTGCGTGAGGCGACTCGGACCGGGGCGGCCAGTGTGGCCGGATGCTGCGAAGAGGGATTCACCCCCCGGTCGAAACGCATTACTGTCGCGCAAAGCTATAGTGACCGGACGGGCGAAGGAAAAGACCATGTTGGGCAGCGGGGCGATCTGGGCGCTGGGGGCGATGTCGGGCACCTCGCTCGACGGGGTGGACACGGCGATGCTGCGCACCGACGGAGAAACCATCGCCGACTTCGGACCCTCCGCCTACCGCCCCTATTCCGAGGCCGAGCGCGCCGAGTTGCGCGCCGTTCTGGGGCGCTGGCCGGGGCCGGGGCTTGAGACGGCGCTGGAGGTGATCCAGAGTGCGCATATCGACGCGCTGTCGGGCCACGAGGGCGCCGAACTGGTGGGCTTCCACGGTCAGACGCTGGCGCATGACCCGCACGGGCGCGGCACGCATCAGCTGGGCGACGGCGACGCCTTGGCACAGGCGCTGGGGGTGCCGGTGGTCTGGGATTTCCGCAGCAACGACGTGCGGCTGGGCGGGGAGGGGGCGCCGCTGGCGCCGTTCTTTCACTTCGCCTGCGCCAAGTGGATCGGCGCCGAGGCGCCGCTGGCGTTCCTGAACCTCGGCGGGGTAGGCAATCTCACCTGGGTCGACCCGCGGCATGCCGCGCCTGAAAAGCCGGGCGCGCTCCTGGCCTTCGACACCGGGCCTGCCAACGCGCCGCTCAACGACCTGATGGCAGAGCGCCCGCAGCCTCGACTGCGACGCGACGGTGCCCTGGCGGCGACGGGGCAGGTGGTGGACGGGGCGCTCGAGCTCTTCCTCGACGAGGGCTATTTCCTCAAGATGCCGCCCAAGTCTCTGGATCGAGACGACTTTTCCCTGATGCTGGACCTCGTGCGCGAACTCGATGACGCCGATGCGGCGGCGACGATGACGGCGATGGCGGCAGCGGCGGTGATGCGCGGGATCGAACATTGCCCAAGCCCGCCCGCGCGTCTGCTGGTGACCGGCGGCGGCCGGCACAACCCGGTGATGATGGCGATGCTGGCGGCGGGGCTCGACTGCCCGGTGGAGCCGGTCGAGGCGGTCGGCCTCGATGGCGACATGCTCGAAGCTCAGGCCTTCGCGTTTCTCGCGGTGCGCGCCGCGCGCGGCCTGCCGACGTCCTGCCCGTCGACCACCGGCGTGCGGGCGGCCGTGGGCGGCGGCCAGATCAGCCGGCCCTGACGCCCGTCCGCCGCGCCGCCGAAAGACCTGCCGTGCATGGCCCGCACGGGCCGCGCAAGGCAGTCCGACGCCCCATCAGACCTGCTCGACCGTCACCCCGTCCTGCACATGGAAAGCCAGGTGGTTCTTGATCTCGGCCACCGCGTCCTTCGGGTCCTCGTAGGACCAGACGGCGTTTTCGTAGGTCCGGCTTTTCGACGCGATGCTGTAATAGGTCGCGGTGCCCTTGTGCGGGCAGACGGTGCTGTGGTCGGTCTTGTCCAGCAGCGCCATGGCGATGTCCTTGCGCGGAAAGTAGATCACGAAGGGCATGTCGCCCTCGGTCAATTCCAGCGCATCGTTGGATTCGCCCAGCACGGCGCCGCCGGCGCGGACCGTCCAGGTGCCCTCTGCGGGGCGTATCTTGATGTGGTCGGACATGGTCCCTCTCCCTTTTGTCGGTTCTTATGTCGGCCCTGTAACAGGCATGTATCTGCGTTCCGGCACCGGATCAGAGCGGCGCCGTTGCCCGCTCCAGCCAGTCGCGCGCCGCCCCCTCCACCAGCGACGCCAGCCGAGCGCGGCACTTCGCGTGATAGGCATCGAGCCAGTCCCGCTCCGGCCCGGTCAGCAGGTCCGGCAGGATCAGCCGCCGGTCGATGGGCACGTAGGTCAGGGTTTCGAATTCCAGCAGATCCTTGACCGTCTGGCCCGTCTGCTGTGCTGCGGGCTGCACGACGATCAGGTTCTCGATGCGAATACCATAAGCGCCCTCGCGGTAAAAGCCCGGCTCGTTGCTGAGGATCATCCCCGGCTCGAACGGCACCGTGCCGGTACGCGCCAGACGCTGCGGCCCCTCGTGCACGCTGAGATAACTGCCGACGCCATGCCCGGTGCCGTGGCCGTAATCCAGTCCCGCCTCCCAGAGCGCCACCCGTGCCAGCGCATCCAGATCGCGCCCCGCCAGCCCCTTGGGCCAGCGCGCGCGGCTGATGGCGATCATGCCCTTCAAAACGCGGGTGAAGGCGTCCTTTTCCTCGTGCCCAACCTCGCCCACGGCGATGGTGCGGGTGATGTCGGTGGTGCCGTCCACATACTGCCCGCCCGAATCCACCAGCAGAAGCTGCCCGGCCTCGACGCGCGCATCGGTCTTTTCGGTGACCCGGTAGTGCACGATGGCGCCATGCGGCCCGGCGCCGCTGATCGTCTCGAAGGAGATGTCGCGCAGGGCGTTGGTGGCGCGCCGCTCGGCTTCCAGCGCCTTGACCACGTCAATCTCGGTCAGGGATCCCGGCGGCTGCGCATCGAGCCAGGCCAGGAACCGCACCATCGCCGCCCCGTCGCGCAGATGCGCGGCGCGCGCACCGGCGATCTCGACCGGGTTCTTGCGCGCCTTGGGCAGCAGGCAGGGATCGGTGGCATGCCGCACCTCCGCCGCGCCGCGCGCCAGGGCATCGGCCACCGCGACAGGGGCCGTGTCCGGGTCGATCGCAACCGTGCCCGAAAGCGCCTCCAGCGCCGCGGCAAATTGCTCCGGTGGCGCCACGGTCACCGAGGGTCCCAGGTGATCGCCCAGGTCCTTCAGCTTGGCATCCGCCATGAACAGCGTCACCCGCGCGTCCTTGTGCAGAAGCGCAAAGCCATGCGGCACCGGGTTGCGCGGCACATCCGATCCGCGCAAATTCAGAAGCCAGGCAAGGCTGTCGGGCAGGGTGATCACCGACACATCCGCCTTAAGCCCCTTGGCCAGCCGCGCGATCTTGTCGCCATGTGCCTCGCCCGCAAGATCGACCGCCTGGGCAAAGACAGGTCCCATCGGCGGGGAGGGCTGACCGTACCAGACCCGGTCCACCAGGTTGTCGCTGCGCACCAGTTCGACCGCCTCCAGCGCCGCCTGCATCTTCTCCAGCCCCGTCACCGTGTGCAGCCAGGGATCGAAGCCGACGCGCCCGCCCTCCGGCAGGTGCTCGGCGATCCAGTCCGCCAGCTGCGTCTCGGGCCAGTTCACCGGCGTGAACACATCCGCCACCTGCGCGCGCACCTGAACGGTGTAGCGGCTGTCGACGAACACGCCCGCCACGTCCTGCAGCACCACGCAATGGCCCGCCGACCCGGTGAAGCCCGTGAGCCAGGCCAGCCGGTCGTCATGCGGCGCCACGTATTCGCCCTGGTGCGCATCGGCCCGCGGCACGACGAAACCGTCGAGCCCCTCGGCGCGCAGCGCCTCGCGCAGCGCCGCCAGCCGGGGCGGGCCCTGGTCCGGCGATGCGCTGTCCTCGAAAGTCTGAAACATCTCGCCTCTCTCGCTCTGCGGCGCAGAGAATACCCAAATCGCAGCGCGGGGCCAGAGCCGCCGAGACGAAACCGTGAAACCTGCCTGTTTCCAAGGGCGGGAAATACTCCGGGGGAGGCGCCGCAGCGCCGGGGGCAGCGCCCCCGAACGGGCCGCAGGCCCGTCAGCCCTCCCGAAGGTCACGACGCCTTGCGCATCCCCAACACCCGCGCGCGCTTGCGCGGATCGGAATCAAAGAGCGAGGCCAGCTGCTCGGTCATCGCCCCCGCAAGCTGCTCGACATCGGTGATCGTGACCGCGCGCTGATAATAGCGCGTCACGTCATGGCCGATGCCGATGGCCAGCAGCTCCACCTGGCGCTTGCGCTCGACCATGGCGATCACGTCGCGCAGGTGCTTTTCGAGGAAATTCGCCGCGTTCACGCTCAGGGTCGAATCGTCCACCGGCGCGCCGTCCGAGATCACCATGAGGATCTTGCGCGCCTCGGGGCGGCCGGCCATGCGCCGGTGCGCCCATTCCAGCGCCTCGCCGTCGATATTCTCTTTCAGCAGGCCTTCCTTCATCATCAGGCCCAGGTTGGCGCGCGTCCGCCGCCAGGGCGCGTCGGCGCCCTTGTAGATGATGTGGCGCAGGTCGTTCAGCCGTCCGGGCTGCTGTTCGCGGCCTTCGCCCAGCCATTTCTCGCGCGCCATGCCGCCTTTCCACGCCTTGGTGGTGAAACCGAGGATCTCGACCTTGACGTTGCAGCGCTCCAGCGTGCGCGCCAGCACGTCGGCGCAGATCGCGGCGATGGAGATGGGCCGGCCGCGCATCGACCCGGAATTGTCCAGCAGCAGAGTCACCACGGTGTCGCGGAACTCGGTGTCCTTCTCGACCTTGAAGCTCAGCGGCGTAGTGGGGCTCACCACCACCCGCGCCAGCCGCCCGGCATCGAGGATGCCTTCCTCGCGGTCGAACTCCCAGCTGCGGTTCTGCTGCGCCTGCAGGCGCCGTTGCAGCTTGTTGGCCAGCCGGCTCACGGCGCCTTTCAGCGGCTCGAGCTGCTGGTCGAGATAGGCGCGCAGGCGTTCCAGTTCGGCGGGTTCGGCGAGGTCCTCGGCCTTGATCTCCTCGTCATGGGTCGAATCGTAGACGGTGTAATTCGGGTCGGCATCGGACACCGGAGCAGGGGCGGGCGGGTCCATCGGTGCCTCGCCCTCGGGCATCTCGGTCTCGTCGCCCAGTTCCTGGTCGGCCATCTCGTCCATGGAGACCTGGGCCTGGCTGCTGTCCTGGGTATCGTCCTGGCTCTGCTCGGGGCTCGATTCGCTGTCTTCCTCGCCCTCGTCCTCCTGGCCGGTGCTGTCGGGATCCTGCTCGTCGTCCTGGCTGTCCTGGCCGTCCTCGTCCGACTCGTCGTCGAAGTCGTCCGGATCGTCGCCCAGCTGGTCGCCGTAGCCCAGGTCGGTGATGACCTGCCGGGTGAACTTGGCAAACTCGGTCTGGTCGGCCAGCTTGCCCTGCAACCCTTCGAGCGTGCCGCCGGCCTGGTCCTCGATGAAGCCGCGCCAGAGGTCCATGACGTTGTCCGCGCCCGCCGGCATGTCGCGGCCCGTGGCCAGATGCCGGACGAGGTAGCCCGCCGCGACCGACAGCGGCACGTCCGAGGCGTCCTTGACGTCGGCATAACCGCGCCGCGCCGCCTCGTGGCCGATCTTGGCGTCGATGTTGCCGGCGGTGCCGGGCATGTCGCGCGCGCCCATCGCCTCGCAGCGGGCGGTTTCCATCGCCTCGTAGATCTCGCGCGCCATGTCGCCCGGCGGCGCGTAGCGGGCATGGCAGCCGGCGTCGTGGTAGCGCCGGTGCATGGCCAGCGCATCGGCGGTGCCGCGCGCCAGCAGCACCTCGTCACGGGTCATGCGGCGGCTGATTTGCGGCAGACGCATCGCGTCGCCCGACACGCCCGACGGGTCGACCGTGTAGCTGACGGTGATGTCCGGATCGTGGGCCATGACCTTGGTGGCCTCGGCCAGGGCCTTCTTGAACGGATCGGCGGGGTTGTCGGACTGCTGTGCCATGCCTGACTAATTGGATATCGGCGCCGGTTTGACAAGGGCAGACTGCATCCGGTTGCCCGCGCGGGCGCCGCCGCCTAGGTTGCCGTCACGCCACACGGAGGAGCCGGTCATGCCGTCGATCCATCTGCCGGAGGCGGGTGCGCTTCTGCGCTGGCACGATCTGCCGGGCACGGGGTCGGATGCCTTGCCCGCGCTGGTCTGCCTGCCGGCGCTGAGCTTTGCCGCGGCGCCGAACTTCCTGCCGCTGGTCGCGCAGCCCGCGCTGGCACCTTACCGCCGCGTCCTGCTGGATTTGCCCGGCTCGGGCTCCGGCCCGCCGATCTCGGGGTTCTCCGGGGTGCCGCGCGACCATGCGCGGCTGGTGGCGGCGGTGCTCGACCATCTGGAGCTTGGTCCGGCGGTGATCTTCGGCCATTCCATGGGCGGCACGGTGGCGATGTACCTGACGCTCGACCGGCCCGACCTCGTGGCGCATGTGCTGGTGGCCGAAGGCAACCTCAGCCCCGGCGGCGGACCGGCGTCGCAGGGGATCGCCCGCAAGGACCGCGCGGACTTCGTGGCGACCGGCTTTGCGCGGTTGCAGGACCGGCTGCGCCAGGCCGCGATGGCGGGCAATGCCAACGCCGATCATGTGCACGCCGCCCGGATCGGCGCCGATCCGGCGAGCCTGCACGCCAATGCGACCGAGCTGGTCGACCTCGACCCGGCGCTCAAACCCGCGTTCCTCTCGGCCCATCTGCCGCGCACCTTTATCTACGGTGCTCAGAGCCTGACCGAGAGCCTCGGCGCGCCGGACGTGCCCGACCCGGCAGAGATGCAGGCCCATGGCATCGCGACCGAGGTGATCGACGGCGCGGGCCACCTGATGACCCATGACAATCCGCAGGCCCTGGCCGAGGTGCTTGCCCGTGTGCTGCGCGTCAGAACCTGACCTATCCCAGCAGCAGGCTTTCGCATTCGGACAGGTAAAGCCAGGCACTGCGCTTTGCCTGGCGCCTGAGGCGGTCGTCGGTGCCGAACTGCGCCAGCTGCAACAGCCGGGCCTGGGCCATCTTCGCGTCGATCCGCCAGGCCAGCGCCTGGCGTCCGGTGACGGGACCGCCAAGCGTCGCATCGACCAGCGCCACGAACCCCGCGCGCACCCGTTCCGTGCGGTCCGACGCGGCGCCGTCGAACATCCATTGATGTTCCATCAATGCCGACATGCGGCCGGCGCAGGTGGCAAAGGTCTTCGCGCGCGTCTGGGCGTCCTGCGGCAGGGCGATGGCGCTGCCGGTCCAGAGCATCCAGACCAGAACGGCGCAGAGATATGTTTTCAATCCGCTCATCCTGCGCACAGTGGAGCATGAAAGTTGCGCAAAAATGAGGCTAAATGAAAACTTTTCCGGAGAGTTGTCGGAGAATCACAGGCGATTCCGGCACGCGGCCGATGTCGCCCGGCGTTCAGTCCGCGCGCAGCGCCTCGCAGTCCTGCATCTGACGCTCGAACAGGTCGCGGCTGGTCTCGTCGCCGTCTTCGATCATCGCCCGGACCATCAGGAACATGCCCTCACGCTGGTCCGCGACGGCGCCCGGCAGGTCGGCACGGCGGGCAAAGGCCCGGGCCATGCCGCGCGCCTCGGCCTCCCCATCGAGATAGGCCGACACCTCGGCGTAGTCGGCATAGCCGTGCCAGAGCGCCGCGCAGGTTGCCAGCCGCTCGGCAGAGCCGAGCGACACCAGCAGCAGCGCAGCCCCCATCATCGGATCAGACGACGCTGATCGACGCGGCGCTTTCCGGCAATTCCTCGTCGAAGCAGCGCTGGTAGAACTCGGCGACGGTCTGCCGCTCCAGCTCGTCGCACTTGTTGAGGAACGACACGCGGAAGGAATAGCCAAGGTCGCGGAAGATCTCGGCATTTTGCGCCCAGGCGATGACCGTCCGGGGCGACATCACCGTCGACAGGTCGCCGTTCATGAAGGCGGTGCGCGTTAGGTCCGCCACGGTCACCATCTGGCGCACCGTCTTGCGGCCCTTCTCGGTGTTGTAATGCGGCGCCTTCGACAGCACGATCGAGGTCTCGGCGTCGATGCTGAGGTAGTTGAGCGTCGCCACCAGAGACCAGCGGTCCATCTGGCCCTGGTTGATCTGCTGGGTGCCGTGGTAAAGGCCGGTGGTGTCGCCCAGTCCCACGGTGTTGGCGGTGGCGAAGATGCGGAAGTACTTGTGCGGCGTCAGCACCTGGTTCTGGTCCAGCAGCGTCAGCTTGCCGTCGGTTTCCAGAACCCGCTGGATCACGAACATCACGTCGGCGCGGCCCGCGTCGTATTCGTCGAAGACGATGGCGCAGGGATTGCGCAGCGCCCAGGGCAGGATGCCTTCCTGGAACTGCGTGGTCTGCTTGCCGTCCACCAGCTTGATCGCGTCCTTGCCGATGAGGTCGATCCGGCTGATGTGGCTGTCGAGGTTCACCCGCACTGCGGGCCAGTTGAGACGGGCCGCGACCTGTTCGATATGGGTCGACTTGCCGGTGCCGTGATAGCCCTGGATCATCACCCGGCGGTTGTTGCGGAACCCGGCAAGGATCGCCAGCGTCGTGTCGGGGTCGAACTTGTAGGTGCTGTCGAGATCCGGCACCCGTTCGGTGCGCTCGGCAAAGCCGTGAACGATCATGTCCGTATCAATGCCGAACACCTCGCGGACGGAGATCTCCTCGGTGGGTTTTGCATTGATGTCGATCGTGCCGTCAGCCATGGTTGCCTCGTTCTTGTTCGCGCGTCTGATATCGCGCACGTGGTGCAACATATCGCGGCAAGGGGCAAGGGAAAGCGCGAAGTTCGGGGGGCAGGGCGTGGCGGTATCCGAGATCGAAGCCTTGCTGGCACGCATCGCCGGGGGCGAACGGACCGCGTTCCGGTCGTTCTACGCCCTGACGTCGGCGCGCCTTTTCGGGATCTGCCTTGGTGTGCTGGGTGACCGGCCGCGGGCCGAAGAGGCGTTGCAACAGGTCTACCTGCGCATCTGGGAACAGGCCGACCGCTACCGCGTGACCGGGCAGGAGCCGATGGTCTGGCTGGTGACGCTGGCGCGCGATGCCGCGATCGACTGCAAGCGGCGCGAGGCGCGGCGGCCGGCCGATGCCGCTCCGGTAAACCTGGACGACCTCGTGCCGGACACCGGTCCGGGCGACCGGACCCCTGATGCGGGCCCGCTGCGGCAGGCCTGCCGGATGGTCCTGCCGCCGGACCTGACGGCGATGCTGCGTCGGGCCTATGCGCGCGGCGAGAGCTACGAGACGCTCGCCCGCGATGCCGGCGTGTCGCGCGACACTGCGCGACAGCTGATGCGGCGCGGCCTCAAGTCCCTGCGCGCGGAGCTCGACCGATGAGCGTCGACCATTCCGACACCTTGCCCGGAGGCGACAGCGAACTGGCGGGAGAATACGTGCTCGGCCTGCTCGAAGGCGTGGAACTGCACGCCTTCGAGGCGCAGCTGGCCAGCGACCCCGCCCTGCAGGCCGAGGTCGCCGCCTGGGCGGCGCATCTTTCGGAACTGGCCGCCGACATTCTCGAAGTCGCGCCCGCCCCCGCGGTCCTGCGCCGGATCGAAATTGCCGCCTTCGGCGCGGCGCCGCCCAGCTTCTGGCGCCAGCTCTGGCCCTACGTGCTGGGCGCGGCGGCGGCGGCGGCCTTGGCCTGGGTCGCGACGGGCGTCGGGCTGGTGCCGATGTCAGAGCCGGTCCGCGACGCCGCCCCGCTGACCGCGCGGCTCGAGTCGGACAGCGGCGGCGTGTCCCTGTCGGCGGCCTTCCATCCTGCGACCGCAGAGCTTGTCGCGGAGGTGACCGGCGGTGCGCCACCGCCGGGACGGATCCTGTTTCTCTGGGCCGTGCCCGAGGGCGGGACACCGCGCCTGCTGGGACAGATGCCCGACAGCGGTCCGTTCAGGCGCGATCTGCCACTGGACCTGGCGTCGGAAATGCCGGGTGCCGGACTCGCCGTCTCGGCCGAGGCAGAGGGCACCGTTTCTCCAGCGGCGCCCTTGGGGCCGATCGTCGCGCGTGGTCTCTTCACGCAGCCGTGAAGGCGCGTGCCGAAACTCCTGCGGCGCGCTTCCGTGGCTGTCTGTGAAATCGCCCAGCAAGGGTGGATTGTCCAAACGGAGGAAGCCATGACGACCCGCACCCCCCTGATCGCAGCGATTGCCGCTGCCAGCCTGTCCACCGCAGCCTTCGCCCAGTCGGGCGGCATGAACGACAACCCGATGGTCGGCGGCGCCGAGATGTTCGCCGACCGGACCATCGTCGAGAATGCGGTGAATTCCGCCGATCACACGACCTTGGTCGCCGCGGTCCAGCAGGCCGACCTGGTCGAGACGCTGTCGGGCCCCGGACCCTTTACTGTCTTCGCGCCCACCAATGCCGCTTTCGACATGATTTCGGATGACTCGCTCAGCCAGCTGATGATGGACGAGCACAAGGCGCAGCTGGCGCAGATCCTCACCTGCCACGTGGTCGCCGCCAATGCCATGTCCGACGCCATCGCTGGGATGATCGCCGATGACGGCGGCACCCATCCCGTCGAGACCGTCGGCGGCTGCACGCTGCAGGCCAAGATGTCGGGCGGCACCATCACCCTGACCGACGAACAGGGCCGCAGCGCCGACGTGACCATTGCCGACGTCAAGCAATCGAACGGCGTGATCCACGTCATCGACCGGGTGCTTTTGCCGGCCATGTGAATCCCCCATGGTCACGTGAAAGTGCAGGCCCCGCCCTTGCCCCCGCAAGGGTGGGGTCCCCACATAAGGCTCGGAAAACGGAGGATATCATGAACAGACGCTTGTTTCTTTCCGCCGCCGGCGGCGCCGCAGCCGCGCTGGGCCTGACCCGCAGCGCCACCGCGCAGCAGGAGTTCGAGGTCACCCGCTCCACGTCCGAATGGAAGGCGATGTTGAGCGATCTGGAATATAAGGTGATGCGCGAGGAAGGTACCGAACGCGCCTTCACCTCGCCGCTCAACGACGAAAAGCGCGACGGCATGTTCAACTGCAAGGGCTGCGATCTCGCGCTCTACAGCTCCGAGCATAAATACGACAGCGGCACCGGCTGGCCGTCCTTCTGGCAGGCGCAGCCCGATGCCATCGAGACCAAGGCGGACCGGTCGTTCTTCATGACCCGCACCGAGTGCCATTGCCGCCGTTGCGGCTCGCACCTGGGTCACATCTTCGACGATGGCCCGCAACCCACCGGCAAGCGCCATTGCATCAACGGCGTGTCGCTGACCTTCTCCCCCGCGTCCGCGTGACGCCGGGGGGCTCCTCCGGACCGCCGGAGACTTCCCTCGTGTGTAACGATTTCTGCCGGGCCTGCGGGTCCGGCCTTTTTCGTCAGGGCACCCGCCGCGTCGGGGCCGGGTCCTGCAGCGTCTCGAGGTAGCGGGCGATGCCGAGCAGGGGCGCGGGCGTCCGGCTGCGAAGGCCGTTGCCGGTGTCGAAGCTGACCAGCGGCCCCGAGACGAATTCGTCGTAGATCGGCATGTCCGATCCCGGCAGATAGCGTTTCGAATAGCCGTCGACGATCCCCATGACTTCGAGCTGCGGCCAGACCCCGCCGCGCCGTTCGGCGATCTTCGTGAGGTCCGCCGGCGCCGGGTCGAGCTGCGCGGCAAGCGGCCCGTCGCCCCGGCCGGTGGTGCCGTGGCAAACAACGCACTTATCGGCAAAGAGCATTCGTCCCGACGCCGGGCTTTCCGGCGCACAGGCAGTGAGGGTGAGCAGGGCAGGGACGATCAGGCGATACATGCGCGGGCCTCCGGGGTCAGGGTCCGGTCATCGTGCGTCCGCCCGGCGCGTGCCGACATGATCGAGATCAAGTCCGGCGGATGCCCGCGCCGGTCTTCAGGCGTTCCAGGCGATCCGGCCCAGGGTGGCGATGTCGTATCCGCCATACGCCTCGGCCCGCGATTTGAACGCTTGGGATGTGCAGAAGCGCATCAGGGTCTGCATCGGCGGGTCGAACCAGGCCTTGCGATCCACCAGCAGCGCGAAGTCTTCGTCAAGAATGGGCACGAAATCGAGCCCGTAGCTTTTCGCCATCGCCTCCAGTCCGAAGGCGGCGTCGGCCTCGCCACGGCGCACGGTCTCGACCGCCTCGTCCTCGGTGCGGGCCACCTCTGTCCTGTCGAGGGCCGCGAGGTCCAGGCCGTCGCGCTCTGCCAGGTACCGGAACAGCGTGTCGGTGCCGGAACCGGGCTGCCGTGGCACGACGCGATGGCCCGCAAGGTCGGAAAGACCCTTGGGCGCGGGCAGGCCCGGACGCAGGACAAGGCCCCGTCTGCGGCGCGCGAAGCTCACCAGCACGACGTTCTGGCCGGGCGCGGCCCTGGCGACCGTCGGCACGTTCCAGGTGTCCGTCGCGGCGTCGTGGATGTGCAGGCCGGCGGCGATGCCTTCGCCCTTCAGGAACCGTTCAAGCCCGTCCAGCGAACCGTCGTGGAAGGTCGCCAGCCCGCAGCGCGACTGCCGGATCGCCCAATCGAGCAGGGGATCGTGGCTGCCGAGGATGATCGGCGGGCGGTCACCCTGGTCGGGAGCGGCAGCGCCTTCGCCGCCGGATTTGGCACGTTCGATCCAGGCGCGTATCTCGTCCGCCGGGAACAGCAGTTTGCCGGTGGCGCGCGAACACGGCACCGCGCCCGAGGCCGCGAGGTCGTAGACCTTGCGCTCTTTCAGGCGCAGCAGCGCCGCCAGTTCCTTGACGGTCAGGTATTCATGGTCCGGAAACGCGGTGTCGGTCATGGTCGGGACGGCCTCGGGCAGTGTCGCGATCAAGGGATACCCAATTTGCGGCGCCGGGAACATGCCTCATCTGCAAGAGGGCCCGGGGCGCCCGGCACGGGGCGCCCCGGGACGGTCGGTCACTGGGCCGGCGCGTTGGGGAAGAAGAGCTGCTGGTCGGCGACGGTGTAGGCCGCGATGGCCTCCTGGCCCGCGCCCGAGACCAGCCAGTCGGCAAAGGTCTGCGCGGCCTCCGCGTTCACGCTGGGGCAATGCTCGGGGCTGACCGGGATCACGCCGTACTGGTTGAACATGTCCTCGTCGCCTTCGACCGCGATGGTGTAATCCTGCTTGTTGTCGAAGCTGACCCAGGTGGCCCGGTCGGTCATCACGTAGGCGCCCATGCCGATCCCGGCGTTGAGCGTGGCGCCCATGCCCGAGCCGGTCTCGCGGTACCAGTCGCCAGACCCCGCGGCGGGGTCGACGCCCGCATCGGTCCAGAGCGACACCTCTTTCTTGTGGGTGCCGGAGTCATCGCCGCGCGAGGCAAAGAGCGCGCCCTGGTCGGCGATCCTGGCCAGCGCGCCTTGCACGTCGGTCATGCCGCTGACGCCTGCCGGATCGGCCTCGGGGCCGACGATGACGAAGTCGTTGTACATCAGGTCGGTGCGGCTGGTGCCGTAGCCCGCCTCGACAAAGGCTTCCTCGGACGGCTTGGCATGGACCAGCAGCACGTCGCCGTCGCAGTTCTCGGCGTTCTTGATGGCCTGGCCGGTGCCCACGGCGACGACGTTGACCTGGATGCCGGTTTCCTCCTGGAAGATCGGCAGCAGGTGGTCGTAGAGCCCGGAATTGGCGGTCGATGTGGTGGACTGGACGATGATCGACTGGTCCTGTGCCCATGCGGTTCCGGCCAGGAGCGTGGCGAGCGTGGCGGCGCCGAGTGTCTTGAATTGCATAAGCGGAAGTCCTTTCCTGGATGGTCAGACGACGATCCTGCCGTCGAGGTAGTCCCGGGCCGCCTGGCTGCGGGGCGCGGGAAAGAAGTCGGCGGCACGGCTGTGTTCGGCGACGCGCCCGCCCTGGAGGAAGAGCACGTCGTCGGCCATGCGCCGCGCCTGGCCGGTGTCGTGGGTGACGAAGACGATGCGCACGCCGCGGTTGCGGGCCTCTGCGACGATGGCTTCGATGGCAAGCACCGAGGCCGGGTCGAGGCTGGCAGTCGGTTCATCCAGGAACAGCACCTCGGGATCGGTCGCCAGCGCCCGCGCCAGTGCCAGCCGTTGCGCTTCTCCGCCCGACAGCAGCCGCGCGGGCTGCCGGGCCTTGTGTCCCAGACCGACGTGGTCGAGCAGCCGGTCGCGGCGGCGCGCATCCTTGCCGCGCGCCTTGAGCACGAAGTCGATGTTGGCCGCCACCGAGCGGCGCAGCAGCACGGGTTTTTGGAACACCAGCGCGTGCCGGGCCGTCACCGCGGACGGGTCGTGCGGCCCCCAGGCGATAGTGCCGGCGGTCGGCCGGATCAGCCCGTGCAGCAGTTTCAGAAGCAGGCTCTTGCCCGCGCCGTTGGGCCCCATGACCATGGTGCAGCCGGTCGCCGACAGGTCGAAGCTGAGGCCGTCGAGCACCGTCGCGCCGTCAAAGCGCAACGCCAGGTCGCGGACCGACAGGGGCAGGATCGGCGCCGCCTGCGCGGTCCGCGCGGCTGCCGGAACATGGCTGGCGCAGACGTCAGACATAGGCTTGCCGCACCGCCGTCATGCGCACAGACTGCACCGCCGCATTCACGCCAAGCGCGATGACAAGAAGGATGATGCCAAGTGCCAGCGCCAGCCCGAGGTCGCCTTTCGACGTCTCAAGCGCGATGGCCGTGGTCATGACGCGGGTCAGGTGGTCGATGTTGCCGCCGACGATGATGACCGCGCCGACCTCGGCCACTGCGCGGCCGAAGCCTGCAAGACCCACCGTCAGCAGCGAATAACGTGCGTCCCACAAAAGCGCCTGCACGGTTTGCAGCTTGGTCAGGCAGAGCGAGCGGAACTGCTCGGCATATTCCGCGTGCAGGTCCTCGATCACCTGCCGCGATAGCGCCGCGACGATGGGCGCGATGAGGATCGTCTGCGCGATGATCATCGCCGTCGGCGTGTAGAGCAGGCCGAGAAATCCCAGCGGGCCGGAGCGTGACAGGTGCAGGTAGACCAGCAGCCCAACCACGACCGGCGGCAGCCCCATCAGCGCGTTCATCACGATCAGCACCGCGTTGCGGCCGGTGAACCGTCCCACGGCCACCAGCGCGCCAAGGGGCAGGCCGATCAGGCAGGCCACCACGGTCGCGGTCAAGCTGACCCGCAGGGACAGCAGCACGATCTCCAGCAGATCGGGGTCGCCGGAAAGCACGAGCTGGACGGCCAGGCCGAGTGCATCCATCATCTGCTGCAAAATCTCCGAAACTTGCAATAATTCCCTGAGCGGGGACCATACGCAGCGTCGGGCGGAAAGATCAAGTCTCGGCAGGTAGAATAATGGTGCAGATCGCCCAAATTTCCGGGGGTGGCGCAGGTGCATTCGGCAGGAAGTGAGCTGCAAAATTTCCCGGACTAACACGCTCGACGCTGTTCAAACGCGTGCCGAGGCGCTGTGAGAGCGGTCTTTGCGCAACCAGGTAAAGGGGCCGAGGGCAGCAGGCGGCTGTCCTTCTGGCGTGCCTCCGACCGATTGCGATCCGGCCGCGGGCCTATGACTGGGAGGTCTTTTCTTGCTCGGTCTCGCCCTCGGCGTCCTGCTCCGTCCGGGCCTCTGGCGACTTGTAATCGTTGGGATCGTAGTCGTCGGGATCGTAGGCCGCCTGGTCCTCGTCGATGCCGGTCACGTGGGTGGTGCCGGTTTCCTCGTCGTAGACCAGTCCGTAATTCGCTCGGCCATCGGATTTGAAGCGTTTGTATTCATGGATGCCGGCGTAAACGAAAACGGCCGTGATCGGCAGCATGATCAGAAGGGCGATCACTTGAGCGTGCATGGCGTCTTTCCTTTCCAGCGTCCTCTCGGGCGCGCGGCTGCGGGCGGTTCCGGCCCGCCGCGTCCACTTCGGGCGGTGGCAACGGCGAGGCAGGCACCCCGGAAGCAGAAGGGAGCAAGGTTAGAACCTGGCCCGACGGCGGTGCCGCAACGGCGCAAAGCCTTGGCCGCGCGCATCTGTCGTTGCTTCAGATACTAGACCGTGGCCGGAAATTCTCAACCGCGGGACATGCGTCGCGCCGCCGAACCCGCTCTCGCGGCATAGAGGGATTTGACGGTGATCCACGCCGGACGGGACACTCTGGGGTCAGCCCGCCGCCCAAAGGAAAGTTGCAGCGAGCCGTACTGCCGCCTGGATAAACGTCGACCAGAACCGATCGCCAACTCAAAGGGCCGGGCGGGCCGCACCTTTACTTGAAGTTCCGGCTGTCCTTGATCTGGTCCCAGGCCCAGACGACCTCTTGCAACTGTTCTTCCTGGCTGCGGTCGCCGCCGTTGATGTCGGGGTGCAGCACCTTGATCAGCGCCTTGTAGGCCTTGCGCACATCCGCCTTGGACCAGCTGTCCTTGGCCTCGAGGATCTCGATGGCGCGGCGTTCGGTCGGGGGCAGGCGGCGGGTGGTGCTGCCGGTGGCGTTCCGGCCCGGGTTGCGGGTCGCGTTGTCGCCCAGAACCTGATGCGGATCCTCGATCCCCAGCCGTGCCCAGGCCCGGGCCTCGGGGTCGCGCCAGTCCTTGGTCTGGCGGTCCCAGACCTTGTCCTTGGAGGCCTGCGCGTTCATCTCGGCCTCGGTCTTGCCGTGGAAAAAGTCCCACTTGAGGTTGTATTCGCGCACGTGATCCTTACAGAACCAGTAATAGTCGTCGAGCACGTCCGGGGCCTTGGGGGCGCGGAACTTGCCCGGCTCCTCGCAGCCTTCGTGATCGCAGATTCGGGTCGAGGTTTCCGACGCGCCGGACATGCCGCGCCGGCCGCGGGGGTTCTTCTTCTTGGCCGACGACACCGACATGTCGAAACCGAAGGGATCAGACTTGCTCATGGGGGACACCTTTCCGACTCGGACGTCAGAGTTTAGACTATTCACCAGCAACGTGTAGGGGGCATGGCGGAAAAAATGACGCGGACTCAGGAAATCGAGACACGGCTGCGCGAGGCTTTGGCACCCAGCGCGCTGGAGGTGCGGGACGACTCGGAAAAGCATCGCGGCCACGCCGGATACCAGGAGGGCGGCGAAAGCCATTTTCACGTGGTGATCCGCTCTGCCGTTTTCGAGGGGCAGAGCCGCATCGCCCGTCACCGCGCCGTGCATGACGCGCTGGGCAAGGACCTGATGGGCCGGATTCACGCGCTGTCGCTGGACCTCGGGACGTGATCCGGCGCTGACCGGATTCCGTTCCGGGCAGGCGTTTCACGCCGCGTGACGGTCCAGGTGCCCGGCGCATTCCGCGGCCGCAAGGCATCGTCATGGCGGCAAGGACCCGATGGCGGCGGCATCCCGCCCGTCAGGGTTTGTCCGATGTGGCGCGTGCGGCGCGGGCGGCGAGAAAGCCGATGGGCTTGTCGACATCCTGCGTCTCTTCGACCCCGTTGTCGTCGGGATCGGCGGACGCGGACGGACTGGGCGTCGGCTTGGGCGGGTGCCAGTCTGCGTCGGGCACGGTCTCGGCCTCGGTCGCCCCGGTCTCTGCCGCCGCCTCGTCTTCTCGCACGGTCGCATCGGCTTTCGGAGTTTCGCCCGGATCGGCTTTTTCGGTTGCCGGTTCCGCCGTCGCAGGGGCACGCGTGGTCGGCGAGGTCAGGATCATCGGCGCCTGCGTCTCTGCGGGACGACGCGCCGCCACAAGACCCGCGGCCCCCAGCCCCGCGGGTCCCGGGCCCGCCGTGCCGGGCCGGGCGGAAGGCGGTGACGGTTCGGCTCCAGGGCGCGCGGGTTGGCGCGCGGGGCCTTCCAGCAGCGCCACCGGTTCCTCGCGGGCCAGGGGGCGGCGAAAGACCAGCAGGTGCCGCCAGTGGCTCGCCGAGCCGGTGAGGCCCTGGCGTTCCTCGCTGGGCAGGGTCTCCGCGCGCTGGAATTCCCAGCCGTCCGCGCCCATCTCATTGAGCACCTGCTCCACCGTCAGGGCGAACCGCGCCTCGGGCGCCTTGACGCCCTTGGCCTTTTCGCCGCGCGCCGGTGCCGGCACCACCTTGTACTCATACCGCATCATCTGTCCCCTTGTCGGGCCGGACGGTAGCAATCCGGGGTCCGGGGGTCAGCCCCATATTTCCGGTCGATTCCTGCGGCCGGCCAAGCGTAGGGTGGGTTTGCAACCCACCGCCCCTGGGGGGACGCGCCTCGGAAATGACCGTCACAAGCCGAGCTTTGCCGTGACGATCTGGTTGACCGCCGCCGGGTTGGCCTTGCCGCCCGTGGCCTTCATCACCTGGCCCACGAACCAGCCCGCCAGCTTGGGGTTCTCCTTGGCCTTCTCCACCTGCGCAGGGTTGGCGGCGATGACCTCGTCCACGGCCGTTTCGATGGCGCCGGTGTCGGTGACCTGCTTCAGGCCCTTTTCCTCGACGATCCGCGCGGGGTCGCCGCCGTCGGTGTAGACGATCTCGAACACGTCCTTGGCGATCTTGCCGGAAATGTCGCCGGATTTGATCAGCGCGATGATGCCGGCAAGCTGCGCCGGCGTGACCGGGCTGTCCTCGATACTGTGATCCTCTTTCTTGAGGCGGCCGAAGAGTTCGTTGATGACCCAGTTGGCCGATAGCTTGCCGTCGCCCGAGGCGTCCACCACCGCTTCGAAATAGGCGGCGTTGGCGGTCTCGGCGGTCAGCACCGAGGCATCGTATTCCGACAAGCCGAAATCCTTGACGAAACGCGCCTTTTTCTGGTCCGGCAGTTCCGGCAGGGAGGCCTGGATGCCGTCGACCCAGCCCTGTTCGATTTCCAGCGGCAGCAGGTCGGGGTCGGGGAAGTAGCGATAATCATGCGCCTCTTCCTTGGAGCGCATCGACCGGGTCTCGTTCTTGTCGGGATCGTAGAGCCGGGTTTCCTGAACCACGGAGCCACCCGATTCCAGAAGCGCGATCTGGCGCCGCGCCTCGTAGTCGATGGCGGCCTGGATGAAGCGCATGGAGTTCATGTTCTTGATCTCGCAACGCGTGCCGAGGTGGCTGAAATCCTGCGTCTCCTGGTATTTCTCGTACTGGCCGGGACGGCAGACGCTGACGTTCACGTCGGCGCGCAGGTTGCCGTTCTGCATGTTGCCGTCGCAGGTGCCGAGGTAGCGCAGGATCTGGCGCAGCTTGACCACGTAGGCGGCGGCCTCTTCGGGGCCGCGGATGTCGGGGCGCGACACGATCTCCATCAGCGCCACGCCGGTGCGGTTGAGGTCCACGAAGGACATGTTCGGGTCCATGTCGTGGATCGACTTGCCGGCGTCCTGCTCGATATGGATGCGCTCGATCCGGACGCGGCGGGCGATGCCCGGTTCCATGTCCACGATCACCTCGCCCTCGCCGACGATGGGGTGGTACAGCTGGCTGATCTGGTAGCCTTGCGGCAGGTCCGGATAGAAGTAGTTCTTGCGGTCGAAGGCGGACTTCAGGTTGATCTGCGCCTTGAGGCCCAAGCCCGTGCGCACCGCCTGTTCGACGCAGAATTCGTTGATCACCGGCAGCATCCCCGGCATCGCCGCGTCGACGAAGGCGACATGCGAATTGGGTTCGGCGCCAAAGCCGGTCGAGGCGCCGGAAAAGAGCTTGGCCTTGCTGGCGATCTGGGCGTGAACTTCCATCCCGATCACCAGTTCCCAGTCGTGTTTCGCCCCGGCGATTACCTTGGGTTTGGGCGCTTCAAAAATCAGATCAAGCATGGCTGTCGTCCTTTCCGGGCTGTTCCATCCGCTTTAGGACAGCGCCCCGGTCAGGGCAAGGGGCAGGCCCGGTCCGGGCCGTCCGCCGGTTATGGGGTGACCTGAGGCCCGTCGTCGGAAAAGACCACGCGGCCTCCGGCCAGGATGTCGGCGGCGAAGTGTTCGGCGATGGCCGACAGGGCCCGTACCCGTCCGCGACGGGTCCCGTCCTCGGTGCCCTTGACCGGCTTTTCATGGCTGGCGGCGGGGGCCGCGGCCCAGACCAGCGGGTGGATTTCGCGCAGATGGTCGCGCAGGATCCAGTCGAAGCAGCCGGCGATCCTTCCGCGGGCGCTGCCGGGCGCGGCCATGCCCGACAGCGTCAGCCCGGTATAGGCGGCCATGACGTTGGCGGTGTGCTGGTCGTCGCGGCGGTCGAGGATGTCGTGCAGGCCCTCCACGAAAAACTCTGCATCGAGGCGGCGAAAGGCCATGGGATCGAGCGCCACCGCGTCGAAATAGATCCAGGTATAGGCCCCGGCGCCCCAGACTTCGCCGGTGCGGGCGGCGGTGCGGCGCGCCTCTGCATCCAGCGCCTCGTAGCTGCCGTACCAGCGCGGCAGAAGGTGGCGGCCGAATTGCCGCAGTGCGCCGTCGTTCTGCGGATCGAGGTCGATGAGGTCCTCGTAATCGTCGGCCATGCGCAGGCTGGGGCGGCTGTCGGCGTCGAGCAGCCCGCAGCGCAGCGCAGCGAGGCCGGGCGCATCCAGAAGGAAGGGGTCGAAGCGGTCGACGATGCGTGCGGCGGCGCGGTAATGCCCGAGGAAAGCCGCCTTGCGCGCCGCGGGCACCGCGTCGCGCGGGCTGTCGCCCAGCCAGGCCTGGCCGATGTCCATATGGGCCCGCGCCACCACTGTGGCGACGCCGTGATCCTCGCACAGTTCGCGCAGCACCTCCTCCAGGGCCTCGATCGGGTCGTTCGCGGCGCGTACGTCGCCGCGGCGCACCGCGTCGCGCCCGGCCTCGACCGCGTCGGCGCGGGCGCCGGCGGCCAAAAGATCGGCCAGCGACCGCCCTCCGGAGGTGCGCCGCCGCTGGGTGTCGAAGGTCCGCACCAGGCGACCGAGCTCGACCCAGTTTTCCTGCCGGGCCAGGTGCTGGCCCTGCGCGAAGACCCGCGTCGCTTCAAGCTCGTCTCGGGTGAGGTCGCGCACCGCGATCTCGATATTGGCGGGGCCGGGTTCGGGCCGCGGACGGCGGGTCGGTGCGGCCGGCGACGCGACGGGGCGCAGGGCCTGCAGGACCGGGGACAGGCGGGCGGTGAATGAACGCATCGGGGGCAGCTTTTCAGGCAGTGTCATGGGGCCGAAATTGCGCGTGCAATCTGGCTCAATAAAGGCGCGAACATGGAGCGGTCGGGCTTTCTTCCCGGCTTTCCTGAGGGGTGTCGCAGGATAGGCGATAATCTGTTTAAATACCGGAAACGGGATCCGGTCGGAGCCTTCCCGCGCACAGCGTGCACAAAGCTTGCGCAAACTGCTGGAATCTGGGCACCCTGTGCGCCATGCGCCTGTCTGCCTTTGCCTTTCTACTGTCGTTTCTGCCCTCCGCCGGATGGCCGGGCGACCACGCGCCGGAACCCGCCGCCATGGTGGTCGAGACGCCCGACAATGCGGCGCTTCCCGAGGCCGTGGCGGAGGCGCCTGTGTCCGCGCAGGCGGTCGGCACGTCGGTGCGGCCGAAGGCGCGCAGCACCTTCCTGCCGCGGGCGCGCTGGTCCAACGCGGGGCGCGGGGCGATCTGGACGCGGTCGGCGATCTCGGCGCTGCGCAGCCACGCCAACGCCCTGCCGCGCACCGTGCCGCGCGACATCGACGACTGGTGCCCGGCCTATCGCACCGCCGGTTTGCGCGAACGCGAGGCGTTCTGGGTCGGGCTGATTTCGGCGCTGGCCAAGCACGAAAGCACCTATCGCCCCAGAGCCGTCGGCGGCGGCGGGCGCTGGCACGGGCTGCTGCAGATCCTGCCCGGCACGGCGCGGGGCTATGGCTGCCGCGCGCGCACCGGACCCGCGCTGCAGAACGCTCCGGCAAACCTGAGCTGCGCGCTGCGGATCATGGCGCGCACGGTGCAGCGGGACGGCGTGGTGTCACAGGGCATGCGCGGCGTCGCCGCCGACTGGGGCCCGTTCCACAGCCGGTCGAAGCGGCGCGACATGATGGCCTGGACGCGGGCGCAGACCTATTGCAAACCGATCTCGTCTGTCCGGCCGCGGGCGCGTCCAGGCCATCATGTCGCGCCGCTTCGACCGGCTGTGGAA
>Ga0208934_1000330_pt1 | contig 25386 bp, 27 predicted proteins | sample MalvirDeepMed_s2_FD_184243 | JGI IMG/M metagenome (GOLD analysis project Ga0208934, IMG submission 184243) | Marine viral communities from the Global Malaspina Expedition - Malaspina viral metaG DeepMed_s2 (SPAdes) (version 2) | ecosystem: Environmental > Aquatic > Marine > Oceanic | place... | reverse complement strand
CCACCTGCGCTGGATGGAAACCTCGATGATGGACCGCACCCCGGGTGCTACCTTCGATCCCTCCGTGGCTGCGCCTTTCCTCTTTTCCTTCGCCCACCCCGGCTGGCTGGGCCTCGCCTATCGCGACCATGGCGAGAACTGGACCGAACTGACGCTGCCCTGGCGCGAGGATCTGGTGGGCGACGATTTCCGTCGCGTCATTGCCTCAGGGCCGATCTTCTCGATGCTCGACATGGGCGGCGGGATGGCGATCTGGACGCATGCGAAGCGTTTCGTGCCAGTGGCCACGCTGGATATGCGGGTCGACTACCAGCGCCCGGCAGGCGAGCGGGCCGACGTGATCGGCCGCTGCGAATGCTATCGCACCACGCGTTCCGCCGCGTTCGTGCGCGGGATCGCGCATGATGGCGATCCGGACGATCCGGTGGCGACGATGGCCGCGGTCTACATGACGATCGGTGGTGGAGGATCGAAGAATGGCTGACGAACCGCACCCCGATCTGCTGTCCAACTACGCCCGCTCCCTGGGTATCGAGGTCGCCGACTTCGAAGATGGCGTGCCGGTCCTGTCCGTGTCGGGAATCGACGCGATCGAAGGCCGGCCCGGCCATTTCCACGGCGGCGCGACCAGCGGACTGCTGGAAACTGCAGGCTACGCCGCGCTGCGCGTCGCGCTGAACGAAAGCGATCGAGAGGCGCAGCTCAAGCCGATCAACATTACCGTCCAGTTTCTTGCCGCAGCGAAAAAGGCGCCGCTCTACGCCAAGGCGCGGATCACGAAGCTGGGTCGCCGCAGCGCCAACGTGACCGTCGAGGCATGGCAGGAAGAGCGCGATCGTCCGCGTGCGAGCGCGGTGATGAACGTGATGATCCAGCGCAGCGAGAACGCCAGCGCCTGAGCGCTGTCAGCTCGCCGGGGCAGCCTCTTCCTCGCGGACCGGTGCCAGCTCGGGCGCGGTGCGCGGCGCATCCGGCGGCACATCGAGCGGCGGGGCCTCACGAGTCGTCACGCCGCTTTCATCGACCCTGATTTCCGCGCCTTCTTCCTCGACCGGATCGGGAATGTCGCTCGCATTCGGCACGTCGAGCGGCTGGATCGGGCCCGACGGGCTCTGGCGACGGCGGACCGGGCCCGCGTCGGCATTGCCCTGCGCGCGCAGCATGAAGACCTTCCAGATGCGTGCGGGCAACCCGCCGCCGCTGATCCCATCGAGCGGGGAGTTGTCGTCATTGCCGACCCATACGCCCACCACCAGATCGCCCGCATAGCCCACGAACAGCGCATCGCGGTTGTTCTGCGTGGTGCCGGTCTTGCCGAAATTGAGGCCCGGCAGCTGGGCTGCCCGCCCCGTCCCGTTATTGATTGCGCTGCGCAGCAAACGCTCGATATCGCGATGGTTCGAGCTCGACATGCTGCGCGGCGCGTTGAACAGGCGATCCCACAAACCCACCGTTTCTGCCCGGAAAGCGGTAGGCCGCACCGGATAGGAATTGCCCGCAATGCCCGCATAGGCGGCGGTCAGTTCCATCAGCGACATCCCCGCCGTGCCCAGCGCCACGCTGGGATCGCCGGGCGTAATCGGGCTGGTAATTCCCAGGTCGCGGGCAAGGTCGATCACCCGCTCGCTGCCCACCTCGTTGAACATGCGCACCGCCGCCACGTTGCTGGACCGGGCAAAGGCCTCTTCCAGCGTGAGGAAAGCGGAATAGCGATCATCGTAGTTTTCGGGCCGATAGCTGCCTTCGGTAAAGCGCCGGTTGCTCACCGGATCTTCGGGCCCGAAGCCTTCCTGCAAGGCGGCAAGGTAGACGATCGTCTTGAAGGTGGAGCCCGGTTGACGGCGGGCCTGCGTCGCCCGGTTGAAGGCGCTTTCCGAATAATCCTTGCCGCCGATCATGGCGACGACCTCTCCATTGGGCCGCATCGCGACGAGCGCCGCCTGCGCATCGCCGAGTGGCGCGTTTGCGATCACCTCGCGCGCGATGCTCTGGAGCCGCGCGTCGAGCGTGGTGGTGTGCGCCTGCAGGGCATAGCCCGGAGCGGCCCGGTCGCGCGCCTCGGGCAGCGCCCAGTCCGCGAAGTATGTGCCGGTGGGCAGATCGTTGACCAGCCGCATGTCGAGCTTCGGCGGGCGCATCGCCTCGGCCGCGTCCTCCCCCAGGTAGCCTGCCGAAACGAGGCTCGCCTTCACTGCCTCCATCCGGCGCGCCGCCCGGTCGTAATGCTTGGAGGGCGCATAGGCCGATGGCGCCTGCAGCAACCCTGCCAGCATCGCGGCCTGGTTCGGCTCCAGCCGTTCGGGCTGGCGGTAGAAATAGTGCAGGCTCGCTGCGCGCAGGCCGTAGGTGTTGTCACCGAAATAGGCGTTGGAGAGGTAGCGTTCGAGGATCTCGTCCTTGGTCAGCCAGGTTTCGAGCCAGAAGGCGATCAGCATCTCGCGGCCCTTGCGCGAAAGCGACTGTTCGGGCGTCAGGAAGGTGAACTTGGCCAGCTGCTGGGTGATCGTGCTGCCGCCCTGCGTGGCCCCGCCCGACCAGTTGTTGATCGTCGCACGCGCCAGCCCGCGCGGATCGACACCCCAGTGGCTGTAAAAACGGCGATCCTCGGTCGCGAGGAAGGCCTCTACTACATGGTCGGGCAGCTGGTCGATATCGACCGGCTCGTCATACACCGCGCCGTTGCGTGCGATCGGCGTGCCGTCGGCTGCGAGCAACGTGATCTGCGGCGGAGCGATCGGTTCGAGCGACTTGGAAAGCGGCGCGGTGATCGCCAGCCAGATGACAAGCAGAAAGAGGACGAACAGCATCGCGGCAGCGATCCTGACCGCCCAATAGCGGACGCCATGAGCGGTCAAGATTTCCCAGGCCAGATCCCATAGCGACGGGCCATCGCGGCGACGCTCGGCGAAATCGTCGTCGTCCTCGTCGTCCCAGGGGTCGTCGATCATGCTTTCGGACAGGCTGTAATAGCCGGAGTGCCCGGTACTACCGGCTCCTTTGCGGCTCATGCGCGGCTTGCCCTTGTATCCCCACATGCATGCCTAAATACCGAAAGCACGTTAACCATACCAGCCGATCTTGGTCAGGCGTCAGCAATCTGCCGGAATCGGCTGCGCGGGACGCCGCAAGAATGGCTCTGTCCGGCTCTCTCGCGCGGCCGCCTAGCCAGCCTGCCCGACCACGCTCTCGGGCAGGTCCTTGCCGAACACGCGCTGGTAATATTCCGCCACCAGCATCCGCTCCGCCTCGTCGCACTTGTTGAGGAAGGTAACGCGGAAGGCGAAGCCGATATCCTTGAAGATCGCGGTGTTCTGCGCCCAGCTGATTACCGTACGCGGGCTCATCACGGTCGAGATATCGCCGTTCATGAAGCCCTGGCGCGAAAGGTCTGCCACCTTGACCATGTCGGCGATGGTCGCCTTGTCGACCTCGGGCACCTTGGCGGTGACGATTTCGTTTTCGGTCTCGGCGGGCAGGTAGTTGAGGCCGACAACCACGTTCCAGCGGTCCATCTGGCCCTGGTTGATCTGCTGCGTACCGTGGTAGAGCCCGCTGGTATCGCCCAGCCCGACCGTGTTCGAGGTCGCGAACAGGCGGAAGCCGGGGTTGGGGCGGATCACGCGGTTCTGATCGAGCAGGGTCAGCTTGCCCTGCGCTTCGAGCACGCGCTGGATCACGAACATCACGTCGGGGCGGCCCGCATCATATTCGTCGAACACTAGCGCGACCGGGTGCTGCAGCGCCCACGGCAGCAGGCCTTCGCGAAATTCGGTCACCTGCAGGCCATCGCGCAACACGATGGCGTCGCGACCGACGAGGTCGATCCGGCTGATATGCGCATCGAGATTGATCCGCACCGTCGGCCAGTTCAGGCGCGCGGCGACCTGTTCGATATGGGTCGACTTGCCGGTTCCGTGATAGCCCTGCACCATCACCCGCCGGTTGAAGGCGAATCCGGCGAGAATCGCGAGCGTCGTGTCCGGATCGAACACGTAGCTGTCGTCGCGGTCGGGCACGCGGTCGTCCGCCTTGCTGAAGGCGGGCACTTCCCAGTCGATATCCACGCCGAAGGTCTCGCGCACGTTCACCTTGGTGTCGGGCGCACCCAGAATGGTGGTGTCGGAGGGCTGAAATGTCTTGTCGTCGCTCATCGCTCGCGGACGTAGAGAGGTTGCGCGCCCCTCGCAAGCGGGCTTTGGCCCGCATTCCCAAACGCTGCGGGCGCGCTATATCCTCTGGCGATGGCGCACCCCGATCCTTTCGATCCCGTTCGCAACGCAATTCTGCGGCAGGTTCGGGCCGCCTTCAATCAGGGCAAGGTGCCGACCGACCGGACCCCGCCGTCCGACGAGGCGCTGTTTGCCAAGGATTCGCCGATCCGCATGGTTCATGCCGATGTGCTGGGGATGATGATCGGCGGGATCCGGGGGCTGTTCCTCCAGATGCTCCACCCGCCAGCACTGCAGGGCGTGCTCGATTTTTCGAATTTCCGAAAGGATGCCGAGGGGCGTTTTCACCGCACCGCGCAGTTCATTTCGGTCACCACCTTCGGGCATCGCGAGCGTGCACAAGAGGCGATCGAGCGGGTCAACACGATCCACAAACGCATCGAGGGGACACTCCCCGACGGCAAGCCCTACTCTGCCACGGACCCGTGCACGCTGGCCTGGGTCCATATCGCCGAGGCGACCAGCTTTCTCGAAGGATACCTGCGCCACGCCCGGCCCGACATGCCCTTGGCCGAGCAGGACGAGTATTATGCGCAGATGGCGGTCATCGGGCGCGCGCTCCATGCCGATCCGGTGCCCACAAGTGTCGCGGAAGCGAAAGCGATACTGCGCGAATTCCGTCCCGAGCTGACCACATCGAAACAAGCGCGCGAGATCGCGCAGTTCGTCCTCGCGATCCGCCCGCGCGGTTTCCCTGCCCCGCTACAACAGGCGATCGGGGCGGAGGCGGTGATGCTGCTCCCGCCCTTCGCGCGTTCGATGTTGGGACTGAACCGCCCCGGCCTCGCCGCCCTGCCCGCCCGCGCGACCACCTGGGGCCTGGGCAAGACGCTGCGCTGGGCGATGCGGCAATAGCGCGAAACGCGGCTTGGCATGGCCATGATGGCGGGCCATTACACGGACTCCAATTGCTTCAGGATCTGTCGCGCCATGACCTATGTAAGCGGGTTTCTCAGTCCGGTCCCGACCGACAACAAGGCGAAATACGCCGATCACGCCCGCAAGGCCTGGCCTTTGTTCGAGGAATATGGCGCGCTGTCGATGATGGAGGCATGGGGCGACGATGTGCCGGAGGGCAAGCACACCGATTTCCGCAAGGCGGTGGCGCTGGGGGACGGCGAGACGGTCGTCCTCAGCTGGCTGATCTGGCCGGACAAGGAAACCGCCGCCAAATGCATGGCCAGCATGGAAACCGACGCTCGCTGGCAGGAGCTGATGGACATGCCCTTCGATGGCAAGCGCATGGTGTTCGGCGATTTCGAACCGATCTTCGAAGGCAGGGCCTGAGCGATGGCGGAGTATTCCTTCTACACCAACCCGATGAGCCGCGGCCAGATCGCGCGCTGGGCACTGCACGAGGCAGGTGCGGATTACGAACAGGTGCTGGTCGATTACGGGCCCGACCAGCCCGAGGCCTTCGTGAAGGCCAACCCGATGCGCAAGTTCCCGACGCTGGTCCACCATCACATGAGCGAGAACGGGGGCACCCACGACCACGTCGTCACCGAAGCGGCGGCAATCTGTCACTACCTTGCGGAGATGCTCGGTTTCGGCAGTTACGACCGCCTGGTCGATACGCTCGAGCAAATGCTGACGGGCCGCGACTATGTGTGCGGCGACCGCTTCACGATGGCGGACGTCTACGTCGGCAGCCATGCGATCTGGGGCATCGATTTCGACACGCTGCCGAAGCGTGATGCATTCATCGCCTACGGAGAGCGCCTCAAGAAGCGCCCCGCCTATATCGAAGCGAGGAAAATCGACGCAGACCTGAGTGTAAAAAGCGCGTCGGCGCCCGGTTGATCGCGCCGCGCGTTAAGCGACAGCCGCGCTTTTCCTGAGCAACTGATACGCCTCGACCACCCGGCCCAGCCGCGCTTCGTGGGTGCGGTCGCCCCCGTTGCGGTCGGGGTGGTAGCGGCGGACGAGTTCGGAATAGCGCTGGCGGAGGCGCTTGCGGTCGGTCTTCGCGCCCAGCCCCAGAACTTCCAGTGCCTGCGCCTCTTCCTTCGTGAAGCGCCCGTCCATCGCCATTTCGGCCTCGCGCTGCGCGCGGCTCTTTATGCCGCTCGCGCGGGCCGAAATCGCATCGAGCGGATCGTTGTAGTCGCCCCAGCGCGGCATACCATCGACCCCTCCGGTCGCGCGGAACGCAGGCGTCTCGGTCTGCCACCCCGCGGCCGGAGACTGCGCGCGCAGGATCTCGTCCGCGCTCATTCCGTCGAACCAGTCGTAGCCCGCGTTGAATTCGCGTATATGCTGGAGGCAGAACCAGCGCCACTGGCCCGGTCCGTCGAACGAGTTACCATAGGCTCCGGGCGCGCGGAATTCGCCGGGCTCTTCGCAGGTGGGGTGGGAACAAAGTCTGCCGTTCGCTTCGTGGCGTCCATGGAACCGGGTCTGGCGCATAGCGCTTTAGGATGGGCAGCGCAGAGCAAAATTGCAAAGGGATCGAACGACAAAATGGCACAATCCGTAGCCGATGAGATGGAGCAGCGCTTGCGCGAGGCATTTTCGCCGACGCAGCTCGATATCGTGAACGACAGTGCGAAGCATCGCGGCCACACGGGCGACGACGGCACCGGTGAATCGCATTTCACGATCCTGATCGAGGCCCCCGCCTTCACCGACAAATCGCGCCTCGAACGCCAGCGGATGGTCAATGGCGCGCTGGGCGACATTCCGGGTGAGCGGGTTCACGCGCTGGCGATCAAGGCCACCGCGCCGGCCACGCCAGGCTGAGCGCGATGGCATATGATCTTTGGTACTGGCCGGGCGCGCCCGACCGGGGCGAATTCGTGCGCGTCGCGCTCGAGGCGGCGGGTATCGACTATGTCGACCGCGTGCGCGAAGAGGGCGTGCAGGCGCTGGTGGACGATATGGAGCGGCGCAGCGGTCTCCGCCCCTTCGCCCCGCCCTATATCGCGCATGGCGACATCTGCATCGCGCAGGTCGCGCATATCGTGACCTGGCTGGCAGATCGGCACGGCTTTGGCGCCGAGGAAGAGCGCGGTAATCTAGAGCTGATCATGCTCCAGCTCACCATCACGGATATCACGGCCGAGGCGCACGACGTCCATCATCCGATCGCCGATGCGCTCTATTACGAGGACCAGAAAGACGCCGCGAAGCGCGTGGCTGAGGATTTTCGCGAGAAGCGGATGCCGAAGTTCTTCCGCTACTTCGAGGATGCGCTGTGCGCCACCGAAGGGCCGTTCGTCCTTGGCGAGAAATGGTCGCACGTCGACACGTCGCTGTTCCAGCTCGTCGAAGGGCTGCGTTACGCTTTCCCGCAGCGGATGAAGGCCATCGAAGGCGACTATCCGAAGCTGATCGCGTGCCGCGACGCTGTGGCGCAGCTCGACGGGATCAAGGCTTATCTTGCGTCGGATCGCCGAATGGCGTTCAACGAGGATGGCATTTTCCGCCATTATCCGGAGCTCGACGCAGCATGATTTCTGGCCCCATCGAGGCGACGATCACGCCGACCAACCACGACCTCGGGGACTTCGAGGTCCGCCGCGCGCTGCCTTCGCGCCAGCGCCGCATGGTCGGCCCCTTCATCTTCGTCGACGAGTTCGGGCCGGCGCGCCTGCCACCCGGGGGCGGGATGGATGTGCGCCCGCATCCGCACATCAACCTCGCTACGGTCACCTGGCTGTTCGCGGGCGAGAATGCCGGCGCGATCGAACATCGCGACAGTCTGGGGACCTTCTCCACCATCCGGCCCGGCACGGTGAACCTGATGACCGCAGGCAGCGGGATCGTGCATTCGGAGCGCTCGCCCGCCGACGAGCGCAAGGGCGGTGGCGGCATGTTCGGCATGCAGACTTGGCTGGCCCTGCCCGACGGCAAGGAAGAGATAGACCCCGCCTTCGAAGCGATCGACGGTCTGCCGGTGGTGGAGGATGGCGGCGCGCGCGCGACGATCATCATGGGCGACCTATGGGGCGAACGCGCGGCGACCACGACCTATGCCGAAACGATCTATGCCGAAATCATGCTCGCCCCGGGCGGCCAGCTGCCCATCGATTCGCCCGCCGACGAGCGCGCGTTGATGGTGGTCGAGGGGGAGGCCACGCTCGATGGCGAAGAGCTGCCCCGCTATGCGCTGATCGTCGTCAAACCGGGCGATTGCCCAGCGCTGCGCTCCGAGAAGGGCGCGCGGGTCATGCTGCTCGGCGGAGAGAGCTTTGCGACCAAACGCTACGTCTGGTGGAATTTCGTCAGCTCGGACCGGGACCGGATCGAGCAGGCGAAGGAAGACTGGGCAGAAGGCCGCTTCGCCAAGGTGCCGGGCGACGACGAGGAGTGGATTCCGCTGCCCGACGAGCCCAAGACGGTGACCTATCCCTGAGGCATCGGGCGCAGGAGCGGGCATGCAAGAGCAATTCGCGGGCAAGGTCGTCTGGATCACCGGCGCGTCGTCGGGCATCGGCGCGGCGCTGGCGCGCGCGTGGGCCGACGCCGGGGCGCATGTCGTTCTCTCGGGTCGCGACGAGGCGCGTCTGGCGCACGTGGCGAAGGACTGCGCCACCGATACGCTGATTCTGCCCTACGACGTGCGCGACGAAGCCGCGATGCGCGCCGCGTGCGAACAGGCGATCGGCTGGAAGCAGGGCGTCGACATCATGGCCAACAATGCCGGCATTTCCCAGCGCAGCCGCGCGACCGAGACCGCGATGGAGGTCTATCGCAACATCATCGATATCGACCTGACGGCGCAGATCGCAGCGACGCAGGCCATGCTGCCGCACTTCACCACGCGCGGCAGCGGGCATCTGGTGTTCGTATCGTCCGTGGCGGGCAAGATCGGCATTCCGCTACGCACCGCCTATTGCGCCGCGAAACATGGTCTGGTCGGCTATGCCGACGCGCTGCGCGCCGAGCTCTCGCAATCGGGCGTATCGGTGCACGTGGTGTGCCCCGGATCGGTCGCCACCGATGTCAGCCGTAACGCGCTGACCGCCGATGGCAGCGCGCGGGGGCGCAGCGACAGCGTGATCGACAACGGCATGCCGCCCGAAGAGGCCGCACGGCGCATCCTCGATGGCGTGGAAAGCGGCGAGCGCGAGATCATCGTCGCACGCGGCGGCGAGAGCAGCTGGGGCGAACAGCGCCGCACGCCCGACGCGCTGTTCGACCAGGTCGCGCAGATGGTCGCCAACGGATACATGGACAAGATCGAGTCGGAGGGATGAGAATGGACCAGACGCGCGTAAAGCTGCCCAACGGGATCGAGCTGGATGTGGTCGACCAGGGGCCGAAGGACGCGCCGATGCTGATCTTCCTCCACGGTTTTCCCGAAAGCCACCGGACCTGGCGCCATCAGATCGCCCATTTGTCGGACCGTTTCCGCTGCATCGCGCCCGACCAGCGCGGCTATCGCGGGTCGTCCAAGCCGCAGGAGGTCGAGGCCTATACCCCTGACAAGCTGATCGGCGACATCTTCCTGCTCGCGGCCGAGCTGGGCGTGCAGGAGTTCACGATCGTCGGCCACGACTGGGGCGGCGCGATCGCTTGGGGCGTGGCACTGATGGGCCAGAAAGGTACCGGCACGGGCCGCGTCAATCGCTGCATCATCGCCAATGCCCCCCACCCCGCGATCTTTCAGAAACTGCTCTACCTCGACCCGCATCAGCGCGAATCGAGCCAGTATATGCGCGGCTTCCGCGACGCCGCGAACGACGATCTGGTGCGCGAAACGGGCCTCGTCGGCATCCTGATGCAGGAAGTGAAATGGGACCGCGCTTCCGCAATGGAGGACGAGGAACGCGCGAAGCTGCTGGAAGAATGGCAGGACCGCGACGCCGCCTTCGGCATGCTCAACTGGTATCGCGCGAGCCCCGTGGTGGTCCCGCCGATGGATGCGCCTTTTGAACTGCCCGAAGGCCACACGCCCCCCGCCCTGCCCAAGCTTGCGATCCCGACGCTGGTGATCTGGGCGATGGACGACGTCGCGCTCCCGCCCGAGAATATCGAGGGACTGGACGAAGTAATCGACGATCTGAAGGTCGAGCAGGTCCACGGCTGCGGCCACTTCGTGCCGTGGGAAGCGCCCGAGAAGGTCAACGCCGCGATGGACGCGTTTCTGGAGCGGACGGCCCAGGACAGCGCCTAGATTGGCGAGTTAACCCTCCCAGTCGACCCACGTGCCGTGCGGGTGCGCAACGCCAAGCCGCTGCCACTCCTTTCCGCCGCCTTCGTTACCCGCCCAATAGCGCACGGAAAGCTCGTGTCGGTGGGTATCGCGGTTCGCCTCGAGCGAAATCCAGGCGATGGGTGACTCCTCGGTCGCGGCTGCGCCTGCCTTCTCGATTGCCTCGGTGATCTTTTCGCGCTGAGCTTCGGGCACGTATTGCCACACGACCGAGTGCATAATGACCCGTGTGACACCCGGTTCGGCAGGCTGTGCGAGAACACGCTCGACGAAGACATCGGCAGTCTCGCGCGTGATCTCCGGTGGCATCCTGTCGGCCGCCGCAATGGCCGCATCCATTCTCGCGAACCGCTCGGTAAATTCTGGCCAGATATAGGCCTTCAGCCGCAGCGCCTGCGCCGGATCGGTCAGGTCGACAGGTTTCACGTCGCACCCCTGCGCTGCCACGATTTCGTACTCGGTATCGGGCGGCGGGGAGCCGCGCCATTCAGGCACCAGCCGCATCTGTGCGCCCTTCGGCCCGGCGGTCACTCCGCCCAGATCGAAGAAATAGCGGCGCAGCATCAGGTTGATCCCCGCGCTCGATCCGATTTCGTTGAGCGCGAATTTCGCGGGCAGGCCTTTGTCCGCCAGCCACAGCATCGCCGCTGCATAGGCCCAGCTGCGCCCGGCCTCGTTGGTCTGCGGCGGCCCGTCGAGCCATGGCATCAGGAACGCCTCGTGCCGCTCGATCGCATCGGCGACCAGTTCCGCGGGGTTGCTGACCCGCTGCTCCAGATAGATCGCCGAAAGCGACGGGTCTTCGTCGGCCAGGTGCAGCGCGTGCAACCCGCCTGCGAGGCGCAGCGGAAGCGCATCGGCCAGTGGCGGCCCCGCCCACTTGCGCACCCGCCGCATCACCGCGCCCCCGCGCTCGGTCTCGAGCAGATCGTAGAGGGCCTGGCAGATCGTGGCGGTCACCGGGGCGCCATTGTCGCGGCAATAGACGACCTGGTTCGCAAAAGCCTGCTGCACCGCCTCGAACCCCTTTGCCTGCGGATCCACCGTTTCGTATTTCAGCTCTTTGTCGGCCATGCTGCCTCGCGCAATTGCCCTTTCGCCACGCTCGTCCTATCTGGCGCTCCATGCCGCAAAGCGATCTTACCTTCGCCGTACCCAAGGGTCGGCTTCTCGACGATGCCCTGCCCGTGATGGAGCGTGCGGGCGTCGTGCCCGAGCCGGGTTTCCACGACAAGGCCAACCGCGCATTATGCTTCGCAACGGCACGCGAAGACCTGCGCCTGATCCGCGTGCGCGCCTTCGATGTCGCGACCTTCGTCGCCCATGGTGCAGCGCAGATCGGGATCGTCGGTTCCGACGTGATCGAGGAGTTCGATTACGCGGACCTCTACGCGCCGGTCGATCTCGACATCGGGCACTGCCACCTCGCGGTCGCGAAGCAGGCCGAAGATACCCGCGATATCGACGCGCAAAGCCATGTGCGGGTTGCGACCAAATATCCCAACATCACCCGCAAGCATTTCGAACGCCACGGCATCCAGGCCGAGTGCGTCAAGCTGAACGGCGCGATGGAACTCGCCCCCTCGCTGGGTCTTTCGCGTCGGATCGTCGACCTCGTTTCGACCGGCACGACCCTGCGGGAGAACGGGCTGGTCGAAACCATGCGCATTCTCGACATTACCGCGCGCCTGATCGTCAACCGCGCCGCACTGAAGACCGACAGCCGGGTTGCCGAGCTGGTCGAGACCTTCCGGCGCGAGGCCGATGCCCGCGCCAGCCAGCAGGCCGCCGCCTGATGCAGATCATCGACGCCCGGGCCGAAGATTTCGCGGACGTTTTCGACCGCGTGGTGAACGCACGCCGCGAGAGCGAGCAGAACGTCAGCCGCGACGTCGCCGAGATCATCGCCAAGGTACGTGCGCATGGCGACAAGGCATTGTCCGAATTGACCATGAAGCTCGACGGGCACCACTTCGCCAGCGAAGAGGACTGGAAAGTGCCCGCCTGGCGGTGCGAACGCGCCTATGATGAGCTTGATGGCGAACTGCGCGACGCGCTCAACCTCGCCGCAGACCGCATTCGCGCCTATCACGAGGCGCAGAAGCCGGGCCCGCGCGACTATACCGACGATGCGGGCGTGCGGCTCGGCCATCGCTGGGGTCCGGTCGATGCTGCCGGGATTTACGTCCCCGGCGGGCGCGCGGCCTATCCCTCCTCGCTGCTGATGAACGCGATCCCCGCGCGGGTCGCGGGGGTCGACCGACTGGTCGCCGTGACTCCCACGCCAAAGGGCGAGATCAACCCGCTGGTGCTCGCGGCAGCGCATATTGCAGGGATCGACGAGATCTGGCGCATCGGCGGCGCGCAGGCGATCGCCGCGCTCGCCTATGGCACCGACCGGATCGCCTCGGTCGACGTCATCACCGGCCCGGGCAATGCATGGGTTGCCGAGGCCAAGCGGCAGGTATTCGGCACGGCCGGCATCGACATGATCGCCGGGCCGAGCGAGATTCTGGTGATCGCCGACGAGCATAACGATCCCGCCTGGATCGCCGCCGACCTGCTCAGCCAGGCCGAGCACGACCCCAGTTCGCAGAGCATCCTGATCACCGACAGCCAGGATTTTGCCGCGCAGGTGGAAGACCAGGTCGATGTGCAGGCCGCGATGCTCGCGACCGGCAAGACCGCGCGCGCCGCATGGGATGCGCATGGCGCGATCATCGTGGTCGAAACGCTCGACGATGCCATGCCCCTCGCCAACCGGCTCGCGGCCGAACATGTCGAACTGGCGGTCGCCGATCCCGAAGCGCTGTTCGCGCAGCTGCGCCACGCGGGCAGCGTGTTCCTCGGCCGGATGGTGCCCGAGGCGGTCGGCGACTACGTCGCCGGGCCCAATCACGTGCTGCCTACCGGGCGCCGCGCGCGCTTTTCCAGCGGGCTGTCGGTGCTCGATTTCATGAAGCGGACGAGCTTTATCGAGGCTGGCGCAGACGCGCTCGCTGCGATAGGGCCCGCCGCCATCGCCCTTGCCGAAGCCGAAGGGCTTCCGGCCCACGCCCAGTCGATCAGGTTGCGTCTCAAGTAATGTCCCATCAGCGTTCCACCGCACGCTCCGCCGCGCGGCTTGCCGCCGTTCAGGCCCTCTATCAGCGCGACATGGAGGGCACCTCGCTGCCCAAGCTGCTCGACGAATTCCACCAGCACCGGCTGGGGCGCGAGATCGAGGGCGATACCTATGCCGACGCCGAAGTGCCCTTCTTCGACGATATCGTGCGCGGGGTGGACGCGCGTGCGGAAGAGATCGACCAGCAGCTGAGCGAGAAGCTGGCCGAAGGCTGGAGCCTCAAGCGGCTCGACAAGACCCTGCTGCAGGTCCTGCGCTGCGGCACCTACGAGCTGATCGCGCGCGCCGACATCCCGACCGGCGCGGTCATCAGCGAATATGTCGATGTGGCGAAAGCTTTCTTCGATGATCGCGAAGCCAAGTTCGCCAACGGCGTACTGGACGCCGTGGCGAAGGCCGCGCGCACCTAGGTCGACGCGTAGATGTTGCAGGTGAGGTAGGTCATCCCCGGCTTCGCGCTGCTTTCCACCAGCTGCACGATGGTATTCATGCCATAGACGCCGACCTCGCGGCCATCGACCTTCGGGATGCCGTTGGCGGTTCTCTTCGCTGTGGCATAGTAATCTTCGAACGGTGTCTCGAGCATCTCCTGGCTGCCATCGAGATAGTATTGCTGCGTGAACATCGCGGCAGGCTTCGGCTCACCATATTCCGGATCGACTTCGGACAGCGTCCAGCCCGCGGCCTTCAGCGTGCCGGCCAGATCGGGCGTGTCCTCGAAATAGAGGCGAATATCGACCCCGTCATAGGGGACATTCTCGGTCAGGGATTGGCGGGTAGCTGCGTTGGCCCACAGGCCGCGCAACCGCAAGCCGTGCCACTCTTCGTCGAGCGGCAGGAAAATTCCCGGCATCTGATACGGATCGTCGGCCAGCTCGACCGCGCGCACCGGTGCCTCGCTACCGGGAACGGTCGCGCTGGCAGGCTTGGCGACGAGCATTCCGTAGCCACCCCCCTCTAGCTCGGTCTGCATCATCGCTTCGACCACCTTGGCCGCTTCCGGGGCAAGCTCGCACTTGTCGCGATCGCTGAAAGCGAGCCACGTCGCCCCGGCTTCGGCCCCGGCCTCGGCCTCGGCCTGCGACGCCCCCGTCGCATCACCCGCATCCGTACCGCTCGCATCCGCCTCGGCATTGCCGCATGCCGTCAGCAGCGCACCTGCGGCGATCATCATCGAAAAACGCAAAGGTCATCCTCCCGAACTGTTCCAGCCGAGGCCGAAGCTCCCGATCACGCAACATTTGTCAAGATGGCGGCCCCGATCGCGCTGGCTCGAACGAGGTGACGGGCGCCTGCTCTACTGGCATAGCGAAGCGCGATGACCGACGAACCCGCCTTCATCCAGTCGCTGCGCGCGCTTGCTACCCACCCCGCCGCACGCGGGCTTGCGGACGATGCGGCGGTGCTGGAGATCGGCGGCGAGACGCTGGTGCTGACCAAGGACATGATGGTCGAAGGCGTGCACTGGCCGCGCGAGCAATCGCTGGCGGATGTCGCCTGGAAGCTGGTCGCGGTGAACCTGTCCGACCTTGCCGCCAAGGGCGCGGAGCCGGTGGGCGTGATGCTCGGCTACGCACTCGGGGCGAACGACGCTGCATTTCTGGAAGGGCTGCGCGAGGCTCTCGACACGTTCGGCGTGCCGCTGCTGGGAGGCGACACCGTGGCCACCCCGGGCCAGCGCACCTTCAGCCTGACCGCCATCGGTCGCGCGACGCACGCGCCCGTTCCCTCGCGCGGTGGGGCACCGGCGGGTGACGGCCTCTATCTGTGCGGACTTGTGGGCGGAGCGATGATGGGCTTTGAAGCGCTGACTGGTCTCGGCGAAGCGGACGAAGCGCCCTTCACGCGCCCTACCCCTCTGCTGGCGCAAGGCCGCGCGCTCGCCCCGCATGTCTCGGCGATGATGGATGTGTCCGACGGGTTGCTGATCGACGCGTGGCGAATGGCGCAGGCGAGCAAGGTCACGATCCGGATCGACAGCACCGCAGTCCCGCTTGCCGCGCCCGAAGCACGCCGCGGCGATGCCCTGCGCTGGGGCGACGATTATGCATTGCTCTTCACCGCCTCGTCCGATGCGTCGCTACCCGTCGAGGCGGCGCGGATCGGTACGGTCGATGCGCAAGGCGAAACCGCGCTGCAGATCGATGGCGAGTGGCTGAGTGGGCCCGAGGGCCTCGGCTACCAGCACTGAGGCGCGGCTAGATCGCCGAGCAATCGACCCCGCGCTTTTTGAGGATCGGCTTCATCTCGAGATACGCCGCCTTGGTCTTGTGGTTGGGAATGCCCGGATGCAGGTGGTGGATCAGGTGGGTTTCCATGCACATCGACAGGAAATGGCCGACATGGCTCTTGAAGATGTTGGCCTGGGCATAACGCTCGGTCTGCCCTTCGCGCGGGTGATGCGGCGCCCAGCTGAGGAAATAGCGGATGTAGCTGAGGCCCAGCTGGCGGGGCAGCCACCAGCAGACCACGGCTGCAATCGCATAGCCATTCCACGCCATCGTGAAGAGCACCGCCAAGTAGATCAGCTGGACGACCATCGTCTGCTTGAGTGCAATGCGCGCCTCGCGCGTGTTCAGTTGCTGGCAGACGGTCTTGTAACGGTTGATCGTGCCGTCGACGCGCGGCTGCCGGTTCCACCAGGTCTTGTACCACGCCATCCACCAGTTGGGCGCTTCGTCGGTATAATCCGGGTCTTTCTCCGGGTGATTGCAATGCTTGTGATGTTCGAGGTGCGAGACACGCCCCATGCTGAATGGAACCGCGATCGGCAGCAGCGACACTTCGCCGACCAGCTGGTTCGCCCACCGATAACGGCTGCCGCGCTTCGCGATATTGTCGTGCATCGCCTCGTGGCAGGTGACGTAACCCGCGACGGTGAGGAAGGTGGAGACGACCAGCGTCACCAGCGGATGGACAACCCCGAACATGGTCAGCGGAAACAGCGCCAGCCACACAGCGAAGCCGCCCACCGCCGCGACGACATAGCCCCACATCGCCCCCCCCTGATATTTCGCGGCGATCGCCCGTTCCTGCTTGAGCAGATCGACGCGCGTCTGCCGGTCGAGCCCGTCCTCTGCGCTCGGCGGCAGGGCGCTCGCCCCGCCCTCCGGCTCATCGAGCGCCTCTTGGTGGCGCGTTCTGGTCGGGGAGATACCGTCCGTCATATCCAGCGCCCCTTGATGGTCGCGTAGAGACCCCAGAGCGCACCGATCAGAAGCCCGAGGGTGATCCGCTCCATCCCCAGCGGCGCCTCCCAGCCCCCCTGGGCCATCGACTGCGCGATGACCGGCGCGATGAAACCGATGCCGAAGATGAGCGGCATGACCGAGAACAGTTTCTGGAGCGCCCCCTGCATGTCCGTTGACATACTATTTACCATCGAATCCCGCAAGACTCCGCGAGTCGCGATGATGAACGGGAGAGAAAATCCACGAGGGCTTGCACCGCGCACGTCCGCATTCTAGCCCTGTTCGGATAGGATTGCCGAATAGAACGGCAACCCGTCGAACTGTCGTTCGGCGTATATTGGGGGAGAAAAGGCGTGGATCTCGTTCTCGTCGCCATCGGGCTGGGCCTGCTGGCTGTCATCTACGGAATTTTCACAAGTCGACAGGTTCTCGGTGCCGGAGCGGGCAACGATAAGATGCAGGAAATCGCGGCCGCCATTCAGGAAGGCGCACGCGCTTACCTGAACCGGCAATACACCACGATCGCCATCGTCGGCGTGGTCGTTGCGATACTCGTCTTCGTCTTCCTCAACTGGATCGCCGCTGCAGGCTTCCTGATCGGTGCCATCCTGTCGGGCGCGGCGGGCTATATCGGAATGAACATCTCGGTGAAGGCTAACGTGCGCACCGCCGCCGCCGCGCAGAGTGGTTTGCAGCAGGGCCTGACGCTGGCGTTTCGCGCGGGCGCGATCACCGGGATGCTCGTGGCCGGCCTCGCGCTGCTCGCCATCGCGGTGTTCTTCTACATTCTGGCGGGTCTGCTCGGCTTCGAGGCGAACAGCCGCGAAGTGGTCGACGGGCTCGTCGGGCTCGCCTTCGGTGCCTCGCTGATCTCGATCTTCGCGCGCCTGGGTGGCGGTATCTTCACCAAGGCGGCCGACGTGGGCGCCGACCTCGTCGGCAAGGTCGAGGCCGGCATTCCCGAGGATGATCCCCGAAACCCCGCCGTGATCGCCGACAACGTGGGCGACAACGTGGGCGACTGCGCCGGGATGGCCGCGGATCTGTTCGAGACCTATGTCGTCACCGTGGGCGCCACCATGGTGCTCACCGCACTGCTGCTCGGTGGCACTCTGGGTGCCCTGCTGCTGCCGATGATGTCGCTGCCGTTGCTAATCGGCGGGGCGTGCATCGTCACCTCGGTCATCGGCACCTACTTCGTGAAGCTGGGGCGCAAGCAGAGCATCATGGGCGCGATGTACAAGGGATTCCTCGTCACCGCCGTGCTCTCCATTCCCGCGATCTATGCCGTGATGGCATGGGCGCTGGGCGACATGAACACGCTGATCGGCGCGAGCATCGTCAGCGAAACGGCGACGGTCGCGCTGGGTGACACGCTCGTCACGGAGCAGGCTACCGAAGTCATCGGCGGCTTCACCGGGATGGACCTGTTCTGGTGCTCCATGCTTGGCCTGGCCATCACCGGGCTGATCATCTGGATCACCGAATACTACACGGGCACCGAGTATCGTCCGGTCCGCTCGATCGCCAAGGCATCGGAAACCGGCCACGGCACCAACGTCATCCAGGGCCTCGCGATTTCGCTCGAAGCGACCGCACTGCCTACGCTGGTAATCGTGGCGGGCATCATCATCGCCTATCTGCTGGCTGGCCTGATGGGCATTGCCTACGCGGCAACCGCGATGCTGGCGCTGGCAGGCATGGTCGTGGCGCTCGATGCCTATGGCCCAGTCACCGACAATGCAGGCGGGATCGCCGAAATGGCGGGTCTGGACGACAGTGTGCGCGAGAAGACCGACGCGCTGGACGCGGTGGGCAACACCACCAAGGCCGTGACCAAGGGCTACGCGATCGGATCGGCGGGGCTTGCCGCGCTGGTGCTGTTCGCTGCCTACACCACCGACCTCGTGGAGTTCTTCCCCGGTATCGCGGTCGACTTCAGCCTGAAAAACCCGTTCGTGATCGTCGGACTGCTGCTGGGCGCTCTGCTGCCCTATCTGTTCGGAGCGATGGGGATGACCGCAGTGGGCCGCGCAGCGGGCGACGTGGTGAAGGACGTACGCGAGCAGTTCGCGGAAAAGCCGGGCATTATGGATTACTCCGAGAAGCCCGACTACGCCCGCACGGTAGACTTGGTGACTCGCGCCGCGATCAAGGAAATGATCCTTCCCTCGCTGTTGCCGGTGCTGGCGCCAATCGTGGTCTATTTCGTCATCACGCTGATTGCCGGTCAGGCGAATGGTTTTGCCGCTCTCGGCGCGCTCCTGCTCGGGGTCATCATCTCGGGCATCTTCGTCGCGCTTTCGATGACCGCCGGTGGCGGCGCATGGGACAACGCGAAGAAGTACATCGAAGACGGCAACCACGGCGGCAAGGGCTCCGAAGCGCACAAGGCTGCGGTGACCGGCGATACCGTGGGCGATCCGTACAAGGATACGGCGGGCCCGGCGGTGAACCCGATGATCAAGATCACCAACATCGTCGCGCTTCTGTTGCTCGCCGCGCTGGCCGCGGGCGGCGTCGGCTAACCCGAGGCCTCGCCATCCCGAACGCGCGAAGGGCGCGGCTCCTGCTGCAGGGGCCGCGCCCTTTGCATTTCATGCAAGAGAAAGGCGACGGACTTAAACAAATCTCAGCTTTTGGGCCCTAGGCTTAACGCCACGGTAAGCACCGGTTCCTGCGGACGGCAAGGCAAAGAGGCGACACAGCTGCGATGGCGAGGGTAGAGCCCCATATCGATGAGCAGGGTCGCAGTGCGCCGCAATTCCTCGTCGCGTCCTGGCGCGACGCGCTGCCCGATGACGCCAGCTGGGACGACCTCTCCACCCGCGCGGGCGAACCCAATCCATTCTTCGAACGCTGGTTTCTCCAGCCCTCGCTCACCGAACTCGATCGCGCGGGCCGGGTCCGCGTCGCCCAGCTTCGGGTCGATGGCCAGCTCGTCGGGCTGATGCCGCTGACGTTCCGGGTGAACTACTACAACCGCCCGGTGCCCCACCTCAGCACCTGGCTCCACGACAACGCCTTTTGCGGCGTGCCGCTGATCGCGCCCGGTTTCGAAGCGATGTTCTGGTCCATGCTGCTGCGCTGGATCGACGCAAAGAGCCGGTTCGCCGCCTTCCTCCACCTGCCGGGACTGCCGATGGAGTGCGCGCCGACCGCCGCGCTGGTCGAAGTGATCGGCGAGGATGCCCGCCCCGCTGCCGTCGTCGCGTGCGAGGCGCGCGCGCTGCTCGCCTCCGATCTTTCGGCCGAAGATTATTACACTGCCGCCCTGCCAAACAAGAAGCGCAAGGAACTGCGCCGGCAGGCCCGCCGTCTGGCCGAACTTGGCGAGGTGAGCGTCGAGCGTGTTCACACGCCCGAGGCCATCGCGCGCTTCGCCGATGACTTCCTGACGCTCGAAGCGGCCAGTTGGAAGGGGCGCGCAGGCTCCGCGCTCGCCAGCAAGGCAAAACATGCGCGCTTTTTCCGCCAAAGCCTGGCCGGTGCGGCTCAAGTCGGCCGGGCCGAAGGGCTGTTGCTGCAGCTCGATGGAAAGCCCGTCGCCATGCTCGTCACCCTGCTCACCCCGCCCGGCAGTTTCAGCTTCAAGACCGCATTCGACGAGAATTACGCCCGCTGTTCGCCGGGCGTCTTGCTCCAGAAGGAAAATCTCGATCTGCTCGAGCGCGAGGATATCGCCTGGTGCGATAGCTGCGCCGCGCCCGACCACCCCATGATCGACCATTTCTGGCGCGACCAGCGCAGCTTCGTCTCGCACAACCTCGCCATCGGCTCGGGCGCACGACGCGCGCTCGGCGCGAAACTGATCGCTTACGAAACCCGCCACTCACACGAAGGCGTCTCCGAATGAACGCTCTGACCGAATTTCCGCACGGCGATGCGCCGCACGATGCTTCGCCGGTCTTCCCGGACGATGCACGCAAGGCTTTCGCCGCCGCCTATCCGGAGACGCCGCTGGTGATCGAGCACCGGCTGGACGATCACCCGCTGCTCGGCCTCGACGCGCTGGCGGACCTGGCGGGGCGTCTGCCCGAAAGCTCCATCGAATATAACCGCGGCGACCTGCCGGTGGGGATCGATGGCAAGCCGGGACCGACGGGTCTCTCGATCACCGAAACCATTCGCGGGATCGCCGAAGCGAACAGCTGGGCCGCAATCAAGAATATCGAACAGGACGATGGCTATCGGGCCCTGCTGCACGGTCTGCTGGAGGAGCTGCGGGAGGATATCGAGGCGAAGACCGGCGAGATGCTCACCCCCCAGGGCTTCGTCTTCATTTCCAGCCCGAACGCGGTGACGCCCTATCACTTTGACCCCGAGCACAACATCCTGCTGCAACTGCGCGGAAGCAAGGTGATGACCCAGTTCCCCGCCGGCGATGCCCGTTTCGCACCCGACCGGATGCACGAAAGCTATCACCTCGGCGGCCCGCGCGAGTTGAAGTGGGAGGATGACTTCGCCAGCGATGGCAAGGAATTCGCGATTCAGGCGGGCGAGGCACTGTTCGTACCCGTGATGGCACCGCATTTCGTGCGCAACGGACCGACGAGTTCGATCTCGCTCAGCATCACCTGGCGATCGGACTGGAGCTATGACGAGGCGGGCGCGCGATGTTTCAACGCGATCCTGCGCAAGGCCGGGCTCGATCCTGCACCGCCCAAACGCTGGCCGGGGTCCAACCGCCTCAAATGCGTGGGCTTCCGTGGCTATCGCAAGCTGTTCGGCCCGCCCGCACCGCCCGTGCAGCCCGGATGAACGCGCCGACCCAGTTCTCCGTCGCGGAAAACGCAAATCCGGTCGACACGCTTGCCGAGGCGGACGATCCGCGTCGCGCTTTTCTGCGTGCCCGCTGGTTCCAGGCCAGCAACGATCCCACACTGGGCACGGTCATCGCGCGCATGCCGTCCGGTCGGCCGCTCGCTGCGATACCACTGGTGACCAAGCCTGTCGGCCCGTTCCGCGTGAAGCAGGTCGCCGGAGCATACTGGCCATTTCGCGGCGCGCCGATCGATCGCACCGCGAGGGTCGACGACCTGGCCGCGGCCCTATCCGAACCTGCGACCGCGCAAGCGCTGGGTCGCGCGTGGCGGATCGGCCCGGCGATCGCCGACGACCCCTCGCTCGTCACCTTGCGCGACGCTGCTACGCGGGCTGGCTGGCATTGTCTGGAACGCGAGGTCAGCGCGCTTTACTGCCTCGACCTCGTAGCGCTGCGCGCCTCGGGCACCTGGCCATCGACCAAGGGCAAGCAGAAAGACCGCTGGCGGGTGCGCCAGCTCGAAAAGACCGGTCCGGTGCGGATCGAGCGCTTTACCGGGCTCGACTGGACCGACGCCAAGCGCGACGCCATCGCCGCCATCGAGGCCGCTTCCTGGGTCGGGCAACTCGACGAGGGCGGCGACACGAAATTCGCGGACCCCGCGCTACGCCAATACTGGGAGCGTGCCTCGCAAGATCGCCAGATTGCAGACATGATCCGCGGCTTCATCCTGTGGGTCGGCGACACGCCCGCAGCTTTTACCTTCGGGCTGGAGGCAGGCGACACGCGCTATTGCATTGCCAACAATTTCGACCGGCAATTCCACAAATTCAGCCCGGGCCGCGTGCTGCTGTACCATGATTTCGAAGACGCAGCGGATCGCGGTTTCGCGCGGATCGACTGGGGTCTGGGCGATGGCGGCTACAAGAGCCCGATGGGCGCGCACGCCGAGGCTGCCGTTATCGACCTGCTGTTCGTCCGCAATCCATTGCTTGTCTGCATCGCCGCCCCTCTCTGGAAGCGAGGCGGCGCTTGACGCTCGCGGAAAGGCCCCGCAGAGAAAGGCTATGACTGGCGCACCTCCCTCCCCGGCGAATTTTGCCGATCTCGAAACCATCGACCCTGACACCCTGACCGCTCAGCTCGTCGACCTGCTCACGGTCGAGCGGATCGAGAACGATTCCTACCGCGGCAAGCCGCAGGTCGATGGGATCGGACGGGTCTTCGGCGGGCAGGTGATCGCGCAGGCACTGCAGGCCGCGCAGGCGACGATCGGCGATGGCAAGGAAGCGCATTCGCTGCACGCCTATTTCCTTCGCGGGGGTGAGGAAGGGCCGCCGATCGACTACGCGATCGCGCGCGATTTCGACGGCCGCAGCTTCGCCAACCGCCGCGCCGTGGCGAGCCAGGACGGCACGCCGATCCTCAACCTGACGGCCAGTTTCCAGACACCCGAGGATGGTCTTGCGCACGAGAACATGCCCTTCCCGCATGTGCCCTCCCCGGAGGACCTGAAGTCCGACCACCAATTGCGGCGAGAGATTTTCGCCGACAAGCTCGACCAGATGAGCGAGAGCCAGCGGCACTTCATGCTGCGCCCGCGCCCGATCGAGATGCGTCCGGTGGACGGGCTGCACTGGATGGAAACCAGGCCACGCGAGCCCAAGTCGCAAACCTGGTTCAAGACCGTCGGCCGCTTGCCCGACGACCCGGCGCTGCACCGCGCGGTGATCGCCTATGCGAGCGATTATACCCTGCTCGGCACCGCTGCCATCGCGCATGGCCTGTCATGGATGCGCAACGAGCTGGTCGGTGCCAGCCTCGATCACGCCGTCTGGTTCCACGCACCTGCGCGGGCCGACGAATGGCTGCTCTACGATACCGACAGCCCATGGTCGGGCAACGGGCGCGGCTATAATCGCGGCCGCATCTTCAGCGAAGGCGGCACACTGATTGCCAGCGTCGCGCAGGAGGGCATGATGAGGAAGCGGCGGGAGCGCAAATAGCGAAACCCGCACGGCGTCCGGCAGCCGCCGCCGCTCAGGTCTTCCAGGCCACGATGTGGGTCTTGGTGAGCCCGGTCCAGCTCCACCGGTTTTCGAAGTCGGCGAACGGCAGCCCCGCCACGCGCCACTTCTCCTGCCCGAGTTGATAAGAATCGTTCGGATTGCCGACACCTTCGGTCATGGCCGGATTGGTGAACCACACTTGGCCATTGTCGATCGCGAAGACGACCACCCAGTGCAGCGTCTCGATTCCCTGACCCCATTTGAGAAGGCAGACGGTAGGGATTGGCACGCTGTTCTGCACGTATTTCGCGATCGAACCGATCCCATGGTGCGGGCCCCAGCCCCAGCTGACCTGCAGCCCCACGGATTTGACTGCATCCATGAGACGCGCCGGCGACATACCGCCTACGTCGTTCGGAAAACGCTGACGGATCGCGTCCACTGCGATCACATCGTTCCAGAAAAGAGGACCGCTGGGAAAATGCGGATCGGGAACCTGGCGGCCCCCGCAATAACCGGGGTCGAAACCCCAGTAATCCCATAACGTTGCGGCCGCAGCCTGCCCGCAATAGCTGATCGGCCCGCTCGCCGTATAATTCTTGTAGCCATGGATGCGGCTAACATTTTCCGCTGCCATCTGCCCATCGGGCGGGCTTGCGGCATCGCGGCTTTCGGAACTCTTCTTTTCGCTCGCCCCCCATTCCGCCATCGCGTCGGTCGGCATCGTCGGCACCGATCCGACGGACTGGTCCAATGCCGAGATATCCTGTGCGTCATCGGGTATTTGCATGTCGAGACTCCCCCAAATGATCGGCCCCTCCATGATAGAGCTCGCCGAGGGAGATACTTATAAAGCAAATCCAGATTCAGAGTAATCAGTGACTCTACTCGCCTTCTCCTGACCTGCTTCTGCAAATCCCATGAAATCTGCATGGCCGCACATTTCTCTCCATAATTTTGCGCAGTAGTGGCGGAACGACCCAAGGCGTGGCCCGTTCGCCCTTCATGAACTTCGAAAAACAGCAGCAGGCCTTTCGCGACAGCAATCCCTCCCTCATCGGGAGGGGGTTCGAGAAATTCACCAATCCGGTCGCGAGCGCGGTCACCAGCTTCATCCCCAATGGGCTCGTAAAGGGCGTGCTCAAGGGTATCGACCGCGCCATCGGCGCACCGCAGCTGGTCAAGTTCGATCATGACCTGACCGATCTGGTCCAGTGCCATGATGCCGCAAAGACCGTCGCCCGTACGGCGAAAGCCGTCAGCGGATCGACCGGGGCCGCGTCCGGTCTCGGGGGGATCGCGACCATGGGGCTGGATATCCCCGCGACGATCGCGGTGGCCCTGCGCAACATCCGCGATACCGGCCGTGCCTATGGCTACGACGGCAAGGGAGCACGCGAGCGGCTGTTCCGCTTGCAGATCCTCGAGCTCGCCAGCCTCAATGATCGCAGCCAGCGACAGGAGCGGATCGCCGTGCTCGAAGCCGGGATCGCAAGCGACGGCAGCCTGACCGAAATCTCGCCCGACGAAATCGAGCCGATCATCGAACAGGCCGTGGAGCGGGTGAGCCGCGCACTGGCACTGGCGCTCTTCCGTCGCCGAGTGGGTGCGGTGGTGCCTCTGGTCGGATCGGTCATCGGCGGCGCGGTCAACGTGTCGTTCCAGGGCGATATCGGCGAAGCCGCGCGATACGCGTTTCAGGAGCGCCGGCTGCGTACGGGCGGCGCCTGATCGCCTGGCGCCACTGCGGCGTTTGCGCCGTCTGAGATTCTCGGCATAAGGGCCTCGATAACGGGAGCCCTCGCCTCATGAAATTCGCCAAGACCGGAGCATTGGTGCTCCTGCCGTGTGTCCTCTCCGCATGCGCCCATGCGAGTGCGCCAGAGGCACCCCCGAAGCCCCCCGTCG
>Ga0208934_1000329_pt1 | contig 25445 bp, 18 predicted proteins | sample MalvirDeepMed_s2_FD_184243 | JGI IMG/M metagenome (GOLD analysis project Ga0208934, IMG submission 184243) | Marine viral communities from the Global Malaspina Expedition - Malaspina viral metaG DeepMed_s2 (SPAdes) (version 2) | ecosystem: Environmental > Aquatic > Marine > Oceanic | place... | reverse complement strand
GATGGAATGGAAGTCGGTGGCGCCACCTTCGGGGCACGAGATCAGGGCAGGGCGTCACCCCCGGTCCTTAGATCCTACCGGTAAGACCTGTGGGCGGGCCATGTTCGGGTCGCTAGGCCGAACGGGTCCCCCTGGTCTCGCTGTTCTTCCAAGTGCGCGCGGGACGGATATGGCTTGGCACGCGTTACGAACCCGCAAACGCGGCGTGCGGTGGGGTCCATCGCTTGCCCGCCACCCAGACGGCGGCGGTGGCGCGGTCGTCGCCCATCATGATCGTGGGGAACACGGCCTCCCACAGGTCGTCGGCGCGGGCAGCGCGCTGGGCGATGGCGGAGGTTGAGACGAGGTTCAGCGCGACCAGATCCGCCGCCGACCCGGGGGCGAGGGTGCCGATCTCGTTCTCCATTCGCATGGCGCGGGCCGATCCCGCGGTCGCCAGCCACAGCAGTTGCGCCGGGTGCAGCGCGGTGCCCGAAAGCTGCCCGATCTCGTAGGCGGCGGCCATGGTGCGCAGCATCGAGAATGACGATCCGCCGCCGGTGTCGGTGGCCAGCCCGACCGTGATCCCGTCAGCCTTCGTGCGGGCCATGTCGAAGATCCCCGACCCGATGAAGGTGTTCGATGTCGGGCAATGGACCACGGCCGATCCGCTGTCGGCCAGCCGGGCCCGCTCTCGTTCTGTCAGGTGGATGGCGTGGCCGAACATGGCGCCGGGGCCGACCAGCCCGAACCGTTCGTAGGTGTCGAGGTAGTCGCGCGCCCAGGGTTCCAGGTCCTGCACCCACGCAACTTCGTCCACCTGTTCCGACAGGTGGGTTTGCATCCCGCAGGTGGGGTTCGCGGCCCAAAGCGTCCCCAGGGCCCCGAGCTGTTCGGGCGTAGAGGTCGGCGTGAAGCGCGGCGTGATCGCATAGCGCGCGCGGCCCCGGTGGTGCCACTTGTCCAGCAGGGCGGCGCTTTCGTCATGGGCGGCCTGTGCGGTGTCGCGCAAGCCGTCGGGGGCGTTGCGGTCCATGCAGGTACGGCCCGCCATGACGGCCATGCCCCGTGCCTCGGCCGCGGAAAACAGCGCATCGACGCTTTCGGGGTGGATGGTGCAGAAACTCGACAGGGATGTGGTGCCGTGGGACAGCATCAAGTCCAGCGTCGTGTCGGCCTGCGCGCGGGCATGGGCGGGGTCGCCGAAGCGCGATTCCTCGGGGAAGGTATAGGTGTTCAGCCAGTCGATCAGCCGCTTTCCCCAACTGGCGATCATCCCGGTCTGGGGATAGTGCATGTGCGCGTCGACGAAGCCCGGAAGGATCAGCGCATCGCCCATGTCGGTTTGGGTCGCGCCCGGATGGTCGCGGCGCAGACCGTCGGCGGCGCCCACCGCCAGGATGCGGTCGTCGCGGATCGCCACGCCTTCGTGCAGGGTGAAGGCATCCCCGACCGGGACGGCGAACGGGTCGGAATGAAGGTCGAGCACGCGGCCCAGGATCAACTCGGTCATGAAAAGGGGCGTAGCGCGGATCGGCGCGTGGCGGAAGCCGCCCAAGGGGGCGACCCCGCGAAATCGTGCGGCCGGGGCAGCACGCGCACGCTGGTGAAACCGGCGGGACTGGCCTAAGTCTCGGCCCGGTTCCACGCAAGGAGACGGTCATGGCCGAGCCTGAAGAGCTTCTCGAGCAGGACGACGACGCCTATGCGCTGGACCGCGAAACGATCCGGGTTGTGCGCGACGCGGTCGACGCGGAGGATCGGGATGCATTGCTGGCGGCGATGGAGCCGATGCACCCCGCCGACATCGCCGACCTTCTGGAACAGCTGGACGAGGGGCCGCGCCACCGGCTGATCGCGCTTCTGGGCCATGATTTCGATGGCGAGGTGCTGTCGGAACTGGATGAGGGCCTGCGCGAGGAGGTGATCGCGGCGTTGTCGCCCGCGGTGCTGACGGATGCCGTGCGCAAGCTGGAATCCGATGACGTGGTCGACCTGCTGGAGACTCTGGAAGAGCCGCAGAAGGAGGCGATCCTGGGGTCTCTGACCCGGCCCGACCGGATCGCCATCGAACGCGCGATGAGCTTCCCCGACGGGTCGGCCGGGCGCCTGATGCAGCGCGAGGTCGTCACCGCGCCCGAACACTGGACCGTGGGCGACGCCATTGACTTCATGCGCGCCAGCCTCGACCTGCCCGAACAGTTCTATCACATCGTTCTGGTCGATCCGCGCTACCGGCCCATCGGGCATGTGACGCTGGGCAAGGTCATGTCCTCGGACCGGGTCACGCCGCTGCGCGAGCTTCTGGAGGATTCGTTCCGCACGATCCCCGCGACGCAGGACGAGGAGGACGTGGCCTACGCGTTCAACCAATATCACCTGATCTCGGCCCCCGTGGTGGACGACAATGACCGTCTGGTGGGCGTCATCACCATCGACGACGCGATGATCGTCCTCAGCGAGGAAAACGAGGAGGACCTTCTGCTTCTGGCCGGTGTGGGCGACGAGAGCATCGCGGACCGCACGCTTCAGATCGTGCGGCAGCGGTTTCCGTGGCTTCTGGTGAATCTCGGCACCGCGATCCTGGCGTCGCTGGTGATCGCCCAGTTCGAAGACGTGCTGGCCGCCGTGGTCGCGCTGGCGGTGCTGATGCCCATTGTCGCGTCGATGGGCGGGAATGCGGGCACGCAGTCGATGACGGTGGCGGTGCGCGCCATCGCGACGCGCGACCTCACAGGCTCGAACGCGTGGCGGGTGGTCCGGCGCGAGGTGACAGCGGGGCTGCTGAACGGCGTTGCCTTCGCGATCATCATCGGGATCGTCGGGGTGATCTGGTTCGGCAACGTGCTGCTGGGCGTGGTGATCGCACTGGCGATGGTCATCAACCTCGTCGTCGCGGGCCTTGCCGGGGTGCTTCTGCCGATCCTGCTGGACAAGGCAGGGGTCGATCCTGCGCTGGCCTCGGGGACCTTCGTGACCACGGTGACGGACGTGGTCGGCTTCTTCGCCTTCCTGGGGCTGGCGGGGATCATCCTGCTGTGAGCCTCGAGGCGGCGAAGGCGGAGCTGCGGCGCGCGGCATTGGCGCGGCGCAAGGCGGCCCATGCGGCGGCCGGACCAAATGTGACCGAACGGCTTCTGGAGGTTCTGGACGGGCACCGGGGGCGGGTCATCTCGGGCTACATGCCGATCCGGACGGAGATCGATCCGATCCCCGCCATGGCAGCGATGGCGCAGGATGGTCCCGTCTGCGCGCCGGTGATCGAAGGGCCGGGGACGCCGCTGAAGTTTCGGGAATGGCGTCCCGGCTGCGACATGGTGGAGGGGCCGTTCGGTGCTCAGGTCCCGGCGAAGGGGGACTGGCTGGTGCCCGACGTGCTGATCGTGCCCTTGGTCGCGTTCGACCGGCAGGGCGGGCGGCTGGGCTATGGCGGGGGCTTCTACGACCGGACGCTGGCCGATTTGCGGCGCGCGGGGCCGGTCACGGCCATCGGGTTCGCCTATGCCGCGCAGGAGGATGCCGGCCTGCCACAGGAGCCGACGGACGAGCGGCTGGATCTGGTCGTGACCGAGCGTGAGGTGCTTCTTGCGGGCCGCGGAGGGGTATTTCAACAAGGGTGAATGGGGCGGGGCGCGCGTCGAATTGGCCGATGGGGCTTAAATTCCGCGCGTGATGGACTAGCATTGAGCGTGAAACGGACGGGAGGGTGATCATGGCCCAAGGCGAGATCGCGAAGACCGAATACGACCTCTTCATCATTGGAGGGGGGATCAACGGCACCGGCATCGCGCGGGATGCGCAAGGCAGGGGGCTGTCGGTCTGCCTGGCCGAGATGGGCGATCTGGCGGGCGCGACATCCTCGAAATCCACGAAGCTGTTCCATGGCGGGCTGCGGTACCTGGAGTTCTTCGAGGTGGGGCTGGTGAAAAAGGCCCTGGTCGAGCGCGAGGTGCTGCTGGAGGCCATGCCCCATATCTCGTGGCCGATGCGGTTCGTGCTGCCTTACAGTCCCGACATGCGGTTCGAGGGCGAGACGCCGACCTCGAAGCTCCTCAACACCGTGATGCCCTGGATGAAGGGGCGGCGGCCCGACTGGATCATCCGGGTCGGTCTATTCATGTACGACAATCTGGGCGGGCGGAAATACCTGCCGGGCACGAAGACGCTGGACCTGCGCAATGCGCCCGAGGGGGTGCCCTTGGAGGACCGGTTCAAGAAGGCCTACGAGTATTCCGATTGCTGGGTCGAGGATTCGCGCCTGGTCGTCCTGAACGCGCGCGATGCCGAGGCGCGCGGCGCGCGGGTCCTGACGCGCACCAAGGTCGTCACGGCCGAGCGCGAGGACGGCGTCTGGTCCGTCACGATCGAGGATGGCGAGACCGGCGCGCAGGAGAAGATCCGCGCTAAGGGGCTGGTCAACGCGGGCGGTCCCTGGGTCGAGAACGTGGTTAAGAACACGGTGCGCATGAACTCGTCCGAGGGCGTGCGGCTGGTCCGGGGCAGCCATATCGTGGTGCCCACGCTGTTCGACCACGAGAAGGCGTATTTCTTCCAGGGCGAGGACGGCCGCATCATCTTCGCCATCCCCTACGAGACCGATTTCACCCTGATCGGCACGACCGACAAGGATCACGGCAGCGACCCTTCGGTAAAGGCGGAATGCACGCCCGAGGAACAGCAATACCTGTGCGATTTCGTGTCGAACTACCTCAAGGCCGATGTTTCGCGCGACGATATCGTATGGACCTACTCGGGGGTGCGCCCGCTGTATGACGACGGCGCGAAATCGGCGACGGCGGCGACGCGGGACTATGTCCTGAGCGTCGATGCGGGCCCCGCGACGGACGGCCCCGTGGGGATGGAGCCGCCGCTTCTGAACGTGTTCGGGGGCAAGATCACCACCTATCGCAAACTGGCCGAGCAGGCGATGGCGAAGCTGGCGCCGTTCTATCCGGGGCTGAAGCCGGACTGGACCGCACGGGTGCCGATGCCCGGCGGCGACTTCCCCGTCGACGGGGTCGAGGCGCAGATCGACAGCCTGAAATCGGCCCACCCGTTCCTGAGCGACTATCACGCGCGCCGCCTGATCCGCGCCTACGGGACCGAGGCGAAGGAGATCTGCGACGGGGCCGACACCGCCGAGGGAATGGGTCGAGATTTCGGTGGCACCCTGACCGAGGCCGAGGTGCGCTGGCTGATGGAGCGCGAATACGCGCGGACGGCCGAGGATGTCGTCTGGCGCCGCACAAAGCTGGGCCTGCGCATGACCGACGAGCAGGTCGCGGCCCTGGACACGTGGATGCTCGAAGCGCGCGGCGTGGCGCAGGCGGCCGAGTAAGGGCGCACGGCCGTCGAAATCCCGCGATGCGAAAGCGTTGCCTGCTTGACGCGGGCATCTCGCATGCGAGGTTTCGTCACAGCAAGGGAGGACACACATGTCGCATATTCTGGCCATCGACCAGGGAACGACCTCGAGCCGGGCGATCATTTTCGACGGGGACATGCAGGTCGTCGCCAGTGCACAGGAAGAGTTCGAACAGCATTACCCCAACAGCGGCTGGGTCGAGCACGATCCGTCCGACCTGTGGTCCTCGACCGCCGCGACCTGCCGGTCGGTGATCGAAAAGGCCGGCATCCCCGAGGGCGACATCGCCGGGATCGGCATCACCAACCAGCGCGAGACCGTCGTCGTCTGGGAGAAGGAGTCGGGCCGCGCGATCCACAACGCCATCGTCTGGCAGGACCGACGCACCAGCGACATCTGCCGCCAGCTGAAGGCCGACGGGTACGAGGATCAGGTGATCGAGAAGACGGGGCTATTGCTGGATCCCTATTTCTCGGGGACGAAGCTGAAATGGATCCTTGACCATGTGGACGGGTCGCGCGAGCGCGCGCGCAGGGGCGAGCTGCTGTTCGGCACCGTGGACACCTATCTGATCTGGCGGATGACGGGCGGCAAGCGGCACGTGACGGATGCCACCAATGCCTGCCGGACGCTGATGTATGACAGCTTCAAGGGCGGGTGGTCGACGACGATCTGCAAGATGCTGGACATCCCGATGGAGATGCTGCCGGAGGTCTGCGACAGCGCGGCCGAGTTCGGCGTGACGCGCCCCGATCTGTTCGGGCGCGAGATCCCGATCCTGGGGGTGGCGGGCGACCAGCAGGCGGCGACCATCGGGCAGGCGTGCTTCAAACCGGGCATGCTGAAATCGACCTACGGGACGGGGTGCTTTGCGCTTCTGAACACCGGGGACGAGCCGGTGAGGTCGCAGAACCGGCTGCTGACCACGGTGGCTTATCAGCTTGACGGCAAGCCGACCTATGCGCTGGAGGGGTCGATCTTCATCGCCGGGGCGGTCGTGCAGTGGCTGCGCGACGGGCTGAAGATCATCCGCTCGGCCTCGGAAACGCAAGGGTTGGCCGAGAAGGCGGACGACACGCAGGACCTTGTGCTGGTGCCCGCCTTCGTGGGGCTTGGCGCGCCCTATTGGAACGCCGAATGCCGCGGCGCGATCTACGGGCTGACGCGCGGCTCGGGCCCCGAGGAGTTCGCGAAGGCCGCGCTGGAATCGGTGGGCTACCAGACCCGCGACCTGCTAGAGGCGATGCGCGCCGACTGGGACGACATGGGCCATCCCGAGACGCTGCGCGTCGACGGCGGGATGAGCGCGTCGGATTGGGCGATGCAGTTCCTGTCGGACATCATCGGGGCCAAGGTCGACCGGCCCGAAGTGCTAGAGACGACGGCGCTGGGCGCGGCCTGGCTGGCCGGGTGGAGGGCCGGCGTCTATGCCGACCGCGACGGTTTCGCGGAGCGGTGGCGCCTGGATCGCTGCTTCGAGCCGGGGATGGACGACGACCTTCGGGCCGAGAAATACGATCGCTGGAAGCGCGCGGTCGAGGCAACGATGAGCGTCTGACAGGGAATCGTCCTGCCGGGCGAAAAAGCTGCCGCGGCCTGCGATGGCCGCGGCAGTTCTGTTTTTGGCGAAGCGCTGTCCCCCCACACAGGGTGGGGTTGTGCGCCAACCGACAGCTCCATCCAGTTTCTGCTGAATATCCGGGCAGGTGCCAATTCGGTGCGCTGCGATCCCGGGCATCCGAGGTCGCGCACCCCTTGGGCCGGTCGGATCGACTCACGTGCGGTGCCGTTTCAGCGTCTCTTGTGTTCGCGCCGGTCAGGGAGCCGGCGAAACCTGTGCGGCAGTCCAGTGAACCGGCGGTCCGCATGTGGCGAAATCGCGCGAGGGGGCGCAAGACCAAGGCACCGGCCCATTTGCGCCGTGCTGTCCCCCGCGCACCGATCCGAGGGAACACGATGTCAATTCGCACCGCTCTTCTGTCCACCGCCCTGGCCACCATGGCCGTCCCGGCCCTTGCCCAGGATGCGGACTGCCCGATCAAGGTCGGGATCCTACATTCGCTGTCCGGCACCATGGCGATCTCTGAGACCACCCTTAAAGACGTCATGCTGATGCTGATCGAGCAGCAGAACGAGGCGGGCGGTCTTCTGGGCTGCGAGATCGAGGCGGTCGTCGTCGATCCCGCCTCGGACTGGCCACTGTTCGCCGAGAAGGCGCGCGAGCTTCTGACCGTCAACGAGGTCGACGTGATCTTCGGCAGCTGGACCTCCGTCAGCCGCAAGTCGGTGCTGCCCGTGTTGGAGGAACTGAACGGCCTGATGTTCTACCCCGTCCAGTACGAGGGCGAGGAATCCTCGAAGAACGTGTTCTACACCGGTGCCGCGCCCAACCAGCAGGCGATTCCGGCGGTGGATTACTTCATGGAGGAGTTGGGCGTCGAGAAATTCGCCCTTCTGGGCACCGACTACGTCTATCCCCGCACGACGAACCAGATCCTCGAACAGTACCTGAAGGATCAGGGCATCCCCGAGGAAGACATCTTCGTCAACTACACCCCCTTCGGCCATTCCGACTGGTCGACCATCGTGTCCGACGTGATCGAGCTTGGCTCGGACGGGTCGCTGGTCGGCGTGATCTCGACCATCAACGGCGACGCCAATGTGGGCTTCTACAAGGAGCTTGCGGCGCAGGACGTTAGCGCAGACGACATTCCGGTCGTCGCCTTCTCGGTCGGGGAGGAAGAGCTTTCGGGCCTCGATACCTCGAACCTCGTCGGTCACCTCGCCGCGTGGAACTACTTCCAGAGCGCGGACACCCCCGAGAACGAGGAATTCATCGCCGCCTGGCACGAGTTCATCGGCAACGAGGATCGCGTCACCAACGACCCGATGGAGGCCCACTATATCGGCTTCAACATGTGGGTGAACGCGGTCGAAGAGGCCGGCACCACCGATGTCGATGCGGTGCGCGAGGCCATGTGGGGCCAGGAGCATCCGAACCTGACCGGCGGCACCGCGGTGATGAACCCGAACCATCACTTGTCCAAGCCGGTGCTGATCGGCGAGATTCAGGATGACGGGCAGTTCGACATCATCAGCGAGACCGAGGAAGTGCCCGGCGATGCATGGACCGACTTCCTGCCCGACTCGGCGGTGCTGACCTCGGACTGGGCCGAGCTCGACTGCGGCATGTACAACACCGAGACTGAAACCTGCGTGCAGCAGACATCGAACTACTGAGGGCAATCCAGCCGGGCGCCGCGCTTCCCTCCGCGGCGCCCGGCACTTTTCGGGTCCCCGGATACAGGCCACCATGCACCGAATTCTCATCGCTATCTTGGCTGTTCTGACGCTGATCCCGGTCGCTGGACGCGCGCAGGATCTTCAGACGATCCTTCAGCTTCACACCGAAGAGGTCGAAAACCCCGGCCGCCGGTCCGTCGGCGTGGTGATCGAGGACCTGATCGCCGCCCGCCTTCCGGCCGTCCCGGTGTTCCTGACCCATTGGCAGGACCGCGAGATCGTGCTGAACGCCGAGGACGGGCAATTCTATGCGCTGGTCGACGAAGACGGCGACACGGCCACGATCCGCAATCTCGACACAGGTGACGAGTCCGAGGTCGCGGGCGACAGCCTGACCGAGGTGCGCCCCAATGGCGGTGTGCGGCGCGAGATCGCCGCAGCCCTGGTGCGATTCCAGCTGTCGGACGAAAACCCGGCCAACCGGCGCGCGGCCCTCGATGCCATCGCCCGGAGACCGGACGCCGACCAGATCGCGCCACTGACGGCCTCGATCGAGGACGAGCAGGACGCCGCGATCCGGGCCGACAAGGACCGCCTTCTGAACATCCTGACTGCCCGCTATGGCGAGACGACCGAGGCCCGGGTCGAGGCCATCGAACGGCTGGGCGGCAGCATCACCTCGGACGCACGCGCTGCCCTCAGCCAGATCCTTGAAGCCGAGGATAGGGTCAGCGCCGAAGCTCCGGACGGGAATATTGCGCAAGTCTATACGCCCGGCGACCAAATTTCCCGCACCGAAGCCTATGGCCGGCTGGTCGACGCAGAGCTTGCCCCTGCGCCCGTCTCGGGCGGGGCGATCCGCGACGCGTTGATCGCGAATATCGACGGGGGCATGGTTCTCGACATCCCTGTCGAGTTACTCGACACAGATGCACAGCGCCGGGCCGCTTATGACCGCCTTGCGCAAGCGGGGCGCGTGCCCCCCTTCGTCACCCAAGACCGGATCGACGCGGCGCTGGACTCGCACAGCTTCTATGCCGTCTACGAAGAAGAGGATGCAGCGGTCACCGACGCAGCCCGCGCCACCCTCCGCTCGGTCGAGACGCAGGTCTCGCTGAACCAGACCGCGGATCTGGCCCTTGACGCGATCTCGCTGGCTTCGATCTACTTCCTCGCCGCGATCGGGCTGGCGATCACCTTCGGGGTCATGGGCGTCATCAACATGGCCCATGGGGAGTTCATCATGATGGGCGCCTATACCGGCTATGTCGTGCAGCAGATCGTGCCCGACTATACGTGGTCGCTGATCATCGCGCTGCCGCTGGCCTTCGTGGTCGCAGGCGCGGCCGGCATCGCGATGGAACGGCTGATCATCCGCCACCTCTATCACCGCCCGCTCGAAACTTTGCTGGCGACCTTCGGCGTCTCGATCGCGTTGCAGCAGCTGGCCAAGAACATCTTCGGCACGCAGGCCCGCCCCCTGACCTCGCCCGATTGGCTGTCGGGGCAGATGGTCATCAACGAGCTCGTCTCGATCAGCTATATCCGCATCGCGATCTTCGTACTCGCCGGCCTGTTCCTGGCGCTTTTGCTGTTCATCCTGAAGCGCACGCGGCTGGGGCTCGAGGTGCGCGCGGTCACCCAGAACCCCGGAATGGCTGCGTCCATGGGGATCGACCCCGACAGGATCAACATGGCGACCTTCGGGCTGGGCTCAGGGATCGCGGGGATCGCGGGCGTGGCGATCGGCCTCTACGCGCAGGTCACTTCCGAGATGGGCGCGAACTACATCGTCCAGAGCTTCATGACGGTGGTCGTGGGCGGCGTCGGCAATGTCTGGGGCACGCTGGCGGGCGCAAGCCTGATCGGGGTGCTGCAAAAGGGGATCGAAAGCCTGAACCCCTCGAACACGCTGGCCGCGCAGACCTACATGATCCTGTTCATCATCATCTTCATCCAGTTCCGGCCGAGGGGCATCGTCGCCCTCAAGGGCCGCGCGGCAGGGGCCTGATCCGATGACCCTCTTCATCCTTGTCGAAATACCCCGGGGAGCGCGAGGGGCTGGCCCCTCGCATCCCTCCCTGGACACGAGAGCCTCGCTATGACCGACGCGACCCTGGCCCTGCCATCCCGCACGCCCCCCGTGCGCCAGACCTCCACCATGGTCTTTCTGGCATCGCTGGCCGTCTTCGCCGTGATCGTCACGATCCTGGCGCAGCAGGGGGTGATCTCGACCTCGTTCGTGAAGACCTTGGGCAAGACCTTGTGCCTGTGCCTTGCGGCCGTCGCGATGGACGTGGTCTGGGGCTATACCGGTATCCTCAGCCTGGGGCACATGGCGTTCTTCGGGCTGGGCGGATACGCCATAGGCATGTGGCTGATGTATGCAAGGACCGAGGCGTTGGTCGCACCAGGCCTCGCTGCGCAGCCAATCCCGCCCACGCCGTCGGAACTTCAGGACGCTATCGGCAGCCAGATCTTCGGGGTCGTGGGATCGTCCGACTTTCCGCTGATCTGGATGTTCGCGGACAGCCTTTTCCTGCAAATGGCCATGGTCGTCCTGGTGCCGGGGGTGCTGGCGCTGGTCTTCGGGTGGCTGGCGTTCCGCAGCCGGGTGACGGGCGTCTACCTGTCGATCTTGACACAGGCGATGACGCTGGCGCTGGCGCTTTACCTTTTCCAGAACGACAGCGGTCTGCGCGGCAACAACGGCCTGTCGGGTCTGCAGAACATCCCCGGTTTCGAGGATGCGCCCCAATCCGCGATCTCGCTGGCGTTCTTCTGGGCCTCGGCGGTGGCGCTTGCGCTGGGCTATCTGCTGTTCGCCTGGGTCGTGTCGGGCAAGATGGGCAGCGTATTGCGCGCGGTGCGCGACGACGAGGCGCGGGTGCGGTTCCTTGGATACCACGTCGAGTCGTTCAAGCTGTTCGCCTTCGTGCTGACGGCCGTGGTCACCGGTATCGCGGGCGCGCTCTATTATCCGCAGGCGGGCATCATCAACCCGGCCGAGATTGCGCCCATCGCGTCCATCTACCTGGCGGTCTGGGTCGCCATCGGCGGGCGCGGGCGGCTTTACGGTGCGGCCATCGGGGCGGCGTTCGTGTCGCTGCTGTCGAGCTGGTTCACCGGGGGCGGGGCGCCCGATATCGACCTTGGCGTCTATACCGTGCGCTGGACCGACTGGTGGCTGGTGCTGCTGGGTCTCAGCTTCGTGGCGGTCACCCTGTTCGCGCCGAAGGGGATCGGCGGCCTGGTCGACCTGCTGACTGAAAAACGCCGCCCCGAACGGCAGGGCGATTACGGCCCCGACAAGGGGGCGAAGCGGTCCGAGGAGGGCGTCGAATGAGGCTGCTGGAAGTGGATGGCGTGTCCGTGACCTTTGACGGGTTCCGCGCCATCAACAACCTGTCGCTCAGCATGGGGGAACCCGAGCTGCGCGCCGTGATCGGCCCCAACGGGGCGGGCAAGACGACCTTCATGGACATCGTGACCGGCAAGACCCGTCCCGACAGCGGCCGCGTCATCTGGGGTGAGGAGAACCGCAACCTGATCGGCCTGAGCGAAAGTTCCATCGCCCGCGCGGGCATCGGCCGCAAGTTCCAGAAGCCTACCGTATTCGAGGACCAGACCGTGCGAGAGAACCTCGCCATGGCGCTGAAGGCCCGGCGTGATCCCTTCGCGGTCCTGTTCCGCCGGTCCGACATGCCCGCACGGCTGGCTGAGCTTGCCGAGGAGATCGCGCTGACCGAGCATCTGACCCGCAAGGCGGGCGAGCTTAGCCACGGCCAGAAGCAGTGGCTGGAAATCGGGATGCTTCTGGCGCAGGAGCCGCGTCTTTTGCTGGTGGACGAGCCGGCTGCTGGCATGACCCCGGCAGAGCGGACCCATACCGCCGACCTTTTGAAAAGGCTGGCGCAAACGCGGGCGGTCATCGTGGTGGAGCATGACATGGAGTTCGTTCGCCGCCTGGAGTGCAAGGTGACGGTTCTGCACGAGGGGCGGGTGCTGGCGGAAGGCTCGCTGGACCACGTGACGAAGAACCAGGATGTGATCGACGTGTATCTGGGGCGCTGAGATGCTTGATGTGACGGATCTGACGCTGCGCTACGGTCAAAGCCAGGTGCTGCACGGGGTGAACCTGTCGGCGCGGGCGGGCGAGGTGACGGCCGTCATGGGGATGAACGGTGTCGGCAAGACGTCCCTGATGAAGGCCATCGCGGGGCGGCACCCGTTCCGGTCGGGCCGGATCACGGTGGACGGGCGCGACCTGGGCCACCCTTCGGCGGTCGAGGCGGCGCGCGCGGGCATTGCCTATGTCCCGCAGGGGCGCGAGGTCTTCGCGCTGCTCAGCGTGGCCGAGAACCTGCAAACCGGGTTTGCCTGCCTCGACCGGGGATCGCGCGCGGTGCCGGACCGGATCTTCGACCTGTTCCCCGTCCTGGCCGAGATGCGCAACCGGCGCGGCGGGGACCTTTCGGGCGGGCAGCAGCAGCAGCTTGCCATCGCCCGCGCGCTTGTGACACAGCCGCGGGTCCTGCTTCTGGACGAGCCTACCGAGGGCATCCAGCCGTCGATCATCAAGGATATCGGTCGCGTCATCTCGACGCTGCGCGAAGAGGGGGAGATCGCGATCGTCCTGGTCGAGCAGTATTTCGACTTTGCCGTGGGGCTAGCCGACCGGGTGACGGTGCTGACGGGCGGGCAGGTCAGCTATACCGCCGAAAAGGGCGGGATCGAGCGTGAGGCGCTGCTGGGCGCGGTTTCACTGTAAGGGGTGAGACGCCGCGATCGCGTTAACGAAAAGTCGATAAAACTCGTGCCAGTCTCGGGGTTGGCACGGCCCGCGCTGCATCCCACATTGGCGGAAACGGGGGATTGGCACTGGCGGCGGCGCCGTCTAAGAGTCCTTCGATCCAAGGACAGAACACCAAACGAAAGGGGCGGTCATGCAAGACCCCGTCGAGCATTTCCAGAACAACCTCGTTCCCATGGTCGTCGAACAGACCAGCCGCGGGGAACGGGCCTATGACATCTTCTCGCGCCTCCTGAAGGAGCGGATCGTCTTCGTGAACGGCCCCATCCACAGCGGCATGAGCCATCTTATCGTGGCGCAGCTTCTGCACCTCGAGGCCGAGAACCCGAAGAAAGAGATCAGCATGTACATCAACTCTCCGGGGGGAGAGGTGACGTCGGGCATGTCGATCTACGACACGATGCAGTATATCCGCCCGGCCGTTTCGACCCTCGTGTGCGGTCTGGCCGCCTCCATGGGCTCGGTGCTGGCCGTCGGCGGCGAAAAAGGTCAGCGCTTTGCCCTGCCGAACGCGGAATTCCTTGTCCACCAGCCGTCGGGCGGGGCGCAGGGCACCGCCTCCGATATCCTGATCCGCGCCAAAAGCATCGAGGACACGCGCGAGCGCATGTACCGCCTTTACATGAAGCACACCGGTCAGGACTATGAGACGGTGCAGAAGGCGCTGGACCGCGACAAGTGGATGACGCCGCAGGAGGCGAAGGACTGGGGCCATGTCGACGAGATCGTCGAAAGCCGGAAAGTCCCCGACGACGCAAGCTGAGGTTCCCTGAAACGCCCGCAAAAGTGATGCTTTTTTGCGATTGCGGGCGATCCGGTCCCGGCCTAGGCTTGGCCGCGGTTGAGCAAGTTGACGAACTAGAGGGGCGAATGCCCCCGAAGGATGGCCCATGGCGAACAATTCCGGCGACAGCAAGAACACTCTCTACTGCTCGTTCTGTGGCAAGAGCCAGCATGAGGTACGAAAGCTCATCGCGGGTCCGACGGTCTTCATCTGCGACGAATGCGTCGAGCTGTGCATGGACATCATCCGTGAAGAGACCAAGTCGGCCGGTCTGAAATCCACCGACGGCGTGCCGACGCCGAAGGAGATTTGCCAGGTTCTGGACGACTATGTCATCGGCCAGCGCATCGCCAAGCGGGTGCTGTCGGTCGCGGTGCACAACCACTACAAGCGCCTGAACAACGCCGGTAAGTCCGAGATCGAGCTGAACAAGTCGAACATCCTGCTGATCGGTCCCACGGGCTGCGGCAAGACGCTTCTGGCCCAGACGCTCGCCCGGATCCTCGACGTTCCGTTCACTATGGCGGACGCCACAACCCTGACCGAAGCCGGCTATGTTGGCGAGGATGTCGAAAACATCATCCTGAAGCTGCTTCAGGCGTCGGAATACAATGTCGAACGTGCGCAGCGCGGCATCGTCTATATCGACGAGGTCGACAAGATCACGCGCAAGTCGGACAACCCCAGCATAACCCGCGACGTGTCGGGCGAGGGGGTGCAGCAGGCGCTTCTGAAGATCATGGAAGGTACCGTGGCCAGCGTGCCGCCACAGGGCGGGCGCAAGCATCCCCAGCAGGAGTTCCTGCAGGTCGACACGACGAACATCCTGTTCATCTGCGGCGGCGCGTTCGCGGGTCTGGAAAAGATCATCGCGCAGCGCGGCAAGGGCTCGGCCATCGGGTTCGGCGCCGACGTGAAGTCGGGCGAGGACAAGGGGATCGGCGAACAGCTGACCTCGTTGGAGCCCGAGGATCTGCTGAAGTTCGGCCTGATCCCGGAATTCGTCGGCCGTCTGCCGGTCATCGCGACGCTGGAGGATCTGGACGAGGATGCCCTGGTCACGATCCTGACCAAGCCGAAAAACGCGCTGGTCAAGCAGTACCAGCGCCTGTTCGAGCTTGAGGATGTCGAGCTGACCTTCACCGAAGATGCGCTGACCGCCATTGCCAAGCGCGCGATCGAGCGCAAGACCGGTGCCCGCGGTCTGCGGTCGATCATGGAGGACATCCTGCTCGACACGATGTTCGACATGCCCGGAACCGAAGGCGTGCAGGAAGTCGTGGTCAACGATGAGGCCGTGATGTCCGATGCGGCACCGTTGGTTATCTATGCCGACCAGAAGGAAAGCGCCTCGGCCGGCTGACGCAAGTGCGGTGTGAACTTATCAAGCGGGGTGCCCGATGGGGCGCCCCGCTTTTTGTTGCGCAGGTCGGGGATCAGGCGGCGATGGACGCGTCGAGGGAGTCGGCCAATGTATCGACCAGCCATCCGATCTGCGCGTCGTCGATTATGAAAGGCGGCGCTAGAAGGATGTGGTCGCCATGGACGCCGTCGATGGTGCCGCCGCCGGGATAACAGATCAGGCCGCGCGCGAAGGCCTCGGCCTTGATCCGGGCGTGCAATTTTCGGGCGGGGTCGAAGGGGGCCTTGGTGTCCCGGTCCGCGACCAGTTCGATCCCGCGGAACAGGCCGCGCCCGCGGATATCTCCGACATGGGGGTGATTTTCCAGACGGTCTGTCAGCGCTTCAACAAGCGTTTGCCCCTTTGCGGGCACCTCGGCGACAAGGCCGTCTTGCGTTAGGCGGTCCAGCACCGCGACGGCGGTCGCGCCGGCAAGGGGGTGGCCGTGATAGGTGTGGCCATGTTGGAACGCGCCGGAGCCATCGGCAATCGCACGGTAAATCGCGTCCGAGGCCAGCATCGCGCCAATGGGCACGTATCCGGCGCCAAGGCCCTTGGCGATCGTCACGATGTCGGGGGCGACGCCGTCCTGATCGCAGGCGAAAAGCGTCCCGGTGCGCCCCATCCCGCACATCACCTCGTCCAGGATCAGAAGCACGCCGTGCCGGTCGCAGATGTCGCGGATGCGGGGGAAATAGCTGGCGGGAGGGGCCAGCGCCCCCGCCGTCGCACCGACGACAGGTTCGGCGATGAAGGCCATGACGGTCTCGGGGCCCAGGCGTTGCAGCTCGTCCTCCAGCGCGTCGGCGGCGCGCAGTCCGTAGGCGTCGAGCGATTCGCCGTCGGCCCTGTCGCGATAGGGATAGCAGGGTGCGATGTGGTGGCAGGTGACGAGGAGAGGGGCGAATTTCTCGCGTCGCCAGGCATTGCCACCGGCGGCCAGCGCGCCCAGCGTGTTGCCGTGATAGCTTTGGCGGCGGGCGACGATCTTCGTGCGCTGCGGCTGGCCGGTCTCCAGGAAATACTGCCGGGCGAGCTTCAGCGCTGCCTCGACCGCTTCGGAGCCGCCGGACAGGGGATATACCCGAGATAGTCCGGGCGGGGCGTGGGCGATCAGGGCACGGGCAAGATCCTCGGCCGGGTCGGACGTGAAAAAGCCCGTATGCGCAAAGTTGAGCCGGTCGATCTGATCATGCATGGCCTGGCGCACTTTGGTATCGGAATGCCCCAGGCACGACACCGCAGCCCCGCCAGACCCGTCGAGGTAGCGCCGGCCCTCCGCGTCGATCAGATAGCAGCCGTCGCCCGCCACCGCACGGGGCAGGGCATGGGCCGACCGTCCGAACAGATGGCTAGCCACGGACAACGAATACCGATTGCGGCGCGTGGCGGACGACGCGGGCGGCGTTGGGGCCAAGCAGGTATTCGGCCAGATCGGTCCGCGGTGCTCCCAGGACGATCACGTCCACGTCCAGCTTGGAGGCGGCGCGGATGATCTCGTCATAGATGCGGCCGTGGGTGACGTGGGGGTGCACGTCTTGCGCGTCGGGTATGTTGGCGCGGATCCAGTCGCCAAGCTGCGCGCCGACATCGTGCAACGCCTGCTTGATGAACCCCTCGTCGAAATAGCTGCCGACCATGGACATGCCGAAATTCGGGATGACCGTTATGACGTGAAGGGTGCCGCCGTCCGCGAGGTTCAGCGCGCGCGGCAGCGATTTGTCCCAGGTGGCGGGAACGGCGAGGTCGATAGGCAGAAGGACGGTCTGGGTCATGATCAGAAGGCCGGTTTGGTTTGACGGCGGCGTTGCAGCACGATCACCAGACCGAGGAGCAGAAGCGCCGGGAGGTAGAAGATTTGCGCGGGCAGCCTGCTGGTGTTGGGCGACAGGACTTCGGTGATGCGCACGGGGTCGTCCATGTAGAAGTCGAAATTCGCCAACTGTTCCTGCAGCGACGTGCCGAACATCGGTTCCTCAAGCGCGGCGTCTTGCGTCTCGCCCGGGCGGAACATCAGACCGGTCTCGTTCAGGCGGGTCTGCGCGTCGCCCTCGGGCACGGTGAGGGAGATCGTCGTCTCGCTTTCGGTGCCGGTGGCGAAGTCCGGGCCGGAGATGCGCAATCGGATCCGGCCGTCGACCGGGGCTTCGGCCAGGATCTGCTCGAAATTGGCGGGGTCCTGCTGGACGAAGCGGGGCTGGACCTGATTCAGCCAGAAGTTCGGCACGAACAGGGTGAAGGCGACCAGAAGCAGCGCGGCGGATTCGAAAATGTTCGACCGGGCCAGGAAATAGCCCTGTGTCGCAGCGGCGAAGAGAAGCATCGCGAAGGTCGCCACGACGAAAACGAAGACCGCGTGGAAGATCCCCGACATGGTTGCCAGATCCACGCCGTAGAGGATCAGCGTGGGATTGTAGATGAACAGGAACGGCAGGGCCACGGTGCGCAGGCTGTAGAAGAACGCGGTGAAGCCGGTCTTGATCGGATCGCCCCCCGATACCGCGGCCGCGGCGAATGACGCGAGGCCCACGGGCGGGGTCACGTCGGCCATGATGCCGAAGTAGAAGACGAAGAGGTGGGCGGCGATCAGGGGCACGATCAGCCCTTCTTGCGCGCCCAGCGAGACCACGACCGACGCCATCAGCGACGAGACGACGATATAGTTTGCCGTCGTCGGCAGGCCCATCCCCAGGATCAGCGAGAACAGGCCGATCAGCACCAGCATGACGATCAGGATGCCGCCCGACAGCGCCTCGACCAGGGCGGCCAGTTCGGTGCCGATCGGGGTCTTGGTGACGGTGGCGACGATGATGCCCGCGGCGGCCGTGGCGACGCCGATCCCGATCATATTGCGCGCACCTGCGATCAGGCCGTCGACCAGGTCATACATGCCTTCGCGCCACGCTTCGGCTTGGCCCGCGCCCTTGCGGAACACGGCCTTCAGCGGCTTTTGGGTGATGATGATGAACAGCATCAGCGACGTTGCGTAGAAAGCGGATTTGGCGGGCGACTGCTGTTCGACCATCAGGAACCAGACGAGGACGAGGATCGGAAGGACATAGTGCAGGCCGGTCTTCCAGACGTCGGCGACCTTGGGCAGCGTGATCTGGCCGCCCTTGTCCTCAAGGCTTTCGGGGTCGAGGTCGGTCTGGTCCGCCGAGATCTTCACCAGCCAGACATAGACTGCGCCAAGGGCGAGGATCATGATAGGCGCCGTCAGGTCGGGCAGAACCGCGTTCAGCGCGCCAATCCCGTATATCAGGGCCGTGAAGCCCAGCCCGAAGATCGCGAAACCGATGGCGAAGTTAAGCGCCATGCGCAAAAGCGACGCGCCTTCGCCCAGGGACTTCATGTCCTTCTTCAAAGCCTCGAGATGCACGATATAGACCAGTGCGATGTAACTGATCACGGCCGGAACGAAGGCGTGCTTGATGACCTGCACGTAGGAGATGCCGATGAACTCGACCATCAGGAAGGCCGCGGCGCCCATGACGGGGGGCATGATCTGGCCGTTGACCGACGAGGCGACCTCGACCGAGCCGGCCTGTTCGTTGGTGAAGCCCACGCGCTTCATCAGCGGGATGGTGAATGTGCCGGTGGTCACGACGTTGGCGATGGACGAGCCTGAGATCAGGCCGGTCATGGCCGATCCGACAACAGCCGCCTTGGCCGGGCCGCCGCGCAAGTGCCCCAGGCCCGCGAAGGCGAGCTGGATGAAGTAGTTGCCCGCCCCGGCCTTATCCAGAAGCGAGCCGAACAGCACGAAGAGGAACACGAACGCGGTCGAAACGCCCAGCGGTATGCCGAAGACCCCCGCCGTATCCAGCCACTGCGCGTTGATCAGCGAGGTGAAGGACAGCCCCTCGTGGCTGATGAGGTCGGGGATCAGCCAGCCCTGCCCGAAATAGGCGTAGGCCAGGAAGATGGCGCCGACGATGGTCAGGGCGGGCCCCAGGGCGCGGCGGGAGGCTTCGAGCAGAAGGAGGATGCCGATGGAGCCGATGATCACCTGCGTCTCGGTCGGGAGGCCCGATCGGGCGGTCTGCGCCAGCGTGTCCGAGGCCAGGAAGACGTAAAGCGTACAGGCCGTTGCCACGATGGCCAGCGCCCAGTCGAGCAGGGGGATGCGGTCGCGCGGGCTGGATTTCAGGGCCGGATAGCACAGGAACGCCAGGAAGATCGCGAAGGCAAGGTGGATGGGCCGCGTCTCGGACGAGTTGAGGACGGGGACATAGGCCCCGAACCACAGTTGCGGCTGCGCAATCCACAACTGGAACAGCGACCAGCAGAATGCGACGATGCCGATCAACAACGCTACCCACCGGGTCGAAGGTGTGCGCGCGCCCGCATCCGAGGAGGCGACAAGATCCTGAAGCTCGTCATCGGTGAATTGGCGGTTTTCGGTCTGATCGGCCATGTCGTCGCCCCTGCAATTTCCGTCAGCTTAACGGATCGAAGGTTCGGCGATAGGGAAGAATGCCGGTTTGCGGAACATTTTGCCCGCGGGTTCGGCAATTGCCGTTTTACCGGGCATCTCGATCGGGCCGGCGCGACCAGGGTCATCCGGGACCGGTTCCGTGCGGAACCGGTCCCGGGTCGTGTCACTCGGCGTCTTCGCTCAGAAGGCCGGCTTCTTCGTAGTAACGGCGCGCACCTTCGTGCAGCGGCGCGGAAAGGCCGTCATTCACCATCTGCTCTCTCTCGAGGTTGGCGAAGGCGGGGTGGAGGCCCTTGAACTGGTCGAAGTTCTCGAACACCGCGCGGACAAGCTCGTAGACGACGTCGGCGGAAACGTCTTCGCGCGTCACCAGCGTTGCGCCGACGCCGAACGTCGTCGTGTCCTGATCGTTGCCGCGATACATGCCGCCGGGGATCGTCGCCTGACGGTAGTAATCGTTGTTCTCGATCAGCGACTGGCTGGCCTCGTTGTCCACGGGGACCAGGACGGACTCACAGGCCGTGGTGGCTTCCTGGATCGAGCCGGAGGGGTGGCCGACCGAATAGACCATCGCGTCGATGTTGTTGTCGCACAACGCCTGCGACTGCTCGGCCGCCTGAAGCTCCGATGCCAGCTGGAAGCTGTCGGTGGTCCAGCCCATCTCCTCCATCATGCGCTCCATCAGGACGCGCTGACCCGAGCCGGGGTTGCCGATATTGACACGCATGCCTTCGAGATCGTCGAACGTCTCGATCCCGGCACCAGCGCGGGCGACGACGGTGAAGGGTTCGGGGTGGATCGAGAAAACGGCCCGCAGCGCCTCGTTGGCACCCTGGTCCTCGAACTGTTCGGTGCCGTTATAGGCTTGGAACTGCACGTCGGACTGGGCGACGCCGAATTCCAGCTCTTCGTTGAGGATCGCGTTGACGTTGTAGACCGACCCGCCGGTGGATTCGACCGAACAGCGGATACCGTGGTCGGCGCGGTTGCGGTTGACCAGACGGCAGATCGCGCCGCCGGTGGGATAATAGACGCCCGTCACGCCGCCCGTGCCGATCGTGATGAAATTCTGTTCCTGTGCGGCGACGGGGGCGGCCAGCGTCCCGGCCAGGGCCGTGGCGGCGAAAAAGCGGATGGTCTTGGACATGCAAATCTCCCTTTGGATTTTGGCCCTGTGACGGGCTTCGATACTCAGCATGATGGAGCGGACCCGACCTGACGGCAAGGGCGGGGGGGTGACGCGCGCCGCAGGAATTGATTGGCGGGGGACTCGCAATGGGCGGTGCCTTCCTTATAACCGCCCGAGGGACGCAGATTTCCGTACCGTCCCCGGGGAGATTGCCGATGTCGATGACCGAGGCGACCGATCTTGCGGACCTTCCGCTGGACGAGCTGATCGCCTGTCCGCAATGCGACGCGCTGTATCGCGCCCGGATGCCGGCGATGGGCAGCCGGGCGGTCTGCAAGCGATGCCATACGGTGCTGATCGCGCCGAAGACCAACGCCTATCTGCACCTGATCGTCCTGTCGCTGACGGTGGTCGTTCTGATGGTGGGTGCGGTGACCTTTCCCTTCCTCGGGGTGAATGTCGCGGGGTTCTCGAACAAGGCGTCGGTCGTCGACACGGCGCTGACCTTCATGGATGGCGGCTGGATGGTGGCGCTGTCGATGTTCGTGGTCGCGTTCATCATCCTGATCCCGCTCTTCCGGGCGCTTTTGGTGCTGTATGTCGTCGCACCCCTGACGCTGGGCCGCAGGCCGTTTCTCGGCGCGCGGCGGGCCTTCGGGTGGAGCGAGGACCTGCGCCCGTGGTCGATGGCCGAGATCTTCATCATCGGCTGCGCCGTAGCCCTGGTGAAGGTCGCGGACCTGGCCAAGGTCGAGTTCGGCCCGGCCTTCTTCATGTTTGCCGCACTTGTCGTCATAACGGTCCTTCAGGACATCAACATGGACCGCTGGAGCATATGGAAGGCGCTGGAAGAGACATCGTAAGCGCGCGGTCCGAGGGACTTGTCGCCTGCCGCCGCTGCACCCGCGTCTGGCCGATGGGGCAGCGAAGCTGTGCGCGGTGCGGCGCGCCACTGGCCTCGCGCGATTGGGGGTCGCTGCAACGTGTGTGGGCGTGGCTGACGGTGGGGATCATCTGCTATATCCCGGCGAACCTGTTTCCGATGCTGCGCACCCAGGTCCTATTCGACGAGAGCGAAGACACGATTATCCAGGGCGCGGTCGAGCTTGCGACCCACGGCAACCTGGCCATCGCGGCGATCATCCTGATCGCGTCCGTGGCGATTCCGGTGGGCAAATTCATCGCCATCGGGTATCTGGCGATCTCGGTCGCGCGGCCCGAACGCCTGCGCCCGAAACAGCGTCACAAGCTGTATCATATCGTCGAGTTCATCGGGCGATGGTCCATGATCGACGTTTTCGTCGTTGCGATCCTGTCCGCCCTTGTGCAACTGAATTTCGCGGCATCCATACGGCCCGGCCCCGCGGCGATCACTTTCGCCCTGTCGGTCATCTTTACCATGTTCGCGGCGATCAGTTTCGATCCGCGCATGATCTGGGACAACGGGGGGCGGGGGCCTCATAAGTCATGAGCGATGAGACGAACGCACGCGCCGACGCGGCCGAGCCCGAGATGACCGAACCGCGCAAGGGCTTGCTTTCGCGCGTCTCTATCGTGTGGCTTCTGCCGATCCTGGCCGTCGTGATCTCTTTGGCCGTGGCGTGGCGCAGCTATACTGACCAGGGCCCGCTGATCGAGGTGACCTTCACCAATGCCGCCGGCGTCCGCGCCGAGGAAACCCAGCTGCGGTACCGCGACGTGGTGGTCGGCCTGGTCGAGACGGTGCGATTTTCCGAGAACCTCGGTCAGGTCGTGGTCGAGATCCGCGTGAACAACGAAGTCGCGCCCTATATCGACCAGGATGCGGCGTTCTGGATCGTCCGTCCCGAGGTGTCCGCGCAAGGGGTGTCCGGCCTCGATACCGTTCTGGGCGGCGTCTACATGATTGGCAGCTGGGACGGCGAAATCGGAGAGCCCGAGACCGAGTTCGACGGGCTGACCCGCGCGCCGCTGGTCACGAACAACCGCGACGGACTGTTCTTCCAGCTGCGCGCCGGCGATGTCGCGGGGCTGAGCGAGAACGCTCCGATCCTGTATCGCGGGATCAATGTCGGACAGGTCGGCAATCTGCGCCTGGCCGAGGACGGCGTGTCGGTTCTGGCCGATGCCTTCGTGCGCGAGCCTGAATCGCGTTTGATCAACTCGGCCACGCGGTTCTGGGATACGTCAGGATTCACGTTCTCGTTCGGGGCCTCGGGCGCGCAGCTCAGCGTCAACTCGCTGTCGTCGCTGGTCTCGGGCGGTGTGTCGTTTGAAACGACGGTCTCGGGCGGGCAATCCCTGGGGGACAACCCGACCTTCCGCCTGTTTCCCAGCGAGGAAGCGGCGCGGTCCTCTGTCTTCGAGGCGTCGGGCGATGGCGAGCCGGTGAATTTCACGGTTGTGTTCGAGGATTCGGTACCCGGCCTCGAAGTTGGCGCGGATGTCGATTTCGGGGGCATCGTTGTCGGCCGTGTGTCGGGCTTGACCGGTGTGCTGGACGAAGAAACTTTCGGCGACCGCGGCGTGCGGCTTCTGACCACGATCGAGATCCAACCGGGCAAGATGGGCCTCGACCCGCAGTCCACGCCCGAAGATGTCCTGGATTTCATGCAGTTCGCCGTCCAGAACGGCCTGCGTGCGCAGTTGACTTCGGCCTCGCTTCTGGGGGGATTGCAGGTCTCGCTCGAGCAGACGAACGATGCCCCCGACGCCGAGATCGTCGTGGACGCCGAGCCGTATCCCCGAATTCCATCGATCCCTGCCAACCTGTCGGACTTCGCCGATACGGCCGAAGGCGTTTTCAACCGGGTCAACAATCTGCCCATCGAAGAGCTTCTGGACAACGCGATCCTGGTCATGCAGTCCGTGACCCGCCTGCTGAACGACGAGGGGATCCAGGAAACACCGTCGGAGGTGCTGGCGCTTCTGGGCGACGTGCGCAGTTTCGTGAATTCCGAGGGCATCCAATCGATCCCGCAGGAGGCAAACGCGACGATGGCCGCCCTTTCGGACACGGCCGTGCAGCTTCAGGACCTGGTCACCCGACTGAACGAGGCCGGGGCGGTTACGGCACTTGTCGACGCGCTGGCCGCGGCCGAGGAGGCCGCCGATTCCGTGTTCGAGACGATGGAGGACGGTCCCGAAACGCTGGAACAGATCAACGCCGCTGTCTCCGAGCTGGAAACGCTGATTGCCGAGGTGAACACGCTGCCCCTGAACGAGGTGGTGACCGAGGTCGAGGGGACGCTGGATGCGTTGCGCACGTTCCTGTCTTCGGACGCGACACAGGGTCTGACCGGCGATGTCTCCGAGCTTCTGACCGAAGTCGAGGGGCTGGTCGCCGATGTCCGGGATTCCGGACTGGTCGAGACGGCGAACGCAACGCTTGAAACCCTGTCCCAGACGGTGGTGGAGATTCAGACGCAGGCGACGCCGATCCTTGAGGAAGTGCGAGTCGCGGTCGCAAGCGCGCAGGGATCGATCAGCGCGCTGCCCACGCTTCTGGGCAACGTGGATCAACTGGTCGCGACGCTGAACGATGTCGCTCAGAGCGTGGGCGCGCTGCCTCTGGACCGGACGCTTGGGAAAGTGAACGATCTTCTGATCTCGGTCGATACGCTCGTGTCGTCCGATGGGATCAGCCAACTGCCGCAGGATGTGCAGGCCACGCTGGCCGACCTGCGTCTGGTCTTCACCTCTCTGACCGAACAGAACGGCACCATCGACCAAGTGAATGGCCTGATCGGGGATGCGGGCACAACGGTCGCGGACGTGAACGCCGCGATCCAGCCTGTCGTGACCCAGATCGAGCCCGTGTTGCAGGAATTGCGGACGACGCTTCAGGCCACGCAGGGGCCGATCAACCAGCTGCCCGGCGTGCTCGACGATGTCGACGCGCTTCTAGCCAGCCTCAACACCGTGGCCGACAACGTGGCGACCCTGCCGCTGGATCGGGCCGTGGCGAATGTGAACGACCTTTTGGTTTCGGTGGATACCCTGGTCTCGTCCGAGGCGGTGTCGCAACTGCCGGCCGAGGTCCAGACGACGCTGGCCGACTTGCGGATCGTCTTCACCTCGCTGACGGAACAGAACGGTGTGCTCGAGAATGCGAACGATCTTCTGGTCTCGACCGACAGCGCGGTAGGCGAGATCTCGGCCGCGTTGTCGCCGGTGCTGGCCGATGCGCAGCGCGCCGCGCGGGCGGTGGCCGATGCCGCCGATACCGCACCAGAGGTGGCCGACCGTGCCAAGCGGGTGGCCGACCAGATCGAGCTTCTGGTGAACGATGTCGCCGACCTGCCGATCCAGGA
>Ga0208934_1000324_pt1 | contig 25632 bp, 28 predicted proteins | sample MalvirDeepMed_s2_FD_184243 | JGI IMG/M metagenome (GOLD analysis project Ga0208934, IMG submission 184243) | Marine viral communities from the Global Malaspina Expedition - Malaspina viral metaG DeepMed_s2 (SPAdes) (version 2) | ecosystem: Environmental > Aquatic > Marine > Oceanic | place... | reverse complement strand
GACATGCAGGGTGAACGCCGCCTGGGGCGGGGCGTTCCCGCGGGGCATGCGCCGCGGCCCGGCGACCGCCGTTCTGGCGGGCCGGGTCCTGCGGGTGTGATAGAAGGGGACGACGCCGGTCCCGGTTCGATCGCGTGAATGGACTGCCCGTGCAGACCGGGTGCCAGACCGGCCGCGTGATCGTGGACATGGACCGCCCGATAAGGCGGCCCCCTGGATCGGTCCGCGCCGGGGTGTAAGGCCGACGCGCAAGAGCTCTCGGGGCGCGAGTATCGGGGCGAAAGGTGAAGGCGGGGTGATCGCTGCGTTCGGTGGCCCGGATTCAGCGGTCCGGACACGAAAAAGGCCGCCCCGGCGGGACGGCCTTCGAATGGGTCTGCGTGACGCCGGTTCAGGCGGCCAGCGCGCCTTTCGCCTGTTCCACGATGGCGTTGAACGCATCGGGCTCGTGTACGGCCAGATCGGCGAGGACCTTGCGGTCAACTTCGATCCCTGCGAGCGCCAGGCCGTTGATGAAGCGCGAGTAGGTCAGCGTCTCGTCATGGGCGCGGACGGCGGCGTTGATCCGCTGGATCCACAGGGCGCGGAAGTTCCGCTTGCGGTTCTTGCGGTCGCGCGTGGCGTACTGGTTCGCCTTGTCGACGGCCTGCGTCGCTGTGCGGAAGGCGTTCTTGCGGCGGCCATAATAGCCTTTCGCGGCCTTCGTGACCTTCTTGTGACGGGCGTGGGTGGTCGTTCCACCTTTGACTCGGGACATTGGTGGTGCTCCTTACCGGTCGTAGGGCATGAATTGCTTGGCAAGCTTTTGGTCGGGCTTGCTGAGCACTCGGGTTCCGCGGGCGTCACGAATGAAATCGTTGGACCGCTTGATCATGCCGTGTCGTTTGCCGGCCTGGCCACCGACGACCTTTCCGGACGCCGTAACCTTGAAGCGCTTCTTGGCGCTCGACTTCGTCTTCATCTTGGGCATTTCCGTCTCCTGCTTGAGAGGACAAGTTACGCGGACTCGGCAATGCCACACCGGCCGGACCGCGCGCGAATGAGCGGCCCCAGTAGACGAGCGCGGCGGCGTTTGCAAGGGTCAGCGCGTCAGATCCGCGATCACCTGGATGGCCGAGCGCATGACCGTGTCGACGGTCCAGGGGCCTTGGTAGGTCTCGACCGTCCACCAGCCGAGGGCCATGGCGAGAATCAGGAGCATGGCGCCGACGCGGGGCGCCCGCCGTTCCGCGAAGGCCGCGGCAAGGGCGGGCAGCGAGAGGCAGAACAGAAGCAGCGTCGCGACCACCGCCGCGTCGCGCGACAGCCCGATGTCGAGGGTGGCGAGGCGGTCGCCCAGTTGCGACGCCTCGTCGGCCAGCACGGCGCGAAGGGGGGCGGTGCGCGCGACCAGAGCGTCCCAGAGGTCGGTGATCGCCTGCCAGACCCCCTCCACCGGGTCAGCCCGGGTCCGTGGCGTAGATCAGCCGTTCCTCGCAGGGGGCGACGCGCAGGATGTTGGTGGACCCCGAGACGCCGAAGGGCACGCCCGCGGTGACGACGATCTGATCCGTGGCTTCGGCCATGCCTTCGGTCCGGGCGGCGCGGGCGGCGTTCAGCACCGCCTCCTTGAAGCGGGTGACCTCGCCGGTGCGGACGCAGTGCATCCCCCATGACAGGCACAGGCGGCGCGCCGTACCCATCATCGAGGTCATCGCGATGATCGGGACCTGTGGGCGTTCGCGTCCGACCAGAAGGGCGGTCACGCCGCTTTGGCTGTAGCAGCAGATCGCCTTGATGTTCGTCGTTTCGGCAATCTCGCGCGCGGCCGAGACGATGGCGTCGGCCACGGTTTCCTTCTTGCCGCCGCGGCTGGCGTTGATGACATCGCGATAGGTCGGGTCGGCCTCGACCTCCATGGCGACGTTGTTCATCGTCGCCACGGCCTCGAGCGGATATTGCCCGGCGGCCGATTCGGCCGAGAGCATGACCGCATCGGCACCTTCGTAGATCGCGGTCGCGACATCCGACACCTCGGCCCGGGTCGGCATCGGGCTTTCGATCATCGATTCGAGCATCTGGGTCGCGACGATCACCGGCTTGGCGGCGGCGCGGCACTTGCGCACCAGGCGCTTCTGGATCGGCGGCACGTTCTGGACCGGAAGCTCGACCCCCAGATCGCCGCGGGCGACCATGATGCCGTCGCTGGCCTGCAGGATCGCCTCGAAATTGCGGACGGCCAGCGGCTTTTCGATCTTCGACAGGATTGCGGCGCGGCCCTGGCAGAGCTCGCGCGCCTCTTCCACGTCGCGGGGGCGTTGGACAAAGGACAGGGCCAGCCAGTCCACACCGAGGCTGCACACGAATTCAAGGTCCTTGCGGTCCTTGTCCGAAAGCGCGGCCAGCGGCAGTTCCACGTCGGGCACGTTGACGCCCTTGCGGTTGCTGATCGTGCCGCCGACGAGGACTTCGCAATCGGCGAAATCGGCGCCGCAGTCCTTCACCTTCAGGCGGATCTTACCGTCGTTGACCAGAAGCGAGGCACCGGGTTCGAGCGCTTCGAAGATCTCCTTGTGGGGCAGCTGGACCCGCGTGGCGTCGCCTTCGGCGGTGTCGAGGTCGAGGCGGAAGTCCTGCCCCGCCGCCAGTTCCTCTTCGCCGTTGGCGAAGACGCCCACGCGCAGCTTGGGGCCCTGAAGGTCGGCGAGGATCGCGATGGGGCGACCCAGATCCTCCTCGATCTGGCGGATGATCCGGTGGCGTTCGCCGATCTCGTCATGGCTGCCGTGGCTCATGTTCAGGCGGAACACGTCGGCCCCGGCTTCGAACAGTTTGCGGATCATGTCGTAGTCGGAAGATGCCGGACCGAGGGTTGCCACGATCTTGATCTTGCGCATGCGTCGCATGAAGGACTCCCGTTAGCGTCGGTCACGCTTATGCGTCAAAGCTCGGCCACTGACAACGGCGCAGCGCGCTTGATCTTCGGGCGGCATCTGCCCAGCTAACAGGCACACCAGAGAGGGAATTTTCGATCATGGACGACGCGACCCGTACCGAACTTGAAGCCGCCGCCTTCCGCCGCCTGCGCGATCACCTGCAAACCCGGACCGACGTGCAGAATATCGACATGATGAACTTGGCCGGATTCTGCCGCAACTGCCTGAGCCGGTGGTACCAGGAAGCCGCCGCCGAGCGCGGGATCGAGATGGGCAAGGAGGATGCGCGCGAGGCGTTTTACGGCATGCCTTATGCGGAATGGCGCGACATGCACCAGACTGAGGCCAGCGACGCGCAGAAGGCCACCTTCGACACCGCGTCGAAAGGCCACTGAATGGCGGCCCGCGCCGAGTTGGAGCAGTTCGTCCGGGACGCCTTGGGCGCCGGTCATGCGCGCGACGACATCCGGCGCACCATGCTGGTCGCGGGCTGGCGCGAGCGTGACGCGGACCGGGCCCTGGCGGCCTTTGCGGACGTGCCCTTCGTGCCGCCCGTGCCCCGTCCGCGGCCCTTCGTCTCGGCGCGGGATGCGGCGGTCTATGGGCTGGGCTTCTTCGCGCTGTGCGTCGTGGTGGTGAACTTCGTCTCGTTGATGTTCGAGGTGATCGAGTCGCTGGTCGCCGGCGATCCGCTGGGCGGGCGGCAACTTGCATGGCAGGTCGCGGCCATTGTCGTCTTCGCGCCGATCTTCGGCGTGATCGACTGGCGCGCGGATCGCGACAGCCCGGTGCGCAAGGTCCTGGCCTACGCCGCGCTGTTCTTCGCGGCGCTGGTGGTACTGTTCACGTTGGTCAGTGTCATCGCGCTGGTGCTGATGGGCGGCCTGTCGGGCGAGGTCGCGTTAAAGGCGCTGGTTGTCGCCGGAACGGCCGGGGGGATCTTGCTGTATTACCGCAGGGATTTGCGCGCGGATCGGGAGATATGAGAATGCGTCTGGTGATCGGCCTGTCGGCCATGGCCGTGCTGGCGGGGTGCCTTCCGCCAGCCACGCCCCTGAACGTCACCGTGGCGCAGGAGGTGGCATTCTATGGCTTCGACGTGGACCCCGCCGACCTGACGTCGAAAGAAGCCGCGGTCCTGTATCTCACCCTCGCCGACGCGTCGAACGAGGGGTACCTCAAGACGCGTCGGGCGCTGGGGGCGCACCTCGCGGACATGGTGCCCTCGCAATAGGGCACCCGTCCGACATGCTGCCCTAACGGTAGACGAAGTCGATGCTGTCGAAGGCGCCTGTCTTGAAATCCTCTATGAAGTCGATGTGGTCGGTCTTCAGCCGGTCTGCGGTTTCCACCGTGAACCTCAGAATGTCCTCGATGAACAGCTCGCGCGGTTGGCAGGCCGAGACGATGGACGGCTCGACGTCGTAGTCGACGCGCCCAAGGTCGTCCGACAGTGCATGCGCCTGTGCCAGCGCCTGTCCGCAGACATACGCGTATTTGCGCCAGGTCTTCTTCGACAGCTCATCGAGGTCGATGTCGTCGCGGAAGGGCGCACGCTCGCGGGTCATGAAGCTGGTGCCCTCGATCTCGATCGCGCCGTAGAACACGTCGCCATGGGCCAGTTGCACCGCCTGGCCATGCGCGATTCGGTCGGCTTCGGTGCCCGCGTTGAATTCAGTCGGCGGCGTCAGCCCTTCCAGGGCCGAGGTGCGGGCGCGCTTGAACTCGATGATGATGTCGTCGGTTGCGTTCTTCGACGGGCCTTCCAGCAGAACGTAATAGCGCGGCAGGCCCAGGGACGCGGTGCCTTGGCCGTGGCGGATGCACACGTCCTTGACCTTCAGCTCGCCCACCCTGTGGGTGACGTCGATCCCGTTATCCTTGGCCAGCTTATCGATCGCCTTCTGGAACTTTTCCTTCTGCGACGACACAGGCTCCAGCTCGTCATCCGCGCGGAAGCCGCGGCCCGTGGGTTCGAGGTAGTCCGACCACAGCCAGTCCTTACGCTCTTCCCAGGCTTCGTCGAACAGGCGCTTGATCACCTTGGGCGAGTTGTTGCGCTGGAACGCGTCCTTCTTCTCGGTCTCGTTCTCGGCGAAATCGGTCATCGCATCGAGATAGCCGTTGACGAAGTGGCGGATGATCTTGCGCCGCTGCTTGCGGCTGAGGTCGCCTTCCTCTTGCGCGCCGACCCAGAAGCCGACCGCGCCGCGCTTGATGTCCCACGTGAAGGGGGCGTAGACGGCCTCGTCGAAATCGTTGACCGAAAAGATCGGCACACCTTCCTTGTTGGGCATGACACCGAAATTCTCGGGGTGGACATCACCCAGGGCCAGAACGGTCGGCATATGCGCGTCCGAACCGACCATGTCGCGATAGAACAGCAGTGCGGTGCCGCGAAAGAAACTGAAGCGGGACCCGGCAAGCTTCTTGAACTTGTCGCGTGCGCCGGCCGAGCGTTCCTCGATCCGGGTCTGATGGTCCTCGCGCAGGGTCGAGCGGACGTGGTTGCGCCGGTCGAGTCCGCTGAGTTGCCGCGGCGGCACGATCTGTTCGCCGGACGCGATTCTTTCGGCCAGCGTGCGGAACGAACCGACCCGGCCTTCGGACTTGATCACGGGCGCGGCCTTCGTCACCGTTTCCTTGCGGGTCGTGCTGGACTGTTCCTTGCCGGTGCCGCCGGTCTTGCCATTCGACTTGGTGTTGTTCGTGCTGCCGGCCATACGAAATTCCCTTCGTTCAATAGGGTGCAACGTCCGCGGCGGGGCCTCGTTCCGTCTCAGGGGCGGTCGGGATGCCGGAAGCAGGTCGTCAGATGGTCGTTGACCATCCCGCAGGCCTCCATCCAGGCATAGACGATCGTCGGCCCGCAGAACCGGAACCCCCGGGCCTTGAGGGCCTTCGACAGCGCGTCGGACGTGGTGGTCTGGGTCGGAACGTCAGCCATGGTTGCAAAGCGGTTCACCTGCGGCGCGCCGTCGACATGGGACCAGACGAACGTGTCGAAGGCTTCGTTCATTTCCAGGAAGGCACGGGCGTTCATGATCGTCGCCTCGATCTTGCCGCGGTGGCGGACAATTCCGGCATTGCCCAGCAGGCGGTCCACGTCGCCGGGAGCCCACCCGGCGATGCGCTCGGGCTCGAACCCCTCGAACGCCTCGCGGAACGCGGGTCGTTTCTTCAGAATGGTCAGCCAGGACAGCCCGGCCTGGAACCCGTCGAGGATCAGTTTCTCCCACAGGGCGCGGGCGTCGTATTCGGGAATACCCCATTCCGTGTCGTGGTAGGCGACGTAAATCGGATCGGTTCCGCACCAAGGGCAGCGGTCTGACACGGGCAAATCCTCCGGGCGGAACGCCTTTACGGCTTCTTAGTCCCTTAGCACTAGAACGAATGCGGGGCAAAAGGGGAAAGCTCATGGACAGGCGAACGGAAAGCGCAACCGCAGACCCGCTGGAATACGCGGTGGCCGAGCGCGATTCGAAGGTGCTCGACATGGTCGAGTCCGCAGTCGATGCCGGGCGGGTCATGTTGGCGTTTCAGCCCGTCGTCATGGCCGGACGAGATGAGCCGGTCTTCTATGAAGGACTGGCGCGGATCATGGACACGACGGGACGGATCATTCCCGCGCGCGAATTCATTCTGGACGTGGAAGAGACCGAGCTTGGGCGCCGCATCGATGCGATCTCTCTGGAACTGGGGCTGCAAGCGCTGCGCGAGCGCCCATCCCTGCGTCTGGCGGTCAACCTGTCGGCCCGATCGGTCGAATATCCCCTGTGGCTTGCCGCGCTGGAGCAAGGCTTGGCCTCCGACCCGACATTGGCCGAGAGGTTGATCCTCGAGATTACCGAAAGCTCGGCGATCACGGTACCGCGGCTGGTCAGCCGCTTCATTGACCGCCTGCAAGCCATGGGCATCTGCTTTGCCATCGACGATTTCGGGTCGGGCTATACCTCGATGCGGTATCTCAAGGATTTCTGCTTCGACATCCTCAAGATCGACGGGGAGTTCTGCCACGGGGTCGCCGACAAACCAGACAACCAGGCGCTGGTGCGGGCCATCGTCTCGATCGCGCAGCATTTCGACATGGTGACGGTGGCCGAAGGGGTCGAGGCGGCGCAGGATGCCCGTGCGCTGATGGAAATGGGGGTGGATTGCCTTCAGGGATACTATCTGGGTGCGCCGACCGTCCGTCCAGCATGGCAAAGCTGCGCCCGTGATATCGTCGTTTAGCGCGAGACAGCGCCGCCACGGTGGAAATACCCCGGAAAACCTGTAACGTGACGGCGAAGCGGCAAGCCGCAGCCTTGCCGTCACGTTACAGGATCAACCGGGGACCTTCATGACCAACGTCGTCATCGCATCCGCCGCACGCACAGCCGTGGGCACTTTCAACGGCTCGTTCGCCAACACGCCAGCGCACGACCTCGGGACACATGTCCTGAAGGCCGTGGTTGAGCGGGCCGGGATCGACCCTTCAGAAGTCAGCGAGACGATCCTGGGCCAGGTCCTGACCGCCGGCCAAGGGCAGAACCCCGCCCGGCAGGCCCATATCAACGCGGGCCTTCCCATCGAATCCGCCGCGTGGAGCATCAACCAGGTCTGCGGCTCGGGGCTGCGGGCGGTCGCGCTCGCCGCGCAGCACATCCAACTGGGTGATGCCGAGATCGTCGCCGCCGGCGGGCAGGAAAACATGTCAATGGCGCCGCACGTGGCGAACCTGCGACAGGGTCACAAGATGGGCGACGTGAAGTTCATCGACTCGATGATCCGCGATGGACTTTGGGACGCCTTCAACGGCTATCACATGGGCCAGACGGCCGAGAACGTGGCCGAGCAATGGCAGATCAGCCGTGAGGACCAGGACGCATTCGCCGCGAAATCGCAGAACAAGGCCGAAAAGGCGCGCGCCGACGGCAAGTTCCAGGACGAGATCGTGCCCTTCACGATCCAGGGTCGCAAGGGCGACACCGTGGTCGACCGCGACGAGCACATCCGCGAAGGCGCCAGCGTCGAAGGCATGGGAAAGCTGCGCGCGGCCTTCACCAAGGACGGATCGGTCACCGCGGGCAACGCCAGCGGGATCAACGACGGGGCCGCCGCGGTCCTTCTGATGTCTGCCGACGCGGCTGAGGCCAAGGGGATCGAGCCGTTGGCCCGGATCGTCAGCTACGCGACCGTGGGCCTCGACCCGTCGATCATGGGCACCGGTCCCATCGGCGCCAGCCGCAAGGCGCTGGAAAAGGCCGGATGGACGCCGGGCGATCTGGACCTGGTCGAGGCAAACGAAGCCTTCGCCGCGCAGGCCTGCGCGGTGAACAAGGAGATGGGTTGGGATCCGGAGATCGTGAACGTGAACGGCGGCGCCATCGCCATCGGCCACCCGATCGGCGCGTCGGGGGCCCGGATCCTGAACACCCTTCTGTTCGAGATGAAGCGGCGCGACGCGAAGAAAGGTCTGGCAACCCTGTGCATCGGCGGCGGCATGGGCGTCGCGCTGTGCGTCGAGCGTCCGTGACTGGGAACGGGCCGTGCCCGAGGCGCGGCCTGCGCACCGATGAGTGACACATTCTTCGATCAGATCGTCTTTTCGGGCGGCGGCACGCGGTGCATGTGGCAGGGCGGCTTCATGGAGGTCCTGCGCCAGGAGATCCCCCTCGACCCGGCGCGGATCACCGGCGTCTCGGGTGGGGCATGCTCGGCCTGCGGGTTCGTCACCCATCGCGGGACTCGCGTGCGCGACATCTTCATCGAGGCCTTCGAACGGCACGACCGCAACATTCCCTTGCACGAGCCCTTCGATGGCAAGCGCGGCAACAGCCCTCACCAGTTGATCTATCGCGAGGTGATCGATCGGTGCTTCGGTGACCCCGAGGCCGAGCGCCTGTTGTCCACGGGCCCGCAGCTTCAGATCCTGATCGCGCGGCCACCGGACCATGACTGGGCCAAGCTGACCGGCGCCGCGATGACGCTGGTCTACGAGGCAGACACCATCGTCCGGTCGAACCCGCACCTGCGCTGGGCCGAGGCTGCGGGTCTGGTGGGCGAGCTGATCGACGGCCGCGAGGCAGCCCTGAACGGCCGGATCGTGAACTTGGTCTGCGCTGCGGCGACAATTCCGCCGGCCTTCGATCCGCCGCTGTGGGATGGGGCACCCGCCATCGATGCAGGCATGGTGGACCAGGCGCCGTTGCCGGTCCCGGACGAAGGATCGACCCTGATCCTTCTGACCAAGCGCTTTCGCGACCTGCCTCAGGCGCCGGGCCGCGTCTACGTCCAGCCGTCCGAGCCGGTGCCCGCCGACAAGATCGACTTCACCGATCCCCAGAAGCTGCGTGACACTTGGGATCTGGGCGAGGCGGACGGGCGGGAGTTCCTTAAGAACATCCACGAGATCACAACACGATAGAATCAGAAACCGAGGAGGAGGAGACATCATGGGACGCGTAGCGATCGTGACGGGGGGGAGCCGGGGCATCGGCGCTTCGATCTCGAAGGCGCTGAAGGCTGCGGGGCACGAGGTCGCGGCGACCTACGGCGGCAACGACGAGGCCGCAAAGGCCTTCACGGACGAGACGGGCATCCGAACGTTCAAGTTCGACGTAGGCGATTACGACGCCTGCAAATCCGGTATTGCCGAGGTCGAGGAGGCCATGGGCCCGGTAGAAATCTTGATCAACAATGCGGGCATCACCCGCGATGCGCCCTTCCACAAGATGACGCCGGACCAGTGGAAGGCGGTGATCGACACCAACCTGACCGGCGTCTTCAACATGACCCACAACGTCTGGACCGGGATGCGAGATCGGTCCTTCGGGCGGATCGTCACCATCAGCTCGATCAACGGGCAGAAGGGGCAGTTCGGGCAGGCCAACTACTCGGCTGCCAAGGCCGGCGACATAGGGTTCACCAAGGCCCTGGCCCAGGAAGGGGCGAAGAAGGGTATAACGGTCAACGTGGTCAGCCCGGGCTATATCGCAACCGATATGGTGATGGCGGTGCCTGAGAAGGTGCGCGAACAGATCGTCGCCCAGATCCCCGTGGGCCGCTTGGGCGAGCCGGACGAGATTGCGCGCTGCGTGGCGTTTCTGGTGTCGGACGATGCGGGGTTCATCACCGGCGCAACGCTCAGCGCCAATGGGGGGCAATACCTGTCCTGAGCCGCGGCCAACGCCCGGCAAATACAAGAAAGGCCGGTCCCGCGGGACCGGCCTTTCACAATAGTGCGGGTACGATCAGTGGGACAGACGTTCGATCTGTTCCTTCAGTCGCAGTTTTTGTCGTTTCATATTGGTGATCTCAAGGTCATTGGCGGCCGGACTTCTTTGCGCTGCCTCAACCTGTGCCGAGAGAGTCTGGTGCTTCTTCCGCAGTTCCTGAACGTGCGAATGGACAGACATGCATCACCTCCGTTGTTATGCACTTATGAAGATAGGAACTCGACCTCGGGTTGTCATCTTCCCGTTACCTAAAATGTCCTTGGGCATGGCAAAAATTTGCCGGAAGTTACAAAAGCGGCGCGCCATCGCGCAGAATGGACCGCGCCGCGCCGCTTAGGTCGCCGTTGTCTGTCTGGTGCAGGGGCGCTGTGTGCAGCACAAGGGGCGGGTCGAGGCGTGCCGGGCTGCGCCCGCCCTTGATCGCCTGAACGATGACGAGAGAGGCGGGGCGACCCTCGCGCGGTTGGATGGGGCGGATGCGGATGCTGCCCAAGGCGGTCGCCATCGCCGTTATCAGGTCGGGCAGGCGGTCCGCCTTCTGGATCACGCTCATCGTGCCGCGCGGCTGTAACCGGCGGGCGCCGAGGGCGACCCAGTCGGCCAGGGGCAGGCTTTCTCCGAACGCGGTCTCTCGCGGGGGATGGGTCGAGGGCGTACCGGTTCCGCGGTCGTGATAGGGCGGATTGCTGATGACGTGATCGAAGCGCATGGCGCGCAGCGTCGCTGGCATTGCCGAAAGGTCGCCGCGATGGATGGTCGCGGCAATTCCGTTCCGCGCCGCGTTTCGTTCGGCGAGGGCGGCATAGAGGTGCTGGACTTCCAGCCCATGCATTTCCAGCCCCGGTACCCGTGCCGCAAGACAGAACATCGCCGCACCCGCACCACAGCCCAGATCCAGCACGCTTTGGCCAGGTCGCGCCGTGACCGCCGCAGCCAGAAGCACGGGGTCCGCGCCCGCGCGATAGCCTGTCCGGGGTTGATGCAGGATCAGACGGCCGCCGAGGAAGGCGTCCGCGGTCTCAGTATCCGCGGTCGACATCGTTATCGCGCAGGATTGCCACAGCGCGGAAATGGTCGCGATCTGCCACCATGAGGCGGCGGGGCAGAATACCTATGGACCCTTCCAACACGCTCGTATGGACGTCGAGCTCGAACACCTCTATCCCCTCGCCGGACAGAAGCGCCTTGGCGAAGGCCAGGCTGGTCGGTTCGTTCGAACGCATGAGTTCCTTCATGGTCCACAGGTAGCTTGAGGGGCCGGCAGGGGAAAGGGGGCGCGATGGATGCGCAGGTGAAACCGCATGAAAGGCTGGCCGACGCGCTGGCCGCTCCGCTGGGCGAGGTGGACGCGCTGATCCGCGACCGCATGGCGTCCGAAAACGCGCCGCGAATCCCCGAGGTGACGCAGCATCTGGTCGGCGCCGGAGGCAAGCGGATCCGGCCCATGCTGACCTTGGCCAGCGCACGCCTGCTGGGGTATCCCGGCCCCTACGACGTGCATCTTGCGGCCACGGTCGAGTTCATTCACACGGCCACCCTTCTGCATGACGACGTCGTCGACGAATCGTCCAAGCGGCGCGGGCGACCCACGGCAAACCTGCTGTGGGATAACAAGTCGAGTGTGCTGGTCGGGGACTACCTGTTCGCCCGGTCCTTTCAGTTGATGGTCGAGACCGGATCGCTGCGCGTCCTCGATATCCTGGCCAACGCCGCCGCGACGATCGCCGAGGGCGAGGTCCTGCAGCTGACCGCGATGAGCGATCTGTCGACCGGCGAGGAGACGTATCTGCGGATCGTGCGGGGCAAAACGGCCGCGCTGTTTTCGGCCGCGACCGAGGTGGGCGGCGTGATCGCGGGCGGAACCGAGGATCAGGTGCGCGCGCTGCACACCTATGGCGACGCGCTTGGAATTGCTTTCCAGATGGCCGATGACGTGATCGACTGGCTGGACGAGACCGGCAAGGGCGTGGGCGACGATTTCCGCGAGCGCAAGATGACCCTGCCCCTGATCCGCGCCATCGCGAATGCGCAGGGCGAGGATTGGACCTTCTGGGCCCGCACCATCGGCAAGGGGCGGCAGGAAGACGGCGATTTGGAGCGCGCGCAGGCCTTGCTGACCCAAACAGGCGCCCTCGAATCCACCCGGGCCACCGCGCTGGGCTGGTCCGACAAGGCAAAGGATGCATTGCAGCAGCTTCCCGATCACCCGTTGCGCGGGATGCTGTCCGATCTGGCCGATTTCGTGGTGGAGCGTCTGCGCTAGAGCGGGGTCGTGGTGGTGACCCACCATTCGGGTTCAAAGCCGCGGATCGCTTTTGCGGCCCGCCGCGCGTTGTCCTCGGACGCATAGAGGCCGAAGCAGGTCGCGCCCGATCCCGACATGCGCGCGAAAAGGCACCCCTCGGTGTCTTCGATCCGGTCAATCGTTCTGGCGACTGTCCCGTCCAGGCGCCGCGCTGGCGGTTCCAGATCGTTGCGGGTGGTCTTCAGCCAGTCGGCCAGCGCCGCCGCGTCGTCCCACGGGACAGGGTCGGGCATCGGGTCGTTGTCAGCGGTTTCCAGTGTCTGGAACACGGCCCTGGTCGACATGTGCCGCGTTGCGTTGACCAGGACCAGATAGACCTTCGGCATGGGCGGGACGGGCGACAGATCCTCGCCGATCCCACGCATTCTGGCGGGTTCGGCGCGCAGGCAAACCGGTACATCCGCCCCGAGGGAGACCACATCTTGTGGAATTGGGCGGCCGTCCATGTCCGACAGGGCACGCAAGGCCGCCGCGGCGTCGGACGAGCCACCGCCGATCCCGGCGGCGATGGGCAGGCGCTTGGTCAGGGTGAACAGGGCGGGTGGATCACCACTGAGCTTTCCGGCCTTGATGACCAGATTACTGGGGTCGGGGTTCAGTCCCAAGGCGAAAGGCCCGTTGATCGCCAGGTGCCAGTTGCCGTCGCGGGACGGTTCGGCCGTCACCTTGTCGCCAACGGCCGCGAACACCACCAGCGAATCGATCAGATGGTATCCATCGGATCGCTTGCCAGTGACGTGCAGGGCCAGGTTGATCTTCGCGGGGGCGAATGCCTCAGCCGCCATCGGCCATCCTCAACGGGGGGGCGCCTTCCTCTTCCAGAACCGCATCCAGCCCAACCTCGAGCTTGCGACGGATGCGGTCGGGGTCGACCTCGTCTGCCGTGTCGTTGTCGACGAAGCTGAGGGCGCGCTGCCACTGGAACCGGGCCTCGAGCTCGCGCCCGACGGCCCAGAGCACGTCGCCCAGATGGTCGTTCACGACCGGGTCGACCGGCATCAGTTCGACAGCCCGTTCCATCGGGGCCACAGCTTCTGAATAACGACCCAGGCGGTACAGGGCCCATCCCAGACTGTCGGTGATCGCGCCGGAGTTGGGCGCAGCGTCCACCGCGCGTTCGATCATGCTCAGGGCTTCGTCGAGTCGTTCCTGACGCTCGACCAGGGAATATCCAAGGTAGTTCAGAACCTGCGGCTGGTCGGGGCTCAGCTCCAGCGCCTGGCGGAAATCCGATTCCGCCGCGTCCCAGTCGCCCAGCCGCTCGGCCGTGATGGCACGGGCGAAATAGACGACCCACGGCACGGCGCCCCCGGTCTGGGTCAGTTCGATGGCGGTGTCGTAGGCGGCGCGCGCCTCGGCGAAGCGGGCTTCCTCGCGCAAGGCATCGCCCAGCGCGATGTGGACGATCTGCTCTTCGGGGAACGCCTTGGCCAAGGATTCGACCGCCTCGATGCCCGCGTCGGTCCGGCCAGCTTCGCGCATGACTTCGGCCCGGCCAAGCTCGGCGCTGATATAAGCCGGGGCGTCGGTCGGGATCGAATCGTAGGCATCGATGGCCAGGTCGTATTGCCCGATATCCTCGAGCAGGATCGCCGACAGTAGCCGCGCCTCGACATGGGCGGGGCGTAGGTATTCTGCGATACGCGAATAGAGCAGCGCATAGCTGGCCGCGGTTTCGCCCACCACGGTGTTGGCGATGTCGAAGGCAACCTCGGCCGCGCCGGCGCGGGCGTCGGGGGCCACGCTGAACGGTAGCGGCGTTCCGTCGGCCAGCGCATCAAAGGTCGCTTCGAGCGTGGCGTCGAGGTTCGAGCCGGTTTCTTCTTGCAGCAGGGTCCGTGCCTCGTCGAAACGGCCGACTTGCGACAGGATCTCGGCCTGGGCCTTCATGCCGCGGCGCGTCAGGCGCAGCTCGTCATGGGCGTCCAGCGTCGCCGCGGCATCCTCGAACCGGCCAAGCGCGGCTTGGGCGAGGGCCTTGTGGTACACGCCGAACGCTTCGACGCCCTGATCCTCGGCCACGCCGTCGAACGCGGCCAGCGCGTCTTCGGGACGGTCGAGGCCCAGAAGCGCCCACCCCCGCATCAACCCGTCATAGAGAGGGCCAACGGTCACACCGCTGTCGAGGTCGTTCAGAAGATCGGACCACGCCCCGGCCCCGGCATCCGCGCTGAGCAACGCGAGCGCGGCGATCTGACTGTTCCCGCCCGCTTCGACCAGTTCGCTGGCCACCGTATCGGCGCGGTCGAACTCCAGAAGGGACATGTAGGCACCGGTCAGCGCCTCCATGATGGCAAGGTTCTGCGGGTCGGTTGTCAGTGCCTCGGACAGATAACGGGCCATGGCGCCGAAATCGTCGTTCATCTGCGCCGCACGCCCGGCCAGGTACGACCCGGCGATGGGCTGGGCTGTGACCGGCATGGCAGCGCAGGCCAGACCTGCGGCAAGGATCAGCGGGCGGAACATCATTGGGTCCTTTGCATGGGGTCAGACCGGCAGTCGCACCGAAGCTAGTCGTGATGCACCCGAAGGGCAATCGCGCCACCCCGTGCGAAGGTGACGCCAGACCTCACATGTTCGGGTAATTTGGCCCGTCACCACCCTGCGGCGTGGTCCAGACGATGTTCTGCATCGGATCCTTGATGTCGCAGGTCTTGCAGTGGACGCAGTTCTGAAAGTTGATGACGAACCGATCCTCGCCCGAATCCTCGTCCTTGACGAACTCGTAGACGCCCGCCGGGCAGTAGCGTTGCGACAGGCCCGCGTATTTCGGCAGGTTCACCTTCACCGGTAGTTCAGGGTCCTTGAGCTTCAGGTGCGCCGGCTGGTTTTCCGCGTGGTTGGTGTTCGAGAAGCTGACATTGGTCAGCCGGTCGAAGGACAGCTTCCCGTCCGGCTTGGGATAGTCGATCTTCTTGTGCTTCGACGCCTCTTGCGTGGCCTCGGCATCGGTCTTGCCATGCTTAAGAGTGCCCAGAAGCGAGAAACCCAGGGTGTTGGTCCACATGTCGAACCCGCCCATGGCGAGCGAGGCCTGAAGGCCGTACTTGGACCAGATCGGCTTGACGTTGCGAACGGGCTTGAGGTCCTTGCCGATGGGGCCGTTGCGCACGTCGCGGTCGTATTCCTCCAGCACGTCGGACCGGCGCCCGGCCTCGATCGCGGAATGGGCCGCCTCGGCCGCGGCCTTGCCCGACAGCATGGCGTTGTGGTTGCCCTTGATCCGGGGGACGTTGACCATCCCCGCGGCACAGCCCAGAAGCGCGCCGCCCGGGAAGGCGGTCTTGGGCAGCGACTGCCAGCCGCCTTCGGTGATTGCGCGCGCGCCATAGGCCACGCGCTTCCCGCCTTCCAGCAGGTCCTTCATGTAGGGGTGATGCTTGAACTGCTGGAACGACAGATAGGGGTTCACATGCGGGTTCTCGTAGCCCAGGTGCACGACGAAGCCGACATAGACCTGATTGTTCTCAAGGTGATAGACGAACGATCCGCCGCCCGCGTTGTTGCCCAGCGGCCAGCCCATCGTGTGGACGACGCGGCCTTCCTGATGCTTCTCGGGCGAGACCTCCCAGATCTCTTTCATGCCGAGGCCGTATTTCTGGACGTCGGATTTCGCGTCGAGCTCGTATTTCGCGGTGACCTGCTTGGACAGCGATCCGCGCACGCCCTCGCCCAGGAAGACGTATTTGCCGTGAAGCTCCATCCCCGGCTCGTATCCGGGGCCCTCGGTGCCATCGGGATTGCGGCCGAATTCGCCGGCGACGACGCCCTTCACAGCGCCATGCTCGTCATAGATCAGTTCGGAGCAGGCCATGCCGGGGAAGATCTCGACGCCCAGCTCCTCGGCCTGTTCGGCCAGCCAGCGGCAGACATTCCCCATCGAGACGATATAGTTGCCGTGGTTGTTCATCAGGGGCGGCATCAGCTTGGTCGGGATGCCCACCTTGCCGGATTCGCCCAGGTAGAAGAACTTGTCTTCCTTCACGGGGACGTTCAGGGGCGCGCCCTTTTCCTTCCAGTCCGGGATCAAAGCATTCAGTCCGATGGGGTCCAGAACGGCACCCGACAGGATATGCGCGCCGACCTCGGAGCCTTTTTCGAGCACGACGACCTCCCGCTCGGGGGAGAGTTGCTTGAGCCGAATGGCCGCCGACAAGCCGGCCGGACCGGCTCCGACGATGACCACGTCGTATTCCATCGCTTCGCGGGTCGTTTCGGACATTTCGTTCCCCTTGGGCAAGATCGCGGATTTCGGTGTCAATATCTGTCCGATTGGCCCGGGGTCAATTGCGACACGGCGTTACGCCATCCGCGCCACCTGTCGTTCGACGCCGTAATCCACCCGTTTCCAGGCGCGGGCGGCCAACAGTACGAGGGCGATCGAGGCATAGCCGTCGATGGCGTAATGGTACCCGGTATAGACCGACAGGATCAGGATCGCGCCCAGGAAGGCAATCGCCATCACAGTCAGTCCCGGCCGGCGATCCCGGGTATACAATGCCAACAGCGTCGCTGCGGCCACGTGAACCGACGGAAACGCGGATATCCCGCTGGCCACCTGGTTCCGCCCCGAGGCGTAGGCCTCCCAAAGCATGTCCTGCAGGGCGCCGATCTGGCTTTGCGCCATGCCTGAAGTCTGCAACGCGTCGATCAGGCCCGCGAAGCGTTGTGTTCCGGTCAGGGCGTCGAAATAGACCGGGCCGGCCGACATCACCGCCAGCGCCAGAACATTGCCGCACCCGACCCACACGACGAAGAACAGGACCACGAAACGCCGCTGTCGCGTGGCATCGGGATCGAAGGCCAGCAAGACGGGGAAGCCCGTCGCGACGATGCCCCAGACAAGAACGTATATGACGTCGATCGCCAACACGGGAACTGCCGGAATCGCCGCGTGCACGGCGATCCAGGGGGCGTGTCCCGCGTGAAAGAGCAGATCCAGCTGCGCCAGCCCGGGGTCGGCATAGAAAGGCACAATCCCCGGCATTGCGGTCTTGACCGCGACGAAGGCCGCCTGAAACAATGCGGCTGCGACAACGGCAAGGCAGATTTGCCCCACGCGACCGCCTTGGGACAGAAACGCACGGCCCCGCGTGGTCAATGCGCAAACCGCGACGGCAAGGGCGGCGATGCCCGCAAGGGGCGGCAGGAAGACGGTCAGGCGGAATGCCAGGTTCGACACTGTCTCGACCGCGCTTTGGCCGGACGCGACGGCAAACAGGATCGCGGCGACGGCATAGACCAGTGTTGCGAGAAAAAAGCCGCGCATGGTCGAGGGGCCCCGGTAAACTGCTTTCTGTCGTCGGCGTCAGACTATAACGATGAGTGGACCGAAGACTTGACGAGAATACGGCCTTTCCGGGCCGAAGGATGAACACATGGAAAAGATTCCGCTGACCCGTAACGGCCAGACCGCACTGAACGACGAACTCAAGCGCCTGAAATCGAAGGATCGCCCCGAGATCATCCAGGCGATCTCGGAAGCGCGCGAGCATGGCGATTTGTCCGAGAATGCTGAGTATCATTCGGCCAAGGAAAAGCAGTCCTTCATCGAGGGCCGCATCAAGGAGATCGAGGGGATCCTGTCCCGCGCGGACGTCATCGACGTGTCCAAGCTGTCGGGGCCGATCAAGTTCGGCGCCACGGTCAAGGTCGTGGACGAGGATACCGACGAGGAAAAGACCTATCAGATCGTGGGCGAGCCCGAGGCCAACCTGGAAAACGGCAAGCTAAACATGAAGTCGCCCCTCGCGCGCGCGCTTATCGGCAAGGAAGAAGGCGATTCCGTCGAGGTGCGAACCCCCGGGGGCGAGAAGTCCTACGAGATCCTCTCCGTCGATTACATCTAGGGTATCATGTCGAACAACACCCCTCCCGCAGTGCCCCCCCGGCCGATTGGGACGGGGTTGGCCTGGATCGGCACGGTTTTGTGGCTGGCGATCTCGGCTCTCGTGTTCTTCGGATTTTCCGGGGGCGAGGCAGCGTTGGATCCGTTGCGCGTGCTGATGGTCCCGGTCGCGGTTCTGGGCCCCGTCGCGCTGATCTGGATCGCCGCGATCTTGTCGCAACGGATGGACGCGCTGGCGCGCAGCCTATCGGGCGTGCGTGCGCCCGGCGACCTGGCCGAGATGTCCAAGAAGCTCGACACCGCTCTGGCCGCGATCAGCCGCCCGACCTACACCACGCCGACCACGGTCGCGCAGCCCAAACCCGCCAGCGTTCAGGCCGCATTGCGGCTGGACCCCAAGCCCGATGCCGAGGTCGAGCCTCTGTCGGTCGGCGACTTGATCTCGGCGCTTCAGTTCCCGGCCGATGCCGACGACCGCGAGGGGTTCCGCGCCCTGCGGCGCGCCCTGTCCGATCACCATGGCAAGATCGTCGTGACCGCCGCACAGGACGTTCTGACCCTGCTCAGTCAGGACGGGATATATACAGACGATCTGTCGGTCGAGCGCGCGCGCCCCGAGTTGTGGCGGCGCTTCGCCACCGGTGAGCGCGGCGCGCGGATCGGTGCTGTCGGCGGAATCCGCGAGGAGGAGCCTCTGGCCCTCGTCACGCAGCGCCTGCGGGTGGACACGATTTTCCGCGACGCGTCTCTGCATTTCCTGCGCGTCTTCGACCAGCTTCTGGCGCGGGTCGAGCCGCGCCTGTCCGACGGTGAACTTGCGCAGCTATCCGAAACCCGGACGGCGCGTGCCTTCATGCTGTTGGGGCGCGCCTTGGGGACGTTCGACTAGGGGATTCGGCCCCGCGGTCGAAATGCCCCCGTTTCGGTTCGTCGGATCAGAACCGGTCCAGAAGGCGGCGCAGGTAGTCCAGTTCCTGTTCGGGACGGCCCTGTTCGCCCGACCGACGCCTGATCTCGTCCAGAAGCTCTTCCGCGCGCCGGCGCACGTCGTCCTGACCCAGCAACTGCTCGTTCGAGCCCATCTGGCCGGTCTCGCCGGCCTGACGGCCCAGCGGATCGCGGGATTGGCCGTTCGGGTCGCCCTGCGCCTGGCTTTGGCCCTGACCGTTCTGCTGTTCTTGCGCCATGGCTTCGCCGAGGTTGCGCATCCCCTCGCGCAGGGCCTCCATCGCGTCGGCTTGCCGGTCCAGCGCGCGCGGCGTGTCGCCCTCGCGTAGCGCATCTTCGGCCCCTTCCATGGCGTCATCGGCCCGGTCGAGCGATTCGCGAGCGGCGTTCCCGGCGTCCGTGCCCGCGCCGGGCAGGTTGCCGCGCTGGCGGTTCAATTCGTTGCGCAGGGCCTGCTGACGGTCGGCTAGACTTTGGCCCTCACCGGGCTGCGCACCCTGGCCCTGTTGTCCTTGCCCGGGCTGCTGGCTCTGACCCTGCTGTTGGCCCTGACCCTGGCCTTGCTGTCCCTGCTGCTGGCCCTGTTGGCCCTGCTGACCTTCCTGCATGTCCTGGAAGCTGTCGTCGGACAGGTCCTGTTGCTCGCGCAGGGTGTCCTGAAGGTCCTGCATCGCCTGTTGACCCTCGCCCTGGCCTTGCTGGCCTTGGGTGACGCGCATGTTCTCCAGCATCTGGTTGAGCTGTTCCATCAGCCGCTGCGCCTCTGCCATGCGGCCTTCCTCCATCAGGCGCTGGATTTCGTCCAGCATCTCCTGAAGCTGGTCGCCCGTCATCTCCTGCATCTCGCCCTGGGCCTGCTGCTGGTCTTCGCCCTGCTGCCCTTCCTGCGCCAGTTGCTGGATGTAGTCGTTCATCGCCTCGCGCAGTTCCTGCATGAGTTCGGCGATTTCGGCTTCATCGGCGCCGTTCTCCATCGCCTCGGACAGGCGTTCCTGTGCGCGGCGCAGACGTTCGCGGGCGTCGTTGAGGTCGCCGAACTCGATCTCTTGCGCGATGGCCCAAAGCTCGGCGGCGATCTCGTCTTGGCGTTCGGCCGAGAGGGGGGTGACATCCAGCCCCGCTTCCAGCCTACGGATCGCGACGCGAAGGCGAAGATAGAGCGTGTCCGACGGGAACAGCCCCTCGGGCTGCCAAGAGACCGCGCGCAGCACGTCCCCGACCCGCCGCGCGTTGTCGCGGGACCACAGAAGGTCGCGGCGCTGTTCGACGATGGCCTGGGCCAGGGGGTCGAAAAAGCGCTGCCCGGCCAATTCGGTTTCCTGCGCCTCGGACTGGCCGGTCTGGCCCCTCTCGTCGGTGACTTCGTAGGTGATTGTGACGGGCAGGTTGGCCCATGGGTGTTCGGAAAACGTCTCGACCAGGGTGCCGGTGAATTCGGCCCGGTCACCGGATATGGGCAGGGGCAGGTCGACGGTCAGGGGCTCGCGCGGATCGGGTTCGATGGAGAGACCATAGCGCCGGTCGATCCGATCCACGTCGAGGGCGATCCGGGCTTCGCCCGCGGTGACGCCGAAATCGTCCGAGGCGGCGAAGCCTTGGCGGAACTCGCCCTCCATCGCGCGTTCGGGCTCTCCGGTGACTTCGACAGCGGGCGGTGCGTCGGGGCTCATGGCGATCTGCCATGCCCGCCCGCCTGGGCCGTCAATCTCGATCTCTCCCGATTGGCTCACGGGGAAGGATTGCTGCGGTTCGGCGGCGGGGGCGGGATCGGTCGTGGCCGAAACGCTCTCGCTTACCGTCAGGTCGCCCAGCTCTCCGTATAGACGCAGGGTGACCTGACTGCCTTCGGGCACCTCGACCGCGCGGTCGGGCAGGTCGGCGAGGTAAAGGGACGGCAAACCGGTATAGGCGGGCGGCTCGATCCAGCCTTCCCACGAGGGGCCGCCGGCAACCGCCTGCCCCCCGCCTGGGGTGATCTGGGTGACGGATCCCACCCGCAGGAACGAGCCGAACAGAAGGGCCACGGCGAAGGCCAGAAGCGCCACGTAGCGCAGCGCGAAGGGATCGCGCGCGGCAAGGCGCAGGTCGGGCTGCACCGCGCGGGCGTCGCGTACACGGTCGGCCATGCGGGTGACATGGGCGTCCCAGATCGCGCGGGAGGCGGGGTCGTTCCCCCCGATGGCCATGTCGTCGGACAGCGCGGCAATGGGGCGTCCGGGCAGCGTCCGGTCCAGCCGGTCCAGCGCATCGGCCTCGGACGGCCAGCGCATGACGCGAAACCCCCGGATCAGCCCCGCAATCCCGCCGGCAATCACCAGAAGTGCGGTGGCCCACGCCAGTTCCAGGGGCAGAACGTCCTGCACGCCCAGCATCAGACCCGCCAGCGTCAGAAGCACAAGCGACCAGACGGGCCAGAAAGCCCGCGACAGACGTTCGGCCGCCATGCCCGCGCGCGTCAGGGCAAGCGGACGGCGCAGGCCCTTGCGGGCGGCGGTGGGAAGGCGTGAGGTCGAGGTCATGACCCTCCGGGGCGAAACCCGTTCAGGTGGCCCGATACGGCGAATTCCGCGTTAGAGCCATGCCGGGATCGTATCCCGCGACAGCATCTCGTCAATCGTGGGACGTGCGCGGATGACGGCGAATTGATCCCCGTTGACCAGCACTTCGGGGACCAGCGGTCGCGAATTGTATTCGCTGGCCATTACCGCAGCATAGGCCCCGGCCGAGCGGAAGGCGATCAGGTCGCCCTCGGCCAACGGTGGCATAGGCCGGGACCGCGCGAAGGTGTCGCCGCTTTCGCAGACGGGGCCGACGATGTCCGCCTCGGTCTGCTCGACGCCGCTTTCGGGTTCGGTCAACGGGACGATGTCGTGATGCGCGCCGTACATGGCCGGACGGATCAGGTCGTTCATGGCGGCATCGACGATCAACCAGCGGCGATCGGATTCCTCTTTCACGTACAGAAGCTTGCTGACCAAGATGCCCGCGTTGCCGGAGATCAGGCGGCCGGGCTCGATCTCGATCTCGCAACCAAGATCGCCCACGGTCCTGCGGATCAGGGCACCGTAATCGCTGGGCAGCGGCGGGGCGTCGTTCCCGCGTGTATAGGGAATACCAAGACCGCCACCGAGGTCCAGGCGGCGGATGTCGTGGCCGTCCGCGCGCAGTTCGCGGGTCAGATCGGCGACCTTCAGATAGGCCTGCTCGAACGGGTCGAGGGACGTGAGTTGCGATCCGATATGGACGTCGATGCCGACGACCTCGATCCCCGGAAGGGTGGCGGCCAGCGCGTATATGTCGCGGGCGCGGTCGATGGGGACGCCGAACTTGTCGGTCTTGCGCCCCGTGGCGATCTTCTCGTGCGTGCGGGCATCGACATCCGGGTTGACCCGAAGCGTGATCGGCGCGGTGGCGCCCATTCCCGCGGCGACCTGCGACAGGGCCCGCAGCTCGGGCTCGCTTTCGACGTTGAACTGGCGGAGGCCGCCGTCCAGCGCCATCGCCATCTCTTCGCGCGTCTTGCCGACGCCTGAGAAGACGATGCGCTCGGCCGGGATTCCGGCGGCGCGGGCGCGGGCGTATTCACCGCCTGACACGACGTCCATCCCGGCACCCAGATCGCCCAGGACCTTCAGCACGGCGATGTTCGAAAGCGACTTCATCGCAAAGCAGACAAGGTGGTCCATCCCCGCCAGCGCATCGTCGAACAACTGGAAATGCCGTCGCAAGGTTGCGGTGGAATAGCAATAGAACGGGGTGCCCACGGCCGCCGCAATCTCGGCCAGGGGCACATCCTCGGCCATGAGCTGGCCGTCGCGATAGAGAAAATGGTCCATGGGGTCCTCGGGCCGGCTGCGGCGCCGGACTACAGGGACCGCGGGCGCCGGGCAAGATGCTGGCGATGTCGCAATGCGCCTACCCGTCAGGACGGACCGTCTTTGCCCCGGGGCTGGAAAAAGGAAAACCCCCGAACGGCTGGTCCGGGGGCTTCGGTTCGTATCGGTTCGGCAATGCCGAGAGGGTCTTACATCATACCCTCGCGCTGGGCCTTCTTCCGGGCGAGCTTGCGCTGCCGGCGGATGGCCTCGGCCTTCTCGCGCGCCTTCTTCTCCGAGGGCTTCTCGAAATGCTGCTTGAGCTTCATTTCGCGAAAGACACCCTCACGCTGGAGTTTCTTCTTGAGAGCGCGAAGCGCCTGATCGACATTGTTGTCGCGAACGCTGACCTGCATGTGGTTTTCACCACCTTTCTAAGTCTAGAGTTTCAATTTCGTGCAGGAAGTGGCCTTCTACACGAGCGTCTCTAGGTTGTCCAGCGCAACGACCCGCCCGGAGGTTCCGATGGACGATCCAAGACACCGCATTCTGACTGCTGCCCTTGCCCATGTGCCCTTCGATGGCTGGAGCGAGGCGACGCTGAAAAGGGCCGCCTCGGACGCGGACGTTCCCATCGAGGAAGCGCGCGCACTGTTTCCGCGTGGCGCTGTCGATCTGGCGCTGGCCTTTCACCGCATGGGCGACGCCGAGGCCGCGCGCCGCATCGCCGCCGAGGACATGAGCGAGATGCGCTATAGCGACAAGGTAGCGCGGGCGATCTGGCTGCGACTCGACGCAGTGGACAAGGAAGCCGTCCGGCGCGGGACCACGCTGTTCGCCCTGCCGATCTATGCCACGGACGGCGCCCGCGCGATCTGGGAGACGGCGGACATGATCTGGACGGCCCTCGGCGACAGGTCGACCGACGGGAACTGGTATTCCAAGCGCGCGACGCTGTCGGGGGTCTATGCCTCGGTCGTGCTGTTCTGGTTGGGTGACGATTCCATGGACCATGCGGACACGCGCGACTTCATCGCCCGGCGGATCGACGACGTCATGCGAATCGAGAGAATGAAATCGGCGGTCAACGCCAATCCGCTGGGCCGCGCGGTGATGGTCGGCCCGAACTGGCTGATGTCGAAGATGCGTGCGCCGATCAAACCGCCCAAAGGGTTCCCCGGCTCCGTCTCGGGAGGGGGGCAATGAGCCTTCCTGACGAAATGGAGGTGGTCGAGATCGCCGGATCGGGCGGCCCCGAGGTTCTGACGCCCGCCCGCCGTCCGGTGCCGCACCCGGGGGCGGGCGAAATTCTGATCCGTGTCGCATGGGCGGGGGTGAACCGGCCCGATGCCTTGCAAAGGGCAGGGATGTACGCGCCGCCACCGGGCGCTTCGGACCTGCCGGGCCTGGAATGCGCGGGCGAGGTCGTCGCGGTGGGCGAGGGGGCATCGTGGCGCGTGGGCGACATGGTCTGTGCGCTACTTCCGGGGGGCGGATATGCCGAATACGTCGTCACCCCCGGTGCGCATTGTCTGAGCGTTCCCAAGGGCATGTGCCTGCAACAGGCGGCCGCCCTGCCCGAGACGTATTTCACCGTCTGGACCAACGTGTTCGATCGCGGCGGCCTGCAGGCGGGGGAGGTTTTCCTGGTCCATGGCGGCTCGTCCGGAATCGGGACCACGGCGATTCAGCTTGCGCGCGAATGGGGCGCACGGGTGTTCACGACCGCGGGGTCGGATGAGAAATGCGCGGAATGCGAAAGGCTTGGGGCCGAACGGGCGATCAACTACAAGACCGAGGATTTCGGCGCCATCCTGAAGGATGTCGGTGGCGCGGACCTTGTCCTGGATATGGTAGGCGGTCGCTATATCCCTGAAAACGTGAAGCTTCTGAAGGAAGATGGGCGGCTGGTCATGATCGCCTTCCTTGGCGGTCCGAAGGCCGAGCTGAACTTCGCCCAAGTGATGGTCAAGCGGCTGACGATCACGGGCTCGACCCTGCGGCCGCAGTCCGACGCCGCCAAGGCTGACATCGCCAAGTCCCTGAAGACAAACGTCTGGCCCTTGATGGAGGTCGGCAAGGTGGGGCCGATCATGGATCAGAGCTTTCCCCTGCCCGAGGCTGCCAAGGCGCATGCGCGGATGGAATCCTCGGCCCATATCGGGAAGATCACGCTGAAGGTTGCGGGGGGCTAAGGCGACGAAATCCCGTCCGAACCCGCCGGGCGTGTGTTTGGTCATTGCCGGTTATCGCCGCCGAAGCACCCCTACAGACACCGCTGTGCTGACGATCCGGTGAGCGTCCGGTGCCGGCAGCGGGCACCGATCCATATCCTCCGCGAACCGCCCCTGACCGGAGACTGCCGATGCAGACCCGCCGCCACGTTATGACCGCATCTCTCGCCGCCGGCGCCGCGGGTCTTCTCGGCCAGTCCCTTGCGGCACAGACAAGGGGATGGGGCGCGATCGGTGACCGGGCCGCGGGGTTCGATCAGCTTAGGGCGGTGGTCGCCTGGGTCGATGGCGAACCGGTCCTCAGCCGCTTCATCCGCGGCCCGGTCACCGATCGCGCCCCATCCCCT
>Ga0208934_1000315_pt1 | contig 26418 bp, 33 predicted proteins | sample MalvirDeepMed_s2_FD_184243 | JGI IMG/M metagenome (GOLD analysis project Ga0208934, IMG submission 184243) | Marine viral communities from the Global Malaspina Expedition - Malaspina viral metaG DeepMed_s2 (SPAdes) (version 2) | ecosystem: Environmental > Aquatic > Marine > Oceanic | place... | reverse complement strand
GCGACGAGGATCTCGTTCACGGTGGCGACGGTGGCGTTGGCCTCCGCCTGCACATAGGACGCGCCGCGCGTGGCGGCGTCGTCGATGGCCGGTCCTGCCTGGAACGCGGGGGCGTCCACCCCCGCGCGACCCAGCTGCACCCGCACGGTGGCCCCGGCGGGCCAGGTCACGCCCGTGTCGTTGGTCAAAGTGATGTTCGACCCGCCGTAGGACAGGCCGATACCCGGATCGCCCTCGGCGTAGACGTCGTTTTCGTCGATGATGGCCAGACCGTCAGACGAAGCGTTGGCCCCGGTGAAGTAGGCCTGGTTGGTCCCGGCCGGGTAAGCCACGGTCACGGTGCCTTCGTCTGCGACTGCCGACGCCAGCACGATGGAGGTTGTCACGAAGGACATGGTGTTTCTCCTTGCAATGGATGGTTGAGCGGGGCCCGGAGGCCCCGCCGTGTCGGCTTACGCGATGTCGTAGACTGCGGAGGTGTTGAGCTGACGCGCCCCCATGACCGCCGTGGTGGTCATGCCGCGGTACATGACGTACCGGTCGTAGGGACGGGCCGGGTTGGCCTTCTTCATCTTCTCGCCCTGCATGTAGTAGAGCTTGATCGCGTTCATGTCGATGACGTAGGCCCGCTTGGCGAGACTGAGGTCGTCGAGAGTCGGATCGTAGACGAAGTTCCAGGTCTTGAACGGGACGCCCGCGTCGGTGTTCATGCCGCCGTTGACGGAGCCCCGGTCACGCCAGCCCGAGTCCGAGTAGTTGCCGTTGGCCCGCAGTTCGGTCTCCATCGCGTCGAGGAAGTCCGAGCCGGCGAAGCACATGTGGCGCGGCGAACCGGTCGCGAAACGACGCAGCTGGCGGAATTCCTTTTGCAGGAACTGCAAGAGCGCACCGCCGTTGGCCACGGCCGATGTCACCGCGTTCGCGCCGGTGCCGGCGGCGTTGGCAGCAGCGGTGGCCGCCCGGTTGCGCCACCAGGTCGTCGTGGTGCGGTTGAGGCCGCCCGTGGTGCCCAGCGCCGGGTTGGCGAGGATGAACGCCTGGATGCCGGCCAGCGCCTTGGTGTCCGAGGTGCCGTCCCCGTGGATCAGCGAGTCCCAGCTCACGGCGTAGTCCTCGTTCATCACCTCGACCTTCTCCTCGAGAAGGTTCGCCAAGGCGAACTGCTCGCGGCCATCCTTGGCCGAGGTGCTTTGGTCCGCACCGTTCTCCACGACGGTGATGCCATCGGTCTTGAGCTCGGTGTGGGTCAGGCCCATGCCGATGTGATGCTCCTTCCAGGGGAACTCGAGCCGTTTGGTGGGCGTCGGGTTGCCATACGTCACCTGGTCGTCGTGGGTGTAGCCCGAGAGCGACAGGCCCCCGTCGCCTTTCTTGACGGCGGTCGAGATGCTTCCCTTGCCGCCCGGGAACGTCCCGGCGTTGGCGTCAAAGGCCCGCATCATGGGCTTCATCTGGACGGCGTTCGTGTAGACTTCACCCTTGCCGACATAGTAGTCGAGGGTGGAGTTCGCGATGTTCGCGAGTTCTGCAGCGGTAAAAGGCATGGTTCTCTCCTAGTGCCTTGTCACCCGCCGCCGTTTTCCACGATTTCGAGAATGGATTTCGGGGCGAGTTGCTGGTTTCCACCAGCGGCACGTCCTCCCACCACCGGAGACTTTGCGGGCCGGGGCGCGGGCTTCGCCGTGGCCTTCGCCACGTTGCCCCACGCCTTTTGCAGCATTGTCTGAACACCTGCCGCATCGCTGGGGATTCCCTCGAGCCGCTGCAGATACAGGATCTCTTTCGTGAGAGCCTCCTGCTTCGCGTCGAACTCGTTCTGCGGGTTGGCCCGCATGGACATTTCCCAACTGGCAGCTGCCTGCTGAAGCGATGCCGCGTGCTGCGCACGCTGCTGCTCCTGCTGCCGCTGCGCGGTCTGCTCCTCCCGCTGGCTGTACCCGGTCTGGGTTGCCCGCGCCCGACTGACTTCCAGCGCGGCGGCTTTGGTCATGTGGCCATTGCGGACCTGCTCTTGCAGATCCTGGGGAAGCACTTCGCCCGCGGACACGAGCAGCTTCTGGACGACGGGCTTCAGTTCGGCCCAGGCTTTCTGGGGGTCGGACTTCAGCAGGGCTTGAATCCGCAGCGCGTCGGCCGCGTCTTGCCCGGTCAGCCCGTTGTCGCGCAGGTAGTTCTGCACGGTTTCGAACTGGCGGTGCCCTTCACGATAGGTGTTCCGCTGCTGCACCAGCTTCTGAAAGCGGGGGTGCTTGTGGAACGGAACGTCCGTGAAATCTTCGTCGTCCGGGGGCTGCTGGCCCTCGGCTTTTTCGGCGTCAGTGTCTTCGTCGGTGGACGGTGTGTCGCTGTTTTCCTGACCGGCCGGCGATTCCGGAGTTTCTTCGGCTTCCTCTTCGGGGACCGCGGAACGAACCACGTCGAGGAGCGAGGGAGTTTCGCCTGTGTTGGCGGGGGCGGACGTGTCCTCGCCTTGCTGTTCGACCTGAGACTCCTCAGATCCGTCCTGTGCTTCGAGGTTGGACTCGCCGGGCGAAAGCGCGTCCGAATTTTGATCGCCCATTCGGACCTCCAAAGTGATTGCAGACATTTTGTAGCACGATGTCAGCCGACAGTGCAATACAAACCGGACAACCGCTAGACCTGGTTGTTGCCCATAGGCGCGTCAGTCCCCTCCGGCGCCTGCTGACCCCGCGGCGTCTGGTTGCCCCCCTCGGCTCCTTGCTGGTTCGGCGCGTTGGCCGGATCAGCCGGTGAGGGTTGCCGCGCGGCGTTCATCTGCACGATGGAAGGCAAGCCCTCCGTCAAGGCGTCGGTGAGGTCCATGCGATCGTCGAGGCGCCGCAGACTCTCCCGCGCCAGCCATTCCGGGCTGATTCCGGGCATCTGCACGAGGAAGGGCAGCATCTCGCGCCACTTCTTGACCTCGGCGGCTTGGTTGGGCTTGCCGGACGACCCGGCCTCGATCTCGAGGTAGACCTCCTTGACGACCTGATCGAGCGTCATCTTGGGCCAGACGGCGCCCGGGCCCGCGATGTCCCGAACGGACTCTTCGGACATCTCCTGCAAGAGAATCTGGCCCCCGGCCTTGGCGAGTCGCGTCAGGAACGCGTCGAGGTCGTCGACCTTGCTCTCCACGCTCGACATGCGGCTGCCGTCGGCAATGGCCGATTCCGTGGCCGTGGCCTTCGACACGGCACCGAACTGTGCCTCCTGCGACCCGGAGACCAGCTGCAGATCCTGCATGGTCTCACCGGTCTCGTACAGGTTGGGGTCTACACCCGGCACGGCGACGGGCTGCAGCACCTTGCGGATGTCGTCACCGTCGAAATCCAACTCGGTGACGCTAAAGGGCTCGGCGCGGCCAAGCGCGGCCTTGCTCACGTCGTCAAGCAGGCCTGTCCGAGAAACCATGCGCGGTCGAGCGAACTTGCGATGTTCGCGGCGCCCCTGACGCGCGCGGTTGTAATCCATCTGCATGTCGCGGATCGCCGTGACGTCCGAGACGGGGAACAGGGCCTTCTCGTCCTCGTCCTCGTCCTCGTTAAACACGAGCGCGTAGACCGGCCAGAAATCCTCGACGTAGACGTCGGGCGCCGCGGGCGGCCGCAGGTATCCTTCATAGCCATCCGCCAGGTAGTAGACGTTGCCGGACGGCTTGTCGAAGAACTCCCAGATGCAGACGAGATCCTTGCCCGACTTGCCGTCGCCCAGGTCCATCTCGGTCTGGTACGAGTCGACCGTGGACCCGTCCGGCGAGTGCTTGCGGTACTTTGCGGCACTCAGGTCGACGCCGAACACCTCCTTCACCTCGTCGACGGTGTAGAGGTACTCGACCGTGACGTGCCGGGCCCCTTCGAAGCCGACCAAACTGCGGCACAGCTTGTCGGGGATGACGCGGGTACTCGCCGGGAAATCGAACACCAGACCCTCGCGCAGCAGCACGAACTGCTGTTCCTGCAGCGACGCCATCGCGAGGCGCAGTTCTTCCCGCCGGGCCTCGGCGTCGCCACGCTCCTCCGAGCCCCGTGTCTCCTCGAGCAGCCGGTCGATATGCTGCATCTGTCTCGTGAAATCCGCCAGGCGATCGGAAATCTCGGGATCCTGGTCGTATTCGCGCTGGAAACCCAGCTTGACGTAGCCCACGCCGGACGTGGCGGCGCGGCGCACCACCTTTTTCATCGACGTCTTGAAATCGACGGGCGTCTGCTCCTTGGTGAAATAGTCGAACACCAGTTCCAGCGTCTTGCCGATGCGCTCGATCTGCTCACGGGCCTGCATCCCGGCCTGGTAATCCTGCACGAGCGCCACAGCGCTTTGCGCCTGCGGGTCGAACAGCGCGGGCGTCAGCCCCGTTGTCGGGTCTCGCGGGGCCTGCATTGCCTTCATGGCGATCTGCATCGCCTCCATGAGCGGCGGCATGGTTTCATCCCAGATCGCGAAGTCGAGACGCTCCCGGCGGCGCGCAATCGCCTTGGGGTTCTTGGCGTAGAGGGCGGAAACAAGCTGCTGGATATGCCGCCCGGTGATGTTGGCCACATAGCTGCCCGCGTCGATCCAGGCCTCCTTGGCTCCGCGCCGTGCGATAGCCTGGTCTTCCCGCATCTGATCGAAGGCTTTCTTGTGAAACGCCTTGTCCGCCCGGATCCGGGTCTGCATCTCCTCCGCGAGTTTTCGCTCACCCTCGGTGGGCTGACGCGGCGTCTCGGCAGAGACCTCTCCGCCCTCCATCACCATGTTCTCGTCGTCCATCAAAAGCCCCCGTAGGCTTCGGCGCGACGCGCTCGATCGTCCTGCCGCTGTTGCTGCTTGACCCACCCGAGCGTCCCGTAGCGGGGTTCTGTCTTGCGGTGTCGGTCGCTATTTCCTACCGGAAACATGCCACCAAGTCCAAGACCGATGTAGGCGAAGGCGTCCACGAAATCGTCGTGCAGACCGTTGGGGAAAGCCAGGAGCTCCTCGATCGCCGCGTTGGCCCAGACCTTGTTGCGGGGCCAGTAGACGTGGCCCATCGCCATGCGCGCCGAGATCGACTGCGCGCGCTGTTCCTTGTCGCCGGCGGGCGTGACCTCGCTGACGCTGAAGAACTTGCCCGACTCGAGCATCCGCTTGCGCAGGAACGGCCCGATCGACTTTGAAATGTGGCCCTTCTCCGCCCACCAAACCAGCGGCCTGTGTTGCCCGCCGCCCATGTCGAGCATGGCCTCGACCACGCGATCCGTGGACGCCTTCTGCCACCAGCAGTCGAGGATGAAGATGTTGTTCTGCCGGTCCAGGCCGACCTTGAGCAGACAGGTCTTGTCGGCGCGTTGCGCCGTCGATACCGCGTGATCCGAGGCGCAATATATGCGCAGATCCTGCATGTCCGGCGTCGGCATCGACTCGTCGGGCCCATACCACTGGACGTGCTCACGTCGAAACAGGATGCCGTCTGCCACGGTGGGGCGCTGCTGGTAGAGCGACTCGAAGCCCAGCGGGTCGATGCCCCGCTGCTCCTCGAGGAACTCGCGGTCGTACCACTCCGGCCAAAGCACCTCGCCGGGCGCCCGGCCCAGGGGATCGTCGTCCCGCGCGATTGCCGGCAGGTCGATGATCTTGATCTTCTTGGCGATGGCCCGGTTGTAATGTTCGTTCTCGGGGTCGGTGAGCCGACCTATGATGTCGTCGGTATGCCAGCGCGTGAACGTGATGATGACCAGCTTCTTGCCCATCCGGCGCGTCATCGCCACCTTCGTGAACCAGTTCCAGGCCCGGTCCCGGAAACTCTGCGATCGGGCGTCCTCGTAGCTCTTTATGACGTCGTCGACGATCAGCATGTGCGCGCCGCGCCCGGTCAGTGAGCCGCCCACGCCGACAAACGTCGCCATGCCGCCCTCGACTGTCTGCAGCCGGTCCTTGGCTGTCCCGCCGCGCTGCAGCTTCACCCGCGGGAAAATCTGGCGGTACTGGTGCGACGTCATGATGCTGCGAACATCTGCGCCAAAGTCCTTGGCGAAATCGTCGTTGTAGGTGGCCACGACCACATTCTGATCCGGGAACCGGCCGAGGAACCACGCGGGCAGGCGGCGCGAGACGATTTCGCTTTTGCCATGCCTGGGCGGGACGGTGAGGATCAGGAACTGGATGTCGCCGTCGACCACCGCCTCCACCGCCGCCGCAATAGCGTCGTGGTGCCGCGCGTTGTCGTAGCGCGTGGCCTCTGGGTCGCTGGGATTGGCGGGGTCCGGCATGGTGAACTTGATGAACGGCATGAGGGACTCGCGCGCTTTCGCGGCCAGCGTCTGCCGCGTGAGCAGGCTGATCTGGCGATCAAGGTCATGAAGCTCCTGATCCTCGACCTTTCTAGGCATCCACGCTCCCCTAGAACCCGATGGCCGTCAGGCCCATGTACGTGGCGGCCCCTGCGTAAGGCGTGATGGGCGAAGCCGTGATGTTGGTCAGCCGTACCGTGATCGTGCCGGCGCTGCTAACCCACGCCGTCGGGAGGATGCCCGCGTCAATGCCAGAAGCAGGGAGCCCGACGGTGACGCGATCCCCGACAACCGCGCCGCTGACGGCCACGGCCTGCGTAGCGGAAGCGGCGGCACCGATGGCGCCCCAGGTGAGCGTTCCCGACCCTGTCACCGCCCGTCGCAGAGCGCGCACCTGGTCGGCCCCGCGCAGCGGCGAGAGCACTGTCGCGGCATCGGTGCCTGCCTCGGCCTGTGCCTGCGTCGCAAAGGCGCGAAGCGTGTCCAGCATTTCGGACCCGCGCAGCGGCGAGAGCACTGTCGTGGCGTTGGTGCCCGCTTCGGCCTGTGCCTGCGTCGCAAAGGCGCGCAAGGCCGATAGCGCCTGCGCCGTTCGCAAAGGAGTCATGAGCCGGTCGTTGGCCACGCCGGCGGCCGCTTCGACCTGAGTGGCGAAAGCCTCCGGATTGATATCTGGCACGAGAATGCCGTTGATCGACAGCGAGTCGAAAATATTCTCGACCGACACGAGGTTGCCCGTGGGTCGTATCGCCTCCTTGACCTCGTCTGTCAGCGCGTCCCAGGTTACAATTCCGTTCTGCAGGTTGCTATCGGCCCGGCGAACGTCGTCGATGTACGCCGAGAGCGTGTCGAGGAACGCTTGGATCGCGGCAAGTTCTGCATCGACCCATGATCCGGGCAGAGGCTTGGCCGGAGACGTGGCCTGGTAGCCCGCGAAATCGAATTGAGGCGTGTAGGTCATCTCAGCTCCGCCCAGATGTAGATTACGCTTGGGTTGCCGTTTATCCGGTAGTAGTGACCCGGCGGCACCACGAACTGGTGGTCCCCGACGTTCACCCCCGAGGCAATGCTGACCCAATCCACATTGTTCGCGCTGACTTGCGTGGGGACGCCGTTGCCTGCCCGGTAGATCGAAACCATGATGGGCTTGCCTGTGGCATTCTGGTAGCTGGTGCTGTGTGTGCGCGATCCGCTCACATCCTGCCACGTCTGATCAAACCCGAGGGTCTGCGCCTCGATCGCGTCCGCCGTCCGCAGCGGCGTCATGAGCGATGTCGTCAGGTTGAGGTTGCCCGCACGGGCCTGGGCTTCGGTGGCCAGGGAGACCCCGAACGCCGTCCGCGCGTCAGCGGCCGTCGTGGCCCCCGAACCGCCTTTCGTGACAGGTACGACGTTCTCGGTGGCGACGGAACCGAGACCGAAATTGTTGCGCGCCGAGGCCGGTGTCGTGGCGCCGGAACCGCCTTTCGTGACCGGTACGACGTTCTCGATAGCAACGGCGCCGAGACCGAAGTTTGCGCGCGCGCCTGTCGCCGTCGTGGCGCCCGAACCGCCCTTCGTCAGAGGGACCGTGTTTTCGACGGCGACGGACCCGAGTCCCAGATTGGTCCTGGCCGTGGGTACGTCGGGCAAGTCGGAGAGGTTGTTGCTGGCCAGAAGGGAACCCACGGGCGCAAAATCGACAAGCAAAGCCCAGCGCCCCGAGGCCAAGTCGTCGTCGAAATCAGCCCCCGAGGTGTGCGCGTCGATGCAGATGTAAAACGCGCTGCCCTCGAAAACCGTATCGGGAACGACATAGCTGACACCGGTTTCCCAGACTGTCGGCGCCCCGAACCCCAGAGTGATATCGGAGGCAAGGCTTTCCCGCGTCACGACACCGTTCTGGAGTCTCCCGTCCGACCGCATGACGCCCTGCTGAAACAACAGAATTGCCGTGATGGTCGCGACGATATTGTTCAGATCGACGTCAAGCTGCTGGCCGGGGAAAGAGTTGTCACCCTGGCTTTGTTGAAAAGCGAGGAACGACGTTTCGCGCTCCGGGGGGTCGGGGTAGGCCATGGCGATGCGGATCCTGTCGTGTTTGTCTGCTGTTATATCCTACAAAACGGACGCAGTCGAGCCGCCTTACTGTGGGCCGACGATCTCTGCGATGGCGGCGATCTGGCTATTGGCTTGCTCGGCCGATCGAAGGTGCTCGGTTGCCAGGGCGGCGAGCTCGTTGACGGTCGATACCTTGCGGTCGCTGATCGGCGCCGGCCGTAGCAGCTCGGGCGGGATCGTCGTCTTGACCTGGACGTATTCAGTCCGGGTCTCTGGTCCGCAACTGGTTAATGCGATCAGCGAGATCAGGATCAAGGGGCGCATCTTCGATTCCTTCCGTCAGGGTGTTGAGCGTCTGCTGGATCTCGGCGGCCCGACGCTCCCAGCGCGCCGCGGCGGCCTTAGCCACAGCGTGGGCCTCTGCCGCCTGAGCCTCTGCCGCCCGCAGGACCATCACTGACCGCTGCAGGTCGGCGTTCTGGGCCACCAGCGCGTCGTTCCGGGCTTTGGCCGCCCACCAGAGCCACCCGAGAGCACCGGACAGCCCCAGAGCGGCGCACAGGGCGACGGTGAGGGCGTTGCGGATCACAGCCAGTCCTCGGTCTGCACCTTGAAGCCCGGGCAGAGTTTGTTGGCATAGTCGTTGTGGCCGGACACCTTGGAGATCGCGGTCAGCCCGGCCAACTCGCGGATGTAGGCGCGCACCGCCTCGATCTGCACGTCCGTGTAGAAATCCTCGGGCTTGCCGATCCGGTCGACCCAGGCCGTGGGAACCATGCAGATGCCGATGGTGCCGCGGTTGTGGCCGGCGACGTGGGCGCCGATGTCGTAGATGCTGCGGCCGATGCCGATGCTGCCATCCGGTGCGAATACGCGGTGATACCCGATACCTCGCCAGCCGTTGCCTTTGTGCCAGTGGTCGATCTCGTCAACCATCTGGTGAACGGTCTTTCCGATCCACCAACCGGCCGGGGTGGCAGAGGTATGCAGGACCACTTCGGTGACGGGATACTGCTTGGAGCCTTGGAAGATCATCACTGTTTCCTTTTCAGATTGAGAGCACGCCCAAGCCGCACGACGCACATGCCGCCCGGATAGAAGGGGGAGGACAGGATCGACCAGCGGTCGCGCTCGTCTGGCGGGATGGTCTCGTGCAGGGCGCGCAGGATGTAGTAGCTGCCGATGATCAGGCCGGTGTTGAAACCCGCGTTGATCCAGTCCGGCCCGTCGACAAAGGCGCTCCACGACGCCCAGAGCGCTGGGTCGATCGCGACGACGACACCGCGCATGGTGCCCCAATAGAGGGTCCTCAGGAGGAACACGCCGGTGACCCAGGAGAGGCCCAGCGTGAAGGAGTGCAGCGGCCCGGCGTTCCTGCGAAACCAGAACGGCGCCAAGCCTCGCAGCACCAGCATCATGGCCCCAACCGCGGGGATGGACGTAATCGTATTCGGGTCAACCATCCTGGCGAGCCTCCTGCATTTGTTCGACCAGCCTCTCGAGGGCGAGACGCTTTTCGGCCAGGTGGTTTTGCGCCTCCCGCAGAGGCTTCTTTGCCGTGACAGAGGGGTCCGGCTTCTTCTTGCTGGGGATGAAGCGCGTCCAATCAACCACGGCGGGCCCCTTCCAATGCGCGGATCGCGGAGTCGAGCGTGCGGGTGGCCTCGAGGATCTGCGCGGTGTGTTCCTTCTGGTCAGCCAGTCGGCCATCCGTGACCTCGTTTCCCCGCTTGCGCTCATGCCAGAGCGCCACCGCCAGCCCAACGATCACAACGGCCGGCAGGCCGCCGCCGATCTCGGATATGATCGTGGTCCAGTCCACTACTCGGCCACCGGCACCCAGCCGGAAATCTCGATCCGCAGCGTCGATCCGCTGGCGATCTGGTCAGATGTCATGATGACGTTGGTGCCCGCGGCGGTAACGTACCCAAGCCGCAGGAAATCCTGCCCATCAGGCGCCTCTGCGTAGAACTCGACCGCATCCGTTCCGGCCCCGGTCGAAGGCAAGGTAAAGCCCGAAGGGCGCCCCATGGTGACGGGCTGCGTCTCTCCGATGGGAGAGTTGACGGTGAAGGGCAGCGGCAGGCGTATCTGTCTCCCGCTCTCGGAGTGCGTCACCTGGACGTTCAGCCGCAGTTGGAAGAACATCTGGTTCAAAATCTGACGGTACGAAATCTCCTGATCACCGATATAGTTGTATGTCGGTGTGCCCGCGGGGGCGTTGAGCAGGAACGTGGCGGTTGCCTCCTGGATCGGCGTGTAGATGCTCTGGATCCGCTCGACCGATAGCGTGCCTGCCGTATCGGTGATGATCTGGAGGTCGTAATCCGTGCGACCGGTGCCGCCCAGGTCAAGCGGCTGCGCGACGTCCTTCATCGTCAGCTTGAAATAGTCGCCCACGTCGTTGGTGCTGCCACCCGTTGTGTCGATGCCGACGTCGAAGTTCCGCACGGTGCCGCCGTTGATCCGGTTGCCCCAATTCCCCTCGCCAGCCACGCGCACGGCCGGGACGCCCGCAGGTGGCTCCCAATCACGGAAGCCCAAATCGAGGTTGCCGATAACAAGCCCCGCGCTCGAGCTCATGAAGACAGCCGCCGCCCCGTCTTCAGCCACGCCGTTGGGGTCGTATCCGATATCGCGGCACGACACGTTACCGAAGTACGCTCCTGTCACCGGGTTGGCGTCGCCCCAATCAATGACGCGCCGCCCCATGCGGATCGCTTGCAGGCTTTCAATGTGAAGACCGCCACCCGTGGGCACACTTCCCGTCAGCCCGTGAAGCCATCCGTTAAGGCACTCGATACAGTGGACCGACCTGATCTTCGCCATCTCGTTTTCGCGCACGATCTTGCCCGCGTTCTGGCACCGCTCAGCCCGGATATGGCCGACGACCAGACCGAGACCGTCATCATCGTGCCGATCCTCGCCTTCGAAGTCTGCGCCGCCTCCAGCGTAGAGGGGGAGGTCATTGAGCCCGTAACCCAGAATCGTGCCGATCTCGCAGTAGTAGTAGCCGAGCGGCACGAAACCGCTGTCGCCGCGCTTGCTCAGAGACGGCGATCCGTAGCCGACACCTCTGACGTCGAGCGTCCCTTTGAACTGGAAAAAGTCGACGTTGTTGGAGGACAGGCCGCCGCCGGTGGACTGTGCGAGGACGTACCCTTGTCGCGTGATGTCGACCTTGAGGTAGCCCGAGGCCGTGACTCTGCGCCCTGCGCCCAAGGTCGACTTGAACCGCAACGCCTGCTTGCGACCCGCGATGATAAACGTGTCACCAGCGTTCAAAGGCGTCGCCAAAACGAAGCTGTAGGGCCCGGCGCCGCCGTTGTCGTCCACGGTGATGTTGCCGGGCGTGATGTTCCCCTCCGTGGTGCCGTCAGCACGCACAAAGCCGTAGACCAGGCCCGTCTGGTTGCTCGGTTCATACCCCCACTCGCGGATATCCGTGCTGGTGACGAAAGGGCCGGACAGGTTGCCCGCGGTGACGGTGAAATGCTCGAAATTGGTCTGCGGCATCCACAGCGCCGTCTCTTCGAAATTGATCCGCAGGTCGCTCGTCAGAGTGTGGTCGATGAATACCGGCTCGTATGGCGAGCCATCCTCCTTGGCGGACACGTTCAGCTTCCACTTTTCCGCCCCGGCGTCCTCGCAGGCCTGTTCGAAGATGCCCGCGAAGTCGCTCGAAAGCGCGGAGGTGCTGCCGCACTGGCGAATGTCCAGCACGTTGTTGAGGGGACGCCAGTTGTTCAGCCCCGGCAGCGAAAATGTGCTGTTCTTGCGGTATCCGAGGCCCTCGGCAAACGCGACTGTACCGCTTTCCACGTCCGGATCTGCGGCGACGAAGGCTTCGCGGGTTTCATAGGGCCGGGTGAGCGTCTCGAGGTCGTCCAGATCGGCCTGTACATCCGAGCCTCCGGACGTCGAGATATCCGCGGCTTCATCCGAACCCCGCGGAATCCCGAACACGATCGTGTTCTCTTCGGGCGTATACGTGGCCGTGGGGTCGTCCGTCACGTCCAGCGCGATCGCGCTAACCTCGACGTCGTTGAAGTCGAAGAACTTGGCGCGGAGGAGGGGGGTTGAAGGAGGCACGCTGCTACTCGTCGTCACGGTCAGCGTGTAGAACCCGTTCGCAGCCTTGAATTCGACATTGCCGTTTCCATCCGCCGGCACGGGATTGGTCGTCGGAAGGTCGTCTGCGTCGAACACCTCCGCCAGCGTCGTCGTCCCGAAAAGCGTCACGGTCACTTCCGCATTCGGATCGACGTTCCCCGCCTTGTCACGAACGATCAGCGATTTCGTTTCCATAAAAGCGGGCCCCAGCGTCTGATATGTCGCCAAACAATAGACGACAAATCAGACAAAAGGAAGCCCCCGCGACAGGCCCGGGGAAGGGATTGATCTGTGCGGGGGCCAGTGGACCTGGGAAGAGGTCGGTTCTCAGTAGTGAGGGTGTCAGGCTACGTCAGCCGACGCGGTTCGTCAAGGGCTAGTCGAAGACCGTCAACTTCAAGGGCCCGGGGTTGAAGAATTCGCCGTGCACGTCTCGTGCCCATTCGCACCAGGCTGCGTGCGCCGCGGCGGGAGTGGCGAACCCACCCAGGGACAAGGCGCTTTTGCTCCTCGGGGGACGGGCCTTGGCGTAGAAACGTCCGCGTTCGTAGTGAACACCTTTCGGGAGCGTGTTTTTGTGCCACCCGGGCGCGTTCCAGCGGTTCTGCAGCCCCGTCGCAGCGCGGAGATTGTTGGGCCGGTTGTTGGAGGGGTCGCAGTCCCGGTGGTCGACTCGATCCGGGTCGTTACCTGTAGACAGAGCAAAAACGATCCGGTGCGCAGGCCACTTGGCCTTCTTGCCGTTTGGGTACATCTCGACGTGTCCGTAACCGGCCCTGTCCATGTACAGATACACCTCCGCGCCCGCATGTCTGCGGTTCCACCCTCGCGCGTGGGCCGGTGTTGCGAAATGATGCTCCGGGCGTTCTCGCCAGTAGAGAAGGCCCGTGTTCGGATCGAGGCGAAAGCACTCGCGGAGAAACTGGATAGGTGGTAGGTCTCGTCTGGTCATCGCGCGCTCCTATCGCGAGGTGGCTTTTCAGCCGGGGAGCGTTGGCGCGCTCTCCGGCCTTTTCACCTTAACGCCTTGGCTGTCGCCTGACAGCGCTCAACCTCGACGGACAAAAGGTCGAAAAGGTTTTTCGGGGCACAAATTTCTGCGAACAGGGGGCACCCGCTTTCGCTGGGAATTCGGACTATACCCGGGGGCCGGGTACGCCCACCGAAGGCGTTAGCACCACACGACTGTAACACCTTTACAGTCCATTGCCCTTATTTATATGGCTATTCGCGTTGCATAGTGCGCAACATTGCGCACGCACCTAGTCGAAGGGCGTGCCGTCCTGGCCATCCGAAGGCGTCACGTCCTTTGCATTTTCGGCCAAGGCGTCGCGCGCCTTCATCAGCCTGTCGAGCTCCGCCGACAGCTCGTCGGCTGTCATTTCGTGCGGCTCTTTGGCCTCGGTACCGCTGGACGCGTCTGCGCCTAGCGTGAGTTTCCAGACCTCGCGCGCAATGTCCCGCTTGATCGTGTCGGGCTTCTTCGCGTCGCGCATGACCTTGAGCGCCCATTCGTTCGACAGGTGCAAAAGCTCGAGCATCCTCCCGCGCTCCTGGCGGTTGATCTCGCGTTGCACCTCCAGACGGGCCAAAAGCCTGTATCCCGTACCTGGCGCGATTTTGGCCTGCTTTTCAGCCTTTTCGCGGTCATTTGTCCCTGCATATGCCTGTATAAAGGCCATTTCACCCCGAGTCATGGTCCCATCTTTAAGCGGCACGACAGCATCCTTTCCAAGGCTAAGCGTCCGTTGCGATAAGAAAAACCTATAGCAACAGCATTCTATCATCAACTTAACTTATCCATTTTGTCGCCCATTGCCTCTTGCATCTGACATACAAACGACATACATTCGGGACAGACAAAAGGAAGGAACCAACATGCAAGCTTACCTGGATCTCGCGAACTGGCTGGACAGCATGGCCGCGAAGCATCGCGCAAAGGGCCGCAACGAAGCAGCGGAAATGACGGAACGGCGCGCCGCAGAAATGCGCCTCAAAGCAGAAACGGCGCGCCGCTAAGGCGCGTCACAACCCGAAAGGAAAGCCACAATGGACGATCAAGAAAGACAAGCCCTCGCGCGTTGGCACAATGCCCACAGGGCAGAAGAACGCCGCAAGGATGCCGAAAATCTCGCGCAGTATCAGCGCGACTGCCTCGCAAGCTGGGAAGGGCTGAACTGGAAAGGCGGTGCAGCATGACCACGGCGCTTATTCTCCTCCTCGCCCTGTGCGTCGCCATGCTGGCGAACGCCATCTACATGCTGGTGACGTTCGACTCTCAAATCGAAAAGGCGCGCGAAACCGGCCGTGAAAATGCGCGCCGTTGGATAGCGGAATCCGAGGCGCGCGCCGCGCGGAAAGGCGGTGCCGCATGATCGCCCCCCGCAAAGTCATCTCGGACGCCATGCGCAAGGACAAGCCTGCGTTGCTGGATATGCTGGCGTTGCGCCTTGCGTCGCATGAACAGCACGCCCGAGTCACCTCTTCGGAATCCGCTTATCACGCGGCAATGCGACTCTCGCGTCGCGTCCGGGATGCCATCGCGCACCTGCAGGCGGATGACGTCGACGCAGTATGCGCGGATCTCGCCTTGTACGTTCCGGTGACGGAATGCGCGGAAAAGGTGAATCGGGAATGAAACACGCTCCCCGTGCCGCACGCGATAGAAGACTGGCCCGCGCCTTGCGCCATCTCCCGCAAATCCTTGGCGACGTTCTAGGCGTCGTTTCCCTCCTCGCCCTGCTCTGGCTTGCCCTTGTGGCGGGTCATGCTCTTGGACTTTGAAAGGCTGAACCATGAAACAAATTGACATCCATGACTCGGGACAGGGCGCGGAAAGACTTCGCGTGACGTCCTTCGGCAACGGCGCCGCATATGCCTTCAATTTCGGGGATCTCAATAGCCCCATGCGCACCCTGTGGATGGACGGAAATGATGCCTCGGACATCCGCGAAGAATTCGACACCGCCGAAACCCTTCATCCCGAAAAGCTGACACGCGAAGTCTGGCTTTCCGTGCTGGATCCGTACCTCTGAAAGGCTGAACCATGCCCTATCGCGTATTTATCGGGCCCAAGGGGCGCCGCGTATTCCACTGCAAAGCTCGCACAAAAAACGACGCCATCCGCGCGCTGTTCCGGCACATCGACGCTATGAAAAGAGTCAGCAGTGGCTCCCGTCTCGCGGAAATCCAGCGCGCAGAAATGGTGCTGTTAGCGGACTCCGACCGCATCAAAAGAGAAAGGTTCAAACCGATGCCCTCCGGGCTTCATGGCCCTCTCTATCAATTCGCTGAAGGCTCTATCTGCACAGCTTGAACGTCTGATTTATCACCTGACACAGAAGGACAAAACCGATGAAAACCATTCAAGAAATCCGCGACAAGGCGGCCCGCGACATCGCCCGAATCGAGCATGAAATTGCAATCTGCGGGATCCTGCCCGAAGTGGACAGGGCGCCTACGATTTGCCCGCAGCGTGACTCCGTCTGGCTATCGTACAAGGCGAACACGTGGGACGACGTTTTAACCACGTTCGACGCCTACGACAGCGCGCCAGCCTATGTGGTCAGGCGCAAGCCCTACGCGCCATGTGTTCGCGGGGAATACGAAGAAAGCGACACGTCCGAAACGCTTGTTTCGGACACATACGCCTGGGTTGAATTCAACCATTCGATCCGGCTTTCGCCCACCGCGATTTTCGCGATGCTGGCGACGCTGTCGGATGGATCCTTGGCCCGGATCCGCGTGACTCTAGAATCCGCGCACTGGAACGCCGGCCCTTGGCATCGCGACCTGGCGACTCGATTTTCCTGTGACAACCCGCGGCGCCGCGAAGAAAACCGCACCTACCACGCGGACGGCCCGGCTTTCCTCGCGCAATGCGATTTCACATGGTCTGCCGCGACGGGTGAACGCAACGGGTCTGCACTCTGGGTTTCCGGCTGTTTCATGACTCGCGATTGCCTCGCGGCAGCTCTGGACACGCTGCGATGACTATCGCCGTCCTCCTGGCCTTGGCGATGCTGCTTTGCGTCATTGCCATCGCCTTACCCGCCCTGATCCTCGAGCGGATCTTGGGCGCCCTTATCTCCTTCCTGCAGAAAGAGGATTGAACCCATGCCCGACGAACTTTCGACAATCGCGAAACGCAAGAAAATTGCGGCCCTTGTGTCCGAACTGGCGACTGACACCCTCGGGATTCCCGTCACGCTGACCCCGGACGAACTCACCCCTGGCGAATTCTCATGGCGCCTCGAGAACTTTGAAACCAAACGTGGCAAGGTTTCCTGGCTGCACCTGGACGTCTGCCGCCGCGGGATCAACGTGCATTCCAAATTTGCGGCGCCGCAATTTGCACCGATCGGCGCCAACGAATTTTCCGGCAAATGGAATCACTACATCTGGCCCGATGGCGAAACGCCCTTTGCGGATATTGTCCAGATGGAACTCCCTCTCCGCCTGGCGCAGCTGGTGCCGACTGGCGCGACACGTCAGGACCGGCCAGACATGATGGAGTATTGGGCGGCGCAGCGCGCAGAGTTTGCAACGCAATGCGCGGCCCGCACCTGACAACCGAAACGCCCCCGCACCCCGTCAAGGCGTCGCACCCCGCGGCGCCTTTTCTCATTCCAGAGGGGCCCGCACCCGAAACACCCCGAAAAACGGCCCTCTGGTGCGCATCTCGGCCCGTCGGCACCCCTACCCGCCGAAACAGTCGACTCGGTGCCGTGCCGGCCCGGAAAACCGGCCTCCTGCGCATCCCGCCCACACCTCGAGCATGTCCCCACACGTCCCCGGCGCGCCTGCACTCCCGTCGACGGGCGCGGCGCGCAACCCCCGACCCGGGCGCCTGCACGCCCCTGTGATTTGGCCTCCCCTAATTCCGGATCTGTGCCGTTTTCCCGAAATCCGTAAAAGGCGTTTACAAAAAGTCCAAAGGGTAGGGGGCTATAAAAATCCTAGCAGCCCGCTTGCTCCCAACACGGGGCGGGCGGGAACCGGCCCAAAGGCAGGCGCGCAGCGCCGCCCCGCTCCCCGTAGGGGAGGGTTAACTTCCGTACTTCCGCAGACCTAACCTCCGCCAATGATTTCAATGGCTTATACCCCCAACTTCCGTACTTCCGCAGACTTCCGCGGCAACTTCCGTTATTCAATGATTTCAATGGGTTACACATGCGACTTCCGAACTTCCGCAAGACTTCCGCAAACTTCCGTAGAAGATTTAAGCCCTAATCGCCCTAACAATTCTACAAAACGTACAAGCGAATTTGCCCCTCCCGTTCTCGAAAAACCGACGCGCCCGACCCGTCCGTACCACCCCGATTAGACATTTAGTACACCGGCAAACGAAAAGGGCGCCCCCTGCGAAGCGCCCTTTTCCCACGATCCGGCCCCTTGGAGAGGCCCGCTATTCGAATTCGTCCTCGACCGCCTTGCGGCGCCCGTTCAGTGTGTCGATGCTCTGCTTCGTGCGCGCCGCGGCGGCCCTGCGATCGCCACCCTCGAGCATGAGGGCATCAGCGGCATAGAGGGCCAGGAACAGGGCCCGTGCATCGCGCAGGCTGAGGTTGGCGCGTGCGCATTTGCGGGCAAGGGCCCTGAGAGGCTCGTCGTCCATCATCCGAACACCCCTTCCTGCGCGTTGTGGAGGTGAACCATGCGTCCGGACAGATGCGCGCGTTCCACGCGTTCGACTGCCGTGGTGCCGTAGCAGACCAGCACCGAGGGCGCGCCTCCGTTGGCCTTGGCTTTCGTGCCGTCTGCCGCGTGAAAGGTCAGGCGATTGCGGAAAAAGAAAACGGCGTCGGCGCGCTGCCAGACCTGCCGGTGAAAGGCGGATGTCTCCGTCCGCGCGAATATGAGAGTGATGGCGTTGCCGTGATCGGCGCACCGCGCCAGCCACGCCTCCGCGTGCTTGTCATAGGGCGGGTTGCACCAGACGAGGCCGTTCCAGGGCAGGTGAAGGCCGCCCAGCCCGCAGCAGTCCGACTCGCCGTAATGCCTCGCCGCCGTCGGCCAGGGCCGAGGCTCGGAGTAGCAGGGGTCCAGATCAAACGGCCCGAGCTTCTCTATCAGCCACGGCGGCGTCAGCCATACGCGCATGCCACGCCCCGCTTTCTGGTGACCGCCCATGCCCGTCGTCATCCGAACACCCCCTCGCGTCCCTCTTGCGTCTCGTCCAGCCGGCCGAGCACCCTGTAGCCCTTGAGCTTCGAGCCAGCGTCGCGCACGGCCACGTCGATCAGGCCCTGCATGGCCCAGAGGTCCAGATAGCCCGTGGCGTCCTCCGCGGGCATGCCCAGCATCTGCGCGATCTTGCGCGGGGCGTAGCGCTCCTTTGCCTGCGCCGCAGCCGCCCAAGGCGTACCCGCCTCCCACGCGGCCTGCATGGCGTCGAGAACGGCCTGCTGCTGCTCCTGCGTGAGCCTGCGCGCCTCGACGTCCGTCGCGTCCACGCGCTCCGGCTTCAGCGACGTGCGCTCGTCCCCGAGGTCCACGACGTCCATGCGGTAGGTGTCGTGCCAGCCGTCGGGGGCCTCCTTCATCTTCTCGCAATGCAGGCTCACGATCGGGCTACCCTTCTTCGTGCCCGTGCGCAGCACCACGTCGGCCTGGCCGAGGAACACCGTCGAGCCTCGCATCTCACCGGCCTTGGACGCGTGATGGATGCCCAGCACGAAAGCCCCCGTCGCAGCGCGCAGCGCGTCACAGGCCGAGACGAAGACCGTCATGTCCTTCTGAAGGTTCTCGTCTGCGCCCGGGATCGAGCGCGAGACCGTGTCGACCACGATCAAGGACAGGGGGCCGGGGTGGTGATCCTTGACCGTCTCCTTGAGGCGCAGGATGTCCTCGACGCGCATGAAGTTGACAGGCTGGAACAGGAACTTGATGTCGGGGGCCTTGCCGTCGGGCAGCAGGCGTCCGTGCTTCCACGCCGCGACGCGGGCCTGGAACCCCGAAGCGCCCTCGCCGGCGATGTAGAGGACGCCGCCACGTCCCTCTCTCTGCAAGACGGGGTCGCCGTGCCAGTCCGGCAGGCCGTAGGCGAGGGACAGGGCCATATCGAGAGCTATGAAGCTCTTCTTGCTGCCGGGGGCCCCGAACAGGATCCCGAAGCCATGCTCGGGGATGTAGCGATCTATGAGGAACTCCGGCGGCTGCATGGTCTCGAGATCGTCGAGCGACATGAGGTCGTAGAGGTTGCGCGAGGCATCTGCGTTAGCGGCGAACATGTCGACGTCCTGCGCCGCGGCCTCGCCCGCCGGCGTGTCCGGCGCGGCGTTCTCGAAGAAGAGGCCGGGCGCATGCGCGACCAGGAAACCGTAGCCCGTGCGGTAGGGGGGCTTGGCGCGCTCCCAATCCTTCAGCGCCACGTCCATGTCGTTGTCGCCATCCTCCCAGCGTCCGCACCAGTCGAGGTAGAGGTCGCGCGCCTCGAGCTCGAAACCGTCCGGCGCCGCGGCAGCGATGGCATAGGCCATCTTGACGTAGTCGTCGCGGCTCGGGAACAGTGCCGACGAATTTGGCACGGCATTGACGGTTCTCGCCAGCGTCTCCCAATCCGGAGCGCGCAGGCGCTCCTGGTCCGGCGTGTCGGCGCGTTCCGCGCGCTGCACGATGCTGCCGCCCAACTCCTCGGCCGCCGCGGCCATGAAGGCGTCGATCTGCTCGGCCGTGACGGGGGAGAGCTTGTCGCGCCGCGGGATGCCGTTGGGCCATGCGTAGGGCGCGCCGGTCTTGGGGTGGATGCCATGGGCCACGAATTGCCGGCCTTCCGTCAGCACCTCGACGCGGGCGCCGCCCCGGGCCTGCTTGTCGTCGAGCCACGGCTCGGAGGGCGTTTCGAACCGCAGCTGCCGATAGCCCGCGTCTAGGGGCGCTTCGTAAAGCATCAGGCACTTGGGCCGGTTGCCGAAGCGGACATGCGCGGGGCCGAGGAGGCGCGCCGCCAGTTCGTAAAGCTTGCGCGCGGATTCCGCGTGCGTGGTGTCGATATCGAGCGCCACGAGGCCTTCGCCCAGCTTTATGCCGACGCCCGCGCCCATGGCCTCCCAAGCGGCTAGGTCGCTCTCCCGGCTCTCCATGCTCACGAGCGAGATCCCGCGCCATCTGCCATCCGCACCGCGCACGCCCGGCGTCTTGCCGCGGCTGTCGTCGCCCGCGCGCATTCGCGAGGCGATCGAGCTCTTCTCGCTGATCTCCGCGTCGGGCGGGATGATGGGCACGAGCCTCGTGTACCCGAGATCCCAGAGGGCCTTGAACATGCTCGTGTCCTTCTTTGCCTGTATCATTCGAGCGCGCCTGTCCCGCTATTCCCGCGGGCCAACCACGACGCCCTCGAAGCGGAAGGCGTAGGCCGTCTCTCCGGGCGCAGGGGGCTCGTCGCTCCATGCAGGTTCGTCTTCGTCCGTGAAGAAGTAGACCAAGCCCTGATCGGTCGGGATGCCGGCAATCTCGCAGGCGATGGCATTGTTCGGGGAAAGCCAGGAGGCGAAGTATTTCGACCCGGTCCCTTTGCGGGTGTTGAGGTTGATGGCAGCATATCGGGTCTCCCCCACGACAGGGCGGGCTGTGCAGACCGGTCCTTTCGGGATGAACACGCGCTCTTCCGTGGACGGCACGAGGCCGAGGGCGTAGTCGTGTTCGACATGGATGATCAGGATGGCGGTACGATTTCCGTGTCTTGTGTCGTGCGTCATTTCATACTCCTCTGGTGTTGTGAAAGGTGCGGCGGGCATGTCAGGGGTCCTTGCGGCTAGGAAAGCGCTCAGGCCAAAAATCGTGTAGCGCCTGGCAGAGACGCAGGCCCTCGGCAGAAAGGTGCAGGCCGCGCCTGTCCAGTTCGATAGGAGGGGAAAGCCGATGCAGAAGGCCTGTCACATCGCGTGTCATCCTCGGCTGCTGGCCGCTTGCGATTTGGTCCAGTACGACCATCTGCGGCCATGTCATGCGCTCGACGGGGCGGGGCCTTTTTCGTGGCATCACTCCCCCTCCTTCTGGCTGGCGAGGGCGCGGGAAAGGAATTCGTCTGCCGCGCCCATAAGTGCCAGTGCTTCAACGCTCAATTTGTCCAGACCGCCTGCCGCCGCTCCCTCAGCCCAGACAAGCGCGTGAACATGCCGCGCCGCCTCTGCCACCGGATCGGGCGGTGGGGCGTCGAGAAGGGTGAGGATAAAGCGTTGGGCTTGTCGCATCACCGCCCCGTATGGCGATGTATCAACCGTTTCCAAAGCTTCCGCCGCCTCCCTCACCCCCTGCGCGTACCCTGCGGCGTGGGCTTGGGCTATGCTCAGAACCGACCTTGGCCAATGGTCATCCTTGTAGACCCCAGAAAAAGGGCTGCACCCATCTGTGCGAAAACAGGTAGAGGCGCAATTGTGGTGACAGGTTCCGCCATCAGGGCATTGATTTCGTTCCGGCGCGCTCATGCGTCACCACCTTCCAGAGCGGCGGGCGCGGCATCAGTCGAAACCTCTGGCTCGTTGTCTTCAAGGACCCCAGCCCATGAAAGAACGACAATGACAAGAGCGACGGCAAGAGCGATGCCCAGCGTTTTTCCGAAGCCTTCCGCAAAGCCGAACCAAAGGCTTTGAACGGGCGTGCGGACGTGAGTAACGCGCTGTCGGATTGTAAGTTCTGCTTCAGACATTGTCGCCTCCTGTGAGGGCGGCGCGGGCAACTCGGATCGCGCTCATTGCTTTGCTTCTGGCACCGCCCTTTGGCAAAAGTGAGTGAAGCGTCTCGACATACAGAACGGATTCCTCCAAAGCCTCCCGCAGCGCATCCCGCTCAGCCTCTGCGGCGGCAAGGGCTGCGGATAGGGCGCGGTAGTCCTCATACAGAACATAGGGGCCGCTCGCGTGACCTTTCATCACGGCAGAAATTCCGCCGCACATGCCGCGCCAGTCCTCGTAAGTGTCCGGCTTGAAGCGATCAACGTCCGGCGCCTCGGTCTTCTCGTGCGGTTCCTGCCGATTTTTCGGCTCGTCCCTGCATGTGTACTGGTCAATCGTGAACGGACACTCCATACCATGAGGGCAAATCGCGTCTCGCTTTGGGCATACTCGGGTCATGTCGTTCTCCGTTTCTCGGCCATGTCGGCCAGCAGGCGCAGCGCGTGGGCGCGGATGTGGGCGCGGGCAGAGGGGGTCAGGGTCTGTGGCCCTTGAAAAGACGGCCCTTACGCTGTGACCAGTTCAGCCGGTGATATTGGGCGCGGCCTTTGGGCTTGCGGCGGACCTTTTGCCAAAGCTTCTTATTCTCTGCCCGTTTGATCCGATGCGAGGTCTCCATCTGCTCAGTAAAGGTCGCAGGCGGCATCGGTGACGGCGGCATGTTGTGGCCGATACCAGCGAGCGCCGCGCTCATGGCCCCTGCTATGAGCAGTCTTCGCATCATCTCATTCTCCTATCTGTTGCCCCCGCCGCCGGGGCTGGTCCGGTCAGGCGGGGGAGTCGCGCGGGATGCGCGGCGTGGGGTTAGTAAAGCGCCCACCACAGCATGGTGGACACGAGGAGGCAGAGCAGAAACAGCAGACCGCCGCAGAGGCCGTAGAAGGCCAGGCGGTCCATGAAGTCCGCACGTCGCCTGCGATCTTCCTCTTCGAGCGCGTCACGCAGCTCCTGCGCGAGGAACTCCGCAGCGTGCTTGTGGAAATCGTCGGTCATAGCAGGCTCTTCAGTCGAACCGGCCCGCCGCCTTTCTGGCGGATGAACTTCGCGAGAAGTTGCTCCACCAGCTGCGTGCGCGACAGCCCCATCGGGCCGCGCAGCGCATCGGCCGCGTCCAGGATGTCGGTTTGCAGGCGCATCGTCGTCTGTCTGCGCGACGCGGCCTGCTTTCTGCTCGTGACGTCTTCTCTCAGCGCCATGCCTCTTGGCCTCCGTGTGCTGTGCGATTGTCGCTTTTGTATGTCAGATGTATGTCGGACGTCAACCGAAAACGCCAAGCAGCGGTTCGGTGCGGGATCGGATGATCCGGACGTAGTCGTCGCTCTGTTCGCAAAGGACCGCCCGGAACCCTTCGTGCAGGGCCGCCACGCCCGTCGATCCAGACCCGGCGAAGGGGTCGAGCACCGTGCCACCTGGCGGCGTCACGAGGCGGCACAGGTAGCGCATGAGCGCCTGTGGCTTGACCGTCGGATGCGTGTTACCCGCGCCGCGATCAGCCTTCGACGCCTTGGCGCAGTAGAAGAACCGCGCCGCGCCCTGCTGCCCCTTGGCGTCCGGAAAGGCTGCCAGCACCTCGTCGCTGCCGTCATGCATGACGTTCGCAGGCCAGCGGCCCACATACGTTTTGGGCGCGCCCTGAGTGCCTCGACGAGCCTCTTGCGTCCCGGCGGCGCCCAACGCATTGCCCCCGCACGGGGCCAACGAGGTGAAAGCCGCGGTTCGGACTTCGTTTCCGACGCGGCAGGCGTCGATGTTCAAAGCACCGGTGCCATGCGCCGTGACGTTGGCCGCGACGGTGCCGACCAGCGGCGCACGGGCGACGATTATGGGCTCCCATGCGGGTTTGAGCGCCGTGCCCCAGCCCTCGTATTCCGGAACCTTCTTGCCGACGTCGTGCGACTTCGGGAAACCGGAGCCATAAACCCACATGATGCAATCCCGGATCTCGAAACCGGCGTCCTCGATCGCCACGGCGACTCGGTGAAACGTGCGGGTGCCGCCGAACGCGAGAAGGTATGCCCCGGGCTTCAAGACGCGCAGCACCTCGGCCCAGGTTTCCGGTCGATAGGCGATTTCGCCACCGTCCCAGGTCTGGCCCATGAAGCCCGCCGAAGCCCGGCCGTAGACGCCCGTCGCGCCCTGAGACCGGGCCGGGGCGGCGCCGGGCTTGCCGAACCGCTTGACGATGCTGGTCAGGTGGTAGGGTGGATCGGTCACGCAGGAATCAAGAGAGGCTGCGGGCATCGAGCGCATCAATTCGATGCAGTCGCCGTTGAGGACGTCGATCATCAGGTTCAATCCTTCTTGTAACGCAGGGCCTCGTAGCCCTCAGCGACGACGGGAAGGCCCGCCGCCCAGGGTGGGAGATCGCAGAGGAGTTGCTCGAATTCGCGCAGGGAGCCGTGGCCATTCGGGACGTCCGCAACGCCCTCGTCGTGAACGGTCAGCACGATCGGATAGCCAGCGGCTTCGGCGGTCAGCATGCCGTGCGCCATGAGGTCGCGCGCGATGGCTTGCACCACGTTTTCCGTGAGGAGGCCGCCGTAGAGCGCGACGCGCTTCCACACCTTCGTCACGCTGTCGACGGTCATGGCCGTGACCGCGGCCTTCGTGTCGCCCCAAGGCGTCTTGCGGTCCTGGATCTTCGGGGCGCCATAGGCGAGACAGCGGCCGCTTGGCAGCATGCACCACAGGAAGCCGCGCTGCACGACGTACTTGATTCGCCCGTAGCTGGCGACGGTGCCGGGCGTCATCACGGCGTCGAACGCGGCTTCCTCGAGGCCCTTCCAGAGCGCGACGGTGGCGGGGTGCTTGTTGCGCCATTTCACCTTCGTCATTTCCGAGGCGATCCACGCCTCGCGCGACATGAGGTCGGTGCCGGTGTCGCCGCGCTTGAGACACTCCTCGTAGCGGTCGTGCGCGCGCTCCGCGATCTCGGGCTCCGTGCTGCTGCACAGCACGGGATAGACCGGCGCCATGTCGATGCCATAGATGCCGGCCATCGAATGATAGGCCAGCACGCCGCCGCCGAAGCCCAGCGCGAGCTCTGACGCCTTGCCGGTCTGCCGCTCCTGGCTCTTCTTGCCGATCTTTTCGACGGGCATATTGAAGATGGACGCGGCGTTGATCTCGTACATGCCCGGCCCGCGCCCCTCGTCGTTGGCGACGAAGGCGGCCAGCTTCCAGTCCTCGCCCGCGACCCAGGCCGTCACACGGCCCTCGATCGAGGAGTAGTCGGCGGCGAGGAGGCGATGCCCCGGGCTGGCGACGAGGCAGGAGCGCAGCATGTCGGATACTGCCGTGAGAGGGGAGCCGTAGATCATATCCACGATGTCCGGATTGCCGCGCAGCATGATTGACGCCGCCTTGTCCGGATCCTTTATGACGTTGCCGCCGCGGGGCATGTTCTGAGTCTGGATCAGCTTGCCCGCCCAACGCCCGGTGCCGGCGCCATGGTAGAGGTGCAGGCCGCGCGCCCTGTCGTCTTCACCCGTGCAGGCCAGCATGGCGTTGAGCTTGGCGGTGCTGGTCTTGGCGTATTCCTTGCGCAGCTCGAGGGCCTCGCGCACATGGGCGGGCAGGTCGTCGAGGGCGAGGAGGGCGGCCAGGGCGTTCTTGTCGAGGCTCTCGACCTTCATGCACATCTCGGCGCCCACCCAGCCCGCGAGAGCGGAGACCTGGCTGCAGGCCGTGATCTCGCCCGTCGTGATCTCTTTCATGCGCTTGTCGAGGCCGGTCTTGGCCTTGTCCGCAATGCGCTGTAGGGCCCGGACCATGTCGAGGTCGATGCGCACGCCGCGGTCGTTCATGCGGTTGTCGAACTCCCAGACGGCCTGCTCGGCGGGCGACAAGGGGATCAACGCCTTGCGGATTTCGCGCTCCGTGCGCACGTCGTCGCGGCAATAGCGGATCAGGCGCTGCAGGCGCTCGTCGTCGTCCCACCAGAGCAGCGCGTCCGGATCCTCGTCCTTGCGCGGCTTGCGGGGCTTGGCCATGCGCATCATCAGCCGGTAGCCTTCGTCGTCCTTCTGCGCGGCGGTGCCGAGGGCGGCAGCGGCGTGGCCGAGGGCGCGGGGCAGGGACATGGCGGCGGCGTAGGCGGCCGTGTCGCGGTATTGTTCGCGCTCCGGGACCGGCCAGCCGTACTTGGGGCCGAGGCGGTGCTCCCAGCCCAGCTTTTCGAAGCCGACGTTCCATCCCGACACGATGCCTCCCGCGCTGACATGCGCGGCAATATCGGGTGGGCAGGGCATGTCTGGCGTCCAGTCCTGCACCTCGCCATCCCCGAGCGCCCAGCAGGCGCACCAGAGGTCCGTCGTCTCGTGCTCCCAGTATTTGTGCGCGCC